>Ga0210390_10002980_pt1 | contig 14677 bp, 11 predicted proteins | sample IncBWH11OmetaG_FD_161050 | JGI IMG/M metagenome (GOLD analysis project Ga0210390, IMG submission 161050) | Forest soil microbial communities from Barre Woods Harvard Forest LTER site, Petersham, Massachusetts, United States - Inc-BW-H-11-O ...
TGCAGCTCCCCGCGATATCCGCTGACGACGTCGAATGCCAGCTGCCACAGCTCGGTCTCGCTCAGCAACCGGGTATCGGGTTCAATGGGCTGCGCGCGCTCCCCGGTGTCCGTTGACAGCAGACCGTATTCGCGCAGCAATTGGCCTGCGAAGGCGTGATACGTGCTGACCATCGGCGTCCCCGCGGGCTCGCCGGGCGATGGTCCCGGGTGGCCGCCGAGCATCAATCCGGAGCCGCCCAGCCGGGCCAGGCGGGAGCGGACCCGCCGCAGCAGTTGGCCGGCGGCCTTGCGGGTGAACGTCAGCCCCAAGACCTCGCCTGGTTCGGCGTAGCCGTTCGCGACCAGCCACACCACCCGCGCTGCCATCGTCTCGGTTTTCCCGGCCCCGGCCCCTGCGATGACCACCAGCGGGCCCGGCGGCGCGGCGATGACCGCCGCCTGCTCCGCGGTCGGCTCGAAAAGTCCTAGGGCACTGGCTAATTCGGCGGGGCCGTAGCGCGCTGAGCTGGACGCGATCGCCGTCACAGCAGGCCCTCCCCGTCGGCGACGGCATGGGCCGGGCAGCTCGGCCGCAGCGGGCAGTGTGCGCAGCCGTCGTTGATCCGGGCGATGAACTGCGGCCCGGCCGTCGCCTCGGCCGCGTCCCGGACTACGTTGTGCCACTCGGCGCGGGCCCCGGGCGTCAACGGGTCCTGCTCGCGTTCGGTCGCGCCTGCGGGCCCACTTCTGCCTAGGTAGACCAGCCGCGCGCCGCCCGGTTCGTCGCCGTGTGGCACCAGACCCTCGGCCACGGCCAGCTGGTAGGCGGCCAGCTGGGCATGTCGTTGCGCGTCGTCCTTGCTGACCGGCGTCTTGCCGGTCTTGACGTCGACGATGACCAGCCGGCCTGCTGCGTCGCGCTCGATCCGATCGACCCGGCCGCGCAACCGCACGCTTGCGCCGGCGCGGCCATCGAACACCCCGTCGACGTCGACCTCGACGCCGACCTCAGTCAGCTCGCCACGGGTCTGGGCTCGCCACTCGAAGAACGCCTGGATCATCGCGCGATGCCGAGCCAGCTCGTTGTCCGAATACCAACGGGATTCGAAGGGCAGATGCTGCCATGCCCGCTCCAGGGTGGCGAGCAGCTGCGACTCGCTGCCCACCGGTTCGGCGATCAACGCATGCACCACCGAACCGATCGCCGAGCGCAGATCGCGGGCATCGGTTCCGCCGTGGCGTTCGGCCAACCAGCGCAGCGGACAGTCGGTAAGCGTCTGCAGGCTCGACGGAGTCATCGTCACGATGTGATCTGTGTGATCACCCCTACTCCACAACGGCTCGGTGGTGCTGACCGGCGTCATGCCGTACCAGTCGGCCGGGTCGGCGCCCGGCACGCCTGCTGCCGCGAGTCGCGCTAATTGTGTTGCCGCGCAAACACGCACCGCGTCGCTCACCGCGCCTTGCGGCGCGCACACCACCCCTCGCAGCCGGCCAACCACCGCCGCCGCCGACAGCACCCGCGGCGCCGTCACCGGTTCCAGCGCGGCATCGGCGCTGCCGGTGGCCCATTGCGCGATCTCGGAGAAGAACGGCGACGGCAAGGCCGCCTCGCGGCCGTCACTTGCCTCCCCGTCTACCGCCGTCACCAACAACCGCTTGCGCGCCCGGCCCATTCCGGCGACCAACAGCCGCCGCTCCTCGGCCAGCAGCGGTGCCCGCATCGACGCGTTCTCGGCGACCCCATCGAGGACGTCCAGCAGCCGCTGCGTGCCGAGCACGCCACCGCGCGGAATCGTGTTGGGCCACAGCCCTTCCTGCAGACCGGCGATCACGACCAGGTCCCATTCGTGGCCCAGCGCCGCGTGCGCGCTGAGCACCGTGACCTGCTCGGCCGCGGCCGTAGCCTCCGGCCCGACGGCGGGCGTTCGCAATGTGCCGAGGTGGTCGATCAGCCCGGACAGCGACGCCCCGGCGGTGCGCGACAGGTACAGGTCGGTGGCGTCGAACAGCGTCGTCACCGCGTCGAGGTCGCGGCCGGCCTGGGCGGCGGACGGGCCGCCGCGCTCGCACGCCGCCAGCCAGCGACGTTCCAGCCCCGAACGGCGCCATGCCGCCCAGAGGGCGTAATGCAGATCGCCCTGGCAAGTGGATGTTGCCCCCACGCCGCGCGCATGACCGCGGGCAGCGGCGTCCAGCACGGCGCGTACCCGTCGTAGCGGCCCGGCCTGCGTCGGAGTCAGTCGGGAGAATCTCCCGGTCGTCAAGGCCTCCACCAACAGTTCACCCAATTCCCTTGGCGGCCTGTCTATGTCAGCTCGGCGCAGCCCCCGTCGCAGCTGGCGCAGCGAAACCGGGTCGACCCGCCCGATCGGTCCGGTCAGCAGCGTCAGCGCACGCTCGCCATCGAGTCCGTCGACGGTTACGGCCAACACCGTCAGCAGCGCCATCACCGCCGGCTGTTCGGGCAGTGACCCCCAGGCCGTCGCCGACGCGACCGGAACTCCGGCCCGCGCCAACGCCTGCGACAGCCTGGAGCCGGCACGAGGCACCGACCGAACGATGACCGCCATCTGCGACCACGGCACGCGAGAGACAAGGTGCGCGCGCCGCAAGACATCGGCGACCAGCGCCGCCTCCGCGCCTTCGGATGCGGCCAGCCGGACTTCCACCGATCCGAAATCGTTTCCGGTGCCTTCGATTTCGCTACCGCAGGGAAGCCGACCGGCGATGCCTGAGGCAGCCCGCGCCACCGCCGGGGCGCAACGGTGTGACGTCCTGAGCGTCACCGACGGCGTGGCGGCACCTGCCAGCAGTGCCGCCGGCTCGGCGCCGCGGAAGCCGAACACCGCCTGCCCAGGGTCGCCGGCGAGCAGCGTCACGTCAGCGCCGGCGGCCAGCACCCGCACCAGCAGAGCGGCCTGCGGGTCGAGTTGCTGGGCGTCGTCAACCAGCAGCACGCGGATCCGGGCGCGTTCCGCCGTCAGCAACTCCGGGTCGACCGCGAACGCCTCGAGAGCGGCCCCGACCAGCTCGGCGGCGCCGACTGCCGGCGTGGTCGCCTGTGGCGCAGCCGTTCCGACAGCGGAGCGCAGCAGCATCACTTGCTCGTATTTGCGCGCGAACTGGCCTGCGGCCGCCCATTCCGGACGACCGGACAGCCGGCCCAGCTGCTGCAGCCGCTGCGGGTCCACGCCGCGTTCGGCGCAGCGGGTGAGTAGCTCACGCAGCTCGGCGGCGAAGCCCGCCGTGCCCAGGGCGGCCCGCAGCTCAGCCGGCCACGCCGTGGTCGCATCGGAGCCGTCCTCGATCTCGCCGGCGAGCAGCTCGGCGATGACCGCGTCTTGTTCCGCAGAGGTGACCAGCCGAGGTGGCGGGCCGCCGACGCGCTGTGCCGCCAGCCGCAGCACGGCGAACGCGTAGCTGTGCACGCTGCGCACCAGTGGTTCTCGGATCACCGCCGGGAGCCCATGGCAAGAACCGACCTGCTGCGAGCGCAGCAACGTCGTCGTCAAGGCACTGCGTGCCCGAGCCCCGATCCGGCCCGAACCAGTCAGCAGCAGCACCGATTCCGGATCGGCGCCGGCGGCGATGCGCGCGGCCGCGGCGTCGATCAACAAGCTGCTCTTACCGGTTCCCGGTCCGCCCAGCACTCGCACCACCCCGCGCAGACCGGGATCCAGCAGAGCGCGCGCCTCGGAATCCCAGCGGTAAGACATAGCGGCATGACACCACGGGGGTCCGACAAGTCCGCCCGGGCGGCAATGCGGGGACGTCCAGCTGGCAGCATCAAGGCGTGACCCGGCTACACGTGCACCGCTATGGCCCCTCGGGGCCCGTGCGACTACTGGCGATCCACGGGCTGACCGGACACGGAAAACGCTGGCAACCGCTGGCCACTCAGCACCTGGCCGAGATCACCGTTGCCGCACCCGATCTGATTGGGCATGGCAGGTCCTCGTGGGCGGCGCCGTGGACCATCGAGGCCAATGTTGCCGCGATGGCCGCGCTGCTCGAGCATGAGGCCGAACGCCCGGTCGTGGTGGTTGCGCATTCCTTCGGCAGCGCGGTCGCGCTGCACCTGGCCGCCGCACATCCCGACCGGGTGGCAGCATTGGTGCTGCTTGACCCGGCGATCGGCCTGGACGGCGGGTGGACGCGGGAGATCGCAGACGCCATGCTGGCCTCCCCCGACTACCCGGACGCCGCGGAAGCCCGCGCCGAGAAGGCCACCGGCTCCTGGGCGGAGGTGGATCCGGCCGTGCTCGACGCCGAAGTCGACGACCACCTCGTCGCGCTGCCGGGCGGGCGATATGGTTGGCGGGTCAGCATGCCCGCGATGATGTCCTATTGGAGTCAGTTGGCCCGCGAAATCGTATTGCCGCCCAACGGGATCGCGACAACGTTGGTGCGGGCAGCGTGGACGTCGCCGCCGTATGTCACCGACCGGCTCATCGCCGGCCTGCACGAGCGACTGGGCAGCGATTTTCGGCTGACCACTTTCGAATGCGACCACATGGTCGCTGAGATCAAGCCGGCCGAGGTCGCCGCGCTGATCCGAGAGCGGATGTCCTGATCGTGGCGCAAGTGACCGACGACCAGGTCGAGCGGGTGCGCGCGCTGGTTGCCTCGATACCGGCCGGAAGAGTCGCTACGTACGGTGATATCGCTACTGCCGCACAGCTTTCCAGCCCACGTATTGTCGGCTGGATCATGCGTACAGACTCCTCAGACCTACCCTGGCACCGGGTGATCACGGCATCTGGCCGTCCCGCAAAGCATTTGACCACCCGACAGTTGGAACTGCTTCGGGCAGAAGGGGTTCTCGCGGTCGACGGCAAGGTCCCACTGGGCGAGATCCGTCACGAGTTCTAGGGTCTAGAGGATCAGACGCACCAGGGCGGCCGTGCGGGCCAGACCGGGGAAGGCGGCCGCTGTCGAACGCGGGTGTAGCGCATGAACAGCGAGCCGGAACATCAACGCGCGCAACAACATCTGCGGCCATTCTGGTAGGGCGTTCCAACGCTCGATGAGCCCTTCGTCGGCCTCGCCCCAGGACAACGCGTCGACGACGACCACTCCCGCCGCCCACGACGCCGGCCGCCAGTACGGCGTGATATCGGTTATCCCGGGGGCGGCGGCACCCGCGAACAGCACGGTTCCGTAGAGATCCCCGTCCACCAGCTGATTAGGGCTCTTGGTCGGCCGCCGCAGGCCGGCAAGCTGATTGATCAGCTCGACCGACCGTTGCCCGTCCGCAGTGGGCGACGCCGCCCGTGCCGCCGCGGGCACCGACTGCAGCGGCCGTTCCTCCCACGCGGCGCGGTCAGCGGCGATAAAGACGTCGACGTCGGCCCACGGTGCGGTGGGCCCCTGGGTAAGGAACCGGGGCCGCTCCAGTTTGCCGGTGGCCTCGTGCAGCCGCACCGCCGCCGACACCACCTCGTCGTGCCGCGGCTCGGGGTTACCGGCCACAAAGGTGTCTGCTCGCCAGCCGGAAACCACGTAACGCCCATCGGTCGACCGGACCGGCCGGGCCAACCGCACGCCGTCGACGAACAACGTCTCGCGCACCCGCGCGGACCAGGAAGCGCGGGCGTTGTCGGCGACCATCGACAGCACCACTTCGCCGCATCGCCAGCCGCCTTCCCAGCTGGCCCCCAACGGGATGGGCCCTACACCGCTCAAACCGAACGCCGCCAGCACGTGCTCGGGCGGCGGCTCGACAGTCACGCGATCAGCCTAATCGGGGCCAGCGAACTGTCGGGCCTAGACACGATGAGCCGGATCCGCCCAAATTCGGACGCCCACTCCGGCGGGACCAGCTCCGCGCCGCCCGCACAGCCAGCGTCATCACCGACTCAGTACATCACCATGTCGGGCTGCATCTGTTTGGCCCATGCCACGATCCCGCCCTGCAGGTGCACCGCGTCGGCAAACCCGGCTTTCTTCACCGCGGCCAAGGCCTCTGCCGAGCGCACACCCGTCTTGCAATACAGCACCGGTATCCGGTCCTGCGGTAGCTTGGCCAAGCCTTCACCGGAGTTGATCGACGACTTCGGAATCAGCTGTGCGCCGTCGATGTGATTGATGTCCCACTCCACCGGCTCGCGCACGTCGATCAGCGCCACCTTTTTGCCGGAGTCCAACAACTCCCGCAGCTCGCGCGGCGTGATCGCGGAGCCGGCCGCAGCCTCGGCGGCGTCCTCGGACACCACCCCGCAGAATTCCTCGTAGTCGATCAGTTCGGTGATCTTGGGCGTGGACGGGTCCTTGCGGATCGTGATGGTGCGATAGCTCATCTCCAGCGCGTCGTAGACCATCAGCCTGCCAAGCAGCGGCTCGCCGATGCCGGTGATCAGCTTGATCGCCTCGGTGCCCATCACGGACGCAATCGACGCACACAGAACCCCCAGCACCCCGCCTTCGGCGCAGGACGGCACCATGCCCGGCGGGGGCGCCTCCGGGTACAGGTCGCGGTAGTTGAGGCCGCGACCGTCAGGCGCGTCCTCCCAGAACACCGAGACCTGGCCTTCGAACCGGTAGATCGACCCCCAGACGTAGGGCTTGCGCGCCAGCACAGCGGCGTCGTTGACCAGATACCGGGTGGCGAAGTTGTCGGTGCCGTCGAGGATCAGGTCGTATTGCTCGAACAGGTCGACGGCATTGTCCGGTTCCAGTCGCACCTCGTGCAGGCGGACGTTTACCAGCGGGTTGACCTCGGCGATGGAGTCGCGCGCCGACTGCGCTTTGGCTCGGCCGATGTCGGACACCCCGTGGATGATCTGGCGTTGCAGGTTGGACTCGTCGACGACGTCGTCGTCGACGATGCCGATCGTCCCCACCCCCGCCGCGGCCAGATAAAGCAGCGTCGGTGCGCCAAGCCCCCCGGCGCCTATCACCAGCACTCGCGCGTTTTTGAGCCGCTTCTGGCCGTCGACACCCAGGTCGGGAATGATCAGATGCCGGCTATAGCGCGCGACCTCATCCCGAGTCAGCTCGGCAGCCGGCTCAACAAGCGGTGGCAACGACGTGTCTGGCCCAGACACCGATATCGCCTCGATTCGTCACTGAAGTTGGCATTGCGCGCGTCAGCCACATCCATCACAGCAGCTGCGGGCAACAACGGCAAACAGCTGCCAGAGCTTCCCGGGCCCGGCCGCCAGCTAGGCGATCGGGTAAGGCCAGGGGTTGAATCGGCAGGTCTTGCCGTCGGGTTTGACCCATTCCGGGTCGAACTTCGCGGCGTCGTCATTGGAGGTCGAAAAGGTCTGCTGCATCATGATCGGCGCCAGACCGCCCTGCTTATCGCAAGGCTCGTGGCGCAGATACCCGATGGCGTGACCGACCTCGTGGTTGATCACGTATTGACGGTACGAACCGACATCGCCCTGAAAAGACACCGCGCCGCGCACCCAGCGTGCCTCGTTGATGAAGACGCGGGGTTGCACCTCGGCACCGTAGGACGGGTTATAGCAGGACGTCTCCAGCGGGAATTCGTAGCCGCAGCCGTCTCGCACCGTCATCGGAGAGCTCAGCGAGACTCGGATATCGGGCTTGCTCTTGTCGGCCCCGTCGATCCTGACAAAAGCGAACTGCGGGTTGTGTGTCCAGCTCTTGGGGTTGGCCAGCGTCTGGTCGACCATCCCGGCGAAGGCTTCGTCACCGCCGAACGCGGTGGGATCGATGCCGTTTTCGACTTCGACGGTGTACTTGAAGACTTTGACGGTGCCCTGGCCGATCTGAGGCGTACCACCCGGGACGATGCGCCAGGTTTTGTCGCCGGCTTCGGTGAATGGGCCACCGTTGGGCAGCATCCCGGTGGGCAGGTTGGCGTCGAACTGAGTCAGACCCCGGGGCGGTGCGTCGATGATCGACGTGCCCACCGCGCCGATTTTCGGGGGGCCCTGGATGGGCTCTCCCGAGGCCGGTGCGGGCACGCTGGTCCCCGTCACGGTCTGGTAGACCACCACCCCTGTGACCGCGACCAGTGCCGGCAGCGCGTAGGCGCGCCAGCCGTAGGTGGACACAAAGCGCCCTAGCCAGCTCTGTTTGCGCCAGCGGCTGCTGTCCCGATTGGACCGGACCCGTCCCGAACCCCATGCGAGAGGATCCCGCTGCGCACGCAGCGGTTCCCGCCAGTCGTCGCGGAGCACCGGTACCCGGTTGCCCCCGCGCCGATCCGGGTCGTAGGTCACTTGCCCAGGATGGCACAACCGTCGCTAGCTGCGACTCTCGGCGCGCCCGCAGGTAACGGTGCAAGGTGGTTCTGCCGACATTCGGGGCGTGGATGGCGATCCCAAAAGCGAGACGGTAGTAGTGTCGTTGCGATCAGGCCCCGCACCGCTGCACCGGCGGTACAACAATCAGATTGAGGACTTGATGAGCGATCTCGCCAACGCCGCCGACAGGGGTCCGGTCAAGCTAGGCGGTAGCAGTCGCACACCCGCTCGGCGCGGCAACCGGCTGCCTCGGGACGAGCGTCGCGGCCAACTCCTCATCGCAGCAAGCGAGATTTTCGTGGACCGCGGCTATCACGCCGCCGGCATGGACGAGATCGCCGAGCGGGCCGGAGTCAGCAAGCCCGTTCTTTACCAGCACTTTTCCAGCAAGCTGGAGCTGTATCTGGCGGTCCTCCAGCGACACGTCGAGAACCTGGTGTCCGGCGTGCGGCAGGCGCTGCGCACTACCACCGACAACCGGCTGCGGTTGCGCTCGGCGGTCCAGGCGTTCTTCGATTTCATCGAGCACGACGGCCAGGGCTACCGGTTGATCTTCGATAACGACTATGTCACCGAACCCCAGGTCGCCGCGCAGGTGCGGGTGGCCACCGAATCGTGCATCGACGCGGTCTTCGATCTGATCAGCGCCGACTCCGGGTTGGACCCGCATCGGGCCCGGATGATCGCCGTGGCCCTGGTCGCACTTAGCGTCGACTGCGCCCGGTATTGGTTGGACACCGATCGGCCAATTACCAAGGAAGATGCCATAGACGGCACCGTGCAGTTCGCCTGGGGCGGGCTGTCACACGTGCCGCTTACCCGTTCCTAGCAGCGCTGCTGCCGATTCCGAAACCGACCCGACGCACGTCCGCGACGCCGATTTCGACGTAAGCGATCTTGTCGGCGTGGACCAGGAAGCGGCGGCCCTTGTCGTCGGTCAGGCCCAGCACGTCGGATTCCTTGCCCAGTGCGGCGGTGACCAATGCTTCGACCTCCGTGGGCGTTTGCGCACTGCTGAAGACCAACTCACGCGGGCTGTCCGTGATACCGATCTTGACCTCCACGTCGGCCCCTTCCCATTGTTTCCCTGGTAGTCGTCGGAAATCGTTCTCCAGCAAGCAGGCTAGTGCGTGCGGCGACGATGCGGGCCAGCGGCCCGAGAAGGAGCCGGACAACTTTCCCGCCCGCCCGGCGACGATGCGGGCCATGTAGGGGCCAGCGGTGCGGGTACCTCCCAGCCGCGCAGCGGCGAGGGGGCGAGTGGGGCAACCAGGCCGCTGCCCGGTGCCGAAACCCGGTCGGCACCAAGGATTCCGTATGCGGGTAAGACCCGGGCGCCGTTGGCAAATCGTGACCTGACACGCCCGCGCGCCGCGGCCAACGACAATCCCCACATCAATAACATTTGCACCATCAGCACCATGGATTACCTGGATCGGGATATCCAGGACTACCCAGATGACGACGTCGACGACATCTACGCCGACGACGCTGACTCGGTTGCGCCCATCGACGAACGGTGGCGGCCAGTCGCGGTGATCGCCGGCATCGTCTTCGTCCTGGCGGTGATCGCCACGGTGGTGATCGTCAACGGCGGCGACAGCGCCTCGACCTCGGCGACGGTGGTGCCGCCGTCGCGCAGCGTGACGTCACCGCGGCTCAGCACTCCCCCGGTGCCGTCGCTACCCCGCGAGACCGTCACCACCGTGACACCGCCTCCCAGAAAGCCCAGCCCAACCCCTACTGCAGGTCCCACCGATGCGCCGACGGTGGTCCCGCCGCCGGTGGCTGCCCCTTCGGTACCACCGGACGTCGCTGCCCGGACCTTCGTCTATCGGGTGACCGGTACCAAGCAACTCTTCGACCTGGTGAGCGTCATCTACACCGACGCCCAGGGTGCGCCCCAGACGGACGTCAACGTGTCACTGCCCTGGTCGCGAACCGTGGTCATGAACCCGGGGGTGGGCATCAGGTCCATCGTGGCGACAAGCCTGACCGGTCGTCTCAACTGCTCGATCACCGACGGCGCGGGTCAGCCGGTCGCGATGTCGACCACCAACACGATGATCGCGACCTGCACCCGCTAGAGCCGATTGCTCCGCGGCGCGTCGTCATCGGCTAGGCCAGGCCCAGATCGCGCATCCGGTCGTCGTGTGTGCGCTGCAGCCGGTCGAAGAACCCCGCTAGCTGTGTCAGGCCCCCCGTCCTGGACGCCACCAGGTCGACCAGCTCATCGTGTTCGGCCAGCACGTACTGGGCCTGGGTAATCGCTTCGCCGAGCAGCCGACGCGACCACAACGCCAGCCGGCTGCGCTGTCTGCCGCTCTTTGTCACTGCGGCGCGCACCTCGGCGACGACGAACTGGGAGTGCCCGGTCTGCGACATCGTCGCGCGCACCACGTCGGCAACTTCATCGGGCAACTCGTCGGCGATCTGCAGATAGAAATCGGCGGCCAGCGCATCGCCGACATAGGCCTTGACCAGCGCCTCCAGCCAGGTGCTCGGCGTGGTCAGCCGGTGGTAGCCGTCGAGCGCGGAGGCGTACCTCGAAATCGTCGGCACCACGTCGACACCGCGGCTCTCCAGCGCGTCGCGGAGCAGTTCGTAGTGCCCCATCTCGGCCGCCGCCATGCTGGCCATCGAAATCCGGCCCCGCAGATCTGGCGCCATCTTCGCCTCTTCGGTGAGCCGGTAGAAGGCCGCGACCTCGCCGTAAGCCAGCACCGCGAACAATTCGTTGACGCCGGGATGGTCCGCCGGCACCCGTGACCGGGGCGGATCGGACAGCTCGTCGGCGCCCGAGAGCGAGGTCATGGCAACACTCTATGCGTCGGTGGCGACCCGCTGCGCCCTGCTTCACCGCGCTGGCGATCGCCGCGAAATGCCCGACCGGACCGCGATCCGCGGTCGCGGCGGTCCACCAGCTATGATGCACGTAGGTATTGGCGCTAGATCCTTACTGCCGCTACCGGCGAAATGTGCGTGCATGCAGTTGGCCCGCCTAGTAAGCGCAGGGCCCGCGAATCGGCAACGTATTCGACAGTCAACTGGTGCGCGCGTGACCGCAACGACTGACTAACCGAATACAACACCGAAAGGCATCGCGTTTCACGCATGACCCCATTAATCACACCCAGCAGAACCACGTCCGAAACCACCTTTGCCGAACTCGGCGTCCGCGATGAAATAGTGCAGGCACTGACCGAGGAAGGCATCAAGCATCCCTTTGCTATCCAAGAGCTCACACTGCCGCTCGCACTAGCCGGGGACGACCTGATCGGCCAGGCCCGCACTGGAATGGGCAAGACCTTCGCATTCGGGGTCCCGCTGCTGCAGCGGATCACCACCTCCGGAGCGCAACGCCCGCTCAACGGCATTCCGCGGGCGCTGATCGTCGTGCCCACCCGCGAACTGTGCCTGCAGGTGTCTGGCGACCTGGCCACCGCCGCCAAGTACCTGACCACCGACGACGACCGACGGCTGTCGGTGGTCTCTATCTACGGCGGCCGGCCCTACGAGCCGCAAATCGAGGCGCTGCGCGCCGGCGCCGACGTGGTGGTCGGCACCCCCGGCCGGTTGCTTGATCTGGCCCAGCAGGGGCATCTGCAGCTGGGCGGGCTGTCGGTGCTGATCCTGGACGAGGCCGACGAAATGCTCGACCTGGGCTTCCTGCCCGACATCGAACGCATCTTGCGCCAAATCCCCGACGAGCGGCAGTCGATGCTGTTCTCGGCGACGATGCCGGACCCGATCATCACGCTGGCCCGCACGTTCATGAACCAGCCCACCCACATCCGGGCTGAGGCGCCGCACTCCTCCGCGGTCCACGACCTGACCAAGCAGTTCGTCTACCGCGCCCACGCGCTGGACAAGGTCGAGCTGGTCAGCCGAATCCTGCAGGCCCGTGGACGCGGCGCGACCATGGTCTTCACCCGCACCAAGCGCACCGCCCAGAAGGTCGCCGACGAGTTGGCCGAACGCGGTTTCGCAGTGGGCGCCGTGCACGGCGACCTGGGGCAGATAGCCCGCGAGAAGGCACTCAAAGCGTTCCGCAGCGGCGGTATCGATGTCCTGGTCGCCACCGACGTGGCCGCGCGCGGGATCGATGTCGACGACGTCACGCACGTCATCAATTACCAGATCCCTGAGGACGAACAGGCTTACGTGCACCGCATCGGCCGCACCGGCCGCGCCGGCAAGACCGGTGTCGCGGTCACCCTGGTGGACTGGGACGAGCTCGCCCGCTGGACGATGATCGATAAGGCGCTCGGCCTCGGCTGCCCGGATCCGTCCGAGACCTACTCCAGTTCGCCGCACCTGTACGACGAAATGGACATCCCCACCGAGGCCCGCGGCACCGTCGGGACGCCGCGCAAATCTCAGGCCAAACGCGCCGCCTCGGGTGAGCGCGACGGCGACCGATCCGGGCCGCGGCAGCGCAAGAGCAGCCGGCAGCGGCAGCGCACCCGCGGAGGCAAAACGGCGACAGGCCACCCCGTCGCGGCCCCCGCCACCAACGGCGATGCGGAGGCTGCGACGTCGACTACCCCATCAGCGGGCAGTGCGACCGCGGACTCGGGCGATGGCGCACACAGCGGACGCCGTCGCCGTCGGCGCCCCCGTAAGGCAGCGGGCGTAGCCGCGAATGCCAACTGAACCGGTGTCGCCGGCCGCCTGATGGTCAAACCGGAGCGCCGCACGAAGGCCGATGTATTGGCCGCGGCAGCGATCGCGGCGGTGGTCGCCGTGGCGGCGGCGTTGATCTGGTGGACCAGCGATGCCCGAGCAACGATCAGCCGGCCCGCGGCGGGGTTCCCGCCCAGCCCGAGGTCGGCCCGCGAGGTGCCGGCCTCGCTCAAGCAGCTCTGGACCGCCCCCAACGCGCCGACCGACCAGCCTGCCGCCGTCGCCGGAACCGTCGTCACCGCCGACGGGCGTGCGGTCCAGGGGCGTGATCCGGTCACCGGCAAAGTGCGGTGGAGCTACTCGCGCGGCAGCGATCTGTGCGGGGTTGTCGGGGTCTACCGCTATGCGGTCGCGGTCTACCGCGACGACCGGGGCTGCGGTCAGGTCAGCACGATCGACGGATCCACTGGGAGCCGCGGAGCCGCCCGAACCAGCTACGCCGACGATCATGTCCACCTGTCCTCCGACGGCATCACGGTGTTGTCCGCCGGCGACACCAGGCTGGAACTGTGGCGCTCTGACATGGTCCGGATGCTCTCCTACGGCGAGATCGACGCCCGCGTGAAGCCCTCCTCGAAGGGACTGCACACCGGATGCCGCTTGGTTTCGGCGGCGGCCAGCTCGTCCGCGGTATCTGTGCTCGGTGCGTGCGGCAGCCAGGCGGATCTGCGGCTCACCCTGCTGCGCCCCAGCAAGGAAGAAGACGAGCCGGAGCTGCGCGACGTGCCCGAGCCGGGGATCGGCGTGGGTTCCGGCGCCCGGGTGCTGACGGTGGCCGAGACCAAGACCCTCATCTACCTGCCAGCGCCGCAGCCCAGAGTCGATGTGGTCGACGACTCCGGGGTGACTGTGGCCAGCACGCTGCTGCCCAAGCCGCCGTCGACGTCGAGCGTGGTGTCGCGGCCCGGCAACCTGGTGACGTGGTGGACCGGCGACAAGGTGATGGTCTTCGACGGGGCAACGCTGACCTACCGCTTTTCCATTGGGGCCGCTGGGCCTTCGGTTCCGGTTGGGCCCGCCGCGACGATGGCGGGCAAGTTGCTCGTCCCCGTCACGGGTGGCATCGCCGTTTGTGATCCGATCACCGGCGACGGCGACGGCTATCTGCCGGTGACCCGGCCGCCGGGCAACGCCCCGGTGATCCCCGCCGTTTCGGGTTCGCAGGTGCTCGAGCAGCGCGGCAACACCCTCGTCGCGCTGGGCTAAGCCGCGCCCGACGACGTTGCGGGCCGGAACGGCCCGAGGAGAAGTCGGGCTAAGCCCCGAAGCCGTACGACGTCAGGCGTCGAGGGCGAACGTCGGCAGGGCTTTGCCCGACTTCCAGTGTTTGAGCAGTGTCTCTGCCAACTCTCGGTAGGCGGACGCGCCTTTGTTCTTGCGCGCGGCCATCACCGACGAGCCGGACGCGCTGGCTTCGGCGAAACGCACCGTGCGCGGAATGGGTGGCGCCAGCACCGGCAGGTCGTAGCGGTCGGCGACATCGAGCAGCACGTCGCGGGTGTGGGTAGTCCGCGGGTCATACAGCGTCGGCAGCGCGCCCAATAACCGCAGGGCAGGGTTGGTGATCTGCTGGACGTCGGCGACCGTGCGAAGGAACTGGCCGACGCCGCGATGCGCCAACGTTTCGCATTGCAACGGCACGATGACCTCGCCGGCGGCCGTCAGCCCGTTGAGCGTAAGCACGCCCAGCGACGGTGGACAGTCGATGATGACCACGTCGAAGCGGTCACCGAGTTTGTCCAGCGCGCGTCTCAGCGCGTACTCGCGGCCGGCCCGCATCAGCAGCAT
>Ga0210390_10002981_pt1 | contig 14676 bp, 12 predicted proteins | sample IncBWH11OmetaG_FD_161050 | JGI IMG/M metagenome (GOLD analysis project Ga0210390, IMG submission 161050) | Forest soil microbial communities from Barre Woods Harvard Forest LTER site, Petersham, Massachusetts, United States - Inc-BW-H-11-O ...
GCGGCGCTATGCGGCAGAGGGTGAGAAACAAGGGCGTCAGGCGACCCGTGAGGTGGCCGCCCGGGGTTTGAGCGGCGCTTGTCGACCTCGCCCGAAATCGGGTGAGAATCGGCGTTTCGAAGCCTGAACTCCGCGCCCCATGAATGTCCTGTTGCCTGCCGTGCTGGCGGCGAAGGTGCGGCAGTTGGATGGTGCGCTCACCGCAGCTATCGAGCCGCGGATGGCCGAGTTTCAGCGAGAACCTCCCTCTACTTTGGTTCAACCCCGTACGTTCGTCTGGCACGGGGAACGAGCATGAGACGGCGAGAGTTCATACATTCGTCGCAAGCATGCGGCGGCGCCGTTTGCTGCGCACGCAACAACCTCTGTCGGCGACCGGCAGCGACTCGCGCGTTCGGCCTCGACATTACGCTTTTCGATCCTCCGCTGCGCCGACGAGGTGATCGAACAGCGTGTGTTCTGTCTTCGACCAGACCCTGTTCGGCTTTGATTGAATCGGAACTGAAATTGTGATCTTGTGTTTTGAAGCGTTTTCCTGATGCGGGCGGTGAAAACTTGGCTCGAAAAACGCGGTAAGCTTTGTCAGCAGTCGAACCGGCTCGCTGCTGACCGGCGGACAATCATCTGGCAGGGCGTTGCAGGCGGCGAAGGCACTCGCGGCGAGAGGCTCTGAAACCTGCTGTTGAGTGAAAGAACTTTGTTCCGCTGCCGCGTCACTGGGTCGCGGCGTTGTCGCATTTGTGAAACCAAGCGCCCCCAAATCGCGCCGTTCAGCGCGCCAACTCACGCGTTTGGGAGCCGGCATGGCGGCAAGTTAACGAAATATTAATTCGCTTGCGCCGAACGCTAGCATTGGCCGGAATGTTGCGGGAGAGATACATATAAGCGGAAACCTATGTTTTTTTGGTGAGGTTGGATCGTCTAGCACAAGTATTGCATTGCCTCATGGAGTCGGTCGCGTGTCCAATGGCCCTATGTGCTGGTGCTGATTCGCGGGCTGGGTACAGGCAGCGCTTCGACGACGTGAATGACGCGCGTTATGGCGCTGCGGCAAACCATATGAGGAGCGGGATCATGTACAACGATTCTTTGTTTAACGCTTTCGCGCGGTCTTTCGAAGCGCGGAGCGAAACCGACATGTCGATGGCGGAATATCTGGAGTCGTGTCGAGGCGATCCGATGCGATACGCGAATTCGGCCGAACGACTACTAGCGGCGATCGGTGAGCCACAAATGATCGACACGGCCAAGGACCCACGCCTTGGCCGTATTTTTTTGAACAGAACCATGCGTGTCTATCCAGCCTTCCCCGGGTTTCACGGCATGGAGGAAACCATCGAGCGCATCGTCGGTTTCTTCCGCCACGCCGCGCAGGGGCTCGAGGAACGCAAGCAGATACTCTATCTGCTGGGGCCGGTCGGCGGCGGAAAGTCGTCGCTTGCCGAGCGGCTGAAGTCGCTGATGGAAGTGCATCCGATCTACGTGCTCAAGGCCGGCGATGAATTAAGTCCGGTGTTCGAATCTCCACTCGGCCTGTTCGATCCGGAGAACCTCGGGCCGATGATCGAGGAGAAGTACGGCATCCCCCGCCGCAGACTCAACGGGCTGATGAGCCCGTGGTGCTACAAGCGGCTCGAGGCTTTTGGCGGCGACATATCCCGCTTCCGCGTCGCCAAGATCCAGCCCTCGCGCCTGCGCCAGATCGCGATCGCGAAGACCGAACCGGGCGATGAAAACAACCAGGACATCTCCTCGCTGGTCGGCAAGGTTGACATCCGCAAGCTGGAGACCTACGCCCAGAATGATCCCGATGCCTACAGCTACTCCGGCGGTCTCAATCGCGCCAACCAGGGCATCCTCGAATTCGTCGAGATGTTCAAGGCGCCGATCAAGATGCTGCACCCGCTGCTGACGGCGACGCAGGAAGGCAATTATATCGGTACCGAGAATATCGGGGCGATACCGTTTACCGGCATCATCCTGGCGCATTCCAACGAGGCCGAATGGCAGAGCTTCAAGTCGAACAAGAACAACGAAGCCTTCATCGACCGCATCTGCGTCATCAAGGTGCCCTACTGCCTGCGGGTGACGGAAGAGCAGAAGATCTACGAGAAGCTGATTTCCGGCTCCGAGCTTGCGGCCGCTCCTTGCGCGCCGGCAACGCTGGAGACGCTCGCCCGCTTCTCGGTGATGTCACGCCTGCGCAGACACGAGAATTCGACGCTGTTTGCGAAGATGCGGGTCTATGACGGCGAAAGCCTCAAAGAAAGCGATCCCAAGGCAAGAAGCGTCCAGGAATACAAGGATGCGGCCGGCGTCGACGAAGGCATGGACGGAGCTTCGACGCGCTTTGCGTTCAAGATTCTGGCGGCCACCTTCAATCACGATACCGCCGAGCTTGGTGCCGATCCCGTCCACCTGATGTATGTGCTGGAACACGCAATCCGGCGCGAGCAGCATTCGGAGGAGATCGAGAAGCGCTATCTCGAATTCATCAAGGCCGAACTCGTGCCGCGCTATGCGGAATTCATCGGCAACGAGATCCAGAAGGCCTATCTGGAATCGTACTCCGACTACGGGCAGAACCTGTTCGACCGCTACGTCGATTATGCCGACGCCTGGATCGAGGACCAGGACTTCAAGGACCCCGACACCGGTCAGATGCTCAACCGCGAACTGCTCAACCAGGAACTGACCAAGATCGAAAAGCCGGCGGGCATCGCCAACCCGAAGGACTTCCGCAACGAGGTGGTCAAGTTCTCGCTGCGCTCGCGGGCGCAAAACAACGGCAAGAATCCGTCCTGGACCTCTTACGAAAAGATCCGCGAAGTCATCGAGAAGCGCATCTTCTCGCAGGTGGAGGACCTGCTTCCGGTGATCTCGTTCGGTTCGAAGAAGGATGGCGATACCGAAAAGAAGCACGGCGAGTTCGTCGCAAGGATGGTCGGCCGCGGCTACACCGAGCGCCAGGTTCGCAGGCTCGTCGAGTGGTACATGCGTGTGAAACAAGCCGGCTGAGGCGGTTGCTACAGTGGCCATGTTCATAGTCGATAGGCGTCTGAACCCGGGCAGCAAAAGCCTGGAAAATCGCCAGCGCTTCCTGCGCCGAGCCAGGGCGCTGGTTCAGGGTGCCGTCAAGAAAACCTCCGAGGGCCGTGACATCAAGGATGTCCTGGAGGGAGGCGAGGTCTCAATTCCGCTGGACGGAATGCATGAGCCTCGCTTTCGCACCCAGGGCGGCACGCGCGATCGGGTGCTTCCAGGAAACAAGAAGTTCGTGGAAGGCGATATTCTCCCCCGACCGAACGAGGGACGCGGCAGGGGTTCAGCCCCGGGAGAAGGCGACAGCGAAGACGACTTCCGTTTCGTTCTCAGCCGCGACGAGTTCGTCAATCTGTTCCTCGACGATCTCGAGCTGCCGGATCTCGCCAAGCGGAGGCTTGCCGAAGCCGAAAGCGAGGGACTCCAGCGTGCAGGCTATTCGACCTCCGGATCACCCGCCAATATCTCGGTCAGTCGCACGGTGCGGTTGGCGCTGGCGCGACGCGTTGCGCTGAAGCGGCCGCGGCCGGAAACGATCGCGCAACTCGAGGCCGAGCTTGAGGAATGCCGTGACGAGGCGCGTCGCGCCGAGCTGATCGCCGAGGTCGAGGCCTTGAAAGCCAAGGCCAAGCGTATTCCCTTCATCGATCCGATCGACATCCGCTTCCGCCGCTTCGAGACCGTCCCCAAGCCCGTGGCCCAGGCCGTCATGTTTTGCCTGATGGACGTGTCTGGCTCGATGTCCGAACACATGAAAGACCTCGCCAAGCGTTTCTACATGCTGCTCTACGTGTTCCTTACCCGACGTTACCGGCATGTCGAGATCGTCTTTATTCGCCATACCGACCGCGCGGAGGAGGTCGACGAGGACACCTTCTTCCACGGGCCTGCGTCCGGCGGCACCATGGTGTCGAGTGCGTTGCAGGCGATGAGCGACATCGTCAGGTCGCGGTTCCGTCCCTCCGACTGGAACATCTACGCAGCCCAGGCTTCTGACGGCGATAATTCGATTGCCGACAGCGCGCTCACCGGACGCCTTTTGACCGACAATATTCTTCCGGTGAGCCAGTTCTTTGCCTATCTGGAAGTCGGCGAAGCCAATGGCAGCACCTTCGAGATGCCGGATTCCTCGCTTTGGACGCTGTACCAGCGTCTGCGCGCCGACGGTGCTCCGCTGTCCATGCGCAAGGTCAACGAGCGCAGCCAGATATTCCCGGTGTTTCATGACCTGTTCCAGCGTCGACGCAACCAGGAGAAAGCCGCGCCATGACCGCGACAGCCGACCGCCTGTTCGAGGGAGCGGATTGGGACTTTCCCAGGCTGCAGCGCATTCACGATGCCTGCGAGGAGATCGCCAGGAACGAACTCGGTCTCGACACCTATCCGAACCAGATCGAGATCATTACCGCGGAGCAGATGCTCGACGCCTATTCATCGGCCGGCATGCCGCTGTTCTACAAGCATTGGTCGTTCGGCAAGCATTTCGCCCATCACGAGGCGTTCTACCGCAAGGGGCTGAAGGGCCTTGCCTATGAAATCGTGATCAACTCCTCGCCCTGCATTTCCTATCTGATGGAAGAAAACACCGCGACCATGCAAACGCTGGTGATCGCGCATGCCGCCTTTGGTCACAACCATTTCTTCAAGAACAACTACTTGTTCCGGCAATGGACCGATGCTGACGGCATCCTCGATTATCTCGATTTCGCGAAAAGCTATGTGGCGCAATGCGAGGAGCGTCACGGGCGTCATGCGGTCGAAGTAACGCTGGATGCGGCGCATGCCTTGATGTCGCACGGCATCGACCGCTATCCCGGCAAGAAAAATCTCGATCTGCGCGCCGAGGAAAAACGTGCCGAACAGCGCCGCGCGCATGAGCAAAGCATGTTCAACGATCTGTGGCGGACCGTTCCGGCAGGTCCCGTGAAGAGCGCGGAGCTTTTGAACTCGGAGCGGCGGCGCAAGCTGCTCGGATTGCCGCAGGAAAACATCCTGTATTTTCTCGAAAAAGTGGCGCCCCGCCTGCAGCCCTGGCAGCGCGAAATCCTGCGGATCGTGCGGCACATCGCCCAGTACTTCTATCCGCAAAGCCAGACCAAGGTCATGAACGAGGGCACCGCTACCTACGTGCACTACCGCATCATGAATCGGCTGCACCAGCAGGGCCGCTTGTCCGACGGTAATTTTCTCGAATTCCTGCAGTCCCACACCAACGTGGTATTTCAGCCTGATTTCGACGATCCGCGTTTCTCGGATTTCAATCCATACGCGCTCGGCTTTGCGATCATGCAGGATATCGAGCGCATCGTGACCAACCCGGATGATGAGGATCGTGAGTGGTTCCCCGACATCGCGGGTACCGGCGAGGTGATGCCCGTGCTGCGTCATGTCTGGGCCAATTATCGCGACGAGAGTTTCATTAGTCAGTTCTTGAGTCCGCGACTGATGCGGAGCTGGCGCATGTTTCATCTGCACGACGATCCGGCGGAGAGCGCCGGCATCAAGGTCGATGCGATCCACGATGCGCGCGGCTACAGGCGCATCCGGCGCGAACTGGCGCGGCAGTACGATGTCGGATACAGCGATCCCAACATCGAGGTCGTCGACGTCGATCTGGCCGGCGACCGGCGGCTGATGCTGCGTCACATGGTTGTAAAGGGCGCCCAGCTCAACGAAACCGACGCAAAGCGGGTCCTGCAACATCTCGCTGATCTCTGGACCTATGACGTATCGCTGGTTGAAGTCGACGCCAAGGACAACGTACTAAAGGAGTATGTCGTAAGCCCGCGCGGGCTTGCGGCAGCCGCCTGATCAAGCAGGGTTGTCGTCCAAGCTTGTTGAAAAGTCCTTGAGTCACCAAATGTCCGTTTATGACGCCGAATTTCGCCCCAATCCCCGCAAGATATTGGAGCGGGTGCTCCAGTAGGGGATTGCAAATGGCGTACAAGCGAACTGAGGTTGCTATCGAAAAAATTATTGCGTCTTGCGATGGCAACATGCGTGGGGCGCTTGAGGCGCTGATGCTGGTCAACGAGCACCTGGAAGCGGAACTGCACAGGTTATATGCAGTGATGTCGCTCATCGACGAAGCGGATGAGGTTCGTTTCGAAACGATGCATTGAAAATTCACTCGCATTTCCGGCGTCAAGGCGCAGTCGATTGGCGCCGCTCTTTGCCTCGACGCAAGTCGTGGTCGTGAAACGGCACGACATCACGCGATTGACCGCCGTGCGGCGGACAAATTTTTGCGGATAGACTCGGAATTCTCCAGGTCGGATATACAAGATGACCAATTCAGATAATGCGGAACCCGTCGTTCAACTCATTCCGACAAGATCGGAAGCCGAGATCGCCGAGGATTTGAAGCGGAGGCTTATCGAGCACATGAAGCCTGTTCTGGAGATTTTTGACGAGGCGGCGGCTTCCGGCCTCGCAATCCAGTGGGAGAGCATCTCGCCAGGCTCCCCGCGCTACAAGCACGAAATCAAGGGCCTGCGCGTAGTGAAATATCTGTGACGGCCAAAGTCACAATTCGTCCGGCCAGTAAAGCCGCATCGGGTTGTCGACCAAAAGCTTGTGCCGCTGTTCGGGTGTGGTTGCGATCTGCGGGATGAAGTCGACCAAAATCCCATCGTCCGGCATGTGGCCCTTCAGATTGGGATGTGGCCAGTCCGTGCCCCATAGCACGCGGTCGGCGAACGTCTCGACGATGCAGCGCGCGAAAGGGACCACGTCGCGGTAGGGACGCGCTTCGCCGTTCAGCGCCAAAGGACCTGAAACCGACAACCGCTCCGGGCAGCTCACCTTCGACCACACATTCGGATGTTCGCTCATCAATTTGATGAACAGGGCGAATTCCGGTCCGTCGATGGGCTTTGCGACATCGGGCCGGCCCATGTGATCGACGACGACCGTGGTCGGCAGCGCCGTGAAGAAGTCCCACAAATCCGGCAAATCGACCGCCTCGAAATAGACCACGACATGCCAGCCAAGCGGCGAGATTCGCCCTGCGATCTCCATCAGTTCGTCTTTGGGCGTGAAGTCGACCAGCCGCCTGATGAAGTTGAAACGCACGCCGCGGACGCCTGCCTCGTGCAAGGCGCGAAGCTCGGCGTCAGTGACGTCGCGTCGCACGGTCGCTACCCCGCGCGACCTGCCGTTGGATGCCTTGAGCGCATCGACCATCGCGCTGTTGTCGGCGCCATGGCAGGTCGCCTGCACGATCACGTTGCGCGAAAAACCGAGATGATCGCGCAGCGCAAAGAGCTGCGCCTTCGAGGCGTCGCAGGGCGTGTATTTGCGCTCAGCTGCATAGGGAAATACGGCGCCCGGCCCGAACACATGGCAATGTGCATCGACCGCCCCCGGCGGCGCCCTGAAGTTCGGTTTCGACGGGCCGGCGTACCAATCGAGCCAGCCCGGCGTCTTTATATACCGCGTGGCCTCGGCCATTCACTCTCCCGACTTTTGGTGTCTGGCTGCGATATCGGCGAGGATGCGATCTGCCTCGGCGCGCCAGTCCGCGCTGCGCGCAAAGCTCGTCCCGCCTCGCTCGCCGAACAGGCCTTCATCGGCGAGGTCGGCGACCCACGCCTGGCGTTCGGCGGTGCCTTGCGCCGACCATGGCTCGAGCCCGATTTCGCGGACGGTCTGAGCCACCTCGCGAACTTCTTCGCTGCGGCGCCTGCCATGTTCGATCGCACGCTGGAAGAAGTAGGCGCCTTGTTTTTCCCAATCGATGCCGGGAAATGTCTCCTTCAGCGACGCCAGCACCGCGTCCTCGACGCCATAGGCACGCGCGGTGGTGAAGCTTTCGATCACCATGGCCTCGAGACCTTTGATCATCACGCTGCGGCACATCTTGACCGCGGAGGCAACACCGAGTTTTTCGCTCGCAACCTTGGCCGCAAATCCCAATTCGACAAGCCTGGGCGCAAGCTCGCCTGCACCCTCTCCACCAAGTAGCAGGGGGACCTTGATGCGATTGGGCGGGACCGAGGTCATCACGGCGCCCTCGACATAGCGGCCCCCGCCGCCGTCGATCAGGGCGGCCGCGCGCCGCTTGGCGCCAGGCGATGCCGAATTGAAGTCGAGAAACCAGGCGCCTGTCCTTACCGAGCGCGCGCAAGCCTCAGCCACCGGCACGGCCTGGCTAGCGGTGACGGCGGAAACGATGAAGTCGGATTGGGCTGCAAGATCGGCGTGCGATGCAGTCAGCGCAACGCCATGGCTCCTCGCATGCTCGCGCAAGGCAAGCCCAGCCTGATCGCTCCGAAGTTTGATGTCGTAGGCCGCGACCCTGATATTCTGCTTGCGCAGGTCCTCAGCCAGAATGCGGCCGACCTCGCCGTAACCGACAAGCCCGACGTTCCATTGCCTTGGATTTTGCGGCGGCTTTGTCATCTGGTTGGCTCCTGCCGTACGGCCACGGCTATTGTTTCGCAATCCCGGCCTTCTCGATCACCCGCCGCCACTTGTCGATATCCGATCTCAGCCTGCTCGAGATCTCTTCCGGCGTTCCCGCTTTGGCCTCGATGCCAAGCGACAGCAACCGCTTCTTGAGTTCGGCATCGGCAAGTATATCCCGTAATGCGCCGTTGAGCTTGGCCACGATTTCACCCGGCGTGCGTGCCGGAGCGAATAGCGCGTTCCAGGAAACGACGTCGTAGTCGGGAACGCCGCTTTCCTCGACGGTTGCGAGATCGGGCGTGCTCTCCGAGCGAGCCGCGCCTGAGGAGGCGAGGGCGCGGAACTTGCCGTCGGCAATGTTGCCCTTCATTGCCGAATAGCTGTCAATCATCAGCGCAAGGTTGCCTTGCAGCAGCGATACCTCGACCTCGGGCGTTCCGCGAAAGGGCACGATGGTGAAATCGATATTGGCAGCCGTCTTGAACAGTTCCGCCGAGAGGTTCTGCGTGCTGCCGATATTGATGGTGCCGACGTTCAAACCGCCGGGCCTTGCCTTTGCGGCGGCGGCGAAATCGGCAAGCGTCCTGAACTCCGAACCGGCGGAAGTGGCGAAGATGAAGTCGAAAAAGCCAAGGCTCGAAATCGGCAAAAAATCCTTGATCGGATCGAACGGCAGTTTTTCGAACAGCGACACGCTGACCGCAGTTCCGTTGGTCAGCATTACCAGCGTGTAGCCGTCAGGCGGAGACGAGATCACCGTCCTTGCGGCGGCAATTCCGCCGGCGCCCGGCAGGTTTTCGATGTAAAACCGTTGACCGAGCCTGTCTCCAAGCTTTTCCGCGACGATGCGCGCGGTGGTGTCGGCGACGCCGCCAGCCGCAAACGGCACGACGATGCGAACGGGGTGGTTTGGATAGCTCGCCTGCGATTGTGCTTGATGTTGCGAAACGGTGAGCAGCGACACAACAATGAACGGAAGCGAAATGGCGGAAAAGATGCGAAGGGCGCTGCGATCGATCAAGTTCATGAACCAGTCTCGCCTCCAGCCAGATATTTGGGCCGCATCATATCGTCCAGCATCGTCATATCCTCTCAGAGATTCTGCGACAATGTGCCCGCGCTTGCCAGCAGCACGACCACGATCCAGGGCGGCAGCTTCCAGACCGTCAGCAGCAAAAATCCTGCGAGCGCCAGGGCAAAATCGCGCGGGCCCAGGACCGCGCTGGTCCAGACCGGACGATAGAGCGCTGCGCCGAGAATGCCGACCACGGCGGCATTGGTGCCGCGCATGGCAGCCTGAGCCGCGGAGCGCGTGCGCATCGCATCCCAGAATGGAAGCATGCCGTAGACGAGCAGCATGCCGGGCAGAAGCAGAGCGACGAGCGCGATCGCGCCACCAGCCAATCCGTTCGGTGGCGAGTTCATCACGGCGCCGAGATAGGCGGCGAAGGTGAATAGCGGCCCCGGTACGGCCTGCGCCAGTCCATAGCCGGCGAGAAATGCCTCGTTGCTGACCCATCCGGGTGTCACGACCTGCGCCTGCAAGAGCGGCAGCACGACATGCCCGCCGCCAAACACCAGCGCGCCGGAGCGATAGAACGCGTCGAAGACGGCGAGCCCATGCGATCCGGTCGCGGCGATCACAACCGGCGTCAGCAACAGGAGTGCCGAGAACAGGATAAGCGCAGCGCTTCCGGCGCGCCGCGTCACCGGGAAATTCAGATGGCCGGCAACCGGCGGCGCCTCGCCCTGGCAGAGCCAAAGGCCGGCGCAAGCACCCAGCGCGATCGCCGCAATCTGCGCCAGCGATCCGGCGAACAGCGTAACGATTGCGACCGCGGCAAGCGCGATGCCGGCGCGGGTCCGATCCGGTGTCAGACTTCGCGCCATGCCCCAGACGGCCTGGGCTACGACGGCCACCGCAACGAGCTTGAGGCCGTGCAGAAAGCCCGATGCGATCGGTCCGGTGAAGGCGGCGCTGCTCAGCGCAAACGCGAACAGGATCGCCGCGGAGGGCATGGTGAAGGCAAACCAGGCCGCAAGACCGCCCAAAAGACCGTTGCCGCGCAGCACGCCAAGGGAGAAACCGACCTGGCTGGAAGCCGGCCCTGGCAGAAATTGGCAGAGCGCCACCAGGTCCGCGTAGGTCGTCTCGTCGAGCCAATTTCGGCGCACGACCAGTTCGTCACGAAAATACCCGATATGGGCGATCGGACCGCCGAACGAGGTGAGGCCCAGCTTCAGGAAGGCCGCAAAGACCTCGGCTACCGTCCCGTGCTCAGGAACTTCCCCGGACAGTGAACCGCGTTCCGACCCGATCGTTGACATCCGACGCGAAGCAGGGTCGCTCACCTGATACTCCGGAATTTCTGCCCGCAACGGCATAAATCCGCCGCCGATCCGAACACAGATACCATATCCGCGATTCGTTTTATCGCATCGGTTTTGGAGCGTAGGCATGAGGATTGACCGGCGCGGTTTGCTTTCTCTTGGCGTCGCGGGCGCCATGGCCGGTGTGGTGACGCGCCCGGCCTCGGCCCAGACACCGTCTGCAGCGCCGGGACCTGCTGTGCCGCCTCGGGCCGAACCCGATCACACCATTCGGATCGCGTCAGGGCTGGTCGAGCTTGCATCCGACCATATCGTATCCACCAAGCTTTATAACGGCGAGTTTCCTGGCCCAATGCTCCGCCTGAGGGAAGGCGAGCGGGTGGTCGTCGATATCCACAACGACACCGACACGGCGGAGCAGTTGCACTGGCATGGTCAGAGGGTGCCGGTTGAAATCGATGGCGCGGCCGAGGAGGGGACGCCATACATTCCGGCCCACGGCACGCGTCGGATCAGCTTCACTCCCGGTCCGGCCGGACTGCGATTCTATCACACGCATCTTACGCCAGGTTCAGACCTCAACAACGGGCAATATAGTGGGCAGGTCGGAACGGTTTACATCGAACCCAAGCGCGAGGCGGGCCGCTACGACCGTGAAGTCTTCCTGGTGCTGAAAGAATTCCAGCCTACCTTGAGCCGCGGCGGTGACATGGCCTCGGACTTCCTGGCGAATGGAGCGCCCATCAAGTCGCTCGTCGACACCGGCGAAAGCGCGATGCGGGCGTCGATGGCAAGCGGCAAGCCGCACGGTTATGAAGTCGGCTACGAGCTGTTCTCGATCAATGGCCGCATGCTGGGCCATGGCGAGCCGATCCGCGTGAAACAGGGCGAGCGCGTGATGTTTCACATCGTCAACGGCAGCGCCACGGAAATCCGCAGCCTGGCGCTGCCCGGCCACCGCTTCGAGGTCGTGGCGCTTGACGGCAATCCGGTGCCCAAGGTGACCGAGGTCCCGCTGCTCTGGCTCGGTACCGCCGAGCGGATCTCGGCGATCGTCGAAATGAAGACTCCCGGCATCTGGGTGATGGGAGATATCGCCGACGACGACCGAAACAAGGGTATGGGCATTGTGGTGGAATATGCCGGCCGCACCGGCAAGCCGAAGTGGATCAAGCCGATGCCCTATCGCTGGGACTACACGATCTTCGGCAGGTCCGATGCCGCCGCCAATCCCGACGAAACCTTCGAAATGATTTTTGCCAAGAACAATGCCGCGCTCGACGGCTTCAATCAATGGACCATCAATGGCACGGCCTTTTCCATGGAAAGCATGCAGCCGATGTTTCGCCTGCAGCACGGCGGGCGCTACCGCCTGCGGATGCGCAACGCCAGCGACGATGTTCATCCCCTCCACCTGCATCGCCACAGCTTTGAACTCGCCCGTATTGCTGGCAAGGCGACTTCCGGCATCATCAAGGACGTGGTCATGCTCGGCGGCTATCAGGAGGTGGAAGTCGACTTCGTGGCCGACAATCCCGGCCGGACCCTGTTTCACTGCCATCAGCAGTTACACATGGATTTTGGATTCATGGCGCTTTTCGATTATGCTTGAGCGGCATCCTGCCGCATGCCCCGCTCATTCGGATTGACACGCCGGTAAATCGGCCTTGTATTTCGCTTGGCATGCAAAGCCCACCGTGAATCCGGCCGAGCCCAGGAGAGCACCATGCGGAAACTCAATCGACGCGACGCCCTGAAGATGTCGGCTGGCTTTGCCGCCGCGGCCGGCGGGTTTTCCTGTATCGAACTGGCCAAGGCAGGTCCGATTCAAGTGCCGATGATCGACAGGCTCGGCGTCCGCGTTCTCGTCGACAACACCACCGACATCTTCTTCAAGCCGCAGGAAATAAGTGGCGTAAAGATCGAGGCTGGCCGCTCCGCGAATTTGCTGCGCCCGCTGCATAGTGAATTTGGATTGTCGCTGCTGCTCGAGCCGCAGCGCGGCGATCAAAAGCGCACCTTCCTGCTCGATTACGGTTGGACGCCGGAAGCGATCAACAGCAACATCGAGCTCCTGAAGATCGATCCATCGAAGATCGACGCGCTGATCATGAGCCACGGCCATTTCGACCACTGGGGTGGCCTGATGGGATTTCTCGACAAGCACCGCAAGGTTTTGCCTGCCGACCTCACGATGTTTGCCGGCGGCGAGGACAATTTCTGTCAGCGTTACGTTCGCGCCGGCCAGGGTGGTGACTTGAGCGACTTTGGCATGCTTGACCGCCGCGACCTTGCGAAACGTGATGTCAAGGTCGTGCTGTGCGAGTCGCCCGTGGTGATCGGAGAGGTGGCGTTCACGACCGGCAAGATCGCGCGAAACAGTATCGAAAAGGTGCTGCCGAACACGCTGGTGGAATTCAGGCTCAAGGATGGTGCCGGGTGCAACTGGAGCCACTATCTGCCAGCCGAGATGGAAGGCAAGATCGTGCCGGACGAGCACATTCACGAGCACGCGACGTGCTTCAACCTGAAGGACAAAGGTCTCATCGTCATCTCCTCCTGCGGCCACGTCGGCATCGTCAATTCGGTGCGGCAGGCGATGGAGGTCTCCGGCGTGCAGAAGGTGCACGCCATCATGGGGGGCTTCCATCTTGGCCCCGCGCCGGCAGATTATTTGACGCAGGTCGTCGCCGAGATCGGCAAGCTCAACCCGGACGTGCTGATCCCCATGCATTGCAGCGGGCTCAATTTCGCGCAGGAAGCGCAGCGACAGATGCCAGGCAAGGTCATGACGACGACCACCGGCACCCGCATCACGTTCGGCGCTTGATCCCGCTGGGCAGAATTCGATTGGGCGAGATTCCGCTGGACAAGGCTATGCCGGGTACAAGGGCGTTCGCGTGGCTCGTGATTGCGTGCGTGCTCGGCTTCGGCTTCGGCTTCGCGTCGGCCAAGGGCGAGCAGCAGACCGCAGCAGAGATGATGGACGACTTGATGTACGGCCGCGGCACGGTCGGCGGACCATTCACGCTGACCGACCAGGACGGTCGCCGGCGCAGCGACAGCGAGTTCCGCGGCAAGCTGATGATCGTCTATTTCGGATATACGTTTTGCCCCGACGTTTGTCCGGCCGACCTGATGGCGATCACCCAGGCGCTCGATGCGCTGGGTCCGGAGGCAGCGAGCATCCAGCCGATATTCATTACGGTCGATCCCCAGCGTGACACCAGGGTGCTCAAGGACTATGTCGCGGCTTTCCATCCGAGCCTTGTCGCCTTGACCGGCTCGCCCGACGAAATCCGAAGGGTCGCCAATTCCTACAAGGCATTTTACGCAAGGGTGCCGGGCGAACGGGGCGGGGATTATTCGATCGACCACGCCGGCATTATCTATCTGATGGGGCGCGAGGGCGAGTATCTCGGCTTCATGCCGCCGCAGACCGGTCCGGAGAAGTTGACGGAAGTGCTGCGCAAATATCTGGCGAAGTAGACACGCTTTGCGTGCGCGCCGATCCCGCGCCGGAAAGCCTGCCTTACAGCAGGCTTACATTTGGTTTTCCGTTAACCGGCAGGCTTGCGAGAGCTTGTCGAGCGCGTCAAAAGGGCCCAATGGTGGAGTAGAATGGACATTCACCGCCCGTCTGGTCTCCGATGCGATTGCTTGTTGTCGAAGATAATGCCCTGTTGTCGGAGTTGCTCGCCAAGGGCCTGAGCACGGCTGGCTATGAGACCGACCTGCTGGCGACTGCGGCCGAAGCCCACGCCGCTTTGATGACGACGACCTACGCGGCAATCATCCTCGACCTCGGCTTGCCCGACGGCGACGGGCTTTCGGTCTTGAGGGAACTCAGACATCGCAAGGATCCGACGCCTGTGCTGGTGCTGACGGCGCGCG
>Ga0210390_10002983_pt1 | contig 14669 bp, 8 predicted proteins | sample IncBWH11OmetaG_FD_161050 | JGI IMG/M metagenome (GOLD analysis project Ga0210390, IMG submission 161050) | Forest soil microbial communities from Barre Woods Harvard Forest LTER site, Petersham, Massachusetts, United States - Inc-BW-H-11-O ...
GGACGGCGGAGAAAGCATTGTGCGCTGGAGCGGTGACGACCGATACATCTTCCTGCAACAGCGTGAGCCCGGCAGCATCAAGGTCAGCCGCCTCGATGTAACCACCGGCCGCAAAGAACCATGGCTGGTGGTGAAGGTTCCTGAACCAGGAGCTCAGTTCTTCGGACCGCTGGCTTTATCTGCCGATGGAAAGTCTTACGCCACAACCTTCCAGCGTGACCTGGCCAATCTTTTCCTGGTGCGAGGGCTGAAATAGAGGCTGTTCTTAACCTTCCTGCACGACTCAGTACACGGGACGGCGCTAAAGTACCGCCGTGTTCTTTAGATCGGCGGGAACTGCCGATAGATTTAGAGTTGGCAAACTGATTTTCCATGTCGATTAAACTGCTCCCAGCGTCGGTGAATCCGGTTGACCCGTCGCAGGCACGCGATGAGTCGACCAGCCTCGTACCTCTGACTCAGAGTGCGATCACCCCGCGGGCCGGTCAAATTGGACTTGTTCCCTCCACTCCATCCGTTCGATCCGCCGACACCTTCGCCTGGTCGTCTTCGACGCGGCGGGGTGAGGCGAATCTCATCTACGGAACGCCCGTGGACGATTCCGAAAGTGATGTGACGGGACGCTCGGGCGGGGAATATGTCTCCGGATGGGCCTGGAGTCGCCCGGTCGAACGTACGGCGGTCGCGATTTACCTTTCCTATGCGACTGGCCCCGCGGGCTGGGGTGGGCGGCTCATTGATCTATATGCATAGCGATCTGTACGCATAACGATCTGTATGCATAGCGATCTGTACGCTCGGTAGCGATGGGTTTCTACGGTGGCGGATGCGCTGGACCGATGGCTGTCCTTACCCCTGCCGTTGCCGCTTCGGCTTCAGGTTCAGGGTTCGAATCAAGCGGAATAGATGGTTGGGATGTACGCCGAGAATTTTCGCGGCGTCCGTATAATTTCCGTTGGCTTGCTCGATGGCCCGCTCAATCAAAACTTTCTTTGCGTCGCGAATGCCATCATGCAGTGCGCTGACCGGTTCGCCAGACGCGGCAGTTTCTTCCAGAATCGAGTCGGGCAAGTCGTCGATGAGAATTAATTCTGTCGAGCCCAGCACGACGGCGCGCTCAATGGCGTTCTCCAGTTCGCGCACATTCCCGGGCCAGTCGTAGCGCTGAAGGCAGGCACGCGCCTCGGGAGAAATGCCGGCGACGCGCCGCTTCACCTTCTCGCCATACTGCGCCGCAAAAAATGCCGCCAGGAGCGGGATATCTTCGCGCCGCTCGCGCAGGGCCGGCATGTGGAGCGACACGACATTGAGACGGTAATAAAGATCCGGGCGAAAGGTTCCGGTACGTGACGCTTCTTTCAGATCGCGATTGGTGGCAGCGATCAACCGCACATCGAGTTTGATGGAACGCGTTCCGCCGACTCGTTCGAACTCGCGCTCCTGCAGAACTCGCAGCAGCTTAGCCTGCATGGGGACGGCCAGTTCTCCGATTTCATCCAGAAAGACCGTGCCGCCCTCGGCGACCTCGAGCTTCCCTTTTTTCTGCGAGACCGCGCCGGTGAACGCTCCCCGTTCATGTCCGAACAGTTCGCTCTCGAGCAAGGTCTCGGTAATGGCGGCGCAGTTAATCGCCACAAACGGTTTGTTGGTGCGGCTACTATTGGCGTGAACCGCCCGCGCCACGAGTTCCTTTCCCGTGCCGCTCTCGCCCGAGATCAGCACCGTCGAATCGCGCCCCGCCACGCGGGAAACGAAGTCATACACCTCGTGCATGGCCTTGCTTTCCCCGATCATGCTGTGGTGGATGTTCAGTTCCTCGTATAGCCGGCGATTTTCCCCGCCGAGTCGCTCGAGGTGACGGGCGTTCTCGATGGCCAGCGCTGTAATGTTTCCCAGCGTGGCCACAAATTCCAAAAGATCGGAATCGAAGCGCGCGCCCGGGGAGCTGGCGTCGAGGTACATCACGCCCAACATTTTGCCCTGTACTTCGAGGGGCACGGCCAGCACGGAGTGGACCTTGCGCTCGAGCAAACTGTCGGCCTCGCGGTAAGCGGCGTCACTCTGCACATCGTTTGAAAGCACCGCGAGGTTCTCCTCCAGCACGCGGCTGAGGATCGTCTGGCTGGCATGAATGGGTTGATTGGGCCCGAGCCGGCGATGCCGGCCCACAATCGAAGAAAATCCTCCGACTCCGTCTTCGCTTAAGAGAACAGCGGCCTGGTCGGCGGGGACGATAGCGAGAACGGCTTCCAGGACTTTTTCCTGCAGAGCCGCCAGGCCGCGTACCGAGTTCAAAGTCCGGCTGAACTCGAGCAGCACATTCAGGTCGCGAACCGTTCTTGCCGTGGCGGGCAGACCGTCCGGCCGCGAAGGCTGCAGATACCGGGCGTCTTCTTTTCGCAGGATTACGGTCGCGGCGCCCGGCATTGGAGTAGCGTCGAATTGCAGTGAGGCGTTAACGGGGGCGGTATCGCTACCGGCCCCCTGGAAGACGAGGATCGAATTGCCCACGCGAATCTGGTCACCGTGCGCCAGCACACGATCCATGACCGGCACTCCGCTCACAAAAGTATTGTTGCGGCTCTCCAGGTCTACAAGCCGGAAGCCGTTCGCTTCCTTGCGAATGAGGCAGTGGCGCCGTGAAACCAGGGAGTCGAGCAGCGAGATCTCGTTGGAGGGGTCGCGACCGATCGAGACCTCGTCGCCGGTCAGGGGAAACAGTTTCCCCTTAAGGGGTCCGCTGACCACTTCCAACCGAGCCCCGCTCGCCGGTGAGACAGCCACTTCGCCCGAATGGCCCATGACGCAATGAGTATACTCGGACGCCTATCCTCTGAACACGCCAGGCTACCCTCGGCCAGCGGCACCTAACATAAATGTTATTCACTAGCGTTTTTGTTTGAGTGGTTGAAATCCGTGGAGGCCGAGATCGGGGTAAATCCGAGGCAGTGGGTCAGAGTTTCCCCTTTGTTTCGGTCAAATTCACTGTAGATCGAACCCGTACATCCAGGTTCCCGGTTTGGTACGCGGGTTGCATTAGTAAAGGCACTTGCGACGGATAAGCCCGAGCAAGAGAAACAAATCCCAGGTCCCCCAAAGGAGCAACACAATGCAGATAAAGATGAATGCAAAGCTGGCAATCAGAATCGCGATTCTGATGGTAGGAATGGTAGGCACTTTCGTGGCAGCAAGCGTTCAGACGATTCCCGTCGCGGATGGAGGTCCGATTTTCTTGTGTCCCCCCGGCACAGAGAAGACCTGCCAGACTACGCTGCCGCCACCGAAAAGCTAAGGGGCTAAGCCGAACGCGGCTACCGTGACCCGGAGCGGTCACCACTGAAGACGAACTTTGAGTTCGCAACCATTTGGGCTGGCGGGGCATTTAGGAACCCCGCCAGCCACCTTTCTTTTCAGGCGGCCTTTCTGGCGAGAGTTCCACCTCAAAACAATTTCACCGATGAGTACCGGTTCCACTGCCGTTTCCTCCGGCAAAAGTGAACTTCATGGAGGTTCCTTGGTCCCGCGCCATCTCCAACTCGGCGCCAAGCTGTTCCGCCAGAGTATGGACCAGGTGCATGCCCAGGGATTTGGTGTGGCGAATGTCCAGTCCGGCGGGTATGCCCACGCCGTCGTCGGTTACCGACAGCTGCAAGTTACCGGTGTCCAGCTTGCCCAGCGCCACCCGCACTGTGCCCCGGCGGCCATTGGGAAACCCGTGCTTTAACGCGTTGGTGATGAGTTCGTTCAGGATCAAGCCGCAGGGGATGGCTTGATTCACCGCCAGGGCAACGTCGTCGATGGCCAGATCAAGAGAAACGCATCCCGGCGCCACTCCCACCACGTCAAACACGTTGGCCGTAAGTTTGCGGGCATATTCGGAAAAGGGAACGTTGGCGTAATCGGTGGATTGATACAACATTTCGTGAATCAGCGAGATGGCTTTCACGCGCGACTGCGCTTCCTGCAGCGCCTCCCGCGTAGGCGGGTCCGTGATGCTGCGCAGTTGCAGGTTCATCAGGCTGGAAATAACCTGCAAGTTATTTTTGACCCGATGGTGGATTTCCTGCAGCAAAACCTCGCGCTCGTTCAAAGTAGCACTCAGCTCAGAAGTGCGCTCGTTGACTCGCTGCTCGAGGTCGGCGCTGGAAACCTTTAAGCGGACCAGAAGGTCTTCGCGCTCCTGCTCCGCGTGCTTACGCTCGGTCACGTCGCGCATCACCGCGACTCCGCCGCGTAGCTTGCCGTGAGCGTCCTTGAGGGGGCGGGCCGTAACTTCGAGCCAAACCTTGCTGTCGGGTTCCGGTGGCTCGACGATTAATTCCACCTGCACCGATTCCCCGCGCAGCGCCCGTACCAGAGGAAGGCTGTCGGGAGGATAGGGCGTGATCCCGTCCGGGAGGAAAACGCGGTAGTGAGGAGTCCATTGCTCACTCGGGAGGTCGGCCGCCCCACGACCCATGAGTCTTTTCGCGGCCTCATTCCAGAGGAGGAAGTGAGCTTCGCCGTCAGCCGCAACCAGCCCCTCACCCATATTGTCCAGCACCAGCTTAAGCATCAGGGTTTGCTCTTCCAGAGCCTGCCGGGATGCTGCCAGCTCTTCCGCCTGCCGCGCCAGGCGCCCTTCGGCGCGCTTGCGCTCGGTAATGTCGGCGCGGATCGCCATGTACTGCCTGGGCTTGCCGTAGGCGTCGAGAAACGGGACGACGCTGGTATCCACCCAGTAAGTCGAACCATCCTTGGCGCGGTTGCAGATTTCGCCGTGCCAGACTTGCCCCTTGGCGATGGCGTGGTACATCTGCTGGAAAAACTCTTTCGGATGGTGGCCGGAGTTGAGGATGCGGTGGTTCTGGCCCAGCAGTTCGTACCGCGAGTACTTGCTGATGGCGCAGAATTTGTCGTTTACATAGGTGATGGTTCCCTGAACGTCGGTGGTGGCGACAATGGCGTGCTGATCGAGCGCGTATTTCTGTTCGAGCAGGGCTTGTTCGGCCTCCTTGTGCTGTTGGCGCAGGGTCGTCTCCTCCAAGGCCCGCCGCACGGCGCCCGGCAATCGCGCCAGACTATCCTTGAGGACGTAATCGGTAGCGCCCTGCCGGATGCATTCGACGGCGGTCACATCGCCCACAGAGCCCGAGACCAGAATCATGGGGGCGTCGGAACCTTCCTGGCGGAGGGCGTTCAATGCGGCCATCCCGGTCCAGTTCGGGAGATTGAAATCGGCCAACACGATGTCGGGGGGGCGATCACGGAGCGCCTTGGTAAACGCAGCCTCGTCCTGCACCACTTCGGCCGTAACCTCGAAGCCGCTTTTGTGGAGGGCCCGCACCACGAGGGCGGCATCCATTGCATTGTCCTCGACCAACAATGCGCGCAGCTTGGCCTGGGGTGCGGAATCTTGTTTCTCGATCTTGGTCTCGATCTTGGTCCCTGCACTGCTCATTGTCATTACACCTGCCCCGCTGAATGTGACTTGCCGTTGCTGACCGGGGGCCGGTTGGTGACCAGCCAGTAAAGCCCCAATGTCTTCACCGCTTTCCGGAACTCGGCGAAGTCCACCGGTTTCTGGACATAGCTGTTGACTCCCAGCTCGTAGCCGCTCACCATGTCGCGCTCTTCTCGCGAAGAAGTCATTAGGACGACGGGAATGATCTTGGTGCGCGGATCGCCCTTGATCCGCTTGAGCACCTCCAGTCCATCCACTTTGGGCATCTTCAGATCGAGCAAAACCAGCTTCGGGGGATGATCGAAGGATCGTTCCGTATGGGGTCCGGTGCAGAATAGAAAATCGAGCGCTTCCTCTCCGTCGCGGGCGATGAAGACATGGTTGGCCAGGTTCTCCGCGCGCAAGGCGTGCAGAGTGAGGTCTACGTCGTCCTGACTGTCGTCCACCAAAAGAATGTCGACTTCGTTTTCGTTCACGATTGGCCTCCTGCGGCCACAGATTTGTTCTCAATTTCGCAGGCCTTGACTACGGCCGATTCGGCCGCCGCGAGGGTGAAATAAAACGTCGCGCCCTTGTCCAGTTCCGCCTCCGCCCAAACCCGGCCTCCGTGCTTGCGGACGATGCGTTGCACCGTCGCCAGGCCGATGCCCGTGCCTTCGAAATCCTCGGCGCGGTGCAGCCGCTGGAAGACGCCAAACAGCTTGTCTTTGTATTTCATGCTGAATCCGACTCCGTTGTCGGAGATGGCGATGACCGTCTCGCCGTTTTCCTGGCGCTGGTTGATCTCAATCATGGCGCGCTCCCGGGTGCGGGTGAACTTGAGCGCGTTGGCAATCAGATTTTGAAAAACCTGCTTGATCAGAATGGGGTCGCACTGCACCGTGGAGAGGTCGTCGGCGACTTTCCAGCTGACGGCGCGGCCGTTGGTTTCCGGCTGGAGCAGGCAGACGACCTCCTCGACTATTGGCTTCAGAGGGGTGGCCTGGACCTGGAGAGCATGACGGCCCACGCGCGCCAGATTGAGTAACTCATCCACGAGCAACCCCATACGGCGGGCGCCGTCTTCGATGCGCTGCAAATGAGTCTGCGCTTCGGCGGGCATGCCGGGGCCAAAGTCTTCCATCAGAATCTTGGAAAAACCTCCGATGTGCCGCAACGGCGCCCGCAGATCGTGCGACACGGAATAAGTAAAGGCTTCCAACTCGTGGTTGGCCGCGGCCAACTCCGCGGTCCTCTGTTCCACGCGCTGTTCCAGTTCTTCGTTGAGCTTGTGGATCTTGCGCTCGTCGATTTTCCTTTGGGTAATATCGCGGAAGGCAACCACGCCGCCTCGGGCGGATCCATCCGCGGCTTTCAAAGGACTGCCGCTAATCTCGATCCACGCTCCCTGCTCCAGTTCCGGATTGTGGATGAACATCTCGGCCGTGCCGGCCTCGCCGCGAAGGGCGCGCGTCAGAGGATTTTGGTCAATCGGGAAGGGCGTCACGGTGTCGGGCATGTAAACGCCGTAATGGGTGTTCCACTCCCCGGCGGGAACGTCTTCCGCGCCCATGCCGACGATTCTGGTAGCTGCGGGGTTCCAAATGGTGAATTTTCCGTGTTCGTCGGCAGCCACCAGGCCCTCAGCCATGCTGTCGAGCACGGATTGCAGCATGAGCTTCTGGGTCTCCAGGGCCTGTTGCGAACGCTGCAATTCCTTGGCTTGCCCGGCGAGCTGTTGTTCCGCTTGCTTGCGCTGAGTAACGTCAGTGTTTGCCTCTAAAACCCGCACGGGATTGCCCGCGGAATCACGATGCAGCACCCAAACACTGGCCACCACGACGTGGCTGCCGTCGCGCTTCCGATGCGTCAGTTCGCCCTCCCATGTTCCGGCAGCAGCGAGTTTTCTTTCGATCACCTCCAGCGGCTCCGGGAATTGGGTTTGGAGTAACTCGTGTGAAAGCTGACCAACGGCTTCTTCCCGCGTGTACCCATACAACTTTTCCGTACCTTTACTCCACGAAACAATGTGGCCTCGGGGATCCCGGACTATCACCTGGGCTAGATCGAGAACCTTGGCTTGTTCGCGCAAAGCCGCCTCCGCCCGTTTGCGTTCGGTAATGTCGCGGGCAATCTTGGAAGCGCCGACAATTGCGCCGCTGCTATCCCGGATCGGGGAAATGGTCGCGGACACATCAATCCTGACGCGGTCTTTCCGGATGCGGACGGTTTCGTGGTGCTCCACACCCTCGCCACTCCGGATGCGCGCCAGAATTTCGGGCTCCTCGTGCGCACGGTCGGGCGGGAAGAGCATCAGCATGGGTTGGCCGACGATTTCTAGAGCGGAGTAGCCGAAGATCTTCTCGGCGCCGTGATTCCAGGCGGTGATGATCCCATTCATATCTTTGCTGATGATGGCGTCGTCGGAGGAATCGACAATGGCGGCCAGGCGTTCCCGCATTTCCTCCATGCGCTTGCGCTCCGTGATGTCGGCGCGAATCGCCATGTACTGCCGGGGCTTTCCGTCGGCTTCCAGAAATGGAACGATGGTTGTATCCACCCAGTAGATCGAACCGTCCTTGGCGCGGTTGCAGATCTCGCCCCGCCAAACCTGGCCATTGGCGATGGTGTGGTACATCTGCTGGAAGAATTCTTTGGGATGATGGCGAGAGTTGAGGATGCGATGGTTCTGGCCAAGCAGTTCCTCTTTGGAATATTTGCTGATCGCACAGAACTTGTCGTTCACATAAGTAATGGTTCCCTGAACGTCAGTTGTCGCCACGATAGCGTGCTGGTCGAGTGCGAACTTTTGATCGGCCAGCTCGGCGAGCACATGCTCGTTTGCCCCCTCAGCTCGCTTACGCTCGGCGATTTCGGCTTCCAATGCCGACGTGCGTTGCTCTACGCGTTGTTCCAACTCGGCGTTCAGAATGCCGAGTTGGGCTCGCGCCCGGGCGCTGATGTCCATCTCACGGTCGACGGCGAACTTGGCGAGGAGCCAGAGGCCCGCGCCAAAGAAAATGCCCGCAATAGCGATGAGCCTCGCAAGGCGCTGTCCTGCCTGGATTCGGGGAGCGCGCGCAATCAATAGCTGGGATTCCTCGGCGTACATTTCTCGCGTGGTTGCACGTACGGCATCGAGGAGCCTCTCGGTTTCCAGAGCGTCGCCGCCGCCGGAATACGCACCCAGATTCCGGCGTTTGACGATAATGTTGTCGGCAAATTCGAGAGCGGCGTTTATCCGGGACCCGAGCACGGCGAGCCGCCGCTGCTGACTGGGATTGTCCGCCGTCAAGCCACGTAATGTTTCCTCGTCTTTGTAAATGGCGTCCTTTGCGGCCTGGTAGTGCGCCAGCAGTGGCTCTTGCCCGCTTAACGCGAAAGCCCGTCCGCTGGTTCCCGCTTCGACGGTATGCCGGGTGGTGCGCTGGATCGCCTCCATCACTTCGTGAGTATGGGATATCCAATAGGCATCCTGCTCCGCCCGTTTAGTGCCCAGCCACGCCGAAAGGCCGACGAAGAATGTTAGAAGCACGGCCACAATGAACCCGACACCCACCCTGCGCCGGAGCGGGCCATCGATTGGCTCATCGAACCGTCTGCGCGCGGCGATTTCCTGTTCGAGCTTTCGATTCTCTTCCTGCAAGTGCATCCGGCCGGGCAGGGAAATGACCTTCGGAACCAGTGGTATAAGCATGGCCGCTGTAAGTACGGATACCGCTGCGGTGACCGCCTTAACCACACCCGCAAGCATGTAGCTGCCGTGCCACACGTTCCAGATTTCCATCAGGTGGGTAGTGCCGCAAGCCAGTATGAATGCTCCAAACATCCAGAAGATTCGATTAAAAGGGATATCTCGATTCTTGCGAATGAAATAGATCAGGACAACCGGAATCAAATAGTACGAGAGCGTGATCAGGCCGTCTGAGATGACGTGCAGCCACACGATCCACGGGTTCCACAGGTAGCAATATCCATGGGGCATGAAATCTTCCGACCGGGCCGGCGCGCCGCTCGCAGCCTTGGTCCCAACCCAAAGCAAGGCTGCAGCCACAGGGATGGCAATCCCTGCTTTGCCGAGGCGGGATGCAGTAGCGCGATTCACCAGCCCGATAACTCCTTGCCACGTCGGTTTCGTGAAGAGGAATGGAACGGAGGGAGAGCGGCGCCGCATTGCGGCGAAGCCTCTTCAATTACGCTATCGGCCCTACCGGAGCGATCTTTAGCCCGAGAATGGAATCGCCGGCACGTTCTCGGAAAAGGGAAATGCATGCCTGACTATGCCCCTTCGGATGTGACCGCAGCGCACAGCTCACCGTGGCGGCAGCGTGAGGCGGGTGCCTGCAGCTTTTTTCGGCGCCGCTGCGATCGCTGGACACACTCATCGACATTGCCAGCCCTAATTGGGCAGCCCCGGCGGTGGGTCTAACATCTGGCGGATGGTCGTGGCCAGATCGCCGAGAGCCAGCGGCTTTTGCAGAAAAACTTCATCCGGGAAAGGCTCCCCTGAGTCTTCCATCGCGAGATCCTGATACCCCGTGGTGTAAATCACCTTGATGTCGGGACTCGTCTGCTTCAACTCTCTGGCCAGGTGCCAACCGTTCGTGCCGGGCATTATGACGTTGGTTACAACCACCTGAATCTCCGAGCGGAAATTCTTTAACAGTCCGACCGCTTCAGTGCCGCTGCCCGCCGCCAAGACTTGGTATCCCAAGCCGTCGAGGAACTCCTGGAAGAGGGCTCGCAGTTGGGGATGATCCTCTACCAGAAGCAGATTTTCAGAGCCGCGCAACGATGGAGCGGAGGTCCCGATGTGAACGGCTTCCGCTTCCGTTTCCAGCTGGGTGATGCGGGGCAGATAAATCGTGAACGTGGTGCCAACGCCGGGCTCGCTCTCGACCACAATGCTCCCTCCGCTTTGCGCGACGAAGCCGTGCACCACTGCCAAGCCGAGTCCTTTCCCATCCTTCTTGGTGCTGAAGAACGGGTCGAAGATGCGAGCCTTAACCTGCTCCGTCATGCCTGATCCGGTGTCCGTCACCGACAGCGTGGCGTACTTGCCGGGAACAAGGTCGGGCAGCTTGGCCGAGTTCTTCGAACTTAGAGCAGCGGCGCCGGTCTGCACGGTAATCTTGCCACCCTCGGGCATGGCCTCGCTTGCATTCGAAACGATGGCGGCGATAGCTCCAAGCAGTTCCTCAGGATCGGCTCGCACCCAGACCGGCTCGCGGATGGGTGCGATAGTCAGCTCAATCCCGGAACCAAGCAGAGGCGTTATCAAGCGATCGGTTTCAGACAGAAGCGATTTGAGATCGACGGCATGCGGGAAAAGCATTTGCCCCCGGCTGAGCGATACCAGTTGCCGGGTCAGTTGGGTAGCCGTTTTTACGGCGGAGTGGATGGCCGCGACCCGAGGCATCCCTCCATTGTTGGCTGGCAGATCCGTTTCCAAGAGCTCGGAATAGCCGGAGACAATGCTCAGCAGATTATTGAATTCCTGCGCGATTCCCCCCGCCAGCCGCGCCACCGACTCGATTTTCTCCGCTTGCATTTGTCGTTCCCGGGTTTCGCGCTGCCTCAATTCCATTTCCTGACGATGCAGAGCGACCTCAATCGCACAGTGCAGTTCGAGCGATTTGAAGGGCTTGACCAGGTATGCCAGGGGTCCTGTGTTCTTGGCTCGAGCCAGTGTCGGCTCGTCGGAATGGGCAGTCAGGTAAATGACAGGGATATCGATTTCTTTCCGGATCTGCTCGGCCGCCTCGATTCCATCGATTTTTCCCGCCAATCGAATATCCATCAGCACCAGGTTCGGATGCAGTTTGAGAGCCTGCTTAACGGCGGCTTCCCCGGTGCTCACGCTGGCGACTACGGTGTAGCCCAGCTCTTCGAGCGTGCTGGCCAGATCGAGCGCTACGATCCGCTCGTCCTCAACGAGCATGATGTTCGCCGATACAGTTTGAGGCATCCCCATTTGCTTAGAAACTCCTATTTCGCTTCTGGGATGCTAGCAGTAAAAGCCCGCGATTCATGCAGGATTCAGCCATCCAAATGGACGTGTGCAGCGCTGGATTTCCCGTTCCGGAATTGGGAATGTGCAAGAGGATTCAGGCGAACCTGCTTCTGCCCGTCAATCGCATCACTTCGTGGGGTTAAGCTGGTGCCGGGAGGGGGAATCGAACCCCCAAGGGCCGAAGCCCGGCGGATTTTGAGTCCGCTGCGTCTGCCAGTTCCGCCATCCCGGCTCTACTTGCAAGTGCCTGATTTTATGACATGTTTATGGCCATGTTCCCTTTTCATCCAAGTAAGAAAATGTCTCAGTTTTCGCGCATTTCCACCGTTCGTTGTCATCTTGCGCTGTGACGCGCTTTGCCGGCGATTCTCGCGCTAAGAGTCCATTGCCAAAGTCATAAGAAAGCACTCGCACGAGATTCTACCACTTCATTAAGAGCTGCTACCCTTTGATTCCACGCGAAGGCCGACGACCTGGGTCTGTGAGCTTATGGCCGAGCGGGCGCCACGAGCGGCGTTTTTTCGTCCGAAGCGTGCTGCAGGCCGTTCCCGAGCGCGCGGCTGTGATTTGGTTCGGCTAGGACTGAAAAAGCCAACTAGCGTCCCGGCGGTTCTGCGTGAAGGAAGACGTAGGTTACTTCCTGTTGGCCGACCATCCACTCACGATACGACCACCGGATCTGCCGCGCGGATAGAATCAGCGGATAGAATCAGGAGAGGCGTTGGAATGTAGTCGGGGAGAACATTCTGCCAGTTCACATTGGCGAACCGTGGCGCAGGGATTGAGCCGCGCCGGATTTGGCCCATGGCAGTCTTGGGATTGCGGAGGACTGTTGCGAATGCCGCTTCTGGTTACGAGCGCGTCCGGGGCCAATGGGGACGGTTTTGGCGCGCTGCTCAGGTTTGAATCGAACGGCGCGCTGCGCGGAACATTTATTGATGACGATCGCATTGTCGATCCGCGTGGCCTTGCCGTCGATCCAAAGGAAAACTTGCTGTTTCTAAACAGTGGGGCCGATCGGGTGTTAGCGATTTCCTCGCATGAGCGCATCGTTCGCGATACCGGCCGCATTGAAGGCCTGAATCCCGGCGGCGGAATTTTCGGTCCCGATGGCCGGTATTACGTCGACATGCGCAGCGAACGCACCATCGGCGCCTTGTCGACCAGTCTTGATGCTGCCCTGGAGCATGTCTTACCGCCCAGGGTCGTACCTTTCCCCCGAGGCTTTGCTCTTGGTCAAGATGGCCGGCTGTTCCTCTCCTCGGGAATCGGGCCTGACGGCCAAGGCGATAACACCATATTGGCCTTCACTCCAGCCACATCTATCAAGCCCACTCGGCTGGTCGCGGATCCCGAACTGAGCCCCCTCGATCTTGCAATCGCGCCCAACGGCAATATCCTTGTCTCTAGCGAGCATCCATTCGGCGCGGTGGACGCGGTGACGAGCGTTCGGGAATACGATGCGACGGATGGACACCTCGTCCGCGTCTTCTCTCCCCATGGGAAGGCCGAATTCAGCAAACCGCGCGGCCTCCGCTTTGGTCCCGATGGAATGCTCTACTGTGTCGCCCGCAATGAGGTTGTTGGCTTCGATTTCGAAAGTGGCGAATGCCTAGGGGCTATCGCGCGATTGCCGCGGTTAAATGGACAAGCCTTGGTCTTTTTCCCGTAGTGCACCGACTACTACAATCTGCTGCGTATGAAAAAGGCAATGGGCGCAGACGGCTTCCAAAACTTTTTTCGCTGAAGGGCCGCTCTTCGACGGCGCTGCACGCATTTTATTTCAGCTGATCAGGAAGAGCTCGATCCCGTGCGCTTTTCCGAGATTGCGCGAGTACTTCTTGTCCGTCCCATTATTCCAATGCTCATGCACACCGAGGCTGCGGCATCGGATGCCGTCGCGTTCAGGATCATAGAACGTTTTCGAAGGTGGGTCGTTCGCCAAAGCAGATTCGCGCAGGTAGTTATCGGCATTCGCGATATCCGGAAGATCGGGCCATTCCGAAGTCAGAAAATCGAAGCCCACGGAATCGATCGCTACACTGTCAAGCGACATGAAGATGCTATTTGGCCAGGCATCGTTGAACGGCGCCATCTTCCATTTGCGGTGAGGCGGGCCATCCACGTTGTCGTTCCCATAGAGCCCGTCAATAATAAACAGCATGGTTTTCTCGCCGAGATCCTTATGACCCAGAAAATCGGTGAATGCGGAGTAACTTGCCGAACCATCATTGTTGTGATGGAAACCATCGTGCGCGTTCTTGTGCCAGTCAGGATTGATACTCGTAGCCCCGAACAGGTTCTTCGCGCACAGTGTCACGCCTGAACTCACATGCGCTCTCAATACTGCAGCATCAATTAAGTAGGTGGCTTCAACGACTACGGTGTCGAGTCCTTTGGCGTTGTTGCTTTCGATGGAGAAGGGGATCGCGTTGGGTTTGAACTCGGCCTTTAGCCGTCCATCGCCTCCGATATGGTCCACAAACACGACATCGGAAAACTCATGGTGAATCTTGTCGTAGAGATCGCTTGGGATGAACCGGCTGGAATCGAAGACCGTGATCGATGCTTGTGGCACTCGTCCCGGCCCAGTCAACTGCCGGACAAGCGAAAGGATCATATGGGGCGAAGAGTTCAGACGGTCGATCGTGTCATGGCCCGTGGTGTTGTTCAGGTTGGCCTTGATTGCCACTTTCTCGCCGGCCTTGTACCCGGTGCTACCCCGACCATGAGTACGATTGAAATACTTGAAGATGGCGCTCCAAGCCTGGGCATCGTTTTTTTGAACTGTAAGACTCTGGATAGAGCGCGAGACCATGCGGTCAATTACCGCCTGATTGTTGTTGGCGTCTTTCCACCAGGAACCTGTCCCATCCCATGTCACCGCCGCCGGATCGTGCGTCCAGGTGACTCGACCAGGAACCACGCCGCGGGGAACACCAACTGGAGAAAGCGTGGGCTCAAAAAGAGAAGAACGAAGAGTAGTGGCAGCTGCCATGGACAGAGCAAATTGCCGGCGAGTCATTTTCATTTTTGATTCCTCACGCACAAAGTCATCTTCAGCCTCGGCCCGCGGATCCCATGCCTGCCAGGACGCCTCGCATGTAGGCGAAGCTGGCGATCACGCCCGGCATCGGGTCGTCGGGATGAATCTCATACTCCAGATCGACGAAGCCTTGGTATTTCGTCGCGATGAGCGCTTCAAACATCTTTCGCACCGGCATGATGCCGTCT
>Ga0210390_10002984_pt1 | contig 14666 bp, 9 predicted proteins | sample IncBWH11OmetaG_FD_161050 | JGI IMG/M metagenome (GOLD analysis project Ga0210390, IMG submission 161050) | Forest soil microbial communities from Barre Woods Harvard Forest LTER site, Petersham, Massachusetts, United States - Inc-BW-H-11-O ...
TGCTTGCCTGCGGAACTGGACGTTTGCGCAAGACATAGGGAGATTGCGAACCAACTTACGAGCAGGGCCATGGTGACCAGGCTTTCAAATGAAAAGTGTGTTTTCTCAAACGGTCGCTCCACTGGGTTGGATGTTCTCACGAGAATATTATTCCCCGAGTCACCCGATTCTCTCAAAGCGGCTTTTCGCTTCATGCTGTTCGGATCGGCTTCGATCCTTTGAAACCATAGTAAACAATATAAAGATAGCAAATCGCCGGCAGAATAAAGGAGTGGTGGATTCCGATCCGGTCGGCCAAGACGCCGACCAAAACCGGCACCACCGCGCCGCCCACGATCGCCATAATCATGATTCCGGATCCTTCGCCGGTGAGGGGTCCCAACTCGGCGATGCCCAGGGTAAAAATACTGGGGAACATGATGGAGTTAAAAAATCCTACGAGGATGATGCTCCACATCGCGACAGGGCCCACACTCACTATGGAAACGCCGACCAGCAGGAACGCTGCGATGGCCGCCGTGCCCAGAACAATACCAGTTCGAACCTTTTGCAGAATCGCCGACCCAATGAACCTGCCAACCATTGCGCCGCCCCAGTAGAAGGACAGATATCCAGCGGCGACTTTTTCCGCGAGATTGCCGATGTTGGGCTGACTCAGGTAGTTCACCATGAAGCTGCCAATCGCGACCTCTGCGCCCACGTAAACGAAGATTCCAACTGCTCCCAATACCAGATTCTGGTACTTCCACAAACTGGTGTGGCCGGCGCGGTCGCCGGTATGACGCTCCGCTTCCGGTACTGGAGGAAGTTTGAAGGCAGCAATGGCAATTCCGAGCGCGATGGCGATTAATCCCAGCGCCAGATAGGGCAGCTTGATCGAAGACGCTTGCTGCAACCGGTAGGCTTGAAGCACGTCGGACGACATTTGACGGATCTCGTCCATGCTCTTCGGCGCCGCGCTCAAGATGAACAAACCGCCTACGTACGGGGCAATCGTGGTGCCTAACGAATTGAAAGCCTGCGCCAGGTTCAAGCGGCTGGACGCGGTCTTCGCCGGACCCAACACCGCAACATAAGGATTCGCGGCAACCTGTAAGGCGGTAATTCCGCCGGCGAGAATCATCAATGCGACCAGAAAGAGCGGATACGACGGCACGGCGGCGGCGGGGATGAATAGAATCGCTCCTACCCCCATCGTGAACAACCCGGCTACCATGGTCCACTTGTAGCCAATCCACTCGACGATCTTTCCCATGGGAACCGAAAACAAAAAATACGCCGAGAAAAACGCGAACTGGATGAACATGATCTTCGCGTAGCTCAGATCGAAGATCGGCTTCAGATGGGGAACCAGAATGTCGTTGAGGCAGGTGAGAAATCCCCACATAAAGAACAGCGTCGTGACGACGACCAGTGCGCTTCTGTAGGTGGCGGAAGGTGCAGTCGTTGTGGCCGGATTATTTGGGATGTTGGTTGTCATGGGAATCGAAATCTATTATGTGCTTGCCAATTCCTTCTGCATCTCCTCTAACGTAAAACCTTTGGTTTCTGGATACACAAACAGAACCACGAAGAATTGCAGCACCATCATGGCTGAAAAGAAAACGAACGGGTAAGCGCCGGAAGACGCAGCCATAAGAGGAAATATGCCAGAGATTAACGCGTTCATAAACCAGTGCGAGAAACTGCCCAGGCTTTGTCCTTTAGCCCGAACCGTGTTGGGAAAAACTTCCGACAGATAAACCCAGATCACAGCGCCTTGTGAAAATGCGAAGAACGCTATGTAACCCACCAATAGCCAGACCAAAAGATTTTCATGGCTGTGGGTGAAGAAGATTGCAGAAACTCCTGCCAGGCATACTGCCGTTCCGACCGAGCCGACCAGCAGCAGTGTTTTGCGGCCAAGTCGATCGATCACCGTCATGGCGATCATCGTGAAAATGAGATTGGTGGCTCCAATCGCTACCGCCTGAAGGTCGCCGGACATTCGATTGAATCCAGCATGAGCAAAAATGTCGTTGAGATAGTAAAGAATCGCGTTGATGCCCGACAGTTGATTAAACATGCCGATGCTCACCGCCAAGAAAATTGGGAAAGCATATTTTCTGGTAAACAATTTCTCGGCTGCCTGCTTCTGTTCAACGTCGATGGATTCGACGATCTCCTGTAGATCCCGCTCGTAGTTCTCGTCCCCCGTCATCCGCAGAACGGTTCTTGCCTCGGCCACGCGCCCCTTCTTGACCAACCATCGCGGACTTCGCGGAATGGTAAACAGCATCACAAAGAACAGAGCCGCCGGAAACGCGGCCACTCCCAGGTCCCACCGCCATTCCGCTGTGCCCAGATGCGCGAGCGCGATGAGGTAATTGGAAAAATATGCGAGCAGGATGCCAAAGACTACGTTGAACTGAAACAACCCCACCAATCGTCCCCGCCATTTTGCGGGAGCGACCTCGGCGATATACATCGGGGCCAGCACGGACGATCCGCCAATGCCCAGCCCGCCGATGAACCGGAACACAACCAGAGACCACCAACTCCAGGCGATAGCGCAGCCGACGGCAGAGACCAGATAGAAAATTGCCAAACCTCGCAAACTGTCACGGCGTCCAAAACGTTCTCCGGGGAACCCGGCGAGCATTGCGCCGACAACCGTGCCCCAAATTGCGATGGAAACTGTGATTCCTAGGCTCTTCGAAGACAGACTGAAGACCTGCGACAGCGCGCTCGTGGTGCCCGAAATGACGGCAGTGTCGAACCCAAACAGCAGGCCGCCCAAGGCGGCTACGATTGTGCTTTTCAGCAACACCGAGTTCAACTTCATGCAGTCTCCCGCTGTCCGATTCTTGCTTCAAGGGCATTGGCCTCAGCAATTGTCCAGTCCGGGATTGCCCCACGACGGCTGGCGACCAGCGCTCCTACGCGATTTGCAAAGTCAGCAACCTTTGGGGTGGGCCACCCGCTCCCCATGCCATGCACGAAGGCGGCCGCGAAAGCATCGCCTGCGCCGACCGTATCCACGACCTGAACTGGATACCCGGGCGCTTCGATGTACTGCCCGCCCATCAGAAGCGCACACCCAAGCGAGCCGCGGGTCACGCACACCCCGTCCCATTTGTATAAGGCAGCATAATTCCGACAAAACTCCTCGATCGAACCGTGGCGTGAACCAAACATGCGGGCGATGGCTTCGACCTCTTCATGATTTAGCTTCACGATGGTTGCACGCGACATAAGCTCCTGGATCAACTCTGGGGTGTAGCCATCCGCCCGAAGATTCACATCGTAAAAGCGGCGTGCTCCCGATGCCCGGTCGAGGAGATCCACTGTCAATTGCCGGGCCTGGGGATAAATCTGATGCAGTGTTCCGAAATAAATCCAATCTACGGGACGGGAAAATAATCTTTCGCACTGCGACGCCGTGAGCTCGGGGAAATCGTACGCTGCGGGACGGTGAAGGACGAATTTCGGCTGTCCATCGCTGGCCAGCGCAACCGAGGCGGTGCCGGTGGGATGATCTTTTTCTGTGTGCAGATAATCAGTGGCCAGGCCAAGCCGAGACATACAGTCGATGACCTTCTGGCCCAACTCATCCTTGCCCACTGAGCTGATGAATGAAACCCGGTGCCCGAGTCGGCTAAGGTGAGCTGAAAAATTAAACGTGGCGCCGCCCAAATGCTCTTCTTGCCCGACGATGTCCCAAAGCACTTCACCGATACTGATGACGTTCACGCGTAATCCTCGGAGTCCACGTCCGACGTGCGCCCGACGGCTTGAAATTCTGGCACAGTATACACTCCTGTCCTCGGTTGATGAGGTCAGCGCAGGATCACTTTGCCGCGTACGCTTCCGTCAGAGACATGATTTTCAGCGCACTCTTAAGTTGATCGACGGTTGCGGCGGACTTGAGAGTAACCGTGGCAGATTCTCCCGGAAGCAGATCAAAATAGTTGTCCGAGGTTTCAACGTCGAGATCGCCGAAGGAAATATAGACGCCGCGAGCCAGTTGCGATGCACGCAAGCTCATCTGGTAGGCTGCACTGGTCCCCTCGATACTAGTTTCGATCTTGGGCGCGACCGGCAGTTCCAAGTTGTGGGTCACGTCGAAAAAAATGAGGTTTCTGTACAGTTTCTGGCTGGGGGACATTTTCGTTCCTGACACTTCCAGGTCGAATACCAGAAAGCTGCGATCCGGATCGGCCTTCGCTGCGAGTTCGGCTTTATCCAGTGTGAAGTAGATTGCGCTGGATTGTGCGGGAATTTGAATGTCTTTGGTTTGATCGAGCAAGGCCCTTCCCGAAAAATCGAGAAGCCGGGTGTGAATCGTCCCAGAGAGCGGTTGCAGCTTGTCCGAAACGACATATACGTCCACCTTATCGTCGTGCAGATATGGCGAGACAAGCACATCGTCGTAGAAGCGCCGCGCATAGTAGTGAAGCGCCTTCCAACGCCCGTAATAATCGATGCTTGCCCACGAGGCTACCGGCCAGCAGTCATTCAACTGCCAGTACAGGGAACCCATGGTGCGCGGGCGCTGCCGGCGCAAATGCTCGGCGCCGATTTTGATGATCTCCGCTTGCTGCAACTGGCTCAAATATACGAAAGACGCGAAATCCTTGGGCTCCCGGTATTCGCGCAACATGTAAGTCAAAATGCGTTCGTTGCCGCCTTTGTTTTTCTGGTGCGCCTGCATGACCGTTGAACGAATGTCGAAATCCTCCGGCTTACTGGCGAACGTCCGGATGGTTCGCATCTCGGGAAACGATTGGAATCCATATTCCGTCATAAAGCGGGGAAATTGTTTGGTGTAGTCTTCCGCCGGCGCCTGCTGATGCCACACCGCCCAATAGTGCATATCGCCGTTGTGCTGATTGTCGGGAACCTCCTCGAAGTTGGCGCTTGGAGAACTCGGCCAATAAGGCACGGGATCGGTATACTGCGCGACCGCACTCTTCAGGATGTCGTCAAACATGACCATGTAATCCTGCCAGACGCGATCACGGATTTCGGGCGATATGGATTCCTTGAATTCCTGGCGGTCGCCCCAGTGGTGCCAGCCGGTCTCGACTTCATTGTTTCCGCACCAGATCACGACGCTCGGATGATCGCGGATGCGCTTGATCTGATCGACCGCTTCCTGCCGGACGTTTTCCTGGAACGCAACATCGCCGGGAACCATGTCTCCGCCGAACATGAATTCCTGCCAGACCATAATGCCCAGTTCGTCGCAGATATCGAAGAAATCGTCGGACTCGTAGTAGCCCCCGCCCCATTCGCGAACCATGTTCATGTGCGCATCGCGAGCGGCCGTAAGAATTTTGCGATGAATTTCCGGCGTGACGCGGTTGGGAAAGCTGTCGAATGGAATCACGTCGGCGCCCTTAGCGAAAACAGCGATGCCGTTTACCACGAACTCGAAACTCTTTCCCCATTGATCGGGGACGCGTCGCAATTCTAGCGAGCGCAATCCGGTTTTCACGTCCGCCCGCGCCACAACTTCGCGACCTGTGCGGATCACGGCGGAAAACCGATAGCGGTTCTGCGCCCCGTATCCAAGCGGGTACCAGAGCTTTGGCGCCGCGATGCGAATTGGAAATGAAACGTGATTCATGCCGGCATCGAGTTGCAGCGTCTGGGCTCCGTCGGCGGTTTGCGCCGCGGACAATTCATCGTGCGCTAAGTTGAGAGTCGCTGTAATCGGCTTGCTGGCTTCGATATCAAGCTCGGCTGTGACATTCGCAGTGCCGGCGGAGATTTTCTGCTGGTGTATATGAAAATTGTCGATGCGCAGCGCGTCCCAAATCTCCAGACGCACTGGCTGCCAAATGCCTTCCGTCATGAAACGCGGTCCCCAATCCCATCCGTATTGATAGGGCGCTTTACGCGTGTAAGGGGCGGTTGCGATGTTCTCCTCGTTCCCGAAATTATGGGTCGAGATCGAAGGTAAGACATAAGGCAGCGACTTGACGTACGGAAGCATATGCTCTACGGCGGAATGGAAAACGATGCGAAGACTATTCGGACCGGGCTTCAGCAGCGCCTTTGCGGGGACACGCCAGTGTCGAAACATGTTGTCGGCGTGGAGAATCGCCTGATCGTTAAGGTAGACGTCGGCGAACGTGTCCAGACCATCAAACACCAACTCAACGTTGTCGTGGCCGAGCGACGCCAAATCCACTTGAAACGAGGTCCGGTACTCCCAGTCGGTCAGACCGATCCACTGTAAACGGAATTCGTTATCGCGATCGAATGGCTCAGGGATGAGACCGTTGCGAAACAGGTCGGTATGCACGACTCCCGGAACCTGCGCGGGATGCCATTGTGTGACGTTGGGTTGATCCGTATTTCCGACCGCACGAAATTGCCAGTCTGAATTCAAGTTCCGGGACGACGGTTCGGCTGCGAGAAGGGGCGAGGCTGCAGATAAAGCGAAGAGAACCACAAAGAATGCCACCATGGACAAAACATTGCGATTGAATCGCGGACAGGTCAATCTCATAGCAGCGCTCCCAAATCAAATTGTCAGAGGTCGAAATCCTCGGCATCGGCATCGATGCATAAATCGAGGTTCCTCGTCATGCGTTCGCGTAGTCCGAGCAAAGCGCGGCCCCGCCGGCGATGCCGGCATCCGCACCGTAGTGCGCCTTCAGCAATGGAATCTCTCGGCAGCGAGAAATGATGCAGTACTTCGCAAGCCCATTGGCGATGTCGTCAAAAAATGGATTCAGCATCGCGGCTACGCCACCGCCGATGATAATCACATCCGGCTCCAGCAGATCCACGATGTTACTCAGCCACAGCGAAAGCAGATCAACGGTTTCCAGTAGAGTTTCTTTGGCCAGCAAATCACCGGCAGCGAAAGCTTGGCCCACCATTTCGCTGGTCACGGCATCGATGTTTCCTTTGGCCAGGTCAAGAAGGATAGATCGCGGACTTTGCTGAGACGCCAACTTGGCGCGAGCTCTCCGGGCGATGGCTGGTCCGGCGGCAAGGATTTCGATGCAGCCCGGCTTGCCACATCCGCAGCGCGGACCGTGGTAGTCGATACTCATGTGTCCGCCTTCGGCCGCAGCGCCCGTTCGGCCGTTGTAAATGCGTCCATCGAACACGATGCCAGTCCCGATCCCTGTACCGATGCCCGCGTAAAAGATGTGGCGATAGCCCCGTCCCGCACCCCAATAGGCCTCAGCCAGCGCCGCCGCGTTGGCATCGTTCTCGACTTTCACGGGCACACGGTAAATTTTCTCCACCTCGGCTGCCAGGGGGAAATTACGCCAGCACGGAACGTTGGGAGGATTGATTACAACTCCGGTCGCAGGATCCAACGGTCCGGGCGCGCAAATACCAATTCCGCGAATCAGAGTTCGTGCTTTCGGATCAGACCCAAGAAGCATATCGATCGCGGATACCACCGCGGCGAGTCCTTCGCCAGGTTCCCGGTTCGCCACCATCGGAGTACGTATCTGAGCCTTGATTTCGCCATTGCGGTTGACCAGGCCGGCGGCAACTTTCGTCCCACCAATATCCACACCAACCACCAGCGTACCGTTGGTTTCTGTCATGGCCGGCTTCCTCGGCGAAACAGGTCGCGTGAGGCTTCAGTCCAAATCTCTTACTGTCGGATTTGTACTACGCATTCGTCTGTGCCGCAATGCCGCGTGCAAGTTCGCACAGTATACGCCGCCCGATCTAGCACCTCGTCGTCCAAATAAAATCACGCCCAATAAATTCATTGGACGATAGATTGCTGAAGAGGAGAGTATTAGAAAATGCAAGATAGTCTGACGTCCACAAAATGTAGTGCGGGTGCCCCCGGTATCAGTGCGGTGATTCTCGATTACGGGCAGGTTTTGGCTGGTTGCCCCACCAAGGAACAGTTTGGGCGCATGGCGGAAATGTTTAATGTGAGCTTCGAGAGATTTTATGAGCTCTGGGAAGCCAGCCGGGGTCCGTATGACCGCGGCGATTTTACCGCCGAAGAGTATTGGATGAAGCTGGCTGCGGAGACCAACACTTCACTGGACAGCCGACACATCGAGATCCTGCGCAAAGTGGAGGTTGAAATCTGGGCCCATCCTATTCCGGGCATGCTCGATTGGGTAAGCCAGCTTCACGCGGCGGGAATCAAAACCGGCTTGCTGTCCAACATGCCTTGGGATCTGATCACTTATTTGCGCGCAAACTGTCAGTGGCTGGAAAACTTTGCCTTCAAAACATTCTCTGCGGAAGTGAGGTTAATCAAGCCCGACCCGGCGATCTACGAGCACACTCTTCACGGCCTTGGCGTAGCAGCCACCGAAACATTATTTGTAGACGACCGCGAGGACAACGTCCGAGCCGCCCGCGCGCTGGGGATTCATGCCATTCAGTTTCGATCAATCGGGCAGCTCAAGGATGACCTGACGGGGTTGGGTTTCCCTACATTGCCGACACTTGTGGAATCACCTGCCGCGAGTCCCGCTGATCGACCGGATCAAGAAAACAAGTTTTCCCCTTTGCTGTAAAGGGGCTCGGTCGCACAGGTCTGGATTTTAGCCGCAGCCGCACGGGCGTGGACCCCGCGCCTACATTTAATGCTTGGATTCTTCTTTCCCCGAAGCTGGCAGATTCGATCCTGCCTGCAACCTTTGGAACTCCTGCATTTCACGCTGCGCGGCTGCTGTCTTGCCCTGCTTCCTATAGAGATTTGCCAGCGCGAAATGCGCTTGCGCCGCGAGTGCAGTTTCCTTCTCGATGGAGAGAAGCCGGGTCCACGCTTTCTCGGCAGCCGCGCCGTCTCCATCGAGTGAAGCTGCTTTCCCCAGCGAATATAAAGTCTCGGGCATGTCGGGCAGCAACTTGTCAGCACGCAAGAGCTCGGCTCGAGCCTCATGCGCTTTGCCCTGTTCCAACAATGCGGTGCCCAGACGATAGGCGGCCTCGGCGTTTCCGGGTTGCAGCTTGGTTTGCACTCGAAACTCTTCTTCCGCTTTCGCCCATTGAAACGCGCCAGCATACACTTCACCCAGTTCCAGGTGAACTTCGGGCACATCCGGTCGCAGCCGCAAGGCTTCGCGGTATTCCTTCTCCGCCTCCGGCATCTGTCGCAGGACGAAATAGTTTTCTGCCATTGCCTGGTGGGCACGAGGAGAGTCAGGATAAGCGGCGAGCAAAGTATCAATCGATTGCTTTGATAGGAGACCGCTGGCACGTCCGAGGTAATAGAGCAGGTCGGGGTCATTCGGACGCGTTGCCAATGCCGCCTGCAGGCTTGCAACCGCCTCCGGTAATTGTCCGGTCTGGATCTGCGCAATGCCCAGTCCAGTTTTATCGTCGACACGCTGGAGGTGCGGAATCGCCTGGGCCGCGTAGCCTTGCGCGAGCAGGGCGTAGCCCAGCAACTGATGAGCCGGCGTCAGGTCCGAATCCACTTCCAATGCACGCTTCAGCGGCAGGATGGCTGAAGCAAAATCGTGCTTCTCCATATAGGCCTGTCCGAGGCTGACGAAGCCGTCCGCATAAGTTGGCTCGAGCTCCGTAACCTTGCGAAACTCTGTGATAGCTACATCGAATTGGTGCTGTTTGTCCGCCGCGATTCCGGCCTGCATGTGCTGAGCGGCTTCCGGAGAAACATTCTGGGATGCGAACCACAAAAGTAACAGTGCGCGGATCACGGCTTCTCCGGTTCACGGACTTCGAGGAATTGATCGGCGTGAACATCATTCAAAGTCTGGTGAATCCCCGAGGGCCAAGCGATTTCCACTTTGGCAGTCTCCGCTGAACCGAGTCCAAAATGAAGACGTTTGTCGCTTGACGAGAGGTAACTGCCGGCTGAGGTCGCGAAGCGTGTCTGCCCATTCACCTGTACTCGCGCGCCGAAACCGTCGCGGTTGCTTCGCGTGCCGCGCAATGAAATCACCAGCCAGTGCAACCTGCCGCCGCGGTTCATCAATACTTGAGGATGGCCGCCGAGATAGGTCATCACGACGTCCTCCCAGCCGTCGTTGTTCAAGTCTCCGAACGCAGCTCCGCGCCCGGCAACAGGAATCGTACTTCCCGAATCAACCCGTTCAAACCGGCTATTGTGATTCATCGCCACCAGTGGCAGTTCGAGATAATGCAGGGAAGGGTCGATGTGCTCTACGTTGTCCAACACATGGCCTTGGGCGACAAATAAATCTTTCCAACCGTCGTTGTCGAAATCTTCCAAGCCTATGCCCCAGCCCGAACTTCCACTCGAGAGCACGCCGAGGCCGGTTTCGAGACTGCGATAACTGAACGAACCGCCGCCATCGTTGTGATAAACGCCATAAATTTCCCTGGGCAATTCGGTCACGATAACGTCTGGTCGGCCGTCGTTGTCGTAGTCTTGAAAGACCACGCCCATGCCTGACAACCGCCGGCCATCCTCGGAAAGCGCGGTGCCGGCTTCAAGACCAAGTTCGGTGAAGGTTCCGTTGCCGTTGTTATGAAACAAATATTGCTGCATGCCGTCGTTGGCTACAAAGATGTCGGTAAAGCCATCCAAATCATAATCTGCAAAAGCCACACCTAGAGCGCGTCCTTTTTTCCCCGCGATGCCCGAACGCTGACTCACATCGGTAAAAGTTCCATCGCCATTGTTGTGATACAGAATGCTGGTCGTCGCAGGAAATTCTTCCGGCGGACAATAAGTGTGGTAATTGCCGCCACAGTCTTTACTGTGCTTGATGTCCCAGTCCATGTAGCGCGTAACGAACAGATCCAATTTTCCGTCGTTGTCGTAGTCAAAAAATCCAGCGGAGACCGACCAGCCGCCCCCAGCCACTCCCGCCTTCGCGGTCACATCCGTAAACGTGCCGTCACCGTTATTGTGATACAGAATGTTCTTTCCATAACTTGTGACGTATAAATCGGGGTAGCCGTCGTTGTCATAATCGCCGATGGCCACTCCCATGCCATAATTTCCATCTCCAGCATTCGCTAGCCCCGCTTGCTGGGTCACATCGGTGAAGCTTCCGTCCTTGTTCTGCCGATAAAGGCGATTCCAATACTTCGGGTCGTGACGATCGAAGTTCTCCGGCGTTTGCATTGGGCTGATCAATCGGCCGCCGTTCACCAGGAAGATATCCAACAAGCCGTCGTTGTTGTAATCGAGCAGGGCAACTCCTCCGGGCATGGTTTCGATCAGATACTTCTGAGGAGTGGGGGAGTTCTGCAGCGTGAAATCCAATCCGTGCGGGGGATTGACCTCGAACACCGGCGCCGCGAGGGCCCCGACCCATAGCACCAACGTCATGACCAACGATGCGCGTAACAGAGCCTTCAGCAACTTGGGATTCCTTCCGTTGCCTAGCATATCGCGCCCAGGGCGCGATTTGCACACACGCTTTTCCAAAAGCTGGCTCCGCACTCTGCGGCCGGTCTGAGCGACCTCTGCGATTTTAAGACTTTGATCTAGGACTGTGTGCGCTGGCATGGGTTTTAATCAAAATCCCGAAACGCAGAGCTCGCTTAGAACCGGCCGCGGAGTGTGCAGAGAAAACCGGCAGCGAACAAACTGAGACTGGCGAAAGGCGAGCCAACCCAAGGGCAGAGTCGAGAATCTGCGTTTCCCTGGTTGCACGCGAAGCTCACCGCCGGGTTGATTCCCGTTCCACCAACTTAGGTGGAATCAGAATCTTCTTGGGCCGCGGCGAACTCTTCAGCCCGATTCGCTCAATGAGGAGTTCGGCGGCTCGTGCGCCCATTTGGCAGGTGCCTTGATCGACCGTTGTAAGCGGAACCGCCAGTTGATCCGAGTAGTGAACATTGCCGGCACCGACCACGGAAATATCGTGGGGCACCCTAAGCCCGCCTTCCAGGATCGCCTTGATTGCGCCTATCGCAACCGGATCGCTGTAACAGAAAACCCCGTCTGGACTCGGAAGCACCCGTAGCAATCGTCGCATGCCCTCATACCCCGTCTCATCTCCGTGCCCGCCCGCTACAACGTAGCGCGACAGAGCATGCAAGCCGTGTTTTGCCAACGCCCGGCGGTAGCCTTCGAGACGGTCCGCCGCGATTCCAATTTCCGGACCTCGCAAATGGGCGATGCGACGGCATCCTCGCGCAATAAGATGCTCGGTCGCCAATCTGCCGATCGCGCGGTTATCGACGCCGACGAAAGACGCCTGCAGTCCCGCGATGGGTCGGTCCACCAACACAAAGGGGACGTTTCGTCTTTGAATTCTTCGGAACAGTTCCAAGCAACGGACGGGCTGGGCCGAAGCGATCACAAGTCCATCCACCTGCCGAGCCAGCAGAGAATCTGCTTCGCTCCGTTCCAATTCGGGATCTTCCTCGAAATACGAAATGATTACGTGATATCCGTGCGGCCGCACCGTCTGCGCCACAGCCCGGGCGATCTCGGCAAAGAAAGGGTGAGTAAAATCCGGCAGGAGCAGACCAATGGTGTAAGTGCGTCTCGTGACCAGACTGCGAGCCACCCAATTCATCTGGTAATGCAGCTCTTTGGCGCGACGCAGCACCCGTTTGCGCGTAGCCACACTGATCTTGCCCTGATTGCGTAAAGCCTTGGAGACGGTCACCACAGAGACCTTGAGGTCTCGCGCAATGTCCATCATGGTCACGGGCATGGCGAACCAGCATAACACCACAAAACAACGGAGGGTAATCGATTATCCATCCAGAGTTAACGATTATCCGAGTTAACGATTACCCTGATGCTACACATTACTTTTTTGCTTGACAACGAATGCTCGGGTATATGAAACTTTCGCGATTCCACTAAATGTGGTGTGGGGGTGTGTATGCCGTCTCGCAGGTTGTGTCTACTTTTGTCGCTGGTGTTTGTCCTCACGATTTCTCTTTCCCTTCACGGCCAGAGCACTTACGGCACAGTCGAAGGCGCTGTGGTGGATTCGACGCAAGCCGCCATTACTGGCGGCCAAGTAACGCTTACCAACATCGGAACGCAGGAAAAGCGTACTCAGACGACGGGCAGCGAGGGCCTATACCGGTTCGTGAACGTGATTCCGGGGCAGTATCGCCTGGACATCGACAAAGAAGGATTCAAGCACTTTACCCGCGACAATGTAACCGTGCAGGTGCAGCAGGACACCCACGTCGACGCTACCTTAACGGTTGGCCAAGCCACTGAGACGGTCGAAGTAACCTCGGAGACGCCGCTGTTGCAGCCAGAGACGTCCTCTCTAGGTCAAGTCGTGGAGCAGCGCAAGGCCAACGAGTTGCCTCTGAATGGCCGCAATATTTTTAACCTGATTACCATCTCTCCCGCAGCAGTTGCGCAGGGTGGGTCGGGCGGCACGCCTGTAGGCCAAAATCCGTTTAGCTGGGGCAATTACCAGGTGGGAGGCTCGTTCGCGAATGAGAGCGCCGAGTATCTCGACGGCCAGCCTCTCAATATCGGCTACATCAACCTTCCCATCATCATTCCGACCCAGGATTCGATCGGCGAATTCAAGGTCCAGTACAACAACCTGGGTCCCGAGTTCGGGAAGTTCTCGGGTGGCATCATGAACTTCAGCACGAAATCGGGGACCAACGCTTTCCACGGCGAGGTTTATGAGTTTCTTCGCAACAAGGTTCTGAACTCGAACGAGTATTTCTTCAAGCAGAGCGAACTGGCAAGCGGACAAAGCAACACACCCCCGCCTTACGTTCAGAATCAATACGGATTCAACGTTGGCGGCCCGGTAATTAAGGACAAGTTATTCTTTTTCACGAGTTGGGAGCAGTTCCGACTGCGCACCGGCTCTGTCGTTACGACCGCCGTGCCGACGGCCGCCTTCCGGCAAGGTGATTTTTCTTCCCTGCTGGCGCAGGGGGTTCAGCTCTACGACCCCTACACCGTAAATCCCGCTACGGGGGCGCGCACTCCCTACGCGGGTAACGTAATTCCGGCCAGCGAGTTCAGCAAGGCCGCGACCGCATTATGGGATAAGTACTACAGTCCCGTGGCTGCTTCGAGTTTCAACAACAACAGTCCCGATAACTTTACCTCGGCAAGCAGCAGCGGCGGAAATCACACACAGTTCGTGGCGCGCGGGGACTACAACATCACCGACAAGACCCGCCTGTTCGCGCGCTTTACTTATTTTGGCCTGCTTGACCTTCCGACCAATCCTTTGGGCACGGGTTTGTGCCTGGACCGCTGCGCTGAGGATTACCACACGAAAGCTCTCGCGATTGATCTCAACCACGTCTTTAGTCCGAATGTCATCGGCGATTTGAATATTTCAGGGAGCCGCTTTATTTACCTCCGCGCGCCACTCCTTGCTGGTTACGACCTCACTCAACTGGGATGGCCAGCGAGCTACAACAGTCAAGTTCCCGAGATCATGCGGACACCTCCTACGCCCGCATTTCCGTTTCCCGGCGATGTTGGCAAGAGCCAAGGCAACAGCGCGATTGGCGACCATAATACCCAATACAACATCTCCCCTTCTGTAACCGTCATTCATGGCAAACACACCTTCCAGCTCGGGGTCCAGTATGAGTTGGGTCTCGACAATTACTACCAAACCAATATCGCCAGCGGCGCATTTGGTTTCTCGGGAGCTTGGACAAGTAGCACGGGCTTACCTACTCTTGCTAACCCTGCTACCGGCGGGTTCGCTTTTGCTGATTTCCTGTTGGGTTTAGCCCAAAACGGGCCTGCTACCTTCGTGAACCAGACGGAAGGC
>Ga0210390_10002985_pt1 | contig 14666 bp, 16 predicted proteins | sample IncBWH11OmetaG_FD_161050 | JGI IMG/M metagenome (GOLD analysis project Ga0210390, IMG submission 161050) | Forest soil microbial communities from Barre Woods Harvard Forest LTER site, Petersham, Massachusetts, United States - Inc-BW-H-11-O ...
GTGCACCTCCCGGGCGGATCGACGCACTGGTTCCGGTTCGGCCCAGGCGGCGGCGAGATGATCTCGATGACATCGCGGGCCGGCGCCGCCGCGTTCTTCACCGATGTCGATCGCGAGGTCTCGCCGGCTGAGCCGGATTTCGGAGTTTTGCTAGGGGTCGCATCCTCCCATGGCCTGACAGTGCCGCTGTCCGCGAGCTAACCCTGGGCATTCTTCTCACCGCCAGAACGGCCGAGCCGACCAAGCCAGCCATACGCGGACGGCGCCGGGGGAGCGCTGGCAGCGGATCCGCCGGACCGTCGCGGAGACGAACTGCGCGACGGTCCGGCGGCTCACCCTGGCCGCTGCGGGCGTCAGGCCCCGGGCTGGCCGCTGCGGGCGGCGGCCTTGGCGCTGCGCGGCTCGAGGGCCCGGGCCGGCAGCTGGGACGCGCGCACGCTGAGGGCGACCGTGCGCACCAGGATCATGGTGATGGCCATAAAGATCAGCCCGTCGGCGAGGGCCGCGACGCTGACGTGGTGTGCGATGCCCCAGCTCACTAGCGGGGCGGTGAACCAGTGCACGGAGCCGTAGGAGAAGGCCGCGCGGGCGCCGACGATGGCGGTCCAGAAGATCGCGTACGGCAGCCCGGCCCGGCTGACCGGCTTGCCGGTCGTCGGGCTCCGGTAGACGCCCATCAGGGCGGTGGCGGCCACCCCGCACAGCAGGCCGGCGGCGACGCCTGCGATCTCCACCGCCAGCGCCATCCCGTGGGTAGCCGGCCTGTCGACAAAGAACGGGATGATCACCGCGGCGGCGATCACGGGACGCAGCAGCCGGATCTTGCTGATCTTGCGCGCGGGGCCGAGGTCGGTGGCCAGCACGGTGGCGAGCACGACCCCGTTGACGATCATTGCGTCGGTCAGTTCGGAAAGCATCTCGCGCTCCTTCGAGTGGGTTTCGTTAGCGATTCCACATTCGCCGATTGCGCTGGTGAGCGCGTCAGAGCACGGGCTGGTCCCTGGCATGACAATGATGGGCGCGGCCTGGTACCAGGCGGTACCAGGCCGCGCCCCGGCGGGTCAGCCCGGGCTTCAGCCCGGGGGCTGACGTGCCGCTGCCGCGCCCGGCCGATACTGGAGGCATGCTGCGCATGGTCAACGCGCTGGCCCGCGCCCTCGGCTTCGTATGGCTCGGCCTGCTGGCGTTCCTCATCGCTCCGCCGAGCGCGCCGTCCGCCTTGCCGGCTCAGATCGCGTGCTACGCCGTGCTTGGCCTGGCCCTGCTGGCCTGGACCGTGCTGGAGGCGTCCCCGGCCGCCGCGGCGCGATATCCCGCCTGGGCGCTGAGCGTACTCCGCGGGGTGATCGCCTTCGCCTCGGGGTTCGCGGCCGGCGCCGGCGGCGGCGGATCGGCCATGGTGGTCTTCGCGTTCGTGGCGGCGATGGCCGCGGGCATTAACAGTGACCTCGCGGCAGCGGTGGCCGTGACCGCGGCGGGCATACTCGCGATCGAGGTCAGCGGGCTGGCTTTCGGCCAGAGCTACGGCACGCTGCTCGGGCTCCCGGCGATCGTGCTCGCCGGCCTGGTGTTCGGGCGCAACTGGGGCGCGTACCGGGTCCAGGCGGAGCAGGCGGCGGCGCTGCTGGCCCAGCGCGAGCAACTGCAGGCCGAGCAGCGCCGGGCCGACCTCCTCGACGAGCGCGCCCGCATCGCCCGGGAGATCCACGACGTGCTCGCCCACTCGCTCGGCGCGCTCGGGATCCAGATCCAGGCGGCGCGGTCGGTGCTGCACAAGGACGCCGACCAGGCTAATGACCTGCTGGCCGCGGCCCAGCAGATGGCCGCCGAGGGCCTGGTGGAGACCCGCCGCGCAGTTCAGGCCCTGCGCACCGACACCCTGTCGCTCGATGAGGAACTTGCCCTGGTCACCGACACCCACGCGCAGCGGTATCACGTCCCCGTCAGCTACTACACCGGCGGCGTCCCCGCGGCCCTGCCCCCGGACGCCACGCTTGCGCTGCTACGCATCGCCCAGGAGGCCCTGGTCAACGCGGCCAAGCACGCCGCGGGGCAGCCCGTGGCGGTCCGTCTCGACTACGGCGACGCCGATATCCGGCTCACCGTCCGCAACGACCTGCCTGCGGACGCGGACACCCGCCAGCCGACGGACGTGAGCACCGTCAACGGCGGCTACGGGCTGACCGGCATGCACGAACGGCTCCGGCTGCTGAACGGAACCCTCGAGGCGGGGCGCCGCGACGGCCGGTGGATCGTGACCGCCCAACTACCACGCCGCCAGCCTGAGACCATGGCTTCATGACCACCCCGCCGGCGGGGGCGCCGCTGCGACTCGTCATCGCCGATGATCAGGCCAGCGTGCGCCAGGGCCTCGTCCTGCTGCTCGACGCGGTACCCGACATCGAGGTAGTCGGCGCCGCCGCGGACGGGGAGCAGGCCCTGGACCTCGTGGCCGAGCACCACCCCGACGCGATCCTGCTCGACCTGCACATGCCCGTCCTGGACGGCATCGGCGCCATCCGCCGGCTGACCGCCGAGCACCCCAAGGTCGCGATCGTCGTGCTCACCACATACGCGGACGACAGCTCGGTCCTGGACGCGCTCCGGGCCGGCGCGCGCAGCTACCTCACCAAGGACGCCGACTACACCGAGATCGCCCAGGCGCTGCGCGCGGCGGTAGGCGGGCTGACGGTCTTCGACCCCCGCGTGCATGCGACGCTGCTCGCCGCCACGGCCGCACCCGGCAAACCCGAGCCCGCCCGGAGCGCGCCGCCCCCCGACGGCCTGACGCAGCGCGAGGCGGAGATCCTGGGCATGATCGCCCGCGGGATGACCAATCCAGAGATCTCCGCCCAGCTGTTCCTGAGCAACCACACGGTCAAGACCCACATCAGCCGGATCTTCGCCAAGACCGGGTCGCGGGACCGCGCCGCCGCGATCGGCTACGCGCACCGCCACAACATCGGCTGACCGCGCGCGGACCAGATTCAGTGAGACTGGACCAGATTCGATGAGACATGACAACAACCGGCACTTGCTCCACGCCGGATCGGGGCACGAGCTAAAAGTCCTACTTTACATAATGTACATTATCGGCACTAATTGAGGCTGGTCAGCCAAATACGACTGCACTCGTGGCGTCCCGTGACAGCCACCAGGTCGCATGTCGTCTATGAGTCGTGGCTAGGACGTCGGGCTCTACTCGCCGCGCTCCAGGTAGCCGACCGTCTGGGCCGCGCGTGCGGCGGCGACTCGCACATTCGGCGCTTCCGTTTTGCTGGGTCATCCCCAATGCTGCATACGTAGGTAGAAGCGATAACCGGGGACACACCTACCCGAGAGGAACCACAACATGGTCACCGTCGAGGCCCAGCTCGTCCGGTACGGCGCCCTCTCGCTCGGCGCCCGCAGCTCAAGCTCGCCGCACAGAGACCCCACAAGAGCCGGGCGGTGACGGCCGTGACCTACACCGTCGCTGATCACCTGCTGGACCGGCTCGCCGAGCTCGACGTCGACCGCGTCTTCGGCGTCCCGGGCGACTATAGCCTCGCGCTCCTCGACCACGTCGTCCACCACGACACCGTGCGCTGGACCGGCACGACGAATGAGCTCAACGCCGGGTATGCGGCCGACGGCTACGGCCGGCTCCGCGGGATCGCAGCGCTATTCACCACCTACGGCGTCGGCGAGCTCAGCGCGATCAACGCGATCGCCGGCAGCTACGCCGAGCACGTCCCTGTCGTCCACGTCGTAGGCGCTCCGGCAACCACTGCGCAGGCCGCGCACCGCCCGGTGCATCACACTCTCGGCGACGGCGTGTTCGGCCATTTCATGGCGATGCACGCCGAGATCACTTGCGCTCGGGCCGCGCTGACCCCGGACAACGCCGTGGCCGAGATCGACCGGGTCCTCACCGCGGTGCGCGACCAGCACCTGCCCGGGTACCTGGTGATCCCGGCCGACGTCGGCGAGTTTCCTGCCGAGAAGGCCATCGCGCCGCTGGCCGCCCGGGCCGACGCCACCGATTCCGCGAGCCTCGCCGCGTTCATCGACGCTGCATCCAGGCTGCTGACGCGAGCCGGCCTGGCCTCGGAAGTAAGCGTGCTCGCCGGGCTGCTCGTGCATCGGCTCGGCGCAGCGGGCCAGCTGGCGAAGCTACTTTCCAGCGGTCCTTTGACACACGCGACAACGCTCTGGGCGAAGAGCCTGGTCGACGAGAGCTCGCCATTCTTCGCCGGCACGTACGCGGGAGCGGCGAGCAGCGAGGCCGCCCGAGCGGCCGTGGAGGACGCCGCCGTGCTGATCATCGCGGGCGTGCAATTCACGGACCTCAACAGCGGGATGTTCACCCAGCGGATCACCCGGGAGCGGACGATCGAGCTCGGGGCACGGTCGGCGAGCGTCGGCGCGGCCGTGTTCGCGCCGCTGGAGCTGCCGACGGTGCTGGACGCCCTCGAGCCCCTGGTGGCCGGTCTCCCCGGGGGCACTGGCACACGCGCTGCGGCCGTATTGTCGCGTCCCGCGCACGCTTCGGACGCGGAGGCGCTGTCCCAGGCGAATCTCTGGGAGGAGATGGCAGCGTTCGTCCGAGCCGGCGACATCGTTCTCGCTGACCAGGGCACGTCCTTCTACGGGATGGCCACGCATCGGCTCCCGGCTGGCGTCACGTTCGTCGGTCAGCCGCTGTGGGCATCAATCGGCTACACGCTGCCCGCGATGCTCGGCGCCTGCACCGCCCGGTCCGGCAGCCGTGGTGTCCTGCTCATCGGGGACGGCGCCGCACAGATGACGGTGCAGGAGCTGGCCACCCTAATCCGGGCTCAGGTTCCTGGCGTTGTGGTCGTCGTCGACAACGATGGCTACACCGTCGAGCGCGCCATCCATGGACCCGACGAGGCCTACAACGACATCTCGACCTGGGACTGGACGCAGGTCCCGGGGTTGTTCGGTGGCGGCCGGGATACGGCGGCCTTCCGGGTGCTGACCGTCGGCGAGCTGCGGGCTGCCCTCGACGACGCCACGGCCCACCCGGACCGGTTCTGCCTCGTCCAGGCTGTCGTCCCCCGTGACGACGTGCCCGATCTGCTGGCTGCCCTCACCGCCGTCCTCGGCCGCGCCGCCCGGAGCACGTCATGACCGCTACCCCCGCCGCCCCGTACGTCGACCTCATGACGGAGCGCCTCGCCGTCAAGGGAGCTGAGACCGTCCTGCGCTATCAACGATGCGACATCAGCGCGGCCGAGCTCCAAGCCTCGATCCGCCGATACGCTCGTGCTCTAGCCGGACTCGGTATCGGCCGCGGCGACCTAGTCGCACTGTTCGCGACGAACAGCCCCGACGCGATCGCGATCCGCTATGCCAGCCACCTGGCCGGTGCCGCCACTGTCTACCTCTCGGTGCCGCCGGAGCCACGGCGCCGAGCCGACCTAGTCGCGCAAATGGACCCGCAACTCTTGGTCGTGTTCCCGGAAACAGAGAACCTGCTGGTCCCCGCACTGTTGCCCACAGGGTTCACGGTTCCGGTCGCCGCCGTCGGCGGGGACCTCGCAGCCGCCCGAGTGCGGCTCGATGAGCTCGCCGCCGCGGAGCCGGACGCACCACTGCCAAGCCTGGCCCGGCCGGAGGACCTCGCGGTGGTCATCTCCTCCGGAGGAACGACCGGTGTCCCGAAGGGCAGCTGCCGGTCGTTCGCCGCCTACGGCGCTATGGTCATCAACCCGAGCCCCGCAGACCGAAGGCAGCTCGTCAACGGCAAGCTCGCCTACCTCTCTCAGGCGCTCGTCGACACCACCCTGCTCGGCGGCGGCACGGTCATCCTGCACGACTCCTTCGACGCCGACGACACGCTGGCGGCGATCGAGGACGAGCGGATTACCGACCTGTTCCTAGTGGAGCCGCAGCTGTTCGAGCTGATGGACCACCCGAATCTAGACTCCACGGACCTGTCGTCGCTGCGAGCGGTCGTGCACATCGGAGCATCGGCCCCCCCGACCTTGCGGCGCCGCGCCCGGGAACGTCTCGGTCCGGTGGTCGCCCACACCTACGGCGCCAGCGAGATCGGCATCGTCAGCGCGCTGTCCCCCGCCGAGCACGACCCTGCGCACCCGGAACGCTTCACCTGCGCCGGGCGCATCCACCCAGGCGTCGACGTACGGTTCCGCCGACCCGACGCCACCCTCGCCGAGGACGGAGAAGCAGGGAGCATCGAGGTCCGCTCCCCCGCGATGGCAGCCGGTTACCGGAACCGGCCGGTCGAGCAGGCCGCGGCGTTCCGGGACGGCTGGTACCGCACCGGCGACCTCGGCCGGCTCGACGACGAGGGTTACCTGCACATCCTTGGCCGCGCCGCCGACATCATCTGGACCGACGGCGTGATGATCAGCCCGGCGCTCATCCAGGACACACTCTGCCGCGTGCCGGGAGTACGCTACGCCGCCGTAGTCACGGATCCGGAGGCGGCCGCCCGAGTAGCCGCGGTGGTGCCCTGGCCGGGCTCGGCCGTCGACACCGACGCCTGCCGGGCCTCCGTCGCCATGGAGTACGGCTCCGAAGCCGCCGCCAGCCTCGCCCTTGTCCCACTGGCCCGCGTCCCCCGTACGGAGCAGGGCAAGCCGGACCGCCCCGCGATCCGGGCACTCGGCCGTGAAGCCGGCGTGTCATTGCAGGCGCGGATGCGCGAAATCGTCACGCGCATGGTCGAGGCTGAGAGCACCTCACTCCTTGACGCCTACTACGACCCCGACTTCCTGCTGACCGTCAACGGCCGGAGCCAGGACCTGGCCGCATTCCGGGCCGAGCACGAGCGCGTTCAGCGCACGGGGATCACGTTCGCCGTGACCTACGACGAGGACTCCTGGGTCGAGGGACAGGACTGCCTGGCGGGGCGGATCTGGATCACCACGCACCGAGCGTGCGGACAGGCCGTGAGGATCGAGGCCCTGTTCGTCGCGGCCTACCGGTCCGGTCGGCTCCTCCGGCTGACGGCGCTGACCTGGCCCGATCCGATCCTGCCGGGGACCCCGGACACCCGCTCTTTATGAACAAGCGCGAGTGCCCCCCGATGAACGCCAGGGAACTCCCTCCGACATTACGCGGGCGGGCGCAGCCAGAGCACGCCGCCGCAGCGGGCTGTCTCGCGGTCGGCCGCGGCGGCGGCGAGTGCCGCCCCAAGCCGGGACACATACGCTTTCGTCCGCGGGAACGTGAGGTCGGACGTGTAGATGAGGCCAGGAAGCTCGTTTCCGGCCGCCTCGTGTGCCCGTCGGAGGCTCTCGAAGTCCGGGACGTTGTTCGTCACGAGGACCCGGCCTTCGGCCAGTGCCGCCTGGAAGATCTCCAGGTCCGACAGGGCGCGCAGGACAGGATCCGTAACGACCGCACGGCAGTCGATGCCGCGGGCAGCGAGATCGGTCGCTATCGCGGGCGAGAACATCTCGTCGAAGAGCAACGCGTCGGGCGCGTTACCGGGTGCCCCGCTCACAGTCCCAGCAGTCCCTGCTGCCGTTCCCATGCCGCCTGTGCCTGTGCAGCATCGGCGCGTGCCCTGTCCAAGAAGTCGTCGACCTCCTCCGGATACTCGCTCCAGTAAGCCAGAGCTGCGCGTATGAACGGTACGGGCGTCCCTGACGTCTCGGCAGCGACCTCGAGAACCTCGTCACCCACCAGTGCAGGCTCGGCTTCGCGGACCGACCGGATGGCGCCGATGACCTCCCACACGTCAGGACCGCCGGCCAGCCTTGCCCTTCGCCCGGCCGGGCCATCCTTGAACGTGATGAGCGGGTGCTCACGGATCCGGAGCGCCTCATCGACGAGCCTACTGGTGGCGCTGGACAGGGTCAGATCCCGGTGCGCTGCAACGAACGCGGAGAGGCGCTCGAACACGCGCGGTTCGAACCGGACCGACGACGGGCTAGGAGTAGTTACCATGTATGACAACGTAGGTGACTGTAGGCGGCTGGCCAAGCGACTTGCATGCTACCCCGGGAGCGGCGTCGAGCCAGGCTCCGTAGTCTCCCGGGGCGGGTCGGCCGCGGGGGGAGACAAGAGCACGCCGGGTGCCCACTCCCCCGGCCCACGAGGCAACTCCGCGCCGACGGTTCCGGAGACGACATGATGCTTGAGACGAGGGAGTATCCCAGCGTCTCACGAACGGGTCGTTTCGCAGGACGCTGCCGACACGTTCCCGGAGATGGAACAGTCCCGTGACAGCTATCTTGTCGTGGCCCGGATCCTGGCTACGTAGCATTGGCCTCACGGAGCGACGTCACGGCACGTGGGCCGCTCACGACTGTTTCGCTCGTGTGTCTCGTCGCCAGCGAGCCGGTGGCGTGCCGTAGCGGTTCTTGAACGCGCGGCTGAATGCCGCCTCCGACGTGTAGCCGACGTTCTTCGCGATCAGCGTGACCGGAAGGGAGCTGTCGCGGAGCAGGCTGGTGGCGGCGTCCAGGCGTACGTGCACGAGATAGGTGGCTGGCGGCTTTCCGACGCGAGCGACGAACCGCGCAGCGAACGCCGACCGGGAAAGGTTGCACGCTCGGGCCAGCTCCTCGACTGCCCAGTCGTGGCCGGGGTCTCGGTGGATAGCGCTGAGGGCCGGACCGATCTGCGGGTCGAGCGCACCGGCCAGCCAGTTCGGTTCGGCGTCCGGGCCAGCTGCCCAGGCGCGCAGAATCTGGATGAAGATCAGATCGAGGATGCGTGCGACCATCACCGCCGATCCTTGAGAGGGCGATTGCATCTCGAATACGAGCATCCTGCGGGCCACTTCGAGCCCTTCGAGCGCTGGGCCGCGGGCGCCGCGCAGGATGATCACGGCCGGGAGGCTCGCGAGCAGGTGGCTGGCCTGCGGGTCGCCGATCGTGAATGTTCCGCAGAGCCAGCGCGCCGGCTCGGGTGCGCCGTTCTCGGCTGCGCCGGCACGCACGATCGCATGCGCGCGCTTGCCCGCGTCGCTGATGTGGTGCGGGTCGCCGCGCGGGAGCAGGACGACATCGCCGCAGCTTACGTGCTCGACGTGCGGGTTTCCGTCGATCCGAAGCACGAGTTCGCCCTCTTCGATGATGTGCAGGCTGCCGACATCGGCGAAGCCGACCGAGAAAGTCCGCAGCGGAGCGTACGCAACGATCCGTTCTCCGCTCAGACGGACGCTCCGGAGCAGCTCCGAGAGCAAGTCGTGCGACTGACTATCTGCGTCGAGGCCGAGCGCGGCTTCCTCAAGCGCTGGCGGATCGGCAAACTCTTGCGGCGATCGGAGCAAATCGGCTGGCGTCGCTGGACGATCGGCAAGATGTCCCGGCGAATCGGTCATGGTCGCTGCCCATTCCTCTTACTACAGTCGACAGATAGTGAGTGGAGCCAACAATCGGACGGAATGAATTAGGACCACGCTGGGCGCTTTGTCATGCGCTAACTTCTTCCATCGGCGAAGCAACCGCGGTACCGGAAGTTCGCCCGATATCCATCGTCCAGGTCTGGGTCCGCTCGCTTGCATCAACCGAGACTAACAACCAGGAGGTCATCCATGACTGAGCAAGGCAAGCCGACCAAGATCAGCTTTGTCTATTCCAACCCCGCTGACCCGGACGCCTTCGAGACGGCTTACCCCGACCAGATAGCGCTAGCGCGCAAGCTGCCCGGCCTGACCCGGCTGCAGACGTCGAAGGTCTTGCCCAAGGAAGACGGCAGCCCGACCCCGGCGTACCGACTGTTGGACCTTTACTTCGGCGACTACGCCGCGGCCAGCGCCGCCGCCGCAGAGGCGGGCCCCCTTGTCGCCGCTACCGTCGAGCACGCCACCGGAGGCGTAGTGATTGCATTCGCGGAAGTCCTCGAGGACGCGTAGGCCGAACAAGACGCATTCCAGCCCCGTCGTCACTGCAGCAATCAATTGCCCCGGAGGGGACAGGTCTCCTTCCGGGGCACCAGTCCGTGACTGAGCACTTCAGTTGGCGCCCTCAGGTGCGGCGCGAATCTCGCCCGTCGCGGTTCAGGTTCAGTTCCAGAACCCGTCGTGAACGCTTCTAGCTTCGTCTTCCAGGGCTGGGCCGACGACTTTGATTGAACCTTGGCCGTGCGCGAATACGTCCCGGCAGGGCAACGACATGGTCGGATTGTCCTCATGGCTGCCGGTGAGTTTTCGCAATCCCGCCTCGGAAAGGCCGTAGATGACCCGGCTGATGCCAGACCAGTAGATCGCGCCTGAGCACATCGCGCACGGCTCTGTGCTGGTGTACATCGTGCACGAGCGCAGGTAAGCACGGTCGAACCTCCGGCTCGCGATCCGTACCAGGTTCGTTTCCGCATGCCCGGTGACGTCGTGCTCGGAGACGACGGTGTTTTCCGCCTCGGCGGCGACGACGCCATCAGCGTCGACGAGGAGCGCACCAAACGGGTGGTTTCCGCGGCGTCGGGAACGCCGGGCTAGGTCCATGGCGGTACGCAGGTAGGTAACGTCTGCGGGGCTCAGGTCGCCGGTCACGTGTGATCTCCTTGGGGGGACCTGCGACACGACGGCCGCAGATGCCTCAAACGCTAACGGGACCCTAACGACGCGAGCCGGTCCGCACGCCCCGACCGGGAGTAATTTCGGGACCAAGCCTGCGGTATCGCCGCACCGGGCGCTGTGAGGTCCCATGGCCGGGCTCGTGAAAGCTCCGCTCGTCACCGACACCATGCCGCCGACCAGGGCACGGGGCGGCGGCGGATGGCTGGCAGGGCTACGGACCACCCCGGGGCGGCTCCGCGTGGGCGTGGCGCTCGTGGTGCTTCTCGCCTGCGGGCTCGGGCTGCTGACCGGGATGGTGTTCGCCGCCCTCGACTCGGGGTTCACCGCCATCGGCGACCATGACGCGCCGCTCGTCGAACAGAGCAACGCGCTGTACTACGCGGTTAGCGACATGGACGCGCAGGTCGGTAACGTGCTGCTCACTGGCAGCGACCCGGCTCTGGCTGCGGATCAGCAGCAGGATCTGGCCCTTTACGCCAGCGACGAGCAGCACGCCGAGCAGGACCTGCAGCAGGTGGCTGTCACCGCGGCGGCAGACCCGTACGCCGAGCAGGCGGTGAGTTCCGTGCTCGACGTGCTGGGCCGTTACGAGGCATTGGCCGCGGACGCGATCGTGGTGAACCAGCGCGGCCACGACCCGGCGGGCCGTCCGTCCGCGGCGACGCTGAGCTACTTCCAGCGGGCCACCGACCTGATGAGCACGACCGTGCTGCCGGCCGCCTCGTCGCTTACCACGGCCAATGCGAGCGCCTTGGATATGAGCTACAACCAGGGCCGGTCCACCGCCACGAGCGGGCAGATACTTGTGCTGGTGCTCGGCCTGGCCGTAGCGGGTGCGCTCCTCGGTACCCAGGTGTTCCTCGCCGCACGCTTCCGGCGGCTGGTCAACCCGGCGCTCGCGATGGCCACGGTACTAGCCGTTGCTCTGGCCATCACGGGCGCGGTGCAACTCGGAGCACAGGCGGGCAACTTGAAGGTCGCCAAACAAGACGCCTTCGATTCGATTCTCGTACTGACCCAGGCTCGCGCGGTGAGCTACGACGCCAATGCCGACGAGACAAGGTTCCTGGTCGACCCCGGCCGCGCCGCCGCATATCAGGACGCGTTCCTGCACAAGTCGCAGGAACTGGCCAACGTGGGCAACGTCGGCATCTTCTCCTACGACGCGGCGCTGGCCGCAGACATCCGCGCGTACCAGGCAGACCACGCCGACGTGCGGTTCGGCGGGTACTTGGGTAGCGAGTTCCGCAATATCACGTTCACCGGCGAGCGGGCCGCTGCCACCCGGGCGCTCCTGGCATACCAGGTCTACGAGAAGTATGACCGCAAGCTCCGCGCCATGGCGAAGACCAACCTCGCCCAGGCGATCGCGTTCGACATCGGTACCAATCCGGGCCAGTCCGACTGGGCATTCAACCAATGGGACGGCGCACTCGGGTCGGTGATCACCATCAACGAGAACGCCTTCACGGCCGTCATCCGGGACGGCCACACCACCGGTTCACCGTGGATCGTGCTGATCCCCGCAATTGGCACAGCGCTGATCGTGGCCCTCGCGATCGCCGGAACGCACCGGCGGCTGGCCGAATACCGCTAGAGAAGTTGAGAACTGCGGGCTCCTCGGCGCTGGATCGGTCTTTGTGCTGTAGGAAGTGCGAGCAGACATAGTCACCATCGTGCGGTGGACAAGGCTCGCTAGTTACCGGGCTCCCCCAGGCCGCTTGCCTACGGCCGCCCGGGCCTGTTTCCGGGCGTTAGCCGGTCGTTACGCGGTCGCGGCTGTGCCTAGCCTGGGGAACGGCTCGGCGGAAAAGACCACCTCGACCGGGACCTCGAAGTGCGCGGCGATCCGCAGCGCCAGGTACAGGCTCGGGCTGTACTCGCCGCGCTCCAGGTAGCCGATCGTCTGGTAGTGCACGCCGAGCGCGTCGGCCAGTTCGCGCCGGGAGATCCCGCGCTCGGCCCGCAGCATCGCGATCCGGTTATAGATGACCTCACTGCTCATCTCCGCATCGCCTTCTCGCGGCGGGCGACGACGCCCGAGCCGGACTCGCGGCGCGCGATCCGCCGCAGCACGACCGGCGCCAGCACCAGCCCTGCGATCGCCCACGCCGACAGGACGCCGAACGTGGCCAGGTGCCGCCACGAATGGCCGATCTCCACCGCCGCCATCGCGTTCGGCAGCAGCGCCGAACGCATCCCCAGCCCCAGCCAGTACAGCGGGAACACCTGCCCGGCCCATTGCAGGAACACGGGCAGGTGCGTGATCGGGTAGAAGATGCCGGAGATCGCGGTCAGCCCGCCCAGCAACAGCAGCATCGGCCCCCCGGCGCTGCGCTGGCTGGGAAACAGTGACCCGAGCACGGCGCCCAGCGGCAACGTGGCGAGCAGCCCGAGCGCGAGCACCCAGGCCAGCGTCAGCCAGTGGCCAGGGCTGCCGATCGCCAGGCCGGTGAACAGGAAAGCGCCGGCGAGCAGCGTGATCGCGAACGTGAACGCTATCTGCCCGGAGATGTTGACGACCTTGCCGATCAGGTAGCCGAGCATGCCGTTCGGGATGGCCTTGGCCCGCAGCAGCGTGCCGTCCTCGCGTTCGGTCACCAGCAAGTCGCCCATTATGATGACGCCGTACACCACGACGTTCAGGCCGAGCACGCTGACCAGCGTCGTGGTGCCCAGCGAGAAGTGCAGCCCAGGCACGGTCGTGTGCCGGGTCCAGATCACCACGGCGAGGAAGCTGCCGGTCGTGATCAGGATCGTGATCAGGTCACCCGGCGTGGTCAGGGCCTGCTTGAACTCGATCCGGCCGCGGGACAGTCCCGCCCGCGCCGCCACCAGCGCGGGGTTCATGCCGCCACCGCCGTCAACCTGCGCGGCGCACCGTGCTCCGCCTGGCGGACCAATGCCATGTACGCGTCCTCCAGGCTGGCCCGGCGTACCTCCAGGTCCTCGACCGACTCGCCGTACTGCCGGAACAGCTCCCTGACGAACGCCGTCGCGTCGTCCGCCGCATGCACGAACCGCTGCCCGTCCCGGCTCCAGCGCACCTCGGACTGGCCCGACATCGCGCGGGCCAGTTCATCAGCGGAGCCGTCCGCGATGATCGTGCCGCCGGTCAGGATCAAGATGCGATCCGCGAGCCGCTCCGCCTCGTCCAGGTCGTGCGTGGTGAGCAGGATCGTAGTCTCTTCCCGGTCGGTGAGCCGGTGCACGACGTCATGGAAGTCGCGTCTGGCCTCGGGGTCGAAGCCGGCCGTCGGCTCGTCGAGGAACAGCAGCTCGGGCCGCCCCACGATGCCGATCGCCACGTCGAGGCGGCGCCGCTGCCCGCCGGACAGGTTCCGCACCCGCTTGCCCGCGTGCGGGGTCAGCCCGACGGTCTCGAGCAGGTCATCTACGTCCCACGGGCGCGTGACGCTCGGCGTGGAGTACGGCGCGTAGTAGCGGCCCAGGTGCGCGAGCAGCTCGCGGACCTGCCATTTCGCATGGTCACGCCAGGACTGCAGCACGACGCCGGTCCTCGCCCGCCACGCCTCGCCGCCGTGCGCGGGGTCAGCGCCGAGCACGCTGACCTGGCCCGCCGAACGCATCCGGAACCCCTCGAGGATCTCGATCGTGGTGGTCTTGCCCGCGCCGTTCGGCCCGAGCAGGACGAGCACCTCACCTTGGCGCGCCGCGAAGCTGACCCCGTTGAGCACGTCGGTGTTGCCGTACCGCATCCGCAGATCACGGACATCCAGTACATCATCCATGCATCGGAAGATAGCATGTGTACTACATTTCGTATAGGCCGTACGGCTTGAGTGCCGCCAGGATCTCGGCCGCGCGGTGTACGGTCCTCGTATGGAGGTCGCTGAGCTGGCGCATCTGCGCCGGGCCCGGGACTTGCTGGATCGCGAGTACGCGCGGCCGCTGGACGTCACGGTGATGGCGCGCGCTGCGCTGATGTCGCCGTCACTGTTCTCCCGCCGGTTCCGCGAGGCGTACGGCGATACACCGTACGGCTACTTGCAGGCCAGGCGCGTGGAACGAGCTATGGCACTGTTGCGCAGCGGCCACATGTCCGTGACTGACGTGTGCATAGCCGTGGGATTCACGTCGCTCGGCTCGTTCAGCTCGACGTTCACGCGCCTTGTAGGCGAGCCGCCGTCCGCCTACAAGG
>Ga0210390_10002988_pt1 | contig 14660 bp, 25 predicted proteins | sample IncBWH11OmetaG_FD_161050 | JGI IMG/M metagenome (GOLD analysis project Ga0210390, IMG submission 161050) | Forest soil microbial communities from Barre Woods Harvard Forest LTER site, Petersham, Massachusetts, United States - Inc-BW-H-11-O ...
GGTGAAGCCGGTTCAGATGAATGTGTCGGTTTCCAATCGCCGGAACAACCGAATCAATCAATCCGCTAGAAACTCAATGGATGAATTTGCGGAGATGGCCAGACAATATGCCGAACAAAACAGAGCGAGAACTCTTGCCGCGCAACGTGGATATGCTGAAGAATCTTCGGCGGCAAGACGTGCCGCATCTGGTGGAGAGGGTGAATCACCACACGAAAACATTTTACGAAGATTGTTTTATGGACTCTTGAACGCTGACGAATTCGACCTTTAATTTCAAGTTGACTATCGGCCAACCATTTACCAACATCATGAAGCAAATGAAAACGAAAAGCCGCCAACAATTATGGCAGGAGAAGCAAATCGCCGAGAAGCGGTGCGCGTCCTGTGCGTCGCAAGACAAGGAGACGCTTTCCGGGTCTCGACGCTGCGCCAAGTGCAAGTCCAAAGGCCGTCGCTGCTGCCGCCAGAACAAGCGCAACGAGCTTGGGTGCAATCCGTGGGTTGCCGGAGGCAGGGGAAGACCTCCGGTGAATAAGAAGGAGGTCTGCGCGGAGATGAAAGAAATGATCCACATCAATAGCATTGCCAGGGACATCGCTGCAATCGCCCACGCTGGTCAGAAGCGGCGCGGCGGAGTGGATTATATTGTTCATTGTGACAGGGTTGCCGCAAAAGTTCCGACAAGGCTCAAGGCCGTCGCATTTTTACACGATGTCCGCGAGGACAATCCGCAGGTTGAAAATAATCCGAAATGGATGGAGCTTCCGATTTGGGTTGTGAATCTGGTGAACACGCTCACTCGGCCATCAACAATAAGCTATCCAGACTATATCGAGAACATTTGCGACAGCCGAGATGCTCTGGCGGTTAAAATCGCCGACATGGAGGACAATCTGGCAGACAATCCGACTCCTAAACAATTAGCAAAATACAACGCCGCGCTGCCGGTTCTGAAAGCAGCCTTGAAAAATTATGCCCACAAACGCAAGACCATATAACGTCGCCGAGATTATCATGGCGCAGGGAACGCGTCCGTTCTTTCTCTTCACGCAGAAAGTCGGCCAGCAGACCATTGCCAAATCAGCTGGATGGGCGACGCTTTCATTGTCTGAGTCACTGCATCCATTGCTCGTCACGCTTGATGGCATCGGCCAGTTTTCACAACCAAATGACGATGGCGTCATCTCTGTGGATACGGCGACTGAACTTCGACTATTTCCGCGTCAGGCACTTGGCCGCCGATGGTTAAAGGACTCAAACAATCCACTGATTGTCGCGGAAGCTCCTGTGCGTCTGGCAGAAACTACAATTCAACAGCCTCCGTCAATTCTCGAAAGACTGCTTGGCCGGCGATTGCGGGCGACGTGAATCCAATCTTCGCCATCCTTGCCTCTCTTAAGATCGATCCGATTATGGCAATGAACCGGCTTCAGGATGCCGGAATAGTGTCGGACAACTGCGTTTCAATCGGCGAGATTCCTCCATCACTTCAGGACAAGGCTGCAAAGTTCCTGTTTGAATTTAACGAAAACGAGGAGAAGCCAGTGGTTAAACCGAAGCCAAGACGCCACGACATTTTCAAGTTTTGAAGGAGTCTTTCTTCAATCGGGCGGCATAGAGGTCGGCTTCCGAACGAATCTTGCGGATGTATTCCCACACACGAGCCTGCACGTCCTTCGGCTGTTTGTTCACGAATTCTAGGATTGAGTTGCCAGCGCGCATTGCATGAAGCCCTCCAGCCAAGTCGCCGTCCATCGTTTCCTCGGCAATGCATCGGATTTCGGCCTTCAAATACTCAGGCAATTCAGGCACTGGAGCCGGTTTCGGCCACAGCCAATCTTTAAGTTTCTTTAACATCGGCCACATAATGCCGTAAACAGGCCGCAAAGTCGAGGTCAAAGAAATCTGCATAAATCGCATTATTTAGGTTGACGAAGACCACCATGTAATCTTGTTTTTGACTTAACGCAGTCATCTGCGAATATTGGAGTATGAAAATTGGATCAAATAAAGGAAATCGCATCACGGGATATAGGGCATCTAGACCAGATGTTAAAACAGAGCACATCATATCTCTTTACGACAGCGGGATGTATTCAAACGAAATCGCTGAAAAATTAGGAATGACTACCAATTCAATTACGGCTAGGATTAGAAAGGCTGGCCACGCCCGGCGGATAAATGGAGGAAAGAGGCCAGTTGATCCAGATATTAAAATTAGCAAGAGGCTTGCTTCAGCAGCTCGCAATCGCGCTCGCGATGGAAATTATCCATGCAACATCACTTTTGAGGATATTCCGATTCCAGCCGTTTGCCCCCTTTTGGGCATTCCACTGACTTCTGGCACGCCTACTCACAAAGACAATGCACCTTCAATTGATAAGATTATTCCAAGCAAGGGTATGTTAAGGGCAATGTCTGGATCGTAAGCTACAGGGCTAATCGCATTAAGAGCAACGCTTCGTTTCAAGAATTGAGAATGATGGCCGACGGAATCGAGACAAAATTAAATTCTTATTCAAGTTGACTTTATTTCTGATTGTGCGATTCTGTCCTCAAGCCGAAACGGTGAAGAATCGGATTGGCCAGAAAGAAATAATATGAAACTACAGATTGAAATTCCGGATGGTGTTGTTGAAAAGGTAATTCGCGGCATTATGGAAAACTTCCCAGAAGCTAGCAATGGATGCGCCTTAAGGTGTATTGGGTGGCAATACGAAACCATGAGCTTCGATTTTTATGATGATGAGGAGACCAAGAGATACAATATCACCAACGCAACTCTGCTCGCTACCTTCCCACTTATATTCACCGACAAGTGGCCGAAGGGCTGCGCGCCTCCTCTGGCTTCAAACAAATGGGAGCAGTGGGAAGAATGGCTTTGTAGGTGCGATGCAACCGATTTTGACGCTTTCGCGCAACTTGCCTGCTTGGGTGAAGTGATTTACGGATAACCAACTAACCAACAACCAAAACGAAAGATACAAATATGAAATCAATAACCATGCAACTGGCTGAAGCCGCACTGAAGGCTGGCCTGCAAATCGCGGACGCGGGTGGCCACAAGGTCGACCGTCCAAAGGAAGACCGGTTCGAGCTGCTCGGCCAGACCATCGAGCAAATCGCCAACCTGCAACGCCACGAGATTGTGGGCGAGGTGGTGGTGGACGAGGACGACGGCACGGTCTACCTCCGCACCTACGGCGTCGAGCATTTCAAATCCATGAGCCGACTGGCCAGAATGTTGTCCAATGTCGTCGGACGGAAGGTTCGCGCGTCCATCAACGACTGCAACGCCAGAAAAGAGGTCTTTGAGTTTGAAGACGAGGAACAGTTGTTTGAGGAGTTCGGCGCACGGCCATAATGCCATGAAAATCATCGCCACAATTGCCATTACAGCCGTCCTGATGTCCGCAAGGACTGAAGTCACCGATTTGCAGGCAGAACGCGCCCTATACGGCGAGACGTGCGGAGAAAGTGCGCTCTGCAAGTTGGGAACAGCCGGGGCGTTAAGGAATCGGATCGCCAAATACCACGACCTTCGTGGCGTCTATGGGAAAAGTTCACCGCTGCTTAATCACATCGACGCAAAAGCATGGTCGGCTTGCGTGATGGCGTGGAACGAATCGGCCACGAACAACATCGTTGGCAAAGCCTACGTGTGGGGCAGCAAAGATGACTTGCGGAAGGCATCGTTTTACAGCAGACTGACCAAAGTGGCCACGATTGGTGGCCACACGTTTTTTAAGTGAATTTGGGCGAATGTGTGAACAGGATACGGGTTCGACTCCCGTTCGGGACACTGCCGTTCCGATGCTGTGGAGCTAGGCGATAGTCACCGAAGGTTTGACTCCTTCATCGTCCACCAATTTTGGCACAATGTGCGCGGCCTTCATATTCCGCTCTTTCCGTTGTGCCTCCGCTGAACGACCGGATGCGGAGTCGTTCACATAATTTAATGCCGCAAGAAGTTAAAAATTGTTTCAACTGCGCCCACCGACTGGTTCGCAATCGCGGGAGGAGCGTGCGAGAATCTTCTGGACGCAGAGCAGATTGCGCTGGACGCACTGAGGAAAGATAAGTAAGATTCGCACCGCATGATTCCTCCAGAATTCCCACAGCAGGCAGCACAATCCGCAATGATGTCCAAGCTTACTGGCGCGGCGTGGATTACCGCCGGAGTCGCGGCGGTGGCAGCGGGATGGAATTACTCACGGGCGTTCTTCCATTGGGCTGCAAGCCTGTTCATCGGCACTGCGATTCTTGATGGCAAGACAGGTGAAGCTGTTCAGTTCTTCTGCTCTCCAGAAAGAATGAAGCGTTGGCGGATCGGCACTCGTTATTTTGGGGGTATTGAGTCTTACGTCCACCCAAAACGCTGGACGGAGGTCGTCGGATACGAGGGAACAACCACCGAGCCGTTCCTTTGCTTTTACAATAAACATCCGATGCTGGTCAATCTTTACAACGGGCCTATTTCAAACGGCAATTACGACGGCGACCAGAAAATTCAGATTCGCTACTTTCGATGGTTCTTTGACTGTGACCGGTTTGCTGTAGAGGCTATCGAGGCGTTCAACACGCGGCAGCGGACGATAAAGAATGGCGGCGGAGAGGCCGCTCCAACCAGGCGATTCTCCATCACCCGATGCACCGGCTCTAAATTCAACTTCATGGACGGAGGCCAAAAAGACTCAAAATCAGACAGCGTAATGCCCCATAAAATTCATTCCGTCAGCGGCGTTGAATCCATGATTATGAGCGGCGTGTTTCGGCTTTTGAAATGGAAATGCGACGACCTGAAGCAGAAGCCGGAGGGCGGCGACACTCCGTTCACTGGCTATCCGTTTCCGCCGTCGGTGCAGGACGCCATCAAAGAAATTGATATGTGGCTCAAACACGAGAAGTGGTTCCGGAGCAAATCAATTCCATGGCGTCGTGGATTCCTTTTACACGGCCAGCCGGGATCGGGTAAAACCACACTCGTCCGTGCACTTGCCATGTCGTTTGATTTGCCGATATTTGCGATGGATTTGAGTGGCATGGGCAATGATGATTTTGTGCGTTCGTGGGAGCAGGCACTTTCATCCACTCCATGCATTGTTCTCATCGAGGACATTGACAATGTTTTTCACGGACGCGAGTTCGTCGGGCCGGACGTCATGGGCAAAGGCCACATCACGTTTGACTGCCTGCTGAATTGCATCTCCGGCGTAAAATCGGCAGATGGAGTGTTTACTGTCATTACCACCAACAAGCTGGAGCATCTAGACGAGGCGATTGGCATCCCGAACAAGAACGGTCGTTCAACCAGACCTGGAAGATTAGACAGAGTGATTGAGCTTGGATTGATGCGGAAAGAGGAGCGCGCGATTCTGGCGAATCACATTTTGTCTGACTGTCCATCTAAAATAGCAGCAACAGTGAAGGCCGGAGAGGGTGAAACTGCCGCTCAATTTCAATCGCGTTGCGCCGATATTGCCCAAGCTGAGTTCTGGAGCAAGGCTAATTGAACATCTTCAGGATTTCATCTCGCCACGCGGTTCGATCCCATTGATGGACAGCGGCGTATGGCCTGCCAGTGGCTCCGCAAATCAGTTTTTGATTCTCCCACCGGCATGGCGGATTAAGAATCCTGAAATGATGCCCCCCCATCACCCAGTCATTGGTGTGCGGATCACATCGGATCGCTAAAGGCTCGTTTGAAAGATAGTTGTGAAAGATGTAGTTCAATGCGCCTTGGTCGGTTCCTGACGCCATGGGAGACGACGTCAGCCAGAGCATGAGCATCAGGTCTTTAACCCTCTGTCGCTGACCGCCAAAATATCCGGCACAGACTGGATTCCAATTGGCTACTTTGTCTGGATGCACCCGGATTTCGTGCGGCAGTGAATTCTGAACATTGTTCTGGTCGCCGGTGTTCCATGGATCGTCTTTCATGACCGACCCCTCGCCTTGGACAATCAAGCTGTGGTCGGGAATGTCATCAAACGGGTTTCTTTGAAACAAAACGTCACGGGCATCGGAAAATATAATCTTGTCGTTTGGGTCACCGTTCGAGTTTCTCCATCTCCTCAAATGAACGCTGAACCCAAGCCATAACGAATTGTAAACGGTTTTATCCTCGATGATTTCAAATCTGGACGGCACCTGTTTTAACATCTCCGGCGATGCGTCCTGACTTACGACCACCACCATTTCATCTTTTAGATGTGGCAGCAGACTCTGCCACGTCACATTATAGAACGAAAACCACTCCGGCCTGGTCTCGTGGGTGTCGAAGTAGATGGTGTTCACTGTTTTTTAATCGAAGTTAGCATGAATCAACGTCCTTCCATTGCCACAAAAATCCATTGAAAATCGAATCTTTATGCTTGTTGCAGTGAGGTGCCATGTGGCCGCAGGACATACCAGCAGCTTTAGCTGCGGCTCGCGCGCTTGTAATCGGCCTTTTATCGTTTATTATGCTGCGATCACTTCTGTATCCCTTCATTCTTCGGTTTAAGTTTTTACTTTGCCCAACATACCATTTGCTGCTTTCCAAGCACAACATAGCATATACTCCCGGCATCTTTGGAATTTCGGCAGATATGTCCGAAAGTTTAAAAGAGGTGCTTGCAGCAGCCGCGATATATGGCAGGGGAAGGTTCATTGATCCACTGGATTGCAGTCAATGTCGCACTTAATCGGAATCGTTCCGTTAACGACTCCATGCGCCATTGCTAAATAAGAATTCACACCTCGGCCAGCGACGTTTTCCTTCCATTTCTGATATTCTTTTTGAATGTTGTCAATATGATCGATGGGAATGTGAGGGACAAAGACGTTGATGAATCCCGCCTTTAAAGATCTGATGGACATTATCACGTCATCCCACCCGTAATTTTCCGGTTGACAAAGATAGCCAACGGCATCCAGCAGTGCAGAACTGTGTGCAACGCACGTCCCCATTATTTCAGAAGATTGCTCAACCATAATCCATCGCTCGCCGGGCGGGTGTGGAAGCATGATTAACTTTGTTCGATAGTCTGGATTATCGCACCACGGAGACTGTGAAAGGTCATTCCTTTTAAGTCCCGCCTGACCGATTTTTGGATCGCGACGGAATACTTCTTCTAAAACGTCCGGCCAATCACGATGATGGACAACGACATCGTCATCAATTTTAACACAATGTTGTCCCGGCTTGCGCTGCGCCCATGCTCGGTTAACTGCGCGGGCAGTGCCAAGGTTTGATTCGTTGGTTATGATGATTGCTTGGCCGTTTTTTTGCAGTTCAGCCAGAAATGGTTCGGTTCGCGGATCGGTCGAAGCATTGTTCACGATGAAAAGCTCGTGGCGTTTTAGGTCGACCTGATGCATCAGGCTTTCAACCGTTTTTCTAGTGCAATCAAATCGTTGGTTTTCAATCGTATTAAATACAGCCATTCCTATGAGCATGAGCGACGATAACCGAATACCAATGCCACGTCAAACGCTGCTTGACGCCGATTTACCGATTGCTTACACTGATCCACAAGTGGAAACAATTCGCATTCACACGATTACAAACTCGGACGGAACTTCTTTTTACCGGTGCCTTGGGCCGCTGGCCGCTCTTCGTAAGCAGCATCGCAAGTCCATCGACTTTCAAATCAATCAGCTCACGCTTAACCCCTGCGACTGGGCGACAATGGCCGATTGTGACATAGCATTTTTCCAACGACCATGTTTGGGCCACCATGTTACCGCCGCTGGTATTGCCAAGATGTGCCGCACCCCGCTTATTTTGGACTACGATGATGACCTTCTAAACTTGACGCCAGATAATCCGTGTTATGCAACCTACGGCAAAGACAAAATCCGCGACAATATTCAAAAACTGCTTGGCATGGCTGACGTAGTGATTGTTTCCACTCCGGCCATATCCGAAACCTTCCAGCCGTTCACACCTAATAAAATTGTTGTTATTCGGAATTCGTGGGATGATTCACTTCGTCCGTGGGCTGACCCGATTGCCATCCGATCCAACCGATGCATCTGGAGGGGAAGCGCAACGCATTTAAAAGATTTTCTTGAGGTAAGCCATTGCGTCCATGACACCGCCGATCTGTTCTCGGATGTTAAATTTGCCTTCATGGGCTGGGAACCATTCATGGTGACTGAAAAATTGAAATGCGAAGTTTATCCAAAGCAAGAGGTGCTTGACTACTTTGACTCAATCCGGTCGCTTGCACCAAAGATTGTTTACGTCCCGCTTCACCTATCGCAATTTAACAGGGCAAAAAGTAATTGTGGATGGTTAGAGGCCAGCTACGCCGGAGCAGCTGTTCTCGCTCCCGAAGGTTTGCCAGAGTGGGAGCGTCCGGGCATCACGCTTTACAACGGGCCGGAACACTTCGGCGACGTCCTTCAGGAAATGCTTAAAACGCCGTGGGAAGAACTGAAGACCCGCGCCGACGGCTCGCGAGATTACATCAAGGCCAATCTGCTGCTTTCTAAAGTCAACGAACAGCGGCTTGCGGTCATTCGCCATCTTTTGCGTTAAAACGCAGCAGAACGCCTCCTAGAAGCAATGCGGCCACGTCAGGAAGTCCACTTAACGCCAGATAAGGCCGTTTTTAGACCAGTTATCGCGCCGTAAAGAATCTTCGCAATTCTTATTATTTCTCTTGACGGTTGGCGGCAAAACATGGAAAACTGTCTTCAGTGGCAAGGGTGAAGAATCCGAACCACGAGAAAGATAAAATATGAAATCAAACGGAACAATTCAGTGTTGGAAATGTGGCGCATTTAACGAGTCTTCGCTTTGTCCTCATTGCCCCCCGACCACCAAGCCAATCGTGAAAGGCAGCATCGTAAAATATACCGACCAACATGGTGATGGCTGGTTTCGCGTATCGGCCATCATCGCCGGATCGGTCAATCTCAAGCAAATCTTCGGAAGCCACATTCTTCACAAGCGCGTTCCGCTGGCCGAGGTGGTCGAGGACGAGGCGGCGTGGTATAAGAACTGGCAGCAATCGGAAGCCTACCAATCAATGTAAATTTATGAGCGCACTAAAAGAAATGCTTAACCGCCATCGCGAGGAGATTGCCGAGCTTCTCAAGACCTGCGCCCACGAGCGCCTGAAACAGAGCGAAGACCGCAGTCAAATCGGACTTGGCTCTTGCTGGCCAAGAATTGACATCGTCTGCCGGAACTGCGGAACAATGAAAATCATATTCTTCCGCGACGAAGACGAGTATAATAACCGCGCGAACATTCTGAAGACCTTGGCAATCCAGAAAGGCTTCAAAGACCAGCGCATGACAACAATCCAATACGAACACCAACTATGAGCAAAGAATTATTCAAAAACGACGAGGCCAAGATTTCGTTTTGGGCTTGCGAAGATGGCGATGCAAAGCTTTTCGGCCAATGCGACGGAGTCGGGCCGGTATCAATCAAAATCAGTCCAGAGAACATGGACTCGCTTGCCCGCCAGTGGCTCGCGCACTCGGCCATCCGCGACGGCTACACGAAGGCGGAGCTGACTGCGGCCTTCGACAAGGTGAAGGACAAGACGCACTGGAAGAATCCCATCGACGCCACGATACCAGTCGCGGACGTGGACATCACGGCAAAGGCCAAGTTCTTCCGAAGTAGTCGTGCCGAAGATAAAAAAGTGATGATGCACGTCACTGCGCCGGGTTATTATGCCGGGCCAGCGAATTGATGTTGACCACCGAACTAAAATTTAGCAAACTAACTAAAGAAAGAAACGATATGCCAAACGAAACGAACGAAAAACAGCTTTCAAAGATTGAGGCTGCCGCGCTTGCGAAGGCGGCACAGAAAATTGACGATGCCTCCACCGAATCAATCTCTGTCGGGAAACACGCCGGAATGATAACCGTTCGCGTGGCCTACGACCTGAACAAGGCTGAGGACTACGACACTGCGCCAACGGTGAACCTGCTCTCCAAGGCCGTGCTTGCCAAGGCACTGGTGATGAGCGGGATTCAGGCCGACAACTTCCTTGGTGCTTTACGGGATGCTGCGGTCGCTGCACTTCACGCGGGCGAGAAAGCCGCTGATATTCTGACTGAGGAAGATAGCAGAGTCTTGGCGAAGATGGACTCGCTGTTTGAAAGGGTCATCGCCGAGCTTCCGCGTCAGCCACGGGCTGGCTCAACCACCGGAAAGGTTCGGCTTGAGGTTGTTGATTCTGTTGTCTTGGCCGACTAAATCAATGACGATTCGAGTGCCATTCGGCCTGTGGGCGAGAATAAAGTCGGAGGAAACCGGCTCCAGCAAGCCGGAACTCCGCACCCGTCTTCGGAAAAGAATGTTCATCGGCCACACGCCGGTCGTCCGCCAGAACCGCATCCGCGAGGTTATTATCAGCTGCAATCCCGCCGGGATCATGCGCTGGATGGACGTAAAAATGTCGGATGCTCTAAAACAGCGGGAGTGCGCCTGCGGCAGTCCAGGCATCATTAAAAACTCCGACCACACATGGACGTGCGCGGACTGCCAGATCAAGGAGTCAAAATACAGCCGATGCATCACATCGCTGGAACTGCGCCGGGAAAGAAACAAGCTTGAAAACGAAATTGAAGAAGCCAAAAGACTTCAAATCACTGCGCCAGATTGGAATTGAACGTGGGTGGATTTCATCCGATCCACAAATCCAGCGAAAAACCGATTCCCGCCACGGCCTGATCCGCCGCTACGTCCTGCATCTGGCAAAATCAATCCAATTCATGACGGTGGACGATCTGATGCCGTTGATGACTCGTCCGCAAGCCTACAGCGCGCTTCAGCAGGCCGTTAAATATGGTCAGATGAAGATTTATCAGAAAGGCAAGTCTGGGCCAACACCAAGAAGAACTTTATTTATTTCGGTTGACAATCAGGCGGTTTATGGCAGACTCTCCCTATCGCAGATGGCGAAGAGCCTGAAGCGAACTAAAGGCAAAATAATATGAATGCGGAACTGATTCTTCGAGAAATATGCGCCCGATGGGATTTGGGCGTTGACCGCCTGTCTCGCGCCGAGGCGGTGCCAATCGAATCCAAGCGTCCAGAATTCACCGAGCTTGCCGCGACAATTGGCCATGCCAAGCAGCTTCTGAACGGAGACTTTGATTATCTTGCACGACGGAATTCTGGACGCAAGAAGGCCGACCTTTCTGGAGTGGACTGGAACAAGTCCAACCACCAGATTGCCGCCGAGACCGGACTTTGCTATGCTTCGGTTTGCGCCAAGCGGCCAGCAGACCGCAAGCCAATTGCGAAAGGGCTAAATCCAATTGACTGGAACGCCGTGGACTTTAAGCGCAGCGACCTTGACATTGCCGAGGAATTTGGAATATCTGGTGCAACGGTGCATAAAAACCGAGTCCGTCTCGGCCACCATTCTTCCACCAAACTGACCCGCCTCTTTGACTGGGCATCGGTTGACTGGTCAAAGAACAACGGAGAGATTGCCGCCGAACTTGGCACATCCATTAACAACGCCCGTAAATATCGGGCGAAAGCGGGTCGGAAGAATCCGTTTACAACGGATGCCAGCCGGCCACATCGGAAGGTGACCAAGGAGATGATTGAAACGGCCAACTGGCTGGAAGACCGAGACGTAGATATTTGCCAGCGGTGGGGCGTTACCAGAGAGCGCGTCCGTCAGCTGCGGATTGAGAACAAGAAGCCGGCGTGCATCTACAAAGATCGCCACGGTCTGCCAATGATGAAGGCAATTGCTGGCCTTCGCCATGAATTAACCGGCTTGGACTTGGCCGCCATCACCAACAGGCTGACTCCGGTGGTCGGAGCAATCCGGAGGCCTTCGCTTATCTCCGCGCTGAGATTCCTTGGAGTTGATTACGCATCGAAAAAGATTCGGAATAAGCGCATGAAGTATCCGTATGATGATATGAATTGGGAATTGCCGAACTGCATTCTCAGCATTATTTATGACGCTCCAAAAAATGTAATTGCCCGTGGCAGACATCTGAACTGCAAGCCTGCGCCGAATTGGACGATGGGCGGTGCATTTAACCGCAAGTTTGAAGACCGTGAATTTCAGGGGGCGGTCGCGCAGGAAATTTTGTTCGCCGAATCCAAAGGCTTCAATAACCGAATCGCCGCGAACGAATATCTGCTTGAAAGGAAGGCGGCGGCGGATGCTGTGGCAGAAAAACGCCGGCGAACCATCGCCGCATCATGAGCGAGAAGCGACACCTCTACGAGAAGCGGCAGAAGAAGCAGTTTGCCGAAATATGCGGCGCAACTGGCAAGCGGATGTTCTCCACACACGAAGGCGCGCTGCTATTTGCCGGAAACATGAACGATCCACGTCGAGACACTCCGATGGAGTGGCGTGCATATCTTTGTAAATATTGCCAGGAATATCACCTCACAAGCCAGCCGTTAAGAACTTATGCAAGAGTCAATTAAACAGCCAGGTGAACTGGAATTGCGGGCAATCCGCGACGCAGTATTTGAACATGGCTCCTCACAGGAGAACTGGGACGGGTGCATGGACAGCTGGATGCGTCCAGAGGAAACCAAGTGGCTTCAGGATGAATACGCCAAGCTGAAGGCGAAGGAGGCCAAGTGAAAAGCCCTAAAAAGTCATGGTTTATTGTGGCAATCAAGTCTGCCAAGTTTTCCTGCGACGACATCTGCCGCGATGCGAAGAAGGCTGGACTGACGCGGTGGTGCATCTGTGCCGAGCGATGAAGTGTTTAAGCCAGCGCGAATTGGACGAGTGTGTTGCGGCAATGAAAAATGCCGTGGCACGCGGAGATTATCCGGTTCGCCAGTTGCGGCAGGAAAAGTTAATCATAATGGACGCGAAACATTCAATGCAAAGAACCTGCATGCAGCGGCTGCGTGACTATCGTCGGTCAATTGGTCTAAACGCCCACGGTCTTCCCAAGAAGGATTTTAGGATTGGCCGTCCACGGAGGAAAACATAATGGCCTGCCGATACTGCATTGACGTTCCTTCTGGCCAGTATTGCGATGGTTGCGGCCAGCTTGTCGTTAAGAATCACGGCCAGCACCAGATATTTCCACAGGACTCGTCGCGGTTTGGCCAGTCTCTTGGCGAGTATGATTTAACAAATCCAGAAAATTTAAGACGGCTTATGGTTCACGAACCAACGCTTCATGCCGTGCCGAATTCGATGAGATGCCAAGAAACCGCCCCAAGACGGAACGAGCCAAGTTATGGCCTTCGATGTGCGTTTCATCGCGACCATTCTGGGCCACATTGCACCAACGCAAATACGGCAGACCACTCAAGGCAGACGTGGGAAGAAGTGCCGTTTTAATAGATGTTGAATAGGCACTGAATATGCTGTGAATATGTTTTACAACAAACATGGCTTGGCAGACACGAGACGTCAGTCCGTTTTCATTGGCGATTTATGAATTGGCGATTATTGCTTGTAAATCTTATGCACGGCTTATTCACAGCTTATTAAACTTCTGTTCAAATTTTCCACTTCTTATTTCGTTGAATTTCGGCCACAGAAAACGCATCATGTTTCATTGATATGTCCTGCAAATATTGTTCCGATGTCCCGCTTGGCGCGTTCTGCGATGAATGCGGAGAGAAGCGGTCGTCTCCACTTATTGGCGATTCAATTGTTGGCCGACTTAATCCAAATTTAAGTCCGTGCGGCGGACATCGGGCATGTCTGGCGTTTGGCAACAGTGCTATTTACGACAATGATGAAAGAATGTGCCGCGACCATTCTGAAGGATACATTTGCACGCTTCCGGTCGGCCATAACGGAAATCATGTAGGATGCTCACGAGTCCGTCACAATAATCATTCATGGCCGAGAGTCGAAGCCATTGATAATCTCGACCGCGAGATACGAAGATACAACGATGGATTGCCAGTGCGCGGAAATGGCCGATGCCAAGCTACGACCGCGAGTGGAATGATCTGCACCAGAACAGCCGAACACGACGGAAGCCATGCGTTCGCTTGGCCAGCAACGGCGGAGAATGTTCTGCGCGAACCACAACATCGGTGTCTGGCCGTTCACGCCGGTTCTGGAATGCAGTGCATCTTTGCACCGGGACACGAAGATTATCACCGAGTGGTTACGCCAGATGGCTCGGATTGGAGATGGCGTTAAATAGTTGATTATTCAAGTTGACAATAAGCGGCCATAGTGTATTCTGTTGGTAGCTGGACGCTGAAGAGGCGGAAGGCGAGAAAGAACAAAATATGAAGCGGAAATTTACAGCGGCAAGACAGGCCGAGCGATGCAATGCGGTTGTTAAACTGGCCGATGGCTCAACGGCAGACTGTATGCGCCGCGCAATCAAGAACGGCCATTGCCACCAGCACGATAAAATATCAATGCAGCGTAAAGAAATGGCGGTGCAATCGTGTGCATGACAGAACATCTTGGCGGAGTGAGGACGGTATCCGACAACTGGACGCCGTGTCTGTTTGGACAAGTCCTTATCGGCGCGAGAATCAAGCTTCAGCCGGACGGCATCGTTTACGTCAAGACCGGCTACGGCAAATACACGCGCGAAGGCCGCCATCCCAATTCAGAATGGCACTTTGGTTACATGGACATGGCGGTTCTGGTTGAAGGCTAAACCTATGAATATACTTTGCTCAATGTTTGGCCACCAGCCTCCGGTCTATGCTCCGAAAGGAT
>Ga0210390_10002989_pt1 | contig 14660 bp, 17 predicted proteins | sample IncBWH11OmetaG_FD_161050 | JGI IMG/M metagenome (GOLD analysis project Ga0210390, IMG submission 161050) | Forest soil microbial communities from Barre Woods Harvard Forest LTER site, Petersham, Massachusetts, United States - Inc-BW-H-11-O ...
GGCCTGGGCAGAACACATCAGGTTCCCGGTAAGCGCGATTCGGCCACGTCACGTTCAACGCCTGCATTCTCGAGACCGGCACCCAGCTCTACCGGCTCGCCGCCGGCAAGACCCGCAGCCGCAAGCCAGCCAGCTAGATGAGGCGTGAGACTTTGACGCTTAACCATTGACCCCTCACAAGGGTGGCCTGCGGGCTCCGCAGCGGGCCGCTTATGGCCTCCGCGAGCCGGTCCCACTACGACGGAGGCGCTCGCGGGCTTCATTCTGCGACAGTGAGGTGATGGGCTGCCCGACTGTGTGCTGATACTTGGCGTCGTAGGCCCTGGTCCAGACGCCAGCCGCCCACGACCGTTCGAGTTCGCCAGCGCTGAGCTGCCGGCCACGCGCATGGCAATACGCGACGAGGAACCGCTCGGTGTCCTCGACGGTTGCTACCTCGTGCGCGCTGACGGTCGAATACAACGCGGCAGCGAAGCCGACGAGGACCGCTTCACTATCAGCGGTCATGCTGTCCCAGTCATGCACCACCAGCAGGGCATCTCCGTTCCAGCGCAGGTTATCGGCAAGCCAGTCGCAGTGGCCGATCACAGTTTCGGACTCGGTGGCTCGCAGCCGGTCACGGGCACGGCTCCCGGCATCGTCGATCCACTGCGGACCGGCCACGTCGTTGAGGCTAACCTCAGGGTCCTCCGGACACGGCCACAGTCCGTCCTCGGCGTGGTTCCAGGCCGCCCACGACGGTGGCGGGTCGAGGGTGGACACCTCGGCCGGCCGGGGGGCTAGCCGGATCAGCCGCGCGAACGCCTCAGCGAAGGCCCGGGCCGCATGCTCCGCGGGCGGCAGCACGGCGCCGCCCGCGACATAGGCTTCCCCGGTTGCGACGTCGTCCCCGAAAGGGACGGCGCCGGTGAGCGGCCGCGGGCACGGATAACCGGCCTGGAACATACGGCGCTGGACGTCGACGCATGCCGCTATCCGCGGCGAGTCCGGACGGACCTTGACTACGACCTCGCGGCCGTCAGCCAGTCGGAGCCCTACGACTGCAGACAGGTACCCCGATCTGAAAATCTCATCCGCTGGCGGGCTGCCGAGATGCTCCACGCACCACGAGGCAAGAAACGCAGGATCGACGGCGGCCCCGCGAAATGACATCTGACCATCCTCACATGCGCTGGCGCTGTCCCGGAGCCAGCGAGGCCCGGGTCGCGTAGTAACTGGCGACCGCCCGGAACGCTTCCTTTGGCTCCCAGGCCACGTCGGGATAGGCAGTTCCGTATCTGGAGCTCAGCTGCGCCGAATGTGAACTGCAGCGTGCCATCCGCCGGTCGGTTATTGGCGTGGTCAGGTCCGCAGTTTCTGGTCGAGGAAGTCTCTGATAGTCGTCAGGACCTGGACAGAGGTCCACTGCTTGGCTTGGCGGCCGGTCAGCGACAGCTGGCCGTGTCCGGCCCCGGCTAGCACGTAGCGAGTGCTGTCGCCGCCTGCGCCGACCAGCGCACGTTGCAGCAATCCGGTCTGCGCAGGCGTGATGATGCGGTCGTCGTCTCCGTGCATCAGCAGGAAGGGCGGGGCGGCTGGGTGCACCAGGTCGGCGGGATTGGCGCGGACGGCGCCGTAGCGGTGGATCGGGTGGCGAGGGTCGGCGACTTTCGCGTGCATGCGCAGGTCGAACCCGTCGGCGGCGTGGGACAGATCCGAGGCGCCGAACTGGTCGACGACTGCCCTGATGCGCGGGTCTGTGAGCCCGACCAGGCTGGCGAGGTAGCCTCCGGCGGACTCGCCCCAGATACCGATCCGGTCGGGATCGATGGCGAACTCATCGGCATGGCCGCTCAGGTAGGTGATGGCACTCTGGATGTCAGCAATACCGTCGGTGTAAGTGGCCTGCTTGCGAGTGGTGCGGTATTCAACACTGGCGACCGCGTAACCGGCCGCGGCGACGTACCCGCGCTGGCGGCGCGCCATCCGACGGGGCGCGACCACGAAGCCGCCGCCAGGCACGTACACCACCAGCGGATGCGGGCCTGCCGTGACCGGCAGGTGCAGGTCGAGACGCAGTCCGTCACGGTAGGTCAGTCCCCGGCGTAGCCGACTGCCGGTCGGACGGCGCGGTATCTGCGGTACCCGATCCACGGTCAGCATGACGCCATCGAGCTGTGCAGGCAGCGGGGCCGGGATCGTCGAGTACGGAACGCGCAGCACCAGTCTCATGATCTTGAGGTTCACCGGGCCTCCCGACGCGCCCAATAGCTGTTCCCGCGTTCAGCGTCTAGGTCACGCGCCGCCGCTGCTGCGCGGGACCAGGTACGGCGCTCCGCGTGTAGTCCCAACTGGAGCCATGCCATTTTCTGACTGGCTTGATTTTCACGCCAACCGGTGCGGCGTGCAGCCGCCTTCCTGATACCCGATTCTCCTGGTTGTCACTATGAGGATGGGCCGGGACGGAGCAGCCACCGTCATAGACAGACCGTGCGGGTCGAATCAGGAACTGGCGAAGCCACTCGGATCATGGTCTAGCCGACGTGAACGGGCACACTCGGCCGTAGCGGCGAGAGCACCGTGCGGGAAACTGATGGAGGTGAGCATGACAATCTGGCCGCTGTTCGATTTGCGTATCCGCTGCCGCGACGTCGAGTTGCGCGCGGTAAGGGAAAGCGATCTCCCGAGGCTAGCTGCGATCCTGCCAGACGACTATGAGCACAACCCGCGCGCAGAGATGTTTTCTGGCCTCGACCTGCAACAGAACCGCAGCCGCCTTCTCTACCAGCAGTTCTGGCGTTCCCGGGGAACCTGGTCACCATCTTCCTGGTGCCTCGACCTAGCGGTCGAACACGAAGGCACTGTCATCGGGGTCCAGTCTCTGGAAGCTGAGCAATTCCCGGCACTGCGGACCGTCGACTCCGGCTCCTGGCTGATCCACGCTGCGCGGGGCCGCGGCCTTGGCGTGGCAATGCGGATGGCGGTCCTCGGACTGGCGTTCGACCATCTTGGCGCCCTCGCCGCCGTTTCCTCCGCTCGCGCCGACAACGCCGCATCGCTGGGAGTGTCCCGCAGCATCGGTTACGTCTTCAACGGAGTCAGCCTGAACGACTCAGACCGCGGACTCGTCGAGCTGAGCCACATGCGCCTCACCAGGGAGGCCTGGCGCGCGGCTGGCCACGGCGGCGAGGTAACGGTGGACGGATACGAGTCATGCCGCCCCTGGTTCGGCCTACGGTAAACAACGGCCGCCGACTCAGGGCATCTACTGGAGCTCTAGTTCACGGCACTCTAGACGGCTTCGGATAATAGTGTCGACCCGGTCGGCCAGATCGATGATGCCTAGCGCAGACAGCCGTGAAGAAGGGTTGCGGGGGGTTAATTGTTCAACACATCGACCTGGATGGCGATGATGCTGGACTGAACGGCTGCGCCATTCCATGTTTGCGCGCGCAGATCTACGATCCTATCCGGGCTTTCCTCATCTATGATCAGGGTTGCCTGGAGAGATACTTCCTGCGCGGCCCACTGCGCATTACCATTCCCACTCAGGCGAATGTCTGCCCTGTCCAGGTCGGCCTCATTGTTCGTCAAACGCGCAGCAGCGTTCTGACCGTCGCCGTCAAAATTTCGGAGCACCGTTTTGGCGATGATGACGTAGGCACCATCGGGGAGCTCCAGACGTATGATCGCCATGTCGCTGAAGTTTTCGAGTCCAACTTCGGCGTCCTGCCGTGTGCCTGTCACAACGGTCGTCACGATGCCCTCCCCTGCTTCTTCGTTACGCAGAGTGTGACATCATCATGCGCCGGCTACTAGTGCGTGATCCAGGCAGCTAAGTCAGCCTCACCGAACGTCCGCCGGCGGTAGCCACAGCGCCTCACCCGCAGCTAGTCCCCGTCGTGGCTACTGATACCGGATAGGCGGATCGTCTCGACCGTCACCGTGCCGTCCCTGCTGACACACCGTGCCCAATCAGGAGACTTCTTCCAGTCGCAGCACTTTGAAAGGCGCGAAGAAAGCTCCGGATGAACAAGAATGGGCTGTTTAGCTTACCGTTGGTGCTTGCGCGCAGAACTAGTTGACCGCCTGCCGGAACTACCACCGAAAGTCTCGGGCTCTTGTACCACATTAAGGCCACGCGCACTTCATGGCTGCCCGGATTCTCGGACTTCCGGTCGCGACGGATAATCAGACGCACCAAAGATTGTTCCCGAATTGGATTCCTCGATGAGGCTTCTCCTCGATTTATGTTGGCCGGACGCGCCACTTTCCCTGGCAACATTAAGGCCCCTGGTGACTGCCGACCAGATGCCAGACGGCCAGGCACGGGAGTGCCTAAATCGGTTATATCATGCTGAATGCTGAAACCGCCCATAAAGGTATTCAAGCAGCTTTCCGCGGCCACGCGCATCCGCATGTCCTAGGCCAGGCGCCTCCACATATACGGGGCCGAAGGAGCGCGCGACGGCGCGCCGCCACGCCCGACACCAGGGCACCGGCCAGGGAGTTCGACGGGTTCGACGCACCGCCCAAAGCAGGACCGTGGAGTCAGTACCAACATGTGGGCGCAACCGCCTCCTGGTCCCGCGGCCTGGGGCCGGCGGATCGCCGCCACCGGAGGGAAGACTCATGGCCACAGTAACTGTGGGACAGGAAAACAACACAGAAATCGAGATCTACTACGAGGATCACGGCTCCGGCCAGCCGGTGGTGCTGATCCACGGCTACCCGCTCAGCGGCCGAGCCTGGGACAAGCAGGTCACGGTGCTACTGGAGGCCGGGTACCGGGTTATCACCTACGACCGGCGCGGGTTCGGCCAGTCCAGCCAGCCGACATCCGGCTATGACTACGACACCTTCGCCGCCGATCTCAATACCCTGCTCGAACACCTGGACCTGCGCGACGCCGTGCTCGCCGGGCATTCGATGGGCACCGGCGAGGTCACCCGCTACCTAGCCGACTACGGCTCGGCGCGGATCGATAAGGGCGTGCTGGTCTCCCCGATCCCGCCATACCTGCTGCAGGCCGGCGACAACCCCGAGGGAGTGCCGCAAGCCCTGTTCGACGGGTTCGTCCAGGCCGCCCGGGCCGATGTCCCAGCCTGGATGAAGGGGTTTCTGGACAACTTCTACAACGTGGAAACCCTGCGCGGCACCCTGGTCAGCGACCAGGCGTGGCAGGCCAGCTGGAACCTCGCCGTCACTGCATCGGTCACCGCTGCGGTGGCCTGCATCGGCACCTGGACCACCGACTTCCGCGACGACTTGCCCAAGATCGACGTGCCCACGCTAGTCATCCACGGCGACGCGGATCAGGTTCTGCCGGTGGACAAAACCGCGAGCCGCTTGCCGGGCCTGATCAAGGACATGCGCCTCGTGGTAGTCGAAGGCGGCCCGCACGCCATCCCCTGGACCCACGCCGACCAGGTCAATACCGCCCTGCTCGAGTTCATCCGCAGCTGACGGCCGACTTCGTCCACACCACTAGCCAGAAGGAAGAGCAAAATGTCGAACCACTTCAGCGCCGACAAGCTCAAGTTCCCCGGCGACGACCGCCGCCTTGACCTCACCGACGTATTCGTATTCCAAGCGCCCGCCAGCGCGGAGCACCACACACTGCTTCACCGTCACCACCCGGGCACAACCGTGCTGATCATGGACTCGAACCCAACCAGCGCCCCACCGCCGATCCCGGCCCCGGTGACCGGCCCGGAGTTCTACCCCGGCGCGGTCTACCGGATCAACATCGACACCGACGGCGACAACCACGCAGATGTCGCGTTCACATTCGTGTTCTCCGAGTACGAGAACGGCAAGCAGACAGGGACCGCCAGATACGCCACCGGGGCGCAGGCCCGCCAGTCCGAGCCGGTCGGCGAGGTGCTCGGCACGGACATCCCGGTCAGCTTCGACGGCACGGACCAGCCTGTCCAGGCGGGCCGGATCCGGCTGTTTGCCGGCCTGCGCAGCGACCCGTTCTTCGCCGACGTCGAAGGCGCCCTGCACGGCTTCCAGTGGACCGGACACGACGACTTCGCCGACAACAACGTCGACTCGATCGTGCTGGAAGTACCCGACGACATGCTCGGTGGCCCGGTCATCGGCGTCTGGGCCTCGATCAGCCGGTACCAGGATGGCGTGCTTGAGCAGATGGACCGCGGCGGGAATCCGACCATCAACCCGTTCATCAACCCCGACGGCGAGAAGAACCTGTTCAACTCCCGGCAGCCCGCCGACGACGTGGCCAACTACCTGGGGCCGTGGTCCAAGATCCTGGAGAACGCCGGGGGCTACTCGCCCGAGGCGGCCAGGGCGGCCGCCCTGGAGGTGCTGCCCGACATCCTGCACTACGACCGCAGCAAGACCGCCACCTACCCCAACGGCCGCATACCCACCGACGACGTCTACAGCATGCGCTTCGCCTGGCTGACCAACGGCAAGGTCCCGCCAGCCGGCCTCCGTCCGCACGAGGACCTGCTGGCCGGATTCCCCTACCTCGGTCCGCCCAACCCCAGCCAGAGCTAGATCGACGGGTTTCGACCGGCGGTGACCGGCTCGCTCGCCAAGCACCGCCTGGCGAGCGAGCCGGTTCGTACGTCCGCCCTGAGGTCGCCGCCCCCGATCACGCCGCCGTCCCCGATCACTCTGCCGTCACTCGCGCTCGCCGCCGACTCTTAGCAGCGGGCGGGTCAGGTTGCCCGACAGGCGGTTGACGCTGGCAGGAAAAAAACTGGCGGGTCAGAAGGCAGACGGCGACCAGCCCGGCATGGAACGGACCCACGGCACACCGGCACGCGATACTACGGATAGATCAATTCCCGCGGCCCCTTCGTCGCGTGCATCCTCCAGAGCAGGTCGGCGAGATGTCCGGGGTCGACGGTAGGCATCTCCCACACCGGTTCGCCCGCGGCCTTGGCCTTCTCCATCTCGGCGTGGAACGCACTGTTCTCGATGGCCGCACCGATGTAGAGCATGCCGACGTACACGCCCTTCTCGGCTACCTCGGCGTGCAGAGCTTCCAAGTAGTTACGCTGGGCGGCTTGTGCAGGACTGGGGCCGCTCATGTAAGGCAGGCCCTGCACCGTGCTGCCGCCCTGTGCCGTCATGATCGCGCCGTATCCCTGCTCAAGCATGTGCGGCAGGAACTCCTGCACGAGTGCCAGCATCGTGTAAAAGATCAGCGGCATGAAACTCTGGGCGTGTTGAGGGGTCAGGTCGGCTGCGGAAACGAACCCGGTTGCTGGGGTGGGTGCATAGTAAAAAGCGTCCAGGTGGCCGGCCTCAGCGCGAATCTGCTCGGCCAGTCGGGGCGTGGCACCGGTGTCGGATAGGTCGGCTGTGATGACGTGCGCGGCTGACCCGGCGTTGGTCAGATCCTTCGCCAAACGGTCAAGTGGCTCCGAGCGGCGGCCCACCAACGTGACGGCGTAACCCTCTTGCGCGTAGCGACGGGCGACAGCCTGGCCGAGGCCGGGTCCGGCTCCGAACACAGCGATAGATTTGGACATAAGCATGCTCCGATGGGTAATTCGAACCACTACTCCGAATTACCCTAAGGCCGCATTCATGTTTGCCGTCAACTGATTAAATCAGATTTTCTCACCAAATTTTCACATGAGTCGCTTGTGTTCGAATAGCGTGACAACAAGGACTGCCCGCGCGGCACGGCTCACCGCGGCAGCGGCAGCGGCAGCGGCAGCGGCAGCGGCAGCGGCAGCGGCAGCCGCCTTCTGCCCGATGCGATCAGAGGGAGCAGTGGCTTACCTCGAGCCCTATCCAGGCCCCCCGGCGGGTCAGCTGCCGCCAGACCGCATGTCGCGCCGGGCGGCCAGGCAAGCATTCCTGGGCGCCTGGCTCGCGGACACGCTCGAGCTTGGTGACCGGCTCGTGGCTTCGGTCGAGGGAATCGCCCGTCAGCACAGGGCCTACATGATCGTCTCTGGTGCCGTCGTGCTTGCCGGGATAGACCCCGGCTGGCTGGACTGGGCGAGGCACACCAGCCGGGCCGTGCATGCCCTCAGCGCCCTGCTCATCGCGGCGACTGGAGGGTGGCCACTGGTTGAGATCCGCATCCGCAGGCCGCTGTATGTCGCGGTGACTGAGCGGCAACTAATGCTCGTCCAGATGAACCTGAGCCGTGAGCCCACCCGCGTGCTGGCGAAGGTGCCCATCGCTGCCGTGTTGGTGACTACCGGTCGCCGCTCGCTCACCGTCGCCGCCGTGGACGGCAGCCCGCTGCAGATCGGCCGCAAGGCGCGGGCCTGCCTGAAGATCCGCGTCACCGATCGGCAGGCGCGGCTCGACGAGCTAGCGACCGCTCTGGCGGCCGGCGGCGCCATGGTCAACCTGCCGCTGGTCCCCCGCCCAGGCGTCGTGGCTAGCTAGCGACGGTCTCCCGGTCCGGGAACACCTCGCTGAGCCGCCCGGTGTTTTCGTCGAAGACGAATCCGCGGACGGGAACATCGGGCGAGATCCAGGGATGTGACCTGGTCTTCTGAATCTGCTCCTTGGTGTTCGCCTCGGCGTCGGTGAAGCTGTAGAACTTGGCCGGCGCAATCGGCGCCGTCCCTGTCTGCTTGCGCAGCCGGTCCTCCATCTCGCCGTCAGTGAACTTCAGCATGCCGCAGTCATCGTGGTTGATGATCATTATTTCTTTACTGCCCAGCAGCCTGGTCGACAGGACAAGCGACCTGATCGAGTCGTCGTCGATCACGGTGCCGAAATTCCGGACCATGTCGACGTCGCCGGCGGCGAGGCCCAGCAGTTGCTCGATGCCGGTTAGCCGGGGATCCGCGCAGGTGACGATCGCGATCTTGGGCTTCGGCGGCTTGTTGCGGCTGCGATCGTAGTCGTTGGCCATGGTTGAATTGGCGCTCAGCGCCTCGTCGATGAGACTCACGGCTCTTCCCCCGTCTCCCTGGGCGTGCCGGTTTCCGCAGGCACACAGATCAGCCGAACCATCCATCCGACCTGGTACCCCGGATCCGGAGTGGCTATCCCCGTCACCTGCCCCCCCGCAGCTGCCTCGACGTCAGGCAGCAGGATCGGAGTCAGGCCCAGTGCGGCCCCGTTCACCAGCGCGAACGGGGTGAACCACGGCTCGATCAGCCGCAGTCCACCCGCCCGCGTCAGGCCTGCGAGCTCCCCGGTCCTGACTGGCTTTGGCACTGAGTCCCGATCGCCGCGATCCACTATCGGCAGGTTAGGCAAAGCGAGAACTGCATCCTGCGGCCACGCTCGCGCGCACACGGCCCTGACCCGTCGGCGCCTGGGACGGGCACTAAGGCACGGAACGGGGTCGCTTTCCGCTCTACCCGGTTAATCAGGACTAGCCGAGCGCGTGCGAGTCCTGTCGCGCAGCGAGCGCTGTGCCGCGCCGTCGTTGACGCGAATCGTGAAAGTCCGCTTGAACTCGGCGACCATGACTTCGCGGCCGTAGCAGTCAGCCAAACCTCCCCGGCACTGCGCCGGCCTGCGGCTCGCCTACTGGGCTGGGGTGAGTTTCGCGTAGACGTCTGGCGCCGGAAGGTCGGCGTCGAGATAGCGAACCGGAGCGGCTGATGAGTTCCAGATGCGGTGCGGCACGCCGGCTGGGATCACGATCACCGCTTGGGCCGGGACGGCAGCCGGCCGCGCCGCGATCTCCGCCGTCAGCTCGCCTTCTGTCACGACAATGAGGCGGTCGTTGTCCCGGCTCGCGGGCATGGCCGGGTCCTGCGGTCCGGTCCGCTCCACCGCCGTTACCCGGGCGGTGCGGGCGCCTGTCGACTCGGCGGTGAGCAGCCACCGTGTTTCATCGCCGGTCGTCTCGGTTGCCGGGCCCGAGCTGCTTCTGACGTACGGCACGGCCTTGGGTAGCTGGACGTCATCGGCAGATCCGACCGGCGTCAGAAACGGGCTTCCCGGTGTTACACCGGGTGTCAGGATCTCCAGATGGTGCTCCGCCGTGCCGCTCTGATTATCGCTCCCGTGCGGGAACCCCGCGGGAATGTAGATCACCTCGCCGGCTTTGGCCTGGTGATGATCGTGTCCGAGCCGGACCGTCGCGCTGCCGTCAAGGACTACATAAAACAGGTCAACATCGTGGGTGTGCAGCGGCGGGTGCCCGCCGTTGCCGAGAAAGCCGGCGAGCACGGTCGCGCTCTCGGGGCTCGCCACGAAGACAGCCTGGTAGCTCGGGTAGCCGGTATCGGCGGCGTCGGCCACCGATATCCGTCGGGTGTACGGCATTCTGATCATTCCCTTGCCGCTGTCACTGGCCGACGCGGCCGTCGATCCGTTCCCGCAGCAGGTCGGCATGGCCGCAGTGGCGCGCGTACTCCTCGATCATGTGGACCAATACCGAGCGTAGCGCGGTGCTGGTGCCGTCCTGATTGACGCGCCTAATGCCAAGGTCGGGGGAATCGGCGACGAACTTCTCCGCGAAGGCGACCTCGTCGCGCCAGGCCTGCCAGGCGTCGTCCACGACCGCTGGGTCGGCAACCGCGCCGAGCCAGTCAGCGTCGGGTACGTCCTCCGACCAGTACAGCGGCGGCGCGGCGGCCTGTGCCATTACCCGCCGGAACCAGTTGCGTTCCACGTCTGCCATGTGGCGGATAAGACCGAGCAGGGACATCGTGGAGGGCGGAACCGACCGGCGGGCGAGTTGAGCCGCGTCAAGACCGGCGCACTTCATCTCCATTGTCAGCCGGTAGCGGGTCAGAAAGGCAAGCAGCGTCACCCGCTCGCCCTCTATTTCGGTTCCGGTCCTGAACCTCGGGTCTAGCGCCATGTCCATCCACATGTTGGAACCGGCCCCGACGGCATTCCACCGTTCCGGCGCGGTCTCGCCCTCGCTGCCTTCAGTCACGGCGACCACCCTGGCATAGATCTCGCCGCTGTGCGCGCGAGCTGTTGCCCGAGGCAGACTTCCGGCCAGGAGCTGCTCGCCGGTGTACGGTTCGCGCAACCGGCCGGATCGCCGAGCCGCTGCCTAGACCGCGCTCACTCGCCACCGCCGTCAAGGTGATGTATGCCGGCGCAGCGCTTGCGGTCCTCAACGTCATCGTGAGCATCGCCATGCAGCACACCCTGCCGATCGCAGCAGGTGGCATGATCGCCGCCAGTCTCCTGGTCTTGTCGACGCAAGGCCTCGGCGTCACCATCGTCGGCTTGGTCAACTGGCTCGTCGCGCTCGCTGCCACCATCTGCCTGTGGCGCCGGGACGCGTCCCAGTACTTCACCCAGTCCCGTTACCGGGAGGCCACGCAGCACCCCGCGCAGTCCCGCTACTTCTAGATATTCATCGGGTCTCGACTGCCGACGCGCTGGTCAGTCGCATCAATGGGCTGTCCAGCCGCCGTCGACTGGCAGGACGGCGCCGGTGATATAGCTGGCTTGCGGGTCGGTGAGCAAGAGGGCGGCGCCGGTAATATCGCCAGGCGAGGCCCACCGGCCCAGGGGAATCTCGGCGGTCAGGAATCGTCGTACCTGGGGATCATCGTCCATGCCGGCGTTGAGGGGTGTCCGGAACGGGCCCGGTGCCAGCGCGTTTACAGTAATTCCGGTTCCGGCCAGTTCGACGGCCAGGCTGCGGGTGAGCTGTACGACAGCTCCCTTGCTCGCGGCATATCCAGACCGGGCAGCGGCCCCGACCAAGCCCAGCGCGCTAGCAAGAGTCACGATGCGCCCGTATCCCGCTGACCGCATCGGCCGGGCGGCCGCTCGGCATGCCAGCCACGTCCCCACCACGTTGACGTCCAGGCACGCCCGCAGCGCTCCGACGTCGAGTTGATCAAGCATGCCGCGCGCCTGTACTCCAGCACTGGTGACCAGCACGTCAAGGCGGCCATAGTCGGTGAGCACCCCGTCGACCAGAGCCTCGACGGCGGCTTCGTCGGTGACATCACACCCGTGGCCGGTCACCCGTCGCCCGGTCTGAGCCGACAAATCGGCAGCGGCCTGCTGACAACGGCCGACCGACCGGCTGGCCAGCACTACGTCAGAGCCCGCCGCCGCCAGCGCGGTCGCGATCCACAGGCCAAGCCCAGCCGACCCGCCGGTCACAAGCGCTACCTGACCAGCGCGTGAACTCCATGCCGCGGGCGCCATGGCGATGTCTGCCTGCTGGTCGTGATCGCTTTCGCCTGCCATGTGCGCATGATCCCAAACATGGCCGCAGTGCAAGCGCGTAGGTATGGCGCCGCGGGTCCTGGGGGATGCTCTGGCCGACGCGGTTGCTGACGAGGGAAGCGTCGCACTGTCACAGCCGCACTATCACAGCCGCACTATCACAGCCGCACTGTCACATTCGTACTGTCACAACGGCAGGAGAAGCCCATGACCGGCCAGCCGGACTCACCAGCAGGGCTGAGCTTCGAGCGTGATGTCCGTCCTATGTTCCGCGAAAAGGACCACGACTCGATGCTCAAAGCCTTCGACCTCTGGTCTTACAGCGACGTCAAGGCGCACCAGGACGCGATCCTGGAGCGCCTTTCCAACGGCACGATGCCCTGCGACGGGGCGTGGCCGCCGGAGCACGTCGCCGTCTTCCAGCGCTGGACCGCCAGCGGGTCGGCTCCCTGAGCGCTCGGCTCAAAGGTCTGGCAGGCGGCCTCTTGTCAGCTCGCGTAGACGCGCTGGTAGATGCGCTCGGCCAGCATGATGACTGTGACGTTGGTGGTGGAGGACGGAACTTCGGGAATGATCGACGCGTCGGCGACCCGCAGCCCGCTGATCCCGTTGACGGCGCCGACCGAATCGACAACAGCCCACGGGTCGCCGGCCCCGCCCATCGGCACCGTGGAAGTGGGATGGCCGTAGATCGCCAGGTTGGCGGCGATGGTCTGGGCGAGGGTGTCGTCGTCGGCCACTGCGTCGCCGGGGGCTAGTTCTGACTCGGTGACAGGCGCGAAGACCGGGTTGCGTGCTATGGCGCGGCCAATCTCAACGCCTTCCAGCATGCGGCGCGCGTCGCGGCCGGTGCCCAGGTAATTGGCGTCGATGAGCGGGGGCTCGCCGGGATCCCGGCTGGCCAGCTTCAGTGTTCCTGTCGACTCCGGCTGGACGAGAGCGGCTTGCAGCACGATCGCCCCTCCGGTCGGACTCAGAGACCCGTCCATCAGGTGGGTTGCGGTGACGTGCAAGTCCAGCTCGTCCCGCACGGCCTCGCCGGATGCCGTCCACAGCAGGGACCCGACCGCGGGGGTCATTTCCAGGTAGCTGGCAGCCAGCGCGTAGGCGTTGTAGTAACCCGGCTGGTCCTGTAGCCGCTGGCCGACGGGCAAGTCAGCGATGGCTCCAATGCCCAGTGCAGCCAGCTCATCAGCTGGGCCGACACCGGAGCGCAGCAGGATGGCCGGACTGCCGTAAGTACCCCCGGACAGGATCACCTCATGGCCCCGGTACACCGTGCCGTCTGCGCCCACGACGCCGGTGGCGGTCGCGCCGTCAAACAGCACGCGGTCGATGTTGACATCGCCGCGAATCGTGAGATTGGGCCGCCGCCGCACCTCGGCGGTGAGATAGACCAGCCCCACGTTCTGGCGGACACCATCGACGACGTCGACTGGGTAGCCATCGGCACCGTCTTGCTCGGCAGCGTTGAAGTCGTGTACCCGCTTGAACCCGTGCGTGACCGCCGCCTCCACGAATCCTCGCAGGGATGGCGTCAGTTCGCCGTCCGCACGCTGGCGGATCGGCTGCGGGCCAGTCCGCCCGTGATAAGCGTCGTCCCCGGTGGGAGTGTTCTCCAGCATCCTGAATACCGGAAGCACGTCGTCGTATGACCATCCCTCGGCGCCGTGCTCGCTCCATTTAGCAAAGTCGGCGGCGCGGGCACGCAGTGCGACGCAGGCATTCACCGCGGAGCTGCCGCCGAGTACCTTGCCCCGCGGGGTCGGGATCTGCGTCTGGCCGGTGCCTCGCGAGGTATAGCCCCAGTCGTGATCCGGGTCAGCGATCTTGCTCGCGTCCAGCAGCGCGGGCGGATAGGCGTCGCGGGCATAGGCATGGCCGGCTTCGAGCAGGAGTACCGTTCGCGCAGGGTCTTGGCTGAGCCGGGCCGCGAGGACAGCGCCAGCGGAGCCACCGCCGACGACGACCACATCGGCGGTCTCGGCGAGGTCAGAGGTAGCGTCGTTCGAAGTCACTGGTGATCACCTGCTTCCTTCCGGAGCGGGCGGGGCCAGTCAGGTAGCTGCGCTGGCCAGATGCGCCGACAGGAACTGTCCGGCTCTGTCCAGTGCCGCGGCCGCTTCGTCGAGGATCGCGTAGTAAGCCTGGAAGACGTGGGGTACCTGAGGGGTGATGTCCAGGGTGACCTGCACGTCGGCGGTGGCGGCTTGGCGCGCGAGGCGGACAGCGTCGTCGAGGAGAACCTCGTGGGTTCCGGCCTGGATGATCAGGGGCGGCAGGCCGGACAGGTCGGCGAATATCGGGCTGATGAGGCCAAGGGCGGGGTCTTGTCCCGACGTGTAGTCGGGGACGTGGGCCTCCAGCGCTTCTGGGCTGAGCAGCGGGTCGGCCTCGCGCTTGGTGTGTATGGTCGTCCCGGCCAGGGTGAGATCGGCATATGGCGACATGACGAAGGCTGCGGCTGGCAGGGGCAGTCCGTGATCGCGGGCGTGACCAGGGTGGCGATGGCGAGGCCGCCGCCGGCCGATTCACCGGCGAAGGCGATGTCGGATGGGGCGGTGCCG
>Ga0210390_10002993_pt1 | contig 14651 bp, 15 predicted proteins | sample IncBWH11OmetaG_FD_161050 | JGI IMG/M metagenome (GOLD analysis project Ga0210390, IMG submission 161050) | Forest soil microbial communities from Barre Woods Harvard Forest LTER site, Petersham, Massachusetts, United States - Inc-BW-H-11-O ...
AGACAAGAACTCGATCAAGCTGATCGAGTCGTTCATTGCCGCCTGCAAACCGATCGGCATCGTGTGTCACTCGACCGGCGCACTGCGTCACGTCAAGGCTCCGGACGGCAGACTCCTGGTGCAAGGCAAGGAAGTCACCGGCTTCACCAACGGCGAGGAAGAGGCGGTCGGCCTGACGAAAGTGGTGCCGTTCCTTGTGGAGGATGAGATGTTGACGCTCGGCGCCACGTTCTCGAAGAAAGCGAACTGGGCCTCTCATGTCGTCAGCGACGGCCTCTTGATCACGGGACAGAACCCGCATTCGTCGGGCCCGGCCGCGAAGACGCTGATGGCAGCGGTGAAGCAAAACGCCACACCGGCGGTCACCGCCAGGGCCTCATAAAGCCAGGCATCAAGCGACTAGCGGCGGTTTTCGTCAGAGAGGACACCGGTCATGGATCTGCTTGCCTTCGCGAAGACGATCGCCGAACGGATAGAAGCGCAGTCGGTACGCGCCGGAGTGCCGACTGCTGTTTCCGTGATCGATATTCACGGCAATATGGTCCTCCAACACCGAATGAACGGAGCACCAGCCTTCTCCATGGAAATATCGGAGCGAAAGGCTTACACGTCCGCTTCTCTAATCGGCCGTTAATGGGATGGACCGGCTGCTTCCCCCGCGGGGATAGTCTTCAAAGACTATACCGCAGCACTCGGAGAAGCAGCCCATGGATACCACCACACCCTTGGCCTCGATCGGCATCGACATTGGCAAGGAAGTCTTCCACATCGTCGGCTTTAGTGCCGACGGTACGATCGCTTTCGTCGCAAGATCAAGCGACTTGCACTCATTGAGACCTTCAAAAGGCTGCCTGCGAGCATCGTCGGCATGGAGGCGTGCCTGAGCGCCCACTTTGTCAGCCGGGCTCTGCGTCAGTTAGGCCACGAGCCGCGGATCATTCCAGCAATCTATGTGAAGCCGTTCGTGAAGGGGCAGAAGAACGACTACAACGACGCTGAGGCGATTGCCGAAGCATCCCTGCGGCCGAACCTGCGAACCGTGCGCGAGAAGACACAGGATCAACTCGATCTCCAGGCCTGCCATCGCGTTCGCTCCCGACTGGTCTCGCGTCGGACTGCCACGATCAATCAGATCCGAGCCTTCCTTATCGAGCAAGGTATCGCGGTCAGGACCGGATCGAGGGCTTTGCGCAACTCTCTCTTGGCAATTTTAAAGAACCGCCAGGACGAGATATCACCACGGATGGGCGGTCTGATCGCCGGCCTCTACGAAGACTGGATTTCCCTCGATAAGCGAATCGATACGATCGCGAGCGAGATTGAGAAGATCAGCGAGAAGGAAGCCAACTGCCAGCGTCTCATGAGCGTTCCTGGCATCGGCCCACTGATCTCGACCGCCGTGGTCGCCGCCATTGGTACCGGCGAGGCATTCGAGCGTGGACGCGATTTCGGCGCATGGCTTGGTCTCGTGCCACGTCAATATAGCACAGGTGGCCGATCCATCCTCGGCCGCATCTCCAAACGCGGGAGCAAGTATCTCAGAACCCTGTTCATCCAGGCCGCAAACGTCATCCTGATGCGTCCGAACAACTGGGAGCGCTTCAGCTTTGGAACGTGGCTTCTCAACGCAGCACCACGTCTTCACCGCAACAAGCTGGCAACGGCCCTGGCCAACAAACTGGCACGGATCGCCTGGAGCATCCTGCGCAACGAAAAGACCTTCGACATCAACCGTCACGAGGCCATGGCGATCTGAGCCAAGACCTCATCGGAGTTCGCGACAGAGAAAAGGCATGGAACGGATCAATGAACGCATCGAGAGTCTGGTGACCCCGATGGTTGCTCGTCAACCTATCCGCTAATGAGACCACGATGCGTGCGTATTCCCATCAAGGCCACGGCCCGCGAGCCGATCAAACAGATCCCATGATTGAGGCGGAGCTCACAGCTAAGCTAAGCCTGCGTCATCCTAAACCGGAGGTCTGATCATGACTCATTCGACCAACATACTGCCGCGTTCTGTCGATTACGATCAAACACTCGTTCTGGCGATTGAGTTAAGCAACAAGAGCTGGGTCTTGGCGGCGCAGGTACCTGGCCTTTCGCAGACTAAAGCGAAGCGAACGATCGATCCGGATAAAAATGGTCTGTTGGCGGCGATTGACGGTTACCGAACCCGAGCTGCTGCCGCTGGTCGCTCGGTCAAGCGCGTGATCACCAGCTACGAGGCCGGATGGTGCGGGTTTTGGTTGGCGAGATGGCTCATGGCACACGGCATAGAGGTGCACGTTGTCCAGCCTTCGAGTGTGCCCGTTGACCGGCGCATGCGCCGCGGTAAATCGGATGGCATCGATGCGGAGCTGCTGTTACGCACTTTGCTTGCCTGGCTTCGCGGCGAGCCTCGCGTCTGTTCGATGGTGCCGATTCCAGACGAAGCCGATGAAGATGCGCGGCGGTCTGTCCGAGAGCGGAGTGAGTTGGTCTCCGAGCGTGTCGGCCTCGTGAATCGGATCGGCGCCATTCTGGCGACGCTGGGCGCTGACGACTACAATCCCCTTCTTCAAAGCCGACGTCGCCGACTGACCGAGCTGCGGACGGGCCTCGGCGATCCGATACCGCCAAATGCGCTGGCTAAGATCATGCGTTTGCTTACGAGGCTAGAACTCGTACTTGCGCAGATCGTGGAGTTAGAACTTGAACGTGATGCCGTCGCTAGAACCGATGCTCCGGACCAAGCCAGTAAGATGATCCAGCAACTCATCAGCCTGCGCGGCATCGGTGTGCAGAGTGCAACCGTGCTGGTACGAGAAGCCTTTGTCCGACGCTTTGCTAATGGCAAGGCCCTCGGGTCATATGCCGGCCTCACCTCGACCCCCTATAGCAGCGGGGGCATCGATCGTGAGCAAGGCATCGGGAAAGCAGGCAACCGTCGGCTCAGAACGGTGATGGTCGAATTGGCCTGGCTTTGGCAACGCTACCAGCCGGGCACCGCGCAGGTGACCTGGTTCCGTGAGCGCGTTGGCTCGACTGGCCGTCGCGTTCGCAAGGTCATGCTGGTGGCGCTCGCGCGTAAACTCCTGATTGCCTTATGGCGGTTCGTCATCGACGGTGTGATGCCTGAGGGTGCGGTAACGAAACCCTCCATCTAACCGTCTCCGAAACCGGGCAGCGCTGCAACGGCATTGCAGTCCCGGTGATCCGAGGGAACGTCGCCGTTGTCCGGCGTGGCGCTTCGGCGCCGTCTCCACAGAGTGGTGCCGTTCCTTCGAAGCTCTCCCGTCCCGAATGTGGGACAGTGGTCGGGAAAACCATCCCGCCGGATGTGAGGTTAGCAGGGAAGCCCTGCAGCAAGAGAGCTCACCTCGGATCGTCGTCGGCAAAAAGCCGTTGACAGAGAAAGCATCATGTGAGGCCGGACACGTGACCGCACCCGACCAATGCTGCAAAACATCAGAAAGTTCTTGCCAAGGCGCCGTCCACACGTGACCCGAAGCGGTCAATCTTCTCTGCCCGCAGTTCTGCTAATCATGCCCAAGATCTAGCGCGAGTGCGATACTGCCGACCATGATCAGGCTGATAGCCCAACCGGCATCCAGGTTGAACCAGCTTCGCGAGACGAATCTTAAGTTCAGGTAGCGGTAGACGATCCAGGCCAGGCATCCGCCGGCACCGATCATCGCGATGACATGGACAATGGTGACGAGAACCGCGATGGCGAGATTTCCTTCGACAAGCGAGCTTGCCGCTCGATGGTCAACGGCGGTGCCGCATAGGCCGAGATAGATCGGCACGAGCATCAAGCCGGCACCGTGCGCAATCGCGATCGCGAATGACCAGAGCCCGAGTTGTGTTGGTGGTATCCGTGCCAGCGATCTGGGATGGCGCCGTTCGAGAAGGCGAAAGACGCCGAAGCCGATGACGACAAGAGCCGCCGCAAGCTGGATTTCGCGCCGCCACTCGGCGAGGCCGAGCAAAAGGCCGAACGGCAACAGCATCAAGAGGATCGCCAGCAAATGCCCGGCTGACAAAGGACAAAGCGCCAGAAACAGCGCGCGTGAGCTTTTTTCCATGAGCCCCGCGGAGACCGCGAGCGGCCAGCCCATTCCCGGATTAACCCCGTGATAGAGGCCGCTCGCAATGACGGCGAGCCAGAGCCAGGCACCTGTCCAGTCGACGACCTGGCTCAATTTCTAAGCCGACGGATAACAGAAGGAGTCCGTTGAACAGTCGCCGCCCTCGAGCCGGATTTGATGTGGCCGATATCCGTCGGGAAAATTCACCCAATAATCCTTGGCGAGTTCGAGCCCGCCGCTCGGCCCCACATTGGCCATCACCGCCGCGCCGGGCATCCCGTCGGGATAGAACTGCTTGTCCCACGTCGAGTAGAGTGAGTTCGTCCAATAAACGCGTTTGCCGTCGCGGCTGATTTCGACCATTTGCGGACCGCCCGCATAAGCCTTGTCGTTCGGGTGCGGCGTCCGGCGTGCGATGCCGCCGATGTGCACGGAGCCTGCAAGTTTAGGCTTTCTGGGATCACGGACGTCGTATTGCCGCATCTCGCCGGTGCCCCAGCAGGAAACGTAGAGAAACCTGTCATCCATCGACAGGTCGATGTCGGTCACGAGCGGCGGTACTGCGCCAAAACCCTGCAGAAGCGGCGGGAGTTTCTCCTTTGGCGCAGGCTCGGGTGGGATTGTCACTGTCTTTTCGGCATGGAATTTTCCGTCGTCGCGCCACCAAGTCCAGATCGAAGCTTCGAGATTCGTGGTATCGACCACGACGCCGAGAAATCCGTATTCACGAACCGGATCGTGAGCGGGGCGCACCTCCAGCGCCATCTGATGGTTGGCACCGAGATCGATAGTTTGCGCGTGGCGCCGCTCCCGCAAGTCCCAGAAGTGGAGCCGATGACCATATTTGTTGGCAAGAAGATCTTCGGCAACGACCCCGTTCTCGAACTGCGGCGGCAGCGCCCATTCGCTTGTCACCATGTAATCGCGCGGCAGGTTCCACCAGAAGTCATAGTGCAGCTGTTGTGGTCCGCGGTCGATCTCCCAGCGCCCGAGCACCTCGAATGTGTCGCAATCCATGATGAAGACGCCAGGAGGTCCCTGCGTGCCATCCTGTCCGCCGCCGCCCAGCGTGCTCACATAGATGCCTTCAGGCCCGCAATGCACGGTATGTGGCCGCGAGTAACCGGTCTTCTTGAACACCTCTTCGGGTTCGATGATTTTGTGAATCCGTGCCTTGGTGGGATCGGGCTTGGTGTCCACGATGTAGATGCGGGAGGAGCGGATTCCGGGGATAACGAGATAGCGTCGCTCGACGAAGGCGTGGCCGGCGAGCGGCGATAGGGCCGACGAGCACGCGTTCCAGCCGAAATGATGAAATTCGTCGCCCTTGTTCGGCATCGTCACGGTGTGGACCATCTGGCTGTAGGTCGGCGAGGATGGGTTGACGTCGACCACCCCGAGCGCATCCGGTTTGGAAAAATCCGGACTGAGCATCACGGTATAGGCGAAGTTCTCTGCAGGAGCCTCCATCGCGAGTCTGGGCGATGCATGAAAAGTGGGGTCCGGTCTCATTCTCATCGGATTCCTCCTCCCTGTTCTGCGCTGGCTTACGCTGCAATGCCTTTGGAGAAGAGCACGGGTTTGCGGCTCTTGGGTGACGATATCCGCCAGCTTCTGCGCGATTTAGAAGGTTCTCGCGCTCTTTGGTCGATGCCCGATCTCCTCAGCTCGTTTCGCTTCGGTCTTCGGCGTCTGACGCCACCATTTCGCGAATAACTGGCGAAATGGCCTCGTTAGCGGGGATGCGCTGTGGCCCCAAAAGCTGAAGCTCCGAAGGTCTTAGATGGATCGATCCATGTCCGCAACCGAGTTGGGCTTGGCTTGACGCAATGCGTCCGGGTGCATCGTAGTCCTGTTGCCCCTCGCAGCAAATGAAAGGAGCGCGGGAAACAAATCGTGCCGGCCAGCTTGAAACTGATCAGTCTTCTTTTCATCTGGGTGGCACCCGTGTGCGATGTGCGGCCGCTTCGGGAAGCCCGCCGTTACTGCTTCCAAACCCGATTGCATTTAATCTGATTCAGCCGCCATGAGATCGCGGCCCTGTGTTCGACCGAAATGGGGGCTCGAATGGGAACCTTGGTCACGATGTGAAGTTTGCTTGCATGATTATCGGTGGGCTAAAGCGATAACCGGAGTTTCTCCATGGCGACCCAGATTGTAATGGACCATACTGGCGACCGTCGGCACCAGTTCGATCCACAGAATGCCAGTGAACTTGCTGAAGCCGAAAAGCGTTTTAAGGAATTGACAGGACTGGGATTTACGGCAGCCGAGCGAACGACGACCGGTGAGACCATGAAGGTCACGTCTTTCGATCCGACCGCCCGGGAAACTGTGTTTTTCCCTCGCCTAGTCGGCGGTTAAACCACCTATGGACTTCCTGCTCCGAGTTTGGCGCGGGTCGCCCGACCCGCTTCGGTTCCGCGCGATCCGCCAGCTCTACCGTATTGTTAGGAAGCTCAATTCCCCTGAAGCCCGTGGTCGGCGTCTTTTGCGACGATGGCTATCAGCCGAGCAGCTGGCGCAATTTGATGCACGCAACTTTTTCGATGTTATCGGCTGCCACACGGCCAGGCGGTATCGCATCTACTACGCGAACGTGGCGAACGTAGAAGAACTCGACAAAGTTGGCCGTCCGATAATGTGCTACTGTTTCATACCAAAGGGCGATCTGGTGCCCGGCGATGTCATGTTGGCGCAAAAGATAGCTCTCGAAACAAACGAGCTAGCCGCGCTCGCAGTGGCAAACAGATTTACGCCACGGCCGCAACGTCCGAACTGACGTGTCCATGTCTGAAATTGGCACTCTTTTCCAGACATCGATCCAACGAGCGTCGATGCTTGTTGGGGTCAAAGCAGAAATCCGCCGCCGATATATATGTGCAAGTAGTGACCCTGGATCAGGCCTTTTTTCGTTGGCGTACGCCCTGCCACCGCTCTAAAGTTGTCACTCTGTTTCAGAAGGGAGTGCGGACGTGGCGAGCGGTACAGTGAAGTGGTTTAACGCGACAAAAGGTTATGGCTTCATCCAGCCGGACGGCGGTGGAGGCAAGGATGTGTTCGTTCACATCTCAGCCGTCGAGAAAGCCGGGCTGAGTGAGTTACGCGAGGGCGACAAGGTCACGTTCGAAATCGTCCCGAACAAGGGCAAAGAGTCGGCGAAAATCTGCGGGTGAAGTGAGGTCGCTTCGCTTTCATTCGGCTACCGTAGTTCACTCTTGAGCCTAAGCACGCGGCAAAATGCTATCGCGTGTCTGAATTCGGCCGATTTGTTTTGTGTGTCCTAACTTTCATTTTTGTGGCCTACCTTTAATGCAGCCACCGAACTCCGCAGAACGGCGATAGTGGAACGGCTCCATGAGCGTGAACAGCAAATCGCCGAAGATGGCGGTGAGAACGAATGACGACGCTCCTGAGAAGAAACCCGGCAAGGCTCGCCAACGGTGTGGTGTCCTGTCGCGCCAGCGACGCGGCGGAATGTACCGGCCGCTAACACCGCGGGTTTTCAGCCCACTGATCGGTCATTCCAACAACCCAAACCGTAAACTTTGGAAATTCGCAGCCTTAAAGGCTGACTGGGTTGGCGGCGGAAGCATTCCAGAGGCCAAACGGTTACTGCCCGGCGTGGTCATGCGGAGCGTGCCCTGAATATCGGCGATATAACCTAGCGCAATCAGCCGGATGCTATGTTCGGAGGGATCCGCGCCGGAGAGCCATACGTTGAGGGTGTAGCAACCAGTAGAAAAGCATGAGCGCGAGGGCATTTTCGGCAAATCGGAATGGCGCGCCGGCGCGCGCCGCCGGCCAACACGCGACTTGAAGCAATCGGCCGCGATGAATTAGGCCGCCAGCCGAGGCGGCCTCCGAGTTGGTGGGAGGGTAAAATCACGACCGACGGCCTAGATGAGTCTGGACCCAATTCGTGATGAAATAGCTAGAGTTCGATGGGATCGCCAAGCGCGCCCGCGGACTCGCCTTTCGGATGACCGCTTATGGTCCCGCAGCGTTCTTTCGCGCATGCGATTCGAAATCAGAAGTTTGAGAAGTCGAACGTCGCTAGCGCTTCACCCGCGTTCTTACCACAGTCGTCGGACGGCTTAGGGCCGCGACAGACCTTCTGCGGCTGGTAATCCTTTTTGTGCTCACCGTCGTTATTCCTGGCGTCCTTCGAGCCGTGCCTGGATTCGTCGTTCTTGCCGGCTTTCGTGTGGTGGTCGTCTGCGACATGCTTGGAACAGTCACCCTCGCGGCCATCATAGGAGCATTCGCCGGCGCCCCGCGCGAATTCCGCCGATTTCGCACCATCGGCACCGCCCGGTGACGCTGCCGGTCTGCGGCTTGTAACTCCGACCTGCAACGGCGCGGTCGCCGCGGCAAGACGAAGGACGATATCCGCTCCGTGGGTGATCTCTGGTCGGTGTGCTACGCTTACGCGAGTCATGTTCAGATGCCGGAGATTCGCATTGATTTCTTTTTCCTTGTCGGTATCAAGATGTGCCGTACCCTCGTCAAGAAACAGGATTTTTGGTCGGCGATAGAGGGCACGCGCAAGCAGTACTCGCTGTTTCTGCCCGCTAGATAACGAGCTTCCCATGTCGCCGATGAGGCTATTGTAGCTCATCGGCATTGCCATGATGTCGTCGTGGATGCCGGCAATCCGCGCACACTCGATCATCCCTTGTAGATCGAATGTTGTCTCGAAGAAGCAGATATTGTCGGCGATCGACCCCGACAGCATTTGATCCTCCTGCATTACCGCGCCGATTTGCTCGCGATAAACGCGGGGACCGATCTTTCCTAGCGGGACGCCGTCGATCAGAACTTCACCGCTCGTTGGCTCGAGTAGCCCAAGCATAATCTTGAGAAGAGTTGTCTTGCCGCAACCGGAGGGTCCCATGATCGTCACGAATTGTCCCGGTGCAATGCACAGGTTGACGTCATTGAGAGTCAAAGGCTCTGTTTCTGCGTAGCGGAAGCACACGTTGCGCAGCTCGATCGCGCCGCGCACCGGTCGCATATACGACAGGTCCTGGTCGTGCCCCCGCTCGAGCGGGGTGAGCGCGATGTCGGCGAGGCGCTCCAGGTGCAGTCCGAGAATGCGCAAATCCACCAGTTTCTCGATCAGCAGCGCTGTTCGTTCGGCGAACTGCAGCTTGTAGCTTACGAACGCGAATATCATGCCGACCGTGATGAGATTGTCCACTGCAAGGCGAGCGGCGAGGTAGATTGTGATAATGTTCTCCAAGCCGAATATCGTGTCGTTCATCGCCTTGAAGCTGACCCTCGCCCGGCCTAGGCGCACGTTGGCATTTACGTACGCAGCATAACGGTTCAGCCATTGGCTCTCCCGCTCGTTCTCCCGGTTGAGAAGTTTAAGGCTCTGCACCGCCCGCACAGTTTCGATGAAGGTGGAGTTTTCGTTCGCCCTACTATGAATGACGGCTTCGTTCCGCTGTCGGAACATCCTGAAAAGAGCAAGCCGCAAGGCAGCATACAGCGCGAACGCAAACAGGACGACAAGTCCGAGCTGGACGCTGTAGGCGAACATCAATGCCAGCATCAACACCGACATGAGACCGTCGATCAAGCCCGTGATCAGTCCCTCCGCGAGCATGTTTCGGATGGGCTCGATCGAGTTGAAGCGCGACAGGATGTCGCCGATATGCCGCTTTTCGAAGAAGGAGAGCGGCAAACGCACCAGATGATGAAAAAGCCGGGCGCCGATTTGAAAGCTCAACGTGTTCTGCAGAACCAGAACAACGAAAGCGCGGGTCGCGGTCGACGCAACTTTGATCAGGAGGAGGAGCCCGAACCCTAGCCCAAGCACGAGAAGGAGATCGACGTCCCCTCGGGCGACGACCTCATCGAGCGTGATCTGCATGTAGAAGGGCGCGGCGAGGGTAAGGATCTCGATGATTACTGATAGAAGCAGTATTTGCGTCAAGGTATGAGTGTTTCTGCTCATTCCGCTGAAGAACGCCGAGAACGGCAATTGCACTCTCTCGTCTGTGCGGCAGAACTCTTCAGTGGGCGAGAGTTCGAGTACGACTCCGGTAAGATGTCTCGATGCTTCCGTGATGGACAGCCATTTCTCGCCCGCTGCCGGATCGTGAACCAGGATCCCATTTTTCTTGTAGGCTTTCAGGACAACGAAATGAACCATGTCCCAGTGCAGAATAGCCGGAAGACGCAATTGGCCGAGGTGTTCAATCTCGATTCGCAGCGGCCGGCATGCCAGCTTCAGGTGAGCCGCTATCTCCATTAGGTCGCGGAGAGTGACGCCTTTCAAGGACACCGGGTACCGGCGCCGCAAGCTATTCATATCAGTTCGATGGCCATGATAGGACGCGATCATGGCTAGGCATGCCAGCCCGCACTCCGCCGCCTCGGTCTGCCTGATGACGGGGAGGAACGCGCGTTCGCTGAAGTTCAACAGTCCCTGCATGCGGCTACATTCTTGTGCTAAATACCGGATCAAAGAGCCACTTCATCAGCGAGCGCTGCTCAAGAATGACGTCGGCTTTAAGCAGCATGTCGGGCTGAAGCGGCATTTTGTGCCCATAGGCATCGATGTCCGGTCGATCGAGAGCCACAGTCACACGGTAAGCCGGCTCCTTGAGGGTAATGGGCCCGATAGTTTCGCTGCCGGTCAGTATCGTGTGCGACACGTTTGTCACGCTGCCGCGGTAGGCACCGAATTTCTGATACGGAAATGCATCGTAAAGTATCCTTACCTGCTGGCCCGCGCTTATGAAGCCGAACGCGCGCGCCGGAAAGAACAGCTCCGCCTGCAAGTTCGCATCAAGGGGAATGATTTCGAGCTGCATATGCCGTGGATCTGCGAGCTGGCCGACAGTCGCTTGCAGCGTAGAGACGCGCCCATTGGTCGGCGCCTTGATTACGAAAGCCTGCCGCCCGTTCACTTCGGCGACGCGCTGTTCGATCGACGAGAGATCATTGCGCAGTACTCGAAGCCGCTCTGCGACGACTGCCGGAAGCTGCTCGAGCGTATGCTGGGTGTCGGTCAATTGGCTGCGTCGCGCGGTGATCTGTTGATCAATCGACACCAGGCTCTGCTGTTGCTCGAGGGCGGCCTGTTGGCGGCGCTTCAGCTCAATCGTCGGCAGCGCTCCGCTCGCGGCCAGCGTAGCACCCGTCGACACGAAATTCTCGGAAAGCTTCAGCCGTTCGTTCTGGATCTTTCGCTGATCCTCGAGCTGGGAGATCTCTCCCTCGATTCCCTTGATCGAGGAAGCCAGGCGGTCCTGTTCGGAGGTGGTTCGGCGCTCTTCCGCCGCGATCTGTCGCTCGACCACATCGCGCTGCTGCGCCAGCACTGCAAGTACGGTGCTGTTGACATCCTCGCCGTTGGCGGTGATTTGCGCGGTGACTACGGTCAGGAGCGGCTCACCTTCGGCAACCTCCTGACCCTCCTTCACCTTTATCTCTTTGATGAAACCCTGTTGCGGTACGAAAATCTTGGCCGTGCCGGAGGTCGGGGTCAGATAGCCGCTGACCGTTTCCTTGCGCGCATATTGTGCGATCGAGAGAAAACACAAAATGACGACGACAAGTCCCGCAAAGGTCCAACTGAGGATCGTGCTGGACAACGGCTGCAGCGATACGACCTCGCCCCAGCTGTTGCGCTGACGCAAGAAATCGATTGCCTCCTGGCGAAATAGAACTGGCTGAGTCGCCATGGACGTGCCCTGTTACACTCTCATTACACTTAATTCAGTGGCTGCGCTCTCAGCCGGCCACCGCGGCGGACGGATATCGCACGATGCGGGCGAGAACCGCTCCTTTAAGCGGAAGCGGTTCTGCCCATACGTCCTGCTTTAGCCGCCGGTCTTTTGGGACACACCACTGAGCAGCGAGATGTTGACGTTGTCATTGCTCAGAACATCGTTCGCGTTGATCAGGCCGCTTTGAAAAACATTATTTCCATTGCCGCCACTCTTGCAGCCGCAGCCACCGCCGTTACTCCAGCCAGCGGCCACGAGATCGAGTTCATTGTCAGACAGTTCGATTGGGTGAGTGATGTTGGTCATCTCTTGCATATTGCTCTCCTTTCGAGTTTCAAGGTCGGTGGCAGGATGTTGCTGTAATTGCTGCCACGTTATCACTAGCTGCAAGACGCCAATACGGATGCATTGTCGGGCAAATTTTTTTTGCGGCAACGCATGCGCTCGTTTTTCATTCTCTTAATCGTGCACAATCCGGTGGTGGATGCTGATTTGAGAAACGCCAACATTCTCATCGATTCATGATCGACGACTTCTGATAATTTGCAGGAAGCGCCTGGGCTGCAAGAGTGGGCCGGCGTAATGTTTACAGCGTTGTGCGCGATCGCGCCTTGAAGGTGCGTTTGGCGTGACTCCATGAACACGCGATGCAGATCGCGTTTTGCTGGCGATCGTTTCGACATCCAGCATTACGCTGCGGGAGATGGTGCGCTTATACCTCAAGAGGCGCGCGGGCCTCGTCTCGTCTCATTCGATGGCCGCGCCCATTGCAACCAATGACACGATCTGTGATGGGGAGATTGAAAAAATTCAGGAACAAAGTTCGTGCCGCGGGTTTGGGCAGACAATCGTACTTCGCAATTTTTTGAGAAACGGCGAGTCACTTCAAAATAGCTGCAGGGAAGAGGGGCAGCCGCGTTTGTTTTTATTTTATGGCGGGTTTAGTTCGACATGTCCCACCAAAATACCGACTTTGCAGAACCCCCAAGTACCGACTTCCCGGAATCAGGGTCCCGCGCCAGCACTGGGCAGCAGGACAGATATCTCAATCGCGAGACTACTGTCGATTACGAGAGAGCCCTCCTTGAGTGCGCCTCCGGATCAAATTCCGCCGTCGGGGAAATCTACGTCCGGGAGAGAGAACAGTTGCGCGCGGTGGCGCACCGGATCGTCCACGACATGTCAAGTGCGGAGGACGTCATCCACGATGCCTTTGCCCAGATCCTCAGGTCTTCCAAAGACTTCGATCCCGCGCGCGGCTGCGCCCGGGGCTGGATTTACACAATAGTCCGCAACACGGCGCTCAAAATGCAGGCGAAAGCCAGGCGGGAGTTCGCGCTCAAGGATGACACGCTGAACGCCATCTGCGAGCGGGAACAGATCATCCCGAATCCAGCGTGCGGCATTCCGGACAGCATGGCGCTGCGGGCCGTGCTCGATCATCTCGAGCCAAACCGCCGCGCGAGCCTGCTTCTGGCAATCATTGACGGGCGCACGCACGGGGAAATCGCCGAATACCTCCGGGTTCCCGTCGGCACTGTCAAGGCTTGGATTCGGAGAGAGCTGATGGCCATGCGCCGGCAGCTCAATGACGGGTGAATTTTTATTTTTCGGCGCTGCATCCGTCGGCGTGCGGTGACGGTAGGTGATGATGGCGAGGTCAGGAAAACATCTTCCCGCGACCAGCGCAAACCCGAAGCAAGGAGGGGAACCATGGCTGAACCGAGCAGCGTCCTCGAGCAGAAGGATCATGGCGACCCCAAGTCGTCCGACAATAGCGCCCAGGACCCGGGTGAAGCGCTGGCCAAGTTCGATTTCGCCCATACTAATCTCGGTACACAAGGTCCGGACTATTCGGACGCGCATGCGGTGCTCGCTTCGATGTCATCCGACGATGCGCTCGATTACGCCATCAGCCAAATGGGTCCGGCGGATCACCTCGACGTAGAGCATTTTGACACGCCGGCGGACACATCGCACGACACCTGATGCGTCGAAAACGCTCGCCCGCAAGCGAGGATTCCGGACGGGAGCTGTTACTGATTAGAACGAGGAACCGAGAATTTAGAACGAGGAAACGAGAAGGCGGCCGGTCATGAGCAAAACAGAAAAGCGCGAACTGATCGAACAACAGCGGAAGATTTTTGAAGCCGAGGCACAACGTGTGGATAGGCGCACCGGCTCTTTTAGTTTCTTGACATGGTCGTTCTTCCTTGCCCCGTTGATAGCCGTTGAAGCGTTTCTTTCCTCTACGTTCGGATCCGCGGCCGGCGAGGAAGAGGACGCAAAGGCCGTTCAGGCAGGCGCGACGTCACATGTGATGAACAACGATCCAGCGACAATTGATCTCTTCAACGCGAAGGCAGTGGATGAGACGACTAAGGAGGCGGCCACCCCGTTACAAGCGCACGCAAATCAGGCGGGTGGGGCCGAGCTTCTGGCGGGGCCGCTTGAGGAAGCGGCCAAGCCAAATAGCGAAGCCGCCGCCGCGACGAGAAGCGGCGGCCGCGATGACGATTCGCAGCATCAGGGCGCTCACGACCTCATCCACGGGAGTTCCGTCAACGCGTTGGCCGATAGTCAGCTGCCGGCCAGTTCAACGCCCGCATCGGCGCAGGCCAATGCGCTCGCGGGCACGCCGAGCCATGATGTTGCCGCCGCGGCTGCGCCGGTCGAGGCTGTGGTGCCGCCGGTACTTGCGACGGCAACCGACACGGCAGGCACGATGAGCCATGAGGTGGCCGCCGCGGCTGCGCCGGTCGAGGCAGTGGTGCAGCCGGTGCTTGCGACGGCAACCGACACGGTGGGCACGCTGAACCATGACGTGGCCGCC
>Ga0210390_10002996_pt1 | contig 14649 bp, 27 predicted proteins | sample IncBWH11OmetaG_FD_161050 | JGI IMG/M metagenome (GOLD analysis project Ga0210390, IMG submission 161050) | Forest soil microbial communities from Barre Woods Harvard Forest LTER site, Petersham, Massachusetts, United States - Inc-BW-H-11-O ...
CGGAAGACTCGGTAGTTCTTGGTCACGGCGTAAGTAACGCCTTCCTCTGGAAGCTGCCCTGCACGGAGCACACGGCGTGCTTGGATGCGAACTACGTTTGGGTTCTGGATGTCGATCGCACTGTGGCGGGTCCGCAAATTACCGGGCGAGTGCGCGCCATTGCTACGCAGCACACGGACGCAACAGCAGAATTCGTCAAGTCGGTGGAGCTCTTTGTGCTCAGTCCGATTCAGGATTCAGCGCTGCAAGAGTCCTCGGGCGCCAAGTATTATCTTGTGTCAGTCTCGCCGCGCGACTCGCAGGGTAGGTATTGTCTTTCCGTGCGACCTAGCGACGCAGGCCTCAAGCTGGATGCCTCGGTGGTAGCCACGGACCCACGTAGTGGGTACTTTTGCTTCAGCGCTACAGCATTGGCGTCTAACAATCGCTGGCCGTGATACGCCTGTGGTTGCCCGCTGCCGGCGCGGGAAGACAGTATGCGCCGGCGACGCTGATCCGGTGGGATCCGGCCAAGGACGCGGAAAACCAGCAGAAGCATGGGGTGGCGTTTGTGGACGCGCAGGTCGCCTTCTTGGATCCGGCGCGCGTCATCGCTAAAGACCTTTCGCACAGTAAGGACGAGCCGCGGTTCTATTGCCTTGGCGAAACGGGCTCTGGAATTTTCACGGTGCGCTTTACGTACCGTGGCGAGATGATTCGTATTTTCGGCGCCGGGCTACTGGCGCAGAGGAAAGAAGATCTATGAAGCGCAAGCCAAAGTACACAAATGAGCGACTTGGCCGTTTAGAGGTCGTCAGTGACTTTTTGCCGCCTCCCGATCAGCTCGTTCTGCGCGACGACGGTGTGAAGGTCACGATCTCCCTAAGCAAGCGAAGCGTGGACTTTTTCAAGCGCCAGGCGCAGCGCTCCAAGGTCCCATACCAGAAGATGATTCGCAGTTTGCTGGACAGCTATGCCAGACATCATGGGGCTGACCTCTAACAATCGCCCGAGCGGTCCGTGAGGCTCGGTAGTGTCGCCGCGGGTGCAGAAAGACAGTTTGCACCCGCGGCTCCAATCCGGCCCCTGCGCGCGGCCGCTCAGCTTCACCGTCAGACGGCGTCTTTGTCCGCAGCGTTCTCTGGGAGGTCCTATGAAGAGCCGATCGAAGTTCCTTATCGCGCTTACCGCATGCACGGCTGTCATGGCTGCGATGTACTCACCCGCTCAGGACCGGGCGACTGTTGTGCCAGGCATGAAGGTGCTATTTGAGAATGAGTGCGTTCGCGTCCAGTACCATGACGTCGCGGTGGGGCAGTCGGTTCCCATGCACTCCCACCCGGGCTACGTTGTCTACGTACTCAAGTCGTTTCGTGCTCGGATCACCCTGCCCGATGGAACGCAGCGCATCAGTGCGCATAAGGAAGGAGAGGCGTATTGGAACCCCCCAATCACGCACTCGGTGACGAACATCGGTGATACCGACATTCATAACTTGATAGTTGAGCTAAAGCCGGGGAAGTCATGCCAGTGACGCCGTCTAACAATCGTTGGAGGGGGCCGTGAAACGTGGGTGGTTAGGCGCCGCGGCACCCGGTAGAAATGGTGGGGCCGCGGCGCCAGGCCGACGTGGTCGTCCGGCCCCTCAACTTCACCGTTAGGTGTGGCAGAGGAGCGTTCGCTTGGTGCGCGTCTCGCGAAATTTCTTTCGAGCAGTTGTGGTTGCGGTGGCGTTCGCGGCAGCTCTTTACTTCGGCCGGGTGCTGATTCTGGCGGTGCCAGGTCTGCTTCTTCTGTCCATCTTTGCCGCGCCTTTCCTTGTCGTCTTGGCCGGCTTCGGTGCCCTGGTCATGGTAACGGTGATGATTCGATATTATCGGGTGGCTGCTCTCGCGTTAATTCCAGCTCTCCTGCTCTTCGTCGCGGCCGCTGTCTATCCCTCGGTGCGAGATGCGCCATCGGCGTCGATTGCTCATTGGGTACAATTTTCCCTGTACAAACGACGTCTCGACGACGCAGCGCGGCGCAACGCCCAGCCAGTTACAGCTCCTCGGCTCACAGTAATTACCACCGACGGCTTCTTATCCATGTCGCAGGGGTTTGCGTACGATCCCTCAGGCGACATTGCACGGCCGGCGGGGCAGCGATCCGCGCTTTGGGAATCTGACGCTGCGCAGACGGAATTGTCGAAGTCCTGCTATTGGCGCCCACACCATCTGTACGCGTCATATTACTTCTGGACATCTCAGTGCTGACAAGTCGCGCCACACCTAACCAACGCTTCGAGCGGCCGTGATGTTAAGTTTGCAGCGCGCCATGAGGGCGCTAGGCTATCTTGCGCTCATGTCGCGTGCTGAACTCATGCGGACGGCCGCTCAAGCTCATCGTTAGAGCCCATCGTGAGGTCATCGTTTTTTCCGACTCAGCGCATGGCTGCTACCACGGGGGTCTACGTCGCGGCAGGCGTTCCGGTAATTTTGGGCGCAGTAGCAGGACCGCCGCGTGGGGGCTTCTCAATTGCTACTGTCTTTGGATTTGGCGCTCTCGTCTACCTGCTATCACTGGCCCTAGGCGCTTTATTCGGCCTTCCAATCTTCATGTTGTTGACTCGTTTGCGCCTCGTGCGTTGGTGGGCTGCGCTGATTGGCGGCTTTGTCATTGGGGCCCTCATCGCCGCGCTGCTTGGCCTGCCTCACATTCCGCAGTTACGCTCTGTAGCCATCTTCGGCTCTGAAGGAGCAACCTCAGCGTTAGTATTTTGGCTATTCTGGTTATTAGGACCCGAGCCCACCGTGGCTAATGCGAGAGCCTGGGTACATGGTGACCGAAAGCAGGTGGATGGGGTCTAACAATCGTTGGAGCGGACCGGGACGCGCTGGTGGTTGGGCGCCGCCGGCGCCGGGAAATTGTGCGCCGGCGTCGCCTCATAGACTCCTGCAGCCGGCCGCTCAACTTCACCGTTAGGAGTCGTCTTGGACACTCGATTGGTACCGATTGGCCTTGTCGTGCTAGTCGTCGCAGCAGGTCTCCTGGTCATGCGCCTGCGTTCGCGGGGCGCAACAGCGGTCGTATCGCCCTTCATGCCGAACCCCTCGAACGACACCGTAGTCATCTGCAAGGGTTGGGATGAAGCCGAACTCACCAAGATCCTCGCCGATTTTGCTCGGATTTATGAGCGGCGGCTCCCCGCAGCACAGCCGTTCCATGTCGAGCACCGACGCGATCAGTTTCGGATTCACTTTCCTAACGATATCGAGCCGACGCTGCTCTCGTTCCTTGTCAACTACCTGCAATATCCAAAGGACTTTGACCTCCCAAGCCGTCACATACTGGTTGTGGGGATCGTGACGCTAACGACCGCATTCCCCATTCCGCGTGAAGACTATGTGGGGAAGAAGGCGCGCATCTACGTTCCTTCAAACGACCAGAGATACGATGAGGTCTACTTCGCGGTCGGGTCGGAATACTTCAGACAACCGTTTACGAACATGGCCTGGAAGGCATCAGCTGACGGCCGGATCCCGGACGGAATAGAGGCCCTCAGGTGACGATCCCTAACAATCTTTGGAGGGGTCCGTGACGCGCAATCTGTTTGGCGCCTCGGGCGCTGAGAGATTGTGCGCCCTCGGCGCCCTGGGGCGCTTCTGTGCGGCCCCTCAACTTCACCGTTAGAGCGCATGACATGAAACATCATCTGACGCTGACACTCCTGGTTGTCCTGTCGACCGCTCCCTGGATAGCATACGCGGCAGGCGGAAGCGCCAACCGCTTGGCTACCGTGACTCTGGGGAAACGCTTCAATCCAACTGAGGTCGACGCCGTACTTGAGCCAGTACTTACTCCCCTAGGCTTGGCGCGAGTGTCTGGTAGAGCGCAAGACCGAGCGCTTGGGGCTCCCGAGTTGTCTTGGTACGGTGCGCTGGGGTACGCGCCAGGTATTCCGTCCTTGTACTTTGAAGGTAGTGGTGCTCTATCGGTATTGATATTCGCGGATCGCTCTCTGAATTGCCTGCGCATCTCGGTAACAGACATGACTCAGGCTCCAGATCAACGAGTCATTCCCACAATTAACACCATTGTCAACGCATTATCGAAACAATATGGCGCGGACATGAAGCACTACTCAGATCTGCAGTGCCTGCATGCACTCTAACAATCGTTGGAGGGGGCCGTGGTGCGTGACTTAGTTTGCGCCGCGGGCGCAGGAATACAGTATGCGCCCGCGTCCCCTCGCCGGCGTGGGTGCCCGGCCCCTCAACTTCGCCGTTAGGCACCGGCAATGACTCCTGTCGCAAGCCGTAACGTCGCCAATATCCTAATAATTGTGGGCCTGCTACCGGTACTTGTTTGGCTTTACTCATTGGCGCTAATTGCGCTCCGCCCTGACGATTTTCTCCCTTGGACGTCCGCTGGAATCATCATGCTTGGTGCGCCTTTGGGTATGCTTTCGTTCTTCGTCGCTGTTCCTTTGATGGCGTACGCGCGCAATCGTGCCTCGCAAAATAAGACAGTTTGGACTCCCATTCACCGAGTTCCGTTCTTTTTCGGAGTTGTAACTTTCGTAATTGCTCTGGTTGCGGGGCTATGGCTCATAATTGTCAACAGCCATAGGTAGCCGGCGCCTAACAATCGTTGGAGGGGGGCCGTGAAAGTCGGTAGTGTCGCCGCGGGCGCGGGAAGACAGCGTGCGCCCGCGGCGCTTGATCGGCGCTTCTGGGCGGCCCCTCAACTTCACCGTTAGATTGCAAGGGCGGCGTCATCGCGAGATTCGTCTGAACTGACTCGTACAGGCTGCGCTCGGTTAGGCCGTCTCAACGCTATGGAGATGCCGAAGATGACGATGTCACGTGACGCGAAGCTCATGGCGGGGATAACGATCTTGGTGGTTCCGACGATCATGTACGGAGGGTGGACGCTACTGGGAATCTTGACGCAAGGCACTGTAGGGCCAGCGTCCGCGGGCTTGAAATTGACTGACACTCAGTGGGCACTGTGGAGGGCGGGGCATGCACATGCAGGCGTCTGGACGGTCTTTTCGATACTCCTGCAAGTGCTGCTCGACTCAACGCGTCTGTCTGCTGCGCTGGTGTGGCTAGCAAGAATTTGCGCGCCCGTATCGGCAGTAGCTCTTTCGGGAGGGTTCTTTGGTCTAGCTTTCTCCCCCTCATTTAGGTTGCTCTTGTACCTCGGCATCTGCACCCTTCTTATCGCGCTGCTTACAACAGCCGTTGGTTTGCTGAGGAGCCGCTAGAAACCACCATGTACTCCTTAGCCAGAACCATGGTTGCCTGCAATCTAACAATCATTGGAGGCGTCCGTAATGCCCCTGTGGGTTGGCGCCTCGGGCGCTGAGAGATTGTGCGCCTTCGGCGCCATGGGACACTTCTGTGCGGCCCCTCAACTTCACCGTTAGGCGCCATGGCGCACCGCACTGCCACCACCCCTGTCGCCACCTGCCACTGCGGTGCGATTCGGCTTCACGTTCGGCAGCTGCCGCGCACGGTAACGAGTTGCAATTGTTCCATCTGCCGTCGCTACGGTGCACTCTGGGCGTACTACAAGCCGACTTCAGTCACGATTGAAGCTCCGAAGGATGGTCTCTCGAAATACTCCTGGAATCGCAGGATTCGCGACTACTACCGGTGCAAGCGATGTGGTTGCGTTACGCACTACACGTATCGAGGTCGGCAGCGCAACAGGACGATAGGCGTGAACGCGGCCAACTTCGCCCCTCCTGCACTTGTCGGTGTGCGAATCCGACATCTTGATGGTGCTGTATCGTGGAAGCTCTTCGATTGATCAACTGCTCGATACGGCGCCTAACAATCGTTGGAGGGGTCCGTGAACGGCTGGTGGTTACGCGCCGTGGGCGCGGGAAGACAGTGTGCGCCCGCGGCGCTTGATCGGCGCTCCCGGGCGGCCCCTCAACTTCACCGTTAGATTGCAACAGTGATTAACGCCTCACTTCGTACCGCCCTCATTGGCAATGTTCTTGGCGCTGTGGGTGCCGTTGGCGTTGCTGTGTTCGGGTTCTTGCTGGCGCAAGACTCGCTCAACCATGTTTCCTTCGCGTCGCCGCATCTCGGTGGAATGGCCGTCTCGCTACCCGTTGCTGCGTACGGGGGCTTCCTGGATCGGGCGCGCTCCGTCTGGTTTGGCTGGCTCTCGTACGGCGCCCTGATGCCATCCGCCATTGTTGTACTGAGTCTCGGCGTCCCATCTCTTCAGACCGGCACCTTATCGAAGACAGACCGAGGCACCCTTTTTGTGGGGTTACTTATATTCGCGGTGGCGTTTCTGGGGACACTCATTGCTCGGCGGCGTGCAAGATCGCGGCTTGCACTGGTGCAATCTAACAATCGTTGGAGGGGTCCGTGATGCGCTTGCGGCTTGGCGCCTCGGGCGCTGAGAAATCGTGCGCCCTCGGCGCCGTCGGGCACTTTTGGGCGGCCCTCAACTTCACCGTTAGACAGCATGCAAGACCTCATTAGCGCACTTAACGTTAGTGGTACACCCCGCGCAGCGTTCTGAGGAGGCTCGATGTGCAGAGGCTGGTGTTTGCGCGGTTGCCTCACGAGTGATCGTATCTGTCCTTGGATAGGAGAACTTCGGTGTGGAACAGTAGGTTGAGTATGGTCGCGGGGATTCTGATCCTGTCGTCACTGCAAGCTCGAGCGCAGGATACCGAGAGCATTTCAGACGTACGCTGCGTTCTCGTTGGGATGAAATTTGTGCAAATGACCGACCCTTCCCTGCACGAAGCTGGAAACATGCTAACGATGTATTACATCGGCCGCCTCGACGGACGTGTGCCGTCCCTCGATATTGAGGAACTCATAGTTAGAGAAGTTAGCCAAATGACTACCGCTGACTATGGTTCCGAAGCAAAGCGTTGCGGAGCCAGCCTGTCGGGCAAGGGACAGCAAATTACGCGAATTGGCAAAGACATCATTGAGCGCGAGCAGAAAATGTTAAATAAACAAATCTCGCCAGCCAAATGAGGGTGTCGAGAGCGGCGTGGCAGCATGCTGTCTAACCATCGCTGGAGCGGGCCGTTGAGGCGCAGGCCGCTGGATGCGCCTGCGCGCGGCCGCTCAGCTTCACAGTTAGGGGTCCCTGGTGTACCCCGAGGACTCTGACACCTTATCGACTGTCGACACCTGGGGAGGATGAACGTGGGATTCAATGCGCCGAGTTCCAACTGGACACCGTGGGCACAAGGGCTGTTGCGGATCGTCACAGGATTCCTTTTTCTTCAGCACGCGACTGCTAAGCTCTTCGGCTTCCCCCACGTTTCCTACTTCGACAACCTGCACCTGATCTCACTGGTCGGCTTCGCCGGAATCATCGAACTCGTTGGCGCCCCGCTGCTCATCTTGGGGCTGTTTACACGACCGGTTGCCTTCGTGCTCTCGGGTGAGATGGCCTTTGCCTACTTCATCGGGCATGCGCCGCAGGGCAACTTTCTTTTCCCCTCGCTCAATCAGGGAGAACCAGCGGTACTTTATTGTTTCATCTTTTTGTTCTTTGCCGCTGCTGGAGCTGGGGCATGGGGTCTCGACACGGACCGCACGAGCCACGCGTGAGCAGCCATCACGCTGCGCACGAGACCCCTAACAATCGTTGCAGGGGACCGTGAACGGTCGGCGTGTCCGCGCCACGGACGCTGAAGACACTGTGCGCCCGTGGCGCTTGATCAGGCGCTTCTGTGCGGCCCCTCAACTTCACCGTTAGACGTCACGGGAGGCCGTGCCAGGCTGGAGGTCAACGTGATTGCGAGGTAGTGGCGCGGTTTGGCTCAGCCAAACCGGGCGCAGACCTACATGCAGCACCTTCGCACTATCCCGCTGGCCAAGACGTCCGTGTCGGTGACGTGGTGACATTCTCGGTTGACCGACGCGTCGTTGTCGGCCGTACCGGTAGCGGCGAGTACTTGCCTGCGTTTACGCCTTGAGGCGCAGGTGGTTAGGTGCAGAGCGGAAGAGCTGGTGTATGCGAGTCAATGCACAACTTGTCGTAGCCCAGAGCATCGGACTGTTTCTGGTCCTCGCTCTCGCCTTATTCGCTCCAGCGGGCACGCTAACTTGGTTGTCGGCTGGCTATACCTGGCGCTGTTCTTTGGCTTCTTCCTGGGTGTCAATGCTTGGCTCTACCGGCACAACCCCGGATTGCTCCAGGAGCGTTTGAGCCTCAGCCGAGCCGATCAGAAAGGCTGGGATAAAGCATTGTTCCCATTACTTCTGGTGTTGCCCTTTGCATGGTTGGTGTTTATATCGATGGACGCTGTTCGCTTTCACTGGTCGCCTGAGCCTGACTGGCTCCAAGGCGTTGGCGCTGTCGTTCTATTGTGCTCGTTCAATCTCTTTTTCCTGACATTTCGCGAAAATTCTTATTTATCCACGGTCGTGCGGGTACAGACAGAACGTGGGCATTCCGTTATCTCGACGGGTCCCTATCAGTATGTGCGGCACCCGATGTATGCGGGCTTTCTGCTCTTCATGATCGGAACGCCACTGTTCCTCGGGTCGTGGTACGGAGTGCTCTTGGGGCTGGCTTTCATGATGTTGCTGGCGAGACGAGCAGTATTGGAGGAACGCACATTGCAAGCTGCCCTGCCGGGCTATGCTGACTACATGGCGCGGGTGAAATATCGTCTCGTCCCGTATGTTTGGTAGTTTTGCCAATGGTCGCAGTATCCGAGATTCAAGCGGACGCGGCCCGCACAGATACTCGGATATACGTCGGTGATTAGAAATGCGTGGCCGTGACGTCTAACAATCGTTGGAGCGGGCCGGGACGCGTCTGTGGTCGGGCGGCGCCGGCGCGGGGAAATTGTGCGCCGGCGTCGCCTCTGAGGCTCCTGCAGCCCGCCGCTCGACTTCACCGTTAGCAGCCGGGAGCAAGCTCATGCGCAAGCCAGTCTTTCTACTCGTTCTGCTCACTGCCACTTGCTTTGCCGCTTCCGCGGATTCGTTGAAGACCACTTTCGGACGAGGGGTGTTGGGCATTCCGTGGGGCGCGACGCTGACCAGCGTAGTTGGGACATACCCGCAGGCCGATCATGTGTTCGCCGTTACACCCGGTTGCCGCGCCTACTGGGTGAAGGACGGGCAGCAATTTCTCGGAATACCTCGCGAAGGGAAAGGTGTGCTGTACGGGCTGGACCGGCAGAACCACGTTGCGATCGCCGCCGTTGCCTTCGACTTTGAGAGAAAGGAAGAATTGCGAACGACACTCACCTCGTTATTCGGCGCGCCGATGGTGGCTACCCGCTCAGACGAAAAGACACAGTACGGTTGGCGCTCTCCTGAAGGCATGATCGCTTCAGTTACCGAGTTTGGAGAAGGACCACAGTGAATCGTTTGGTTGTCCGTTTCGATACCCGGGTATAAAGCAGTGAAAGACGGATGCTGATGAGGCCGGCTGCGAACAATCGTTGGAGGGGCCGTGACGCTCGGTAGTGTCGCCGCGGACGCAGAAAGACACTGTGCGCTCGCGGCTCCAATCGGGCGTCTCCGCGCGGCCCCTCAACTTCACCGGTAGAGGACTCTAGTGTCACCGCATCAGATAATTGCCGTCGGCGTCCGCCTCTTCGCGATTTGGCTTGTCCTCGACGTGGTCCCGGGAGCGGTCTGGTCGTACGGGCAACTCGCCGACCCGAACAATCCCAGCAAGCTCCTCTTTGCCATTGCCGTCACTGTCACCGCTCTCGTTGTTGCCATAGCGCTCTGGCTATTTCCGCAGTCGGTTGCACGGAAGCTGCTAACAACATCGCCCTCCGGGTCTGTCCCGTCCGCGACCCCCGACACTTGGCTCGCCATGGGGTGCGGCCTTATCGGCCTTTTGACACTGACGCGTTACGTGCCGACGGCGATTCGGGACATCGTTGTCCTGCTTGCCTCTCGGGACACACTTGAGGACACCACACCGGTACGACACTGGCTGATCTTCAACGCGGCCGAGATTGCGATAGGCATCTGGCTGGTGTTTGGAGCAAAGGGGTTTAGGAAACTGTTCTGGTGGGCGCGCACCGCGGGCGTGGGCGAGTCCTCTAACAATCGTTCCAGGGGTCCGTGATGCTCCTGTGGTGGCGCGCCGCGAGCGCGCTTCGCTATTTTGCGCTCGCCATGCGCCGGGATACGCCTGCGTGCGGCCCCTCAACTTCACCGTTAGATGCCGCGGAGATGACGTGGTCTGATCGGTTGCCGATGCGGTTGACTGGTAACCTTGGGACATGAGTAACACGAAGGTTTATGTGGGCGGGTGCCTCTGTGGTGCGGTTCGGTACGAAGCGCGGGGCGACCCGACGCACCAGGGCTATTGCTTCTGCGGAGACTGCCGCAAAGCTTCGGGGTCCGGTTTCGTCCCATTTCTCTCCTTCGCAGCGAATTCGGTGCGCATCAGTGGCGAAACGAGGCACTCGCTCGCGAAGTCCTTTCGCGGCGGGGAGGCCGTGCGCAACCATTGCGCAACGTGCGGAGGGCTCGTATTCGGTGGAATCGTCGGCAGGGACAGCAATCATACGATTTACGCGGGCTCGCTCGATCAGCCTGCGCTGTTTCATCCGACGATTGCGCTTTTCTTGCGCGACAAGCCGGACTGGGTCCCGCTCCCGGCGGGCCTCACCGTATTCGAGACAATGCCGGGGCAGTGATCGGTTGGAACGCACCCATGAATCTGCTCGAGGCTTGACGCGGCATCTAACAATCGTTGGAGGGGGCCGTGATGCGTGAGTGGTCCCGCGCCGCGGGCGCCTGGGGACGGTGTGTGCCCGCGGGGCTGGTCTGGTGGTTCTGCGCGGCCCCTCAACTTCACCGTTAGACGGTATGGAGACCTTCGCGTCAGCGCTCGGCTCGTTGCCGATGACCCGCGCCGGTGGGCTATTCATCGCCGTCATGGGCGTGGGTGTGGCGCTCGGAGGCGCATTTCCCCGCGGACGCAAGGCGCTGCTCGCCTTTGGGGCGGCCTTCGCGATAATTGCTCTCATTGTCGTAGGGCCGCACATCCAGGTCGCGAACCCGAGCAGGCAGCAAGTCTGGTTTCTGTTCGGATCGATAGCGCTCGAGGTCGTCCTGGTCCGCGGCGCATTCGCTCTCTATAAAACCGACGGCGAGCGCAAGCTGATGCTCGCAATCCTGCTTGCCGTCGGGGTTCACTTCGTGCCGATGGCAGGGGCGTTTGGTCCGCTTTGCGCGGCTCTTGCGATTGTCTGCATGGGCAACGCCGCCATCGGCCTCTGTCTCAGTCGCTCGGCGCCTTTGAACGCATTATGGACTGCCGATGGCATCGTGAAAATATTGTTCGGGGCAATGATGATGCTCTTACGCTGAGCTGCGATGCGCGCGCGATACGTGGTCTGTTTAGCGCCGCGGGCGCTGGAAGAAAGTATGCACCCGCGGCGCTTGACGGGCGCTTCTGGACGGCCCCTCAACTTCACCGTTAGGCGGCAGTCAGAATGGGGAGCGACACCTTCATCTTGATCCCTGGCGCGGGTGGCAGAGCATGGTATTGGCATCTGGTTGCGGCGAGGCTCGAGCAGCGCGGGCACGAGGCCGTCCCGGTGGCACTTCCAGCGGCCGACGACACGGCTGGCCTGCCAGAGTACGCGGACGCCGTTATCCGCGTGATCGGCAATCGAGAGCCACGCCGCGTCGTCCTTGTTGCGCAATCGCTGGCCGGTTTCATTGCGCCTCTCGTCTGCAAACAGGTTCCCGTCGCATCGCTGGTGTTGGTCAATGCCATGATCCCGAAGCCCGGCGAACGTCCCGGCGAATGGTGGACGAATACGCGCCACGATGAGGCCAAGCGCGAACAGAACGGGCGCGACGGCCGTTCGGCCGAGGCTCCCTTTGATCCGTTCCTTGAGTTCTTTCATGACGTGCCCCAGCCGATAATCGACGCAGCCTGGGCCCAAGGCGAGCCACGCCAGTCCGAGACCGTATTCGGCTCGCCGTGCACTTTCGAGATCTGGCCGGCGGCGGCCACGCGCGTTCTCAGTGCGCGTGATGACCGGTTCTCTCCAGCCGAATTCCAACGACGCGTGGCTCGGGAGCGCCTCGGTATCTCAGGAGACGAGATGTGCGGTGGGCATCTTGCCGCGCTCAGTCAGCAGGACGAATTGACAGCCCGACTAGTAACCTATGCCACGCGACAGCACGATGGCGCCGCCTAACCATCGGGGGCTGTGAGGCGCTGTCGGCCCCTCAACTTCACCGTTAGGTCTCGCGCAGGCGCACACACTTCAGGAGAGCTCATGTTTGACCACGTCAAATTCGGAGTCAGCGACTATGCAGCGAGCAAAGCGTTTTTCCTCAAGGCGCTCGAACCGCTCGGCGTAGCTGTTGTTTCGGAGGGGGCGCCGACGTACGGGGTCGAGCTTAGCGCAAAAGGTCCGGCTTCATTGTGCATCTGCCAAACCGAGGAGAAGCCTGCCCATCTTCACTTGGCGTTCACGGCCGAGAATCATCAGCAAGTCGAAGCTTTCTATCGCGCGGCTCTGGAGGCGGGTGGCAAAGACAATGGTGCACCTGGTCTGCGCCCGCACTACCACGCGAACTACTATGCGGCTTTCGTCATTGGTCCGGACGGGCACAACATCGAAGTGGTTTGCCACGAACCCGAGGCCTAGCAATCGTTGGAGGGGTCCGTGACGCTCGGTAGTGTTTGCGCGGGCGCGGGAAGACATTGTGCGCCCGCGGCTCCAATCGGGCGCTTCTGGGCGGCCCTCGACTTCACCGTTAGGCGTCGTCTTTGAGGCCCTCGCGAGCTTCTTGGCAGTAGTTGGTCTACCCTTGGTGTCGTGGACGCTATGCCAGACTGGCAGTGCTTCCTGGCCTGCCCGGATGAGGCTTCAGCAGCCCCGGTGGCGCACTATTTGAGGCTGCACGACTGCCCGGCGCTCGTGTTCCCCGTACCGCCGAGTTTCCAACTAACGCCGACTGCCCAAGTCCGAGTTCCCACGGAATTCCTGCGCCGCGCAAATCACATTTGGGCAGCAGCGAACACGCTGGGGGGCCTCAGTGACGGTGAGCTGGAGTATCTGGCTACCGGTAAACTGCCCGGCGCTGCGTCTGAGCCGCATAAGCAGGATGACGCCGCCTAACAATCGTTGGAGGGGCCGTGACGCGCGGTAGTGTCGCCGCGGGCGCGTGTAGTCACTGTGCACCCGCGGCTCCAATCGGGCGTCGTCACGCGGCCCCTCAACTTCATCGTTAGACGGACCCGATAGCCCTAAATGACGCTGTATCGATGTCAGCTTGAACGTCTGGGAGCGCCACGTTGGGCCTGTGCTTTGGGTGGCGTGGTCCTGAGTCTCGCCGTTATTATTTACCTCAGCGTCATTTCCGTTTCTCTGTGGGACAGACCTGGCACTCCACGCTGGTTGTTGCCGATACTCTGGAGTTTGGGGGCGTTGGCGCTTGCGTTAGCTGCGCGTTCGGTGCTTGCGGCCGTGCGCAGTCACCATGAAACTAGCCCTGGCGGACCTGATCGGCCCGGTCCGTCCAACAATCGCTGGAGCGGGCCGTGACGCGCCTGTGGTTAAGCGCCGCGGGCGCAGGAAGAAATTATGCGCCCGCGTCGTCTCGCTGGCGTGGGTGTCCGGCCCCTCAACGTCACCGTTAGACAGCATGCTAGGAGCTCAGTGCCATACGCGACGCCGCTGCATCGCCAGCTGCGACTCTGCTTGGCCGCAATCGCACGAACCGGCGGGTCTCAACTCCAAAACCGCATAGGGAGCATCACCCTTGAAACGTTCCATAATGAGCGCGCTTCTAGGCACGCTGCTTTGCGCGTCGAAGATAGCTGCCGCTGGACCTTTTGCAGATGATATGGCGAAGTGCCTGGTCAACTCGACTTCCCCGGAAGATCGCACAGTGCTGGTGAAGTGGATGTTCGGCCTGATCACCTTGCATCCCGATTTGACAGCCATGTCGTCGGTCTCCACCAAACAGCGAGACGCTCTTTCAAAGAGCGCGGGGGCTCTGTTCCAGAGATTGCTTCTGGAGTCGTGCCGCTCTCAAACCCAAGAAGCGCTTAAGAACGAAGGTCCGCAAACAATTCAATACGCGTTCCAGGTGCTAGGACAGGTGGCGACGCGGGGACTATTTACAGACTCGCACGTCATGGAGGGTTTAAAGGACCTGTCAAAGTATGTGGATGAAGAGAAGCTTAAGGCCCTCACCTCCGCGGCCGGCCCAGACAAGTGAGATCGCGGGAGGCATGCTGTCTAACAATCGTTGGAGGGGACCGTGGGCTGTGAGCGGTTTTGGGCTTGGTGGGCGCTTCTGGGCGGCCGTTCAACTTGACCATTAGACCCTTAGTAGACACATCAACTTCGTTTAGCTAATCCAATGCCTTACGCAACAGTCGACGACGCGCTATTCAACCGAGAAGTCACGCTCCGGGACGCCTATCGCATCATGGAGCGCTTCCTTTCGAACTACCTTTCTCGTGGAGACACTGTGGTGTCTGATTTCTTGCACACTATGCCGGGGAGATCGCTCCGGGCCAAAGCACGGATCCTGCGGCGCTCTATGATTTCCTGGCTGCGGCTGCGGACGTCCTCGACAAACGCTGAGTGCATTTGTGAGCACAACTGCTGGGTCTAACAATCGTTGGACGGGTCCGTGAGACTCGGTAGCGTCGCCGCGGGTGCGGGAAGACAGTGTG
>Ga0210390_10002998_pt1 | contig 14640 bp, 11 predicted proteins | sample IncBWH11OmetaG_FD_161050 | JGI IMG/M metagenome (GOLD analysis project Ga0210390, IMG submission 161050) | Forest soil microbial communities from Barre Woods Harvard Forest LTER site, Petersham, Massachusetts, United States - Inc-BW-H-11-O ...
TCCCCGGCGGGCCAAGCCATTGCTCGCGGCCAGGTCCTCATCGCGCGCGGCGCGGAGATCGATCGCTTCCACCCGGACGTTGTGCGCTATCTCCGCGAGCAGGGTGTTCAGGTTATCTGTTGCGTCCCGCTGACCACCCACGGCCGCACCTTTGGCACGGTCAATTTCGCAAGCCGCAATCTGCAGAATTTTTCCACGCCTGACGTCGAATTGCTTTGTCAGGTCGCCTCGCAAGTCGCCATCGCCATCGAAAATGCTTTTGCGTTCAAGGAAATCGACGCGCTCAAAGACAAACTCGCCGTCGAAAAGCTCTATCTCGAGGAAGAAATCCGCACAGAATTCAGCTTCGACGAAATCATCGGCGAAAGCGCCGCTCTCCGCAGAGCCCTCGCCCAAGTGGAACTTGCCGCTCCCGCCAGCACAACGGTCTTAATCCTCGGCGAAACCGGAACCGGCAAGGAAATTATCGCCCGCGCCATCCACAACCTCAGTCCTCGCCGCGAACGCACTTTCGTCAAGGTCAATTGCGCCGCCATCCCCGCAGGCTTGCTTGAATCCGAACTCTTCGGCCACGAACGCGGCGCTTTCACCGGCGCCCTTGCACAAAAAATTGGCCGTTTCGAATTTGCCGACAGTGGCACGCTCTTTCTCGATGAAGTCGGCGATCTTCCCCTGGAGCTTCAACCAAAATTGCTGCGCGTGCTTCAGGAGCAGGAATTCGAGCGACTCGGCGGCAACCGCACCATCCGCGTCGATGTCCGCGTCGTGGCCGCCACCAACTTCGATCTCACCCAGCTTGTCGCGGAGAAAAAATTCCGCAGCGATCTTTTCTATCGCCTCAATGTCTTCCCCATCCAGATCCCCCCCCTTCGCGAGCGTCCCGAAGACGTTCCTTTGCTCGTGCGCTATTTCGTCCAGAAATTCAGCCGCCGCCTGAACAAAACCGTCGAATACGTTCCCGCTCCCGTCATGGAAGCCATGGTCAACTATTCCTGGCCGGGCAACGTCCGCGAACTCGAAAATCTGATCGAACGCGCCGTCCTGCTCTCCCCAGGAAAAGAGCTGCGCGTTCCTTTGGCTGAATTTAAGGAAAATTCGGCGCCGTCCAGTTTCGCTGCCGGTCCCAGCGATCTTCCGCGCCCAATCGAGGCCGGCAATTCTTCACCATCGTCGTCAGGTACGCTGGACGACGCTCAGCGCCAGCACATCGTCCAGGTTCTTAAGCAGACGCAATGGCGCATCTCCGGCCCCCGCGGCGCCGCCGCCATTCTCGGCATCAAGCGCACCACTCTCCAGGCCCGCATGCGCAAACTCGGCATCCAGCGCCCCATCTAATCTGTATTTCTCGACGCCGTGGTAGGGCGCGAACCTAACGCCTCATCGACTTCACCTCTACAAAAGCGTAGGGTGATATCAGACCCGCCAAGCAGTCCTTCACAGGAGTCGCAATGCCAGACGAAAAACAGGCCAGGTTTGAAGCACGGGCACGCATCGACATCAAGAACCTCTATGACCGGGGCCAAATTTCCTCCAAAGACTCTGCAGCCGCCTTTCGCCACGTGAAATTTGTTTGGCTCGGCCACCTGACCGACGCGCAAATCGACGAGTTTGTCCGCCTTGAAATCAGCAAGCTGGAACTGCCCGCAACCAATTCACCCGGGTAGTCTTCTTCGGCAGCTCCCTGCCGCAATCCGGCCGCCAAATTGTGCCAATCCGGCTGCGTTCCTCTCCGGCTACTCCATTCACTGGGCGACTTGGCACGCCCTCCTCTTTATGTTCTCCTGATAGAGTAGCCATGATTCGCCATACGCCACTGCTGAAGTCGCTCCGCCTGGTCTTGTCCGTCGTTTTGCTCGCTGCCTTCGCGGTCGCGCTGCTTCCCGTGGCTTCCGATGCGCAACTTCCGGTTATCCGTTTCGTTAAAGATCCCGACCTCGCCCCCGATTTCCAGGTGAAGGATCTCGACGGCAAAGATCTCAGCCTGCAAGCTTTCAAGGGGAAGGTCATCCTTCTAAATTTTTGGGCCACCTGGTGCGGACCTTGCCGCGCGGAAATTCCCGGCCTCATTGAGCTTCAGAACAAATATAAAGACCAGCTTCAGGTCATCGGCATGGCCATCGACGAAGATGACGACACCGAACTCCGCGATGTTGTCAAAAGCGAATCCATCAATTATCCTGTTGCTCTCACCACCGGTCCGGTTCGCATGGCCTACGGCGGTATCACCGCGCTTCCCACGGTATTCGTCATCAATTCCGATGGCCGGGTCGTTCAAAAACACGTGGGTTTGTATAATCCCGCGCTCTACGAAACTGAAGTCCGCGCTCTCCTCAATCTACCCATTTCCGCCAGGATAGAAACCTTCAATGACACCGGCGAAGTTTTCCTTAAGCACGCTGACCGCGCCACCATGCTTCCCGGCGTGAACACAGAAGGACTCACCACCGAGCAGCGCGCCGCCGCTCTCCACAAATTCAACGCCGAAGCCTGTACGTGCGGATGTCAATTCACATTAGCGCAGTGCCGCATCTACGATCCCGCCTGCAAGGTCAGCATGGATCGCACCACCTCCATCGTGAAGGAAGTGTCCACGGCCCACAGCAACGCCAGCGCAACAACCAAGCCTCAAACGCCCGCCGATCCGCCGGCCCCAGCCACGCCCTCAACTCCACCCGCCCCCGAACCCGCGCCGACACCGCAAACTCCGGCAACTCCGCCTCAGCCCTGATTCACCAGAATCCTCTCGGATTCTTCTTCATCCTCTTGGGTCTTCTTCTCTTGTAGCGGGGCCGCATCATCGAAAGCTAGGGGGTCGGAGTTTCAACTCCGACATTCAGCGCTAAGAAGACTGGGCTTTAGCCCCTGAGGAATCCGCTATTTCTGCAGCAGGTCCATCACCACAGTCGTCATCGCCTTCACGCCCGCGCGGATCGCGGGTTCCGGCAGCGGCGCAAATTCGCTGGAATGCAAACTCGGCAGTCGCGTACCCTTTTCCTCCGCGTCCTTTATCTTTGCCGGGTCCACCGCACCCAACCAGAACATGCAGATGGGCGGCTTCGGATCGCTCAACGCGAGCAAACTGAAATCCTCGCTCGCCATCACCGGTTTCCCCGCCACCACATTATCTTTTCCCACGGCCTTTTCCAGCGAAGCGGCCACTCGTCGCGTCAACGCCGCGTCATTGATCGTTGCCGGAACCGACACCTTGGACACCACAATGATCGGCGCACGGTCCGCCGGTACTCCCGCCGCAACCGCAATTCCGTTCGTAGCTCGCGTGATCGCCGACAGCGTTTTCTCCCGCTGTTCCGGCGTCATCGTGCGCACCGTCAGTTGCAAATGCGCATCGTCCGGAATGATGTTGTGTTTTGTGCCGGCATGAAACGATCCCACTGTTATCACCGTCGGCTGCAGCGGATCCTCCTCCCGGCTCACGATCGTCTGCAGAAACACGACGAGTTCCGACGCAATCACAATCGGATCCTTGGTCGCATTCGGCGCCGCGCCGTGCCCTCCGTATCCACGAATCGTGATGTCCACCGAATCGGCGCCGGCCAGGATCGACCCTTCGCGCCACGCCACCACGCCCGCCGGTAGCGTTGCAAAGTCGTGCAGTGCCAGCACGTAATCAGGCTTCGGGAATTTCTCGAACAATCCTGCGCGCAACATCGCCGCTGCTCCCGCCACCGTTTCTTCCGCTGGCTGCGCAATCATCACCAACGTCCCGCTCCAATGGCTCTGTTCTTCCGCCAGCAGTTTCGCAGTGCCTAGAAACACGGTCATGTGTAGGTCGTGTCCGCAGGCGTGCATCACGCCCACTACTTCGTTCGCCCGTTTCACGGTAACTTTGCTCGCGTATGGCAATCCCGTGTTTTCCCGCACCGGCAGCGCGTCCAGCTCCGTCCTCACATACACCGTAGGCCCCGGCCCATTCTTCAGTACCGCCACCACGCCATACGACACAAGATCCGCTTCCTCGTATTTTCCAAAGTGATCCGTCACGTCGTAGCCCAGCTTCCGCAGCGTACCCGCAATCAACTCTGAGGTTGCTTTCTCCTGCGTGGACAATTCCGGGTTTGCGTGAAAGTGTTGATACGTCCCGACCCAATCTCCAATGTTGCTGTCGATCTTCTGGTCCAGCTCGCTTTGCGCCACAACCGGCGCCGCGGCCGCGATCACAGCAATCACCGCCACTGCCCAGTGCATCCACATTTTTCTCATTTAGGTTTCCCTTGAAGAAGCCTGGATCTTAGCAGAACCCCTTTCCCCTTGCCGTTTCACAGGTTCGCGGACTACACTCCGGCTCTACCGGCTCGTCACATCCTTCACCATAAGGGGGAAGTCCCATGAATCGTCGCGTCCTTTTTCTAGCCGCCGCTCTCGCAGTCGCTGGATTCTTCACCGTTCACAACGCCTTCTCGCAATCCGACGCGCAGTCCAAACGCCGCGTCATCAACCTGCCCTCCCGCTCGCCGCAAGCCGCCTTCAGCAACGCCATCCTCGTCGGCGACACCCTGTACGTTTCCGGAAATATCGGTTTTGATCCTAAAACCGGCAAGCCGCCCGAAAAAATCGAAGACGAAATCAGCAATCTTCTCGGCTCGTACAAAACCCTTCTTTCGCAAGCCGGCTTCACTATGGACGATCTCGTCTACGTCCAGATTTCTTGCACCGATCTCGCTAACTACGACAAATTCAATGCCATCTATAAAAGTTATTTCACCAAGGATCTGCCTGCCCGCGAATTCATCGGCGTAGCTTCCATCCTCGGCGGCGGCCATTTCGAAATGCAAGCCATCGCCGTCCGCCACTGAACGTAGCGGCGATCCTTTGCGCCGTCCATCGCACCCGCGTCCCTCAAAAAAATGCCATCGAGAGGTTTTCCGGCGAGGATAGCCGAAGGACCTCAACCGATCCGCGGCTGCCAAATTCTCGTACCGCCGCGCATCTCCGGCCTTGGTAGCGCCGGCTTCCAGCCGGCAAGATGCGGGCGCTACAAAGAACGCCAGCGTTTTGCTCCTAGGCCAGGCCCAGAAACTCTACGCGTAGAATTTGTGGCCGGCCAAATTTCTCAACAAAAAAAAGGCGATTCCCATGTGATAAATGCTTAAATATGGGCATTGTCACATGGCAATGGCAATGGCAACCGCCCAATAAATGGCAGTTGCCGATGTCGCAATGCATTGTTACATTGCGGTAAATAACTGATACTAAATGCATTAACTAGAACTTTGAACGCCTATTCATTGGCACCTTACGTGCACCTCTCCTGTCGCTCCAAGAAGGTATCCATGCTTAGAATTACGACTGAAACGAAGCGCAGCAGGACGATTCTGACCATTGAGGGCCGTATCGCAGGCCCCTCCGTCGGCACCGTCGAGCAGTGCTGGCGCGAACTCTACGCCGCCACCCCCAAACAGAAGTTCCTGGTCAATCTTTGTGGCGTCAGCTTCATTGATAACGCCGGAAAAGTTCTCCTGCGAGAGATGCATCGCCTGGGTGCCGATTTCCAAGCCGAAGGTTGCCTGAACCAGGCCATCGTCGACGAAATCGCTGCCTCACACGAATCCGCATCCTCCGAAAAGCAGCCGAAAAAAACCAAGGGTGCCCCGATCATTTTCTATGTCGCGTTTCTCAGTCTCTCGCTTGCGGGACCCGGTTTTTTGCGAGCCCAGGCTAAAGCTGCGGCTGCCCCGGCCGACGCGCCGGCGCAACGTTTGACTCTAGAGCAAGCAGTCGCGCTGGCCATCAAGCAGAATCCCACCGAGCAAATCGGCCTCATCAACGCCGCCGAAAGCGTTCAGGACAAAAACATCACACGCGCGCAATTGCTGCCGCAAGCCGACCTGAAGACTTCAGATTCACTGAACCGCGTCAACCTGCAAGCTGAATTCGGTGGCAAGCCTCTCGTCCCCGGCTCTGAACTACCCGGCCACATCGGTCCATACCAGATCTTTCAGGCGGGTCCCACGTTTGGCACAACCGTCATCGATCTTTCTCTTTGGAAGCGCTATCAAGCTTCGCGTGAAAACGTCACCGCCAGCAAGGCGGACAGCCTCTCCACCCGCGAACAGGTCATCCTCCTGGTTGTTTCGCAATATATCGGCACACTTCGCGCCGTTGCCAACGTGGAAGCCTCCCACTCTCGTGTCGAGCTCGCTCAGGCGCTCTTCGATCAGGCCGCCGATCTTCAGAAAGAAGGCGTGGGCACCGGGATTGACACGCTACGCGCCAACGTCGAATTGCAAAACGAAAAGCAGGTTCTGATCCAGGCGGAAAACGATCGCGATGCTTCTCTCTTCGGCTTGAACAAAATTCTCAATCTTGATCCGCACCAGAAGCTCGAGCTTGCCGATTCGCTCGGCTTCTTTGACACGCCGCAGCCTGAAGTCAATTCCAGCCTTGACGAAGCCCTCGCCGGCCGCGAAGAGTGGAAAGCCATCGCGGCCCGCGAAAAAGTAACAAAACTCCAGAAGCAGGCCACGCAATACGAGCGCCTGCCCAGCGTGCGCATCGACGGCAACTGGGCCTATCTCGGCACCCGGCCCGACAACGGCATTCCAACGTATCAATACACCGCCTCGTTCGACGTGCCCATCTTCACCGGCGGCCGCATCAAGGCCGAAGTCACCAAGTCCGACCTCGAGCTGCAAAAGCTCGAACAACAAAAAGACGATCTGCGCAACCAGATCGCTCTCGACGTCAAAACCTCGCTCCTGAACTTGCAATCCGCCCGCAACGAGGTTCAGGTTGCCAACCTCGGCGTGCAACTTGCCCGCCAGGAAGTTGACCAGGCACGCGACCGCTTCAGGGCCGGCGTCGCCAACAACATTGAAGTTATTTCCGCTCAGGACTCCCTCTCCCGGGCGAACGACAACCAGATTGCCGCGCTGTATCGCTTTAACCAGGCGCGCGCGGATTATGCACGTGCCATCGGACAGATGGAAAAGACGTACTCGAAGTGAAGTGAGGACACGATGAGTGTGGAGATCGATGTTGGTTTGGAAAATGCGGCGCACGTAAAAGTGTCGCCCGTCGAGCCGGCCCCCAAGCTGGAAAAGCCGGCTGCCAAGCCTTTGGCCAGCCCCAAGGTGCGCCGTGGTCTGATGGTCGGCGCTGCTGCGCTCTTCCTTGTCGTCTTGGGCTTGTTCCTCTATTTTCACGACCGCGAATCCACCGATGACGCCCAGGTCGACGGACACATCACTCCGATCGCTTCCAAAATTTATGGTCGCGTCGAAGAAGTTCTCGTCCTGGACAACCAGCCCGTAAAGGCCGGTCAAGTTCTCGTGAAGATTGATGCGAGAGACTACCAGGCCGCCGTCGACCAGGCAAAAGCCTCATTAGCTCTTGCCGAAGACGAAGCGCGCTCCGCCGGAGTCGACGTTCCTCGCACCAGCGAAACAACCCTCAGCGGCACGTCCAACGCCGATGCGCAACTGGCCGGTGCGCAAGCCGACTTTCTCCGCGCGCAAGCAATGTACGAGCAAGCTCGCACTGCCGATCTCGCCGTTGCGGAAGCCAACGTGGCCCACAGCCGCGCCAACGCCGATCTTGCCAAAGCCGACCTCGGCCGTTATGGCCCGCTCCTGGAAAAAGGCGAAATTTCCAAGCAGCAATATGACGCCGCCAAAGCCAACGCCGACGCCACCGCCAGCGCCCTGACCGCCGACGAACAGCGCCTCGATCAAGCCAAGCGCAACGTCGGAATCACCGATGCTCAACTCGATGCCGCTCGTGCCCGTGTGGATGGCGCCAAAGCAGGTGTCAATTCCGCTCACGCAAATGAGAGAAGCGTTCAGATGCGTTCCGCCGATGCCCAGGCCAAACTCGCCAGCGTCGACCGTGCCCGCGCCGCCCTCGAAGCCGCCGAGCTCAATCTCAGCTACTGCGATATCGTTGCTCCCGTCGATGGCATCGCCACTCACAAATCTGTCGAACCCGGCCAGATAGTTCAAGCTGGCCAGGGCTTGCTGGTTGTCGTGCCGCTGCAAAACGTCTGGGTCACCGCCAATTTCAAGGAAACCCAGCTCCGAAAAGTGAAACCCGGCCAGAAGGCCTACATCGAATCCGACACCTACGGCAAGACCTTCACCGGCCATGTCGATTCCATCGCAGGCGCCACCGGTGCGGTGCTCAGCTTGCTCCCGCCCGAAAATGCCACCGGCAATTACGTCAAGGTTGTTCAGCGTATTCCCGTGAAGATTGTTCTCGATCCTATTTCCCCGGACGTTGCGATTCTGCGCCCGGGCATGAATGTCGACGCAACTGTGGTCACAAAGTAATCGATTCGACGGAATGTTGGACAGACTCAAATCGAAGATGCGCATGCCGGATGGCTCGATCAACCCTTGGGTGATCGCCATCGTCGTCACGCTCGCGACGTTTATGGAAGTGCTCGACACTTCCATCGCCAACGTCGCGCTTCCTCACATCGCGGGAAATCTTTCCGCCAGCCGCGATGAGTCCACCTGGGTTCTGACTTCCTATCTCGTGTCCAACGCTATCATTTTGCCGCTTTCTGGCTGGCTTTCTTCGGTGATTGGCCGCAAGCGCTTCTACATGACCTGCGTTGGCATTTTCACCATCAGCTCTTTCCTGTGCGGATTCGCCTCCAGTCTCGGCATGCTGGTGGTTTTCCGCATCCTGCAAGGTGTCGGTGGTGGCGGCTTGCAACCGAGCGAGCAAGCCATCCTCAATGACACATTTCCCATTTCCAAGCGCGGCATGGCTTTCGCCGTGTATGGAATCGCCGTCGTCGTCGCGCCCACCATCGGTCCCTGGCTCGGCGGCTTCATCACAGACAATTATTCCTGGCGCTGGATCTTCTACATCAACGTTCCAGTCGGCCTGATTTCCCTGACGCTTACGTACTTCCTCGTCTCCGATCCGCCGTACATGAAGCGCGTCAACCTGAAGCAAGGCTTTCGCGTGGACTACATCGGTCTTGGGTTGATCAGCCTGGGCCTCGGCAGCATGCAAATCATCCTGGACAAGGGCCAGCGCGAAGACTGGTTCTCCTCCAACTTCATTTGCTTCTTCGCAGTCCTCATGCTCATCGGCGTGATTGCGGGGGTGATCTGGGAACTGCGCGTCAAGGATCCCATCGTCGATTTCCGCATGCTTAAAAATCGCAACTTCGCGATTGCCACCACGGCCATGTTTTTCCTTGGCTTTGTTCTGTATTCCAGCACCGTCCTGATCCCGCAGCTCCTGCAGGAACTGCTCGGTTACCCAGCGGAAATGGCTGGCCTGGCCCTCTCTCCCGGCGGTGCTGTCATCATGCTCATGATGCCGGTCGTCGGCATGCTGGTCTCGAGAGTCGCTCCACGTTATCTCATCACGTTTGGCTGCATCATTTCCGCCATCGCGCTGTTTGTCATGGCCGGATGGAACCTGCAGCTCGATTACCGTCATGCCGTCTACGGCCGCATGCTGCAAAGCTTCGGCTTGGCCTTTTTATTCATTCCCATCAACGTTTCCGCCTTTGCCTACGTGCCCAGGGAACAAACCAACATGGGCACCGGCATCATCAATCTTGCGCGCAACGTCGGCGCCAGCGTCGGTATCGCTTCCGTCACCACGCTGCTCGAACGCCGCACGCAAATGCACATGTCTCAGCTCGGCGAACATGTGAACACCTACAGCAGCGCCTACCGCAATATGGCCGCAGCCTTAACACAAAGTTTCCAGGCTTCGGGCGCCTCGGCCGCCAGCGCCGCCGCCCGTGCCCAAGGAATGATCTACGGCATGATCCAACGCCAGGCCACCATGCTGTCATTCCTGGACGATTTCAAGCTGCTCGGCATCGTTTTCGTCTGCATCATCCCGCTTTTCTTCATGTTGAAGCGGCCCAAGATGGGTGGAGGAAACGTTCCGCTGCACTGATCTAGCGAAAGTTTCCGGGGAACTATTTTGTAACTTCTTTCGTCTTAAAGACTCTTATGGGGTCTATTGGGGGAGCAAATGGCAACGCAACTGGCAACGCAAGTCATAAATACCACGCAGGTTAGCGAAGACAAGCTGATCCGCGCCGGGCAAAGGGGAGATGCTCAGGCGATTGAAACTCTATTTCGCCGCTATCATCGCCCGCTGTTTCAGACCGCGCTTCGCGTCCTGGGCAATGCCGAGGATGCCGAAGACGCTCTACAGGATGGCCTGCTTTCGGCTTATCGCAACCTCAAGCGTTTCGAGGGCCGCTCGCAATTCTCCACCTGGCTCACGCGCATCGTCATCAACGCCGCTCTCATGAAGCGTCGCAGCGCAAAAGCTCGTCCGGCCGTCTCTCTGGATGAAACTCATCACGAAGACGAACTGCCCGCCACCGAGCGCTTCGCCGACGACAGCCCGAATCCGGAGCAGCTCTATGCTGGCACGGAGATTCGCGAGATGATCAACGAAAATCTCGACGAACTTTCTCCGCTCCTGCGCTCTGCGTTTCTACTCCGCGAAGTTCAGGGCTATTCGACCGGTGAAGCCGCCAAAAAACTCGGCGTTACCGAGAACACCCTGAAAGCGCGTCTCTGGCGCGCGCGTCATCAACTCGCCGACCGCCTCGGCCGCCGCCTGCGCCGCATCAAGGACGACATGTCCACCAACATCGGCGGCGACGAAGCCTGCAGCTACTGCTAACCGTGGAGTGCAGCAGCCCAGCTGCCGCTTTAACGGTCAAAACGCATACTGAAAAGTGAGTGACGAGTAACAAACAAAAAAGGGGCGCCGCTATGCGCCCCTTTATTCTTTTGGGGGCCGTTCCTGGGTGCCCCGCTCTGAGCGCTTTTTGCGAATGGTAGGTCTTGGGGTTCCCCTCACAAACCCATCAACCTACGATTCCCGTGGTGAAAAAAGCTGTCATCCCGAGCGAAGTCCGCGAAGCGAGGGCCTGCTTTTCCTTCACCAATCGCTTATTTAAAACAACTTGTCATTCTGATTTGCGGGTGCCCCACATGCCGCCTCTGCATGTGGGCTCTCGGGTCATGTAGCACCGCGCCTTCAGGCCGGCATCTTGGGTCGGCCGTTTCCTCATCCAACGTCACAGAAAAAAAACCGACCCGTCCTTCTGAGGAGCGCTCTTAGCGACGAAAGTTCTCAGCGTAATCTGCGGGCACGTTCGCCTACCGCCGCGCCGCCGCATACCACCCCAACACCCGCAACTCGCTCGTCGCCTCGCGCACTTCCTCCAGCGCCTTCGCCAACCGCTCATGCTCCGCCGCTTCCACGTCCACATAAAATTGATACTCAAACGGCTTCCCATGAATCGGCCGGCTCTCAATCTTTAGCAAATTCACGCCATGTTTCGAGAAAGGTTCCAGTGACGCCAGCAGCGCTCCCGGCTTGTGCGCCAGCCGCATCGCCAGCGACATTTTCTTCGCGTCCTTCGCGCGATAGCGGCGTGCTTCCTCCGGCCGCAGCAGCAGCACAAACCGCGTGAAATTCTCCGCGTTGTCCTGGATGCTCTCGCGCAGAATAATCGCTCCGTAGCGCTCCGCCGCCGGCCTGCCCGCAATCGCCCCGCAACTCTTGTCTCCGCAGCCCATTATTCCCCGCACGCTCCCCGCTGTGTCTTCCGCCGGAACTCGTTTCAGCCCGGGATTGTTTTCGAAAAACCGCTCGCACTGTGCCAGCGCCACCGGATGCGAAGCCACTGTGCGCAGATCCGCAAACGTGGCTCCCGGACAACCCATTAAGTGATGCTCGATTGGCAGAATCGTCTCCCCGCACATCTCCAGCGGGCTATCCAGCAGCAGGTCGTACACGCGCACCACCGAACCCGCCAGCGTATTTTCCACCGGCACCAGCAGCGCGTCCGCCGCGTCTTCCGCAATCGCACGAAACGTCGCGTCAAAGGTCGTCCGCGGGATCGTCCGGATCCCGCCTCCCAGCAATTGCACCGCGGCCGCTTCGCTGAACGCTCCCGGCTCCCCCTGAAACGCCACGCGCATCGTCTCGAAATTCCGTTCCGCCATCCGCGTTATCCTCCCAACTCTTTATCCCGGGGGCCCGACTCGGAGCGTCTCTTGCGAAGGGTGGGTCTTGGGCGCCGTCGTTCTAGGGCCAACCTTCCGAGACGGGTCGTTTCCCCCATTGAAGAATCATTGAAAATCCTCGCCGCAGTCTCCGCCAGACCAGGCCATCCGCGTTATAATTTCTTCTCCAGCTTTTCGGAGGTAACGGCATCATGCCACAGAAACGTCCGCAGCAGGGCGACTACGCCCTCTTCTACGAAGAGTACGTAGCCCTCGTCCCCAGTGGTGATTTTTTGGAAATTCTCCTGAATCAGCAGCGCGATCTCGTCCGCCTGCTCTCTCCGCTCACCGAAGAACAAGCCGAATTCCGTTACGCTCCTGGAAAATGGTCCGTCAAGGAAGTTCTCGGCCACATCAGTGACACAGAGCGCATCTTTGCCTACAGGATGCTGCGTATCGCTCGCGGCGACCAGACTCCCCTCGCCAGCTTTGAACAGGATGGCTACATCCAGAATGGAAACTTCTCAGCCCGCAAACTCGCAGACCTTCTCGAGGAATTCTCCGCTGTGCGCGAAGCCACCATTTCCCTGGTCCGTTCGCTCGATGACGCCGCATGGCTCCGTCGCGGCAACGCCAGCCAGAAAGAAGTCAGCGTTCTTGCTCTAGCATTCGTCATCGCAGGACACGAGCGCCACCATCGCGTTTTGCTCGAAGAGCGTTACCTTCCCGCACTCGCCCCCTCCTGAGGCCGCCACAAATCACATCGGCCCCGGAAGGTTCCTTCGTTCACTCAAAATCTGTTTGGCCGCGATCCGCCTTCTGCACTGTCTCTCCATACATGGTCAGCACGGGCTTGTTCCATTTCTCTTCATCGCCTGCATTCTTTTCGCGCATCGCCGTTTCGATTCTTCTTGGCGAAAGCAGATACACCGAAAGGAAACTCGCCAACGCCAGCGCGAATCCGGCCGTCAGCACTCCCACATCCGACGCGCTCAACGGATTCAGCAACGCCTCCGTCATCAGGTACCCTCCCCCCAACAATAAAACCGTTGCGGCGAACGCCCCCAATCTCATAAACGTCCGTTCCGTTCGCCCTCGCTCCACCAACGGCATGTTGCTTCGAGCGTGCATCACTTCAATCCTCGACAACGCCATGTCTTCACTCCTTATCCGTTCCAACTTCGTTTCTATCCCCGGCGTCTTCTCTCAGAAAATCCAGATACTGGAACACCGGCACAGGCTCTTGTCTCTTCATCCTTCTTCCACAAGCACGTCCAGGTTCCACATCCTCTTCTCCCGCTGCTGACACCAAGGTCCAGTTGCAATCCCGGTTGGGACAATGCCAGCGAATGCGTCTACTGGACGGCACTTGTACCTCCTTGCGATTGTTCTGACGGAGCGACCCGGAGCCCTGGGGGAGAAAATCTCTTCGACCAAGACGTAATATATAAAACAACAATAAGAACAACAGTAAAATAGTGCTCTAGAGTAAGATATTGGGAGTTCCGGTACCAGTCGTCTTCCCGAAACGAACGCTTCTCGCTCTTCCACGCCGCTTCCCGCATTGCCGCCCTACGTAGCCCGCTGCTACAATCCTTCTTTGGTTGGGTTCTGTCTTGTTCCGCTTGGTTCTACCCGTACACCGCCGTTTGGCATCAAATTAGTTTGCCTCTCGGGCGGGACCGCGGAAAGACTCTAGGTTTCAGGAAGCCGGGGACGCTCGAACCCGGCGTAAGAGCCCACAACAAAAGGGCTTTAGCCCCTGAAGGAGCTGGCGGGCGCTTTCAAACGCCTTCCAGCCATTGTCGTGGTCCGGCTTGCTTTCACTGCGAAGGGAGATTTGGCGTGGCGAAATATGACGTTGCAATCATTGGGAGTGGTCCGGGAGGCTATGTCTCCGCCATCCGCGCCGGCGAACTCGGCCTCAAGACGGTAGTCGTCGAAAAGGATCCCTTCCTCGGTGGCACCTGCCTTCACGTGGGCTGTATTCCCACCAAGGTTCTTCTGCATCATGCTGACGTTTACGATCACTTTAAGAATGGCGAAGAGCTTGGCTTCGAAGTTTCCGGCCTGAAAATCAATTGGACCAATATCCTGGCTCGGAAAAATAAAATCGTCACCAAGCACGCCAAGGGCATCGAATTTCTCTTCAAAAAGAACAAGGTCGAGTGGGTCCAGGGCTGGGGCCGTTATGAAGCCCCCGGGAAAATCTCCGTCGAGAAAGACGGCAAGAAATCCATCATCGAAGCCAGCAACGTTCTTCTCGTCAGCGGCTCGGAAGCCAGATCGCTTCCCGGCATTGAACCCGATCACAAGCAGATTCTCACCAATCGCTCGATTCTCGAATTGCCGGACATTCCGAAAACCTTGATCGTCGTCGGAGCCGGCGCTGTCGGCGTTGAGTTCGCTTCCATCTACAATTCTTTCGGCACTCAGGTAACCATCCTTGAAGCTCTTCCTCGCGTAACCCCTGTCGAAGACGAGGAAATTTCCGTCGAACTCGATAAATCTTTCAAGAAAAAGGGCATCAATATCTTCACCAGCTGCAGCGTCGATGGCGTCAAGAAAGACGCCAAGGGCGTCACCGTTTCCTTCAAGGATAAAGACGGCAAAGCGCAAACGCTCCAGGCAGAAAAGTTGTTGCTGGCGGTTGGCCGCAAACCCCTCACCGAAA
>Ga0210390_10003000_pt1 | contig 14636 bp, 8 predicted proteins | sample IncBWH11OmetaG_FD_161050 | JGI IMG/M metagenome (GOLD analysis project Ga0210390, IMG submission 161050) | Forest soil microbial communities from Barre Woods Harvard Forest LTER site, Petersham, Massachusetts, United States - Inc-BW-H-11-O ...
GCATTTCGGGCATTTGATGCCGAGCGTGATGGGGCGCGTGTACTTGCATTTCGGATAATTGGTGCAGCCAATGAAATCGCCGAAGCGGCCCTGGCGGCGCAGCAATTGCGCGTCGTCGAGCGGGCATTTTTCGTCGAGCGGAACGTCGGGCTGACGCGCGATGCGCGTGCCACTTACCAGGCGGCGCGTGGTTTTGCAATCGGGGTAGCCCTTGCAAGCGAGAAAAACGCCGAAACGTCCGCGCTTGATGACCATTTCCTTGCCGCAATTATCGCAATATTCGATTTTAGCGACGCCATCCGCTTCCGCGGGAAGCTCGGGCGAAAGGTCCTTGATGTAATCGCAATCCGGATACCGATTGCAGCCCAGGAAAAATCCGTGGCGCGAAATGCGCTCGAGTAATTCTCCTTCGCCGCATTTTTCGCACTTCAGCCCGGTGGGAATCCCGGCCTTGTAGGACAGCATCTGCTCGTCGGCCTTATCGAGATCTACGACGAACGGATCCCAGAATTCTTTCACGGCCTGGCGCCAGGGAAGTTTGCCTTCTTCAATTTCGTCGAGCTCTTCTTCCAGGCGCGCGGTGAAGCCCACGTCAAAAATATCCTCGAAACTTTTCACCAGGAGGACGCTGACGCGTTCGCCGAGCATAGTGGGCGAGAAGCGGCCCTGATCTTTGGTGACGTATTCGCGTTCGACGATTGTAGAAATGATCGCGGCGTAGGTGGAAGGGCGGCCGATGCCTTTTTCTTCCAGTTCTTTCACGAGCGTCGCGTCGTTGTAACGCGGCGGCGGCTCGGTGAAATGCTGGTCCGGGCGAATCTGATCGAGGCGCAACGACTGGCCTTCGCGGACTTGCGGTAGCGAGCGGCCCTCGCCTTCGTCGTCCTTCTCATCGTCTTCGCGATCGGCGCCCGCCACAGGGGTCTGGTAAACGCGCAGGTAGCCGTCGAATTTCTGCACCGAGCCGGTGGCGCGGAAAGTGTAATCGCCGGCGGAAATATCAATCGTGGTCTGATCGAAAATCGCCGGCAGCATTTGCGACGCGACGAAACGTTGCCAGATCAACTGGTAGAGCCTGAAGAGATCGTCTTCGAGGAACGGGCGAACGTCTTCGGGGGCGCGCAGCACGTCGGTGGGGCGCACTGCTTCGTGGGCCTCCTGTGCGTCCTTTTTCGATTTGTAAAAATTGGGTTTTTCCGGAAGATAGCTCGCGCCAAAGCGTTCCGGAATCATGGCGCGAACCTGGTCGAGCGCGTCATTCGAAACGCGCACGGAATCGGTGCGCATATAGGTGATAAGCGCGACCGAGCCTTCGTTGCCGAGCTCGATTCCTTCATAAAGCTTTTGCGCGAGCGACATAGTGCGCTTGGCGGTAAAGCGCAGACGATTGTAAGCAGCCTGCTGCAGCTTGGAAGTAGTGAATGGCGGGGGAGCGTTGCGCCGCTTTTCTTTTTGCGCGACGGACGCGACTTGCCATTTGGCTTTCTGCACCGCGGCGACAACTTTGTCCGCGGCCTCCTGATTCACAACTTCAATGTCCTCGCCCTTGAACTTGTTGAGCTTGGCTTCGAAGAGCGGCGGCGCGCCGGCGTCGAGCAGCGCGTGAATGGTCCAGTATTCCTTGGGGATGAAGGCGCGGATTTCCTGCTCGCGCTCGACGATCAATCGCAGCGCGACGGTCTGCACACGCCCAGCGGAAAGGCCGCGGCGCACTTTATTCCACAGCAGCGGCGAAACTTTGTAACCGACGATGCGATCCAGCACGCGGCGGGCTTGCTGCGCGTCCACCAGATTTTCATTTACCTCGGAAGGATGCTCGAACGCGGCCTTGATTGCTTTCTGCGTGATCTCGTTGAACATCACGCGATAAATTTTCGGTGGAGCGCCGTTGCCATTCGTCTTGGGCGGTTCTTTCTTGGCGGCAGGCTTGGCAGCCTTCTCCTCGCCTTCTTTTTCATCGTGGACGACCAAGTCCGCATACTTTTTGGGCTTGCCCAGGATTTCAGCCAGGTGCGCGCAGATGGCTTCACCTTCGCGGTCCGGGTCGCCCGCCAAGTAGATGGCGTCCGCTCCCCGCGCCGCTTTCTGCAGATCGTGGATCACCTTGATCTTGCCGGGGATTACTTCGTAGGTTGGCTCAAATATGTTTTGGGCAGTGACGGTGACCGGCTTAACTACCTTCTTTTCGGGAGCGCCGGCCTTAGCCTTGCGCTTCTTCTTCTTTTTGCCGTTTTCCTGCCCGGGCAGAAGTATGCCTATCGTTTTCTTGGGCAGGTCCATTACGTGGCCATAGGAAGCCTTGACCAGGTAATTCCGGCCCAGATACTTGTTGATGGTTTTCGCCTTGGCAGGCGATTCTACGATTACCAGTGATCTTGCCATGCTGTCGTTTATTCCCTCATGCCCACATTGGATGCTTTAGGCTATCTTGCGGACTTCTTAACATTATATACAAGCGTTTTTATGCGAAGCCGTTCTCAGGCTTGCGACGACGTTCCATCCTAGCTGCAATTGTCCCGGCTGGTTACAACAGGACTTTGAGGAATTGCTTCCCTGGCAACTGGCGTACCACGCCTTTGAGCTCCAGGTCAAATAGGGCCGCCAGCACTTCGGAGGACGTCAGGCCCGAAAGTTCGACCAAGTCGTCGACGTGGCGCGTTTCATCCGGGCCGAGCAGGTGGTACAGCGTGCCCTCGGCGGGCGCCAAATCCTTTTCCACCAGCAGCGCTCGTTCTTCGCTCGTGGCCGTCTCGACTGGCACCAGCTCGGCGCGGATCGGCGTCGGCAGCTCTTCGATCACGTCCTCCCAGCTTGTAACCAGCTTGGCACCCTGTTTGATGAGTTGATTGGGGCCAAAGCTGGTGGGCTGAGTGGCGTTACCCGGCACCCCGTAAACTTCGCGCCCAAATTCCATAGCCAGCCGGGCGGTGATCAGGGAGCCGGAGTATTGCGCGCCTTCTACAACTACCACACCGACGGACATTCCCGAAATTATACGGTTCCGAATCGGGAAGTTTTGCGGACCCGGAAAGGTGCCCATCGCGAACTCGGAGATGATCGCGCCGCGCTTTTCTATCTCAGCGAAAATCTTTTTGTTCTCCTTTGGATAAATCACGTCAATTCCGCAGCCCAGCACGCCAATCGTCGCGCCGGTGAGCGAACTCAGCGCCCCCTTGTGCGCGCAGGAATCAATGCCACGCGCCAGCCCGCTGACGATTACGAGCCCCCGATCAGCCAAATCCCGGGCCAGCTTCTCCGCCATTTGATTCCCGTAGGGGGTGGGACGACGCGAGCCGACGATGGAGATCAGGTGTCGGTTCAGAAGTTCAATGTTTCCGCGAACATACAGGAGTGGTGGAGGGTCGTAAATCTCGCGCAGGCGCTGCGGGTACTCTGGTTCGTCCCAGGTAAGCAGGCGGATTCCTGCGGCTTGCGCCTGGGCGAGTTCCTTGGCGGCGGCGCTCATCGGCTGGCGCGTATGGATCATCTGGGCGACTGCTGCAGGCAGGCGGTGGGATTCCAGCTCGGTGAGCGAGGCGTTGAATATCGCTTCGGGGCTGCCCATCGCCCGGAGGAGTTTTCCGGCCATGCGCGCGCCCAGGCCGGGCGTCAAGGCAAGCGCGAGCCATCCCAAGTATTGGTCGGGGGCCATCGAGGTCGCGGCCAGCGTACGTGGGTAGTACAGAACGTGTCAAGGTAACTATATGCTTATCCTGGTTGGGGCAGCGTGATTTATACGCATCAAGCACCTCGTATGAATCGCAGGTGCCGTTGCTGAGTGTCCAGCTGACCGCTTCAAGAGTGTCACCGCGAGGGAGCCGATGGGTTGTTGCGGTGGGGAGAGGGTAAATCCTGCTGGGATGTTTTGTTGAATCGCCGAGCGCGAATCGCAGTGAAGCTGTAACTCAGGGCGTCTTGGGTTCTTCGATTACCTGGTCTGTGTGGACCGAAAACAGCTGGTAGTTGGAAAATGTGTGCTCAATGATGGTTCGGTGCTTGCCATAATCCGCATATGCTATGGCGGCTTTCGGCAGCCAAAACTCTACATCTTTCGAACCAAACTTCACCGGAGCGTAGTCGATCGAAGTAGCATCTGCGCGCAACCCAAGAAGCAAAACCGATTTCACCAGATTGGTTTCCAGGTGCATGACGTGTCCGGAGCCGGCCGCTATCCACGCGCGGCCTCTGATACTGACCGGGACGACACCCGTCGAGGTCACCATGCTGATGGTGCGCGGTGTTTTCCCAGTACGCTGGCAAAAGGAAACGACCCAGGCAGGCCGGTTATTCCACTGAGTGAATCCTTCGCAGCGCATTTCATAGTCATCTTGCAAGGAAGCATGAAAGATCAGGGCCATGGCGGGCAGCCCTGTGTCCAAAAGAGCGTCGAGTTCCAGGTCGTCCGTGCCTTCCAGCGATGAACGCGTCTCATGCACTGCGAGCGGCCTGGATCGTTCGCCGAAATCAACCAAGTAGTCGAACTTTCCAGCCACGAACATCTCGAAAAGGCCATCTCTATCGATTTGTTCGATGCGAACATGCTCGTGGGCGTTGAAGTTCTGAAGATGATCAACTAATTCCTCGGCGCGCTGTCCGACTTGTTTCAAAACATCGGGCAGCAGGCAAGGCGGGGTTGCGGAGAGAGACGGAAGCGCTTCGTACACGTGAGGCGGACTCCAATTTAACGCCGGCGCCCGATCAATTTTTTCTTGCGAGAAACAGACTGGCGGCACTGCGGCTTCTGCGAGCGTTGCGATGAGACCCATTGCGCATGCGATAAACCGCGCGCTGATTCGGTGGATCTCTATGCCGCGAGGGCGAACACCAGAACTTGAACTAAAACACCTCATATCGGTAGCGCCAGAACCGCGCAGCGTCTCAGAGGTTTAATAACTGAGCGGATACTATCACGCTTTCGATCGATCGAGACAGATTTGAGCGGAACCGTTTGCGGAGCAAAGTGGACGCCGATTGCGAAACCCAGTGTAGACTCTGCCGGACTCTTTTCAGGGGTTGAATGACGGAAAATTCGTGGGAGGCGCGCCTTGAAGAACACAATCTCTTTGCTGGCAATCTTTCTTGGAATTTTTGCAGTAGCTGGCGCAACCACGGCTCAAACGATTCAAGTGGATATCACGCCCGCGCATGCGACGAACCACTTCGCGCCCAATCAAGCGCTCGGCGCGGGAGTGGATCGTATCGCGCAGGAAGCGATCGATAAGGACCTGGTGCAGCCCACGTTGGACCGCGCGCTGAGTTCGGGCTGGCAGCCAGTGAGCTTCCGCCAAAATACGGAACTGGCGGTAGAGGCGTGGCACTGGAATCCGCAAGGTACCTGGAGCGACGCGAGCGGCAAAGGTTATTTTACCGGCTCGGCAAATCCCACCGAATTTCTGCGCTATTCCTACGGCTACGCGTTGCCGCATCGCGGATTCACGCGCAACGATGGAACGGACAATTCCGGATTTTCACGGCTGACGGACGGAGACGCAAGCAGCTACTGGAAAAGCAATCCATACCTTACGCAGCGCTTCACGGGTGAAAGCGATTCGGCGCATCCGCAATGGATCGTGGTGGACCTGGCGCAGCTGCAGCAGATTACGAGCATCCAGATTCAATGGGCCGAACCTTATGCGGCGCGCTACGTCGTTCAGTATTGGACAGGCGACGATCCCATCAAAGCTGCGACGCGCGGTGTGTGGCAAACATTCCCAGGCGGCGTGATCACGGATGGCCACGGGGGTTCGGCTACGTTGCAGCTGAGCGCGACTCCATTGCCGGTCCGATTTCTGCGCATCCTAATGACGGAATCTTCCAACACTTGTGATTCCCACGGCTCAACCGATCCCCGGAATTGCGTGGGATACGCGATTTACGAGCTGTACATCGGCACCACCACGCCGGATGGAAAATTTCACGACGTAGTGCGGCACACCGCGGACCAGGAGCAGACGACCACTTACTGTTCTTCCGTGGATCCATGGCACGAGCCTTCCGATTTGCGTTCCACGAAGCAAGCGCAGGTGGGATTCGATTTATTTTTCACCAGCGGCGTAACCCGCGGGCTGCCGGCGATGATTCCGGTGGCGCTGCTTTACGACACTCCCGACAACGCGGCGGCGGAGATGGCTTATTTGCAAAAACGCGGCTACCCGGTCTCGTACGTAGAGATGGGCGAAGAAGCGGACGGGCAATACATGTTGCCGGAAGACTACGCCGCGCTTTACGTCCAATGGGCGACGGCGCTGCATCGGGTGAATCCGGCGTTGAAACTGGGCGGTCCTTCGTTCCAGGGCGTGAACAGGGATATCGAAGTGTGGCCAGATGCAAACGGGAATGTTTCCTGGACCGCGCGCTTCGTGAACTATCTGAAACAGCACCAGCGGCTCAACGATCTGGCATTTTTCTCCTTCGAACATTATCCGTATGACCCGTGCCGGATCCCCTGGGGCAGTCTGTACGACGAGCCGGAGCTGGTGAATCACATCATGCAGGTGTGGCGCGAAGATGGCGTGCCCTCGAATATTCCGATGTTCATCACCGAAGGAAATCTTTCGTCGGCCGCGAGCGAGACGTACATGGATCTTTTTTCGGGGCTTTGGCTGGCGGATTACGTCGGCTCATTCCTGAATGCCGGCGGCAGCGGCATGTATTACTTCCATTATTTGCCGTTGCAGATGGAACATGGCTGCAACGATTCTCCGGGTACCTTTGGAATGTTTACCGTGGACGCGGATTACAAAATCCAGCAGCCGCTGGCGCAATTGTTCGTTGCGCAGCTGATTAATCTGGAATGGGTGCAGCCGGGCAGCGCGGAACACCGCGTGTTTACGGCGAAGGGCGATGTGGATGACGGCGCGGGTCATGCGCTGGTGACGGCTTATGCTTTGCAGCGTCCGGATGGGCAGTGGTCGCTGCTGATTGTGAATCGCGATCAGCAGAATGCGCACGCGGTACGGATCAATTTTCAGGACCAGACCGCGCACGGCGCGGCTTCGTTCGTGGGACCCGTGCAAATTTCCACTTTCGGACGCGAGCAATATCACTGGCAACCGGCGGAGACGCGATTCATGGCGCATGACGAGCACGCGGCGGAGCGTCCTGTCGTCGCGAATACGAAGGGCTTCGCTGATCCCGACGGGCCCATCAAGCACTCGGACCAAAATGCACAGAAGGACACTTCGTTCGATTTACCCGCCGCGTCTGTTACCGTAATCCGCGGAAGGATTGGCGCTCCATAGCAACCAGGGACGGAGAGCGCGCCGCATTACACATTACGCGCGGTGAGGGAAAATCTCGTCGCGTTTCGTTGACTTACGCTGGCCCACAGCGATAAATTTGTGCATTACCCCCAGCCGTTACCACGCAGTTCTGAGTACCCGGATGCCTGGAGTGCGCAGTTAGAACAGTTTCCGAAACCCCAGCCCGAATCGCACCGGCAGTGCGCGTGCAATCATTCTGAACATCGGGAACTCATAAGTACGGCGAACTGTTTTTGATTATAAGAGGAGCAACACAGCGATGATAAAGCAGAAAGTTCGGAACCTTGCGGATAGTGCCAGCTCCGCCCAGTCAGGTTCAATCACGCGCATAGCGTTATTTAGCTTTGCTTGTTTCGCATTGCTGATCTGCGTACGCGCCGGAATCTCACATGCGGATAGCGCGGCGTTTGATCTCGCCGGGCCGCCAGTGGAAATGCGCGTGACGCGAACCGGCAAGACGTTGCCGATTTCTCGCACGGCCAATTTGCAACCGGGCGACCGGCTGTGGATCCATCCCGATCTTCCCGACACGCAGTCCGTGCATTACCTGCTGGTGGTGGCGTTCCTGCGCGGGTCCACGAACCCACCGCCGGAATCATGGTTCACCCGTGTGGAAACCTGGAACAAGCAGGCGCGCGCAGAAGGTATCGTGGTGACCGTTCCGCAGGACGCGCAGCAGGCATTGCTCTTTCTGGCGCCAGAAACGGGCGGCGACTTCAACACACTGCGCAACACTGTGCGCGCACGGCCGGGCGCTTTCGTGAGGGCGTCGCAAGATCTGAACCAGGCCAGCCTGGACCGTTCGCGGCTGGAAGCGTATTTGGACGACCGGAACGCGACGTCGAACGAGGATCCCGCGGAGTTGAAGGAACGCTCGGTGTTGCTGGCGCGCACACTGAACATCAAAGTTGATCAGCAATGTTTCGACAAGCCCAGCGAGCAGCAAGCTCCATGCCTGACGCAAAATACCGATCAGATGATTTTAGATGATGGGCACAGCCAGTCCATGGTCACCGCTCTGACTTCCGGCCCATCTTCGGATTTGATGGTGCAAGCCAGCGCCACGCCGACGGCCGGAGGCGGATATTACAGCGCGTACGTGGGCGCGGTGATAGACATCGCGCGCATTTTGAACAGTCTTCACACCGCTGAATATCAATACATCCCGGCGCTGGCGTTGCCGAAAGACGACCGGCTGAATTTGAGGTTGAATAATCCTCCGTCGTTTCGCAATCCGAAATCGGTGATCGTGGTGGGGCTGCCGGCAGTGGAAGCAGCGCAACTGCCGCCGCTGCGGCCGGTGGATCCCAAGCAGATTTTCTGCCTGGAGAAATCGCCGCTGGTGCTGCCGACGGAAGGCGCGCCCCTGGTTTTTTCGACGAGCCTCGCGCACGATTTCACGTTGCACGTGCAAGACAAGGCGGGCAATTACGTGGACCTGCCCGCAAAAGCCGAGGCGGGACGCGGCGGCTTCGTGATTGACGCGCACGCGTTGCCGGCGCTGGCGGGAAAGCTAGGTCCTGAGATTACTGGAACGCTGCACGGGCGCTGGGGATTTTCAGAATTTGAGGGGCCGCGCTTTCTTTTGCGGTCGGCGCATGCGGAGAAGTGGACGGTCCCACCGGCGGATCAAGAGGCGTTGATTGTAGGGCGCGACGACGTGCTGCACGTGACTTCCAAGTGCGCGCCGTGCGTGGAAAAAGTGACGATGAAGGATCACGACGGCCAAGACCTGAAAGCGACATGGAAAGCGAGCAAAACGGAAGAATTGGAAGTGACCGTACCGTTGAAAGATAAGAGCGCGGGAGAAGTGACGCTGACGATAAAACAATTCGGGTTGAACGCAGCTGACGAATTGCCGTTGCTTTCCTATTCCGAAGCGGCGCATCTGGATCACTTCACGATCAACGCGGGAGACAAACAGGGAGTGCTGAACGGAACGCGGCTGGATGAGGTTTCGAGTTTCGAATTGAACGGCGTGCACTTCGTTCCGGCAAAATTATCGCGCGTGCAGCAAAAAGACGAATTGGGGCTGGCCATTCCGAACGCGGCGCCGGCCTCCAACCTGGAACCGGACGAAAAATTGGTAGCGCACGTGGGATTAAAAGACGGACGCATCCTGGATCTGCAGACGACTGTCGAAGCGCCGCGGCCCAAGGTGACATTGTTGAGCAAGAGCGTGCAGGCCGGTGCCGCGCCATCGGTGATACGACTGGGGAATCAGGACGAATTGCCGCTGGAAGGACGGCTGCTCTTCTTCGTGAAGAGCGAAGTGCCGGAAGAATTTCCGCGGACGGAAAAAATTGAAGTGGCTACCGCGGATAATGCGTTTAACACGGTGCTGAGCGTGGCGGACGGCAGCCTGGTGCTGCAGGATGCACAGAGCGTGATGGCGTCGCTCGATCCGCTGAAAAGTTTCGGGCCTTCGGCGTTTGGCCCGCTGCAATTTCGCGCGGTGAGCGCAGACAATGCCAAAGGAGACTGGCAGACGCTCGCGAATGTGGTCCGCTTGCCTTCGCTGAAGGAGATTCGCTGTCCGGACGCGCCGGACCAGCAATGCAAACTGAGCGGCACGAATTTATTTCTGATCGATTCGGTGGCTTCGAATGCGCAGTTCACGAATAGCGTGCCGGTGCCGGTGGGATTTGTGGGCAGCACGCTGAACGTACCGCGACCCAACGGCACGCTGCTGTATATCAAGCTGCGCGATGATCCTGCTACAGTGAACACCGTGGTGCTGCCGGTCTTGCCAGAGAATTAAAGCGTTCGCGCGAAGGCTGTCATCGCGAGCCGGTACTCCGAATCTATAGTCCCGCGCTTCCGGCTACACTGCTGCTAGAATGCGCGACATGCGACGCCGCCTCAGTCGGTTTCTCACCGCGCTTCTTGTGGTTCTGGCTGTAGTGATTTTCGTTCATGGCGCCAGCAAGGATCGCCCGTGGTGGCATGTGCAGACCAGCGGAATTGATACGAATTTGCGAGGCGTGAGCATTGCGGAGTTCCCGGGTCCTGACCATGTTCCCGTGCCCGTGGTTTGGGCTTCCGGGTCGAATGGCGTGATTCTGCAATCGACGGACGTGGGCAAGACGTGGCGGCGGCTACGCGTGCCGGGCGGCGAGATGCTGGATTTCCGCAGCATTCAGGCGAGAGACGCTACGACCGCTTATGTAATGTCCAGCGGAGAGAGTGACAAATCGCGGATTTACAAGACGATCGACGGCGGAGCGAATTGGAAATTGCAGTACACGGACAAGCGCAAGGAATTTTTTCTCGATGCCCTAGCGTGCGTTTCGGAGATCGAATGCTTCGCGGTCGGCGATCCCATTGATGGAAAGTTCGTGATCGTCCACACCAAGGACGGCCAAAATTGGAAACAGCTCCCCGCCGACCACATGCCCGCTGCTCTTCCCAAAGAAGGTGCTTTCGCCGCCAGCGGAACTTGTCTCGCGATTTACAACGATCGAGACGTGTATTTCGTCACGGGCGGCCCCGCGGCGCGTGTGTTTCATTCGGGCGATGCAGGATACACCTGGACGGTGAACAATACGCCGATCGTGAGCGGTAATCCCTCTTCGGGGATTTTTTCGATCACCGCTTGGGATAAGGCTTTAGTTGTCATGGGTGGCGACTACAAGGACGTCGGCAGTTCACGGAATGTGGCGGCCTATTCGGTTGACCAGGGCAAGACTTGGAAATTGGCCGAGGAACAGCCGGGCGGATTCCGCTCGGCTGTGGCGCGCTTAAACGAGAAATATTTGGTCGCTGTCGGTACGAATGGAGAAGACGTCAGCGATGATGGCGGCGCGCGCTGGAAGCATACCGATTCGCTGAATCTCAACGCGTTGGCGGTGCTCCCAAATAAAGACGCGTGGGCGGTGGGACCGCACGGAACCATTGCGCGCTTGACATGGCGGACGGCTTACACGCTCCACTAGTGGCGCGAGCGCGCTGAGTGGGAGAGATCCTTCGGCCGGCATGAGGCAAAGGCGCCGTCCTCAGGATGACGATGCTCGTCGCGTCGTCAGAGACGCAGCGGGCGAAGAGAAAGAAGGATCACGATTTAGCTGCTGGTCGAAGGACGGACATGAGAATTGCGACGAAAATTGCCTTGCTGTTTGTTACTGCGCTCGGAGTTTTGTTCTTAGGCGGCGGCTCGGTCGGCCAGCAGGCCGCGGAGCCCGCGAATGGAATCGAAGGAGTGTGGACTGGAGTGCTGGGCGGCCAACTACATTTGGTTGTGACCGTCACAAAATCGAGCGGCGGCGAGCTGGGCGGAACGATGGACAGCGTGGACCAGCACGCGGTTCTGGCGTTGAGCAACGTGACGTTTCATGGCGACGCGCTGCGTTTTGAAGTGCCGCGCGTCGGCGGCGTGTACGAAGGCAAGCTGAAGAAAAACGGGCGCGACATTTCGGGCAGCTGGACGCAGGCGGGCGGTCCGGCGCAGGCGCTCGATTTCACGCGGCGCGTGGAATCCGGCGCGACGTCGAAAGGAAATGCGGAACAGGCGGTTCCCAAGCCCGAGCACACGCCGAAGCCGCTGCTGCCGGGATTCAATGCCGTGATTCCCATCGCACCGACGGCCTTCAAAGCGGACGGGAAGTGGCATCTGGTGTACGAGCTGCACATTTCGAATATGGACAAGTGGGAGTACGCGTTCACGCGCATCGAAGTAGTCTCCGCGGATGCGGCGCAGAAAACGCTCGCGACTTTTTCCGGCGCGGACCTGGACGGAATGTTTACGCACCCCGGGGTGCCCGGCGCGGAAAAAGTTTCCAAGCTCGCACCAGGAGAATTCGGGGCGGTTTTTCTGTGGGTGACGTTCGACAAGCTCGAGGATGTTCCCGCGGCGATCGCGGAGCGGATTAGTGTGAAAATCGGCGACTATCCGGAGGCGCTTTCCGTCGTCACGCCGCAGACCCGCGTGGAGAAGAATTCAGTGGTGGTGATCTCGTCGCCACTGGTGGGGGAAGACTGGGTGGCCGGCAATGGGCCGTCGAATACCTCTCTGCATCGCCGCGCGCTGATTCCTATCAACGGTCACGCCTATATTTCGCAGCGCTTCGCGATTGATTGGGTGCAGGCGTATCCGGACGGCAAGATGTACAAGGGCGATCCCAGCGACAATAAGAATTATCGCGCGTATGGAGCGGAAATACACGCGGTGGCGGACGGCGTAGTGACCGAGGTAGGCGACGGCATTCCGCAGAATACGCCGGGAGCGAAATCGCTGGCGGTGCCGATCACGCTGGAAACCGTTGGCGGAAATCACGTGATCATGGAAATCGGCAATGGCTTGTTCGCGTTTTACGCGCACATGCAGCCGGGTTCGCTGCGAGTGAAAGTGGGAGACAAAGTCACGCGTGGCCAGGTGCTGGGGCTGCTCGGCAACACCGGAAATTCCTCGGAGCCGCATCTGCATTTCCAAATTTGCAGCGCCAATTCGGAATTGGGGTCGGAGGGCTTGCCGTACGCGTTTGCTTCCTTCGAAGTGCAGGGGAAAGCCGGCGAAGACAAGTTGTCCTTGTTTCCAGGCGGCCCTGTGAAACATGAGATGGAAATTCCCACCGAAGACGAAATCGTGCGCTTTCAGGACGGCGTAAAATAGCCAATGCTGGGGTTCGTGTTCTTGGGGCGCCGGAACGGTCTGGGAGTTTGTGTTATATTGACCATTCGTATGTCGCGAGCTGCAGAATGAGCAAACTTCGCATTTCGATTGTCGAGTACTTGAATACGGCGCCGCTGGTGTGGGGATTTACCGACGGGCCGCTGGTGGGGAAGTACGATTTGTCGTTCACCTGGCCGTCGCAATGTGCCGAAGCGTTGCGCAGTGGCGCGGCGGACGTGGCGATCATCCCTTCGATCGAATACCAGCGCATCGAAGATGTGGTGGCACTGCCGGGAATGTCGGTGGCGGCGAAAGGTGAAGTGCGCAGCATCCTCGTAGTCTCCAAAAAACCGATCCAGCGCGCCAAGCGCATCGCGCTCGACGCCAGCTCGCGCAGCTCTCAAGCGCTGGTGCGGATTCTGGCCGCGGAACACTGGAACATCCAGCCGGAATTTGTGGAAACCACGCCGGACGCTTCCGAGATGCTGAAAAATGCGGACGCGGCGCTGGTGATCGGCGATCCGGCGCTACGCATCGCGCTGAAGATGGAAGCACTCTCCGTAAAAGTTGGCAGCGGCGGCGATTGCTGCAAAGGCGATCCGGAAGATATGCCGGTGCCAGGCTTCGAAACAATTTTTGTTTACGATGTGGCGTATCAGTGGCGCGAAATGACCGGCAAACCTTGCGTGCTGGCGATTTGGGCCGGGCGCCGCGACGCGATTACGCCGGACGTGGTGGCGGATTTTCAGGCGTCGAAAGCCTACGGACTGGAGCGCCTGCGCGAGATTTCCGAAGCCGCGGCGATCAAGCTGGACATGCCGCCGCGAGCGCTCGAGCGCTACCTCGCCGACAATATTCATTACGGCCTCAAGCCGGAATATCTCGGCGGCCTGAATCTTTATTATGAGAAAGCGGCAGCCGCGGGACTGATTCCGCATCTTCGACCACTGGAATTCGCGGCTTCGCATTCCGCTTCTGCCTCTTCATCCACGGCCCGCCACGGAGCGTGATGGCGTGGAGCGCGTCGGAACTCTTGCGACCCTGCGGCGCTATCCCGTAAAAGGCATGGCAGGTGAAGATGTCGCCGCCGCGCGTGTCACATTCGGGGGCATTGTCGGCGATCGCGTCTATGCCTTTGTTGATGAGCAAGACCAATCCAGTTTTCCGTGGATGACGGCGCGCAAGGCGCACGAATGGTTGTTGCTGCGTCCGCGATTTCTGGACCCGCCGCCCGTGGAGGAGGAGATTCCCACCGCCGCGCGTTACGCCGCCGAAGTCGTCTCTTCGGAAGGTGAGAAATTCACGGTCGGCGACGCGAACTTCACGCGATTTCTGGAAAAGCGCTTCGGGCGTTCGCTCCGGCCGCGCTTTTCGGAGCGATCTATGACGGATGCGGCGCCCGTTTCGCTTTTCGGTCTGGCCACGGTGCGCGGGCTATCGCAGGAAACCGGGCTCGCACTCGATCCACGGCGTTTTCGCGCGAATTTCTATGTGCGCTGGGAATCTGACGAGCCTTTTTACGAAAACCAATTGGTGGGCCGCGCGCTGCGCATTGGCGACGACGTCACGGTTCAGGTCGTGAAGAAGGACGGGCGTTGCGTGATCATTACGCTCGATTCAGAGACGGCGGAGCGTGCGCCTATTGTTCTGGAGAAAGTCGCGCGCGAGCACGATGGATGCGCCGGCGTCTATGCCGCGGTGTTGCGCGAAGGCGTCGTTCGGGCGGATGATCCTGTATACTTGGTTTGAAACGAGCGGGGAGATGA
>Ga0210390_10003001_pt1 | contig 14635 bp, 11 predicted proteins | sample IncBWH11OmetaG_FD_161050 | JGI IMG/M metagenome (GOLD analysis project Ga0210390, IMG submission 161050) | Forest soil microbial communities from Barre Woods Harvard Forest LTER site, Petersham, Massachusetts, United States - Inc-BW-H-11-O ...
TGCAAGGTCACAGTTGTTCCCGCCGAGACGAAAGCCGAGGATGTGTTAGCGCTTAAGCCCGCCGGAGTATTTCTCTCGAACGGCCCGGGCGATCCCGAACCATGCACGTACGCGGTAGACAACATTAGGCGCCTCATGGGACGGTTGCCGATCTTTGGCATCTGCCTGGGGCATCAACTTACCGGAATCGCTCTGGGAGGGAAGACCTTCAAACTGAAGTTCGGCCACCACGGCGGCAATCATCCGGTTAAGCAATTGAACACCGGCAAGATCGAAATCACCGCCCACAACCATAACTTCGCCGTCGATCCGGATTCGCTGCCGCAAAGCGAAGTCGAACTGACCCACATGGATCTCAACGACAACACCCTCGAAGGCATGCGTCACCGCAACCTGCCGCTGTTCACGGTGCAATACCACCCCGAGGCGTCGCCCGGCCCGCACGACTCGCATTATCTGTTCAAGGATTTCGTGAATCTGATGGAGGAGTGGAAAGGATGAGATTCACACTGGAACGACGCACTGACGACTTGTTGCAAACTGGGAAAAGTTTCCCAAGGGCGTTGCAGTTCGTCGCGGCAACCCTGTTGGCGCTGCCCGCCACCTCTCCAGCGAATACTTGCGTTGCCCTCAAGCGCCTGAGGGTACCTCAGGTCTGCGGGCACGTACGAAGCTTGACAGGGGCTGTGATGTCAAACGCCACGGTAAATCTAACCACCCGCGGACGGCCAGAAACTGTCGAAGAGACGACGACAGACAGCAGCGGGAACTTTGGCTTCAGCCATATTGAAAAGGGCGAGTATCAAATTCTTGTCACCAGCGAAGGCTATGCCGCTGCATTGCGGGATCTTGAAGTGGGTCGCCCGAAGGAAGAGCAAAATTGCGTTCGTGCTATCAGCGTCACCCTGGGAGTGGGCAGCTGCGGCAGTTCTGTCGGCTACGAAAAAAGTAAGTGAGGAGGTAATGGAACTATCCCCCCTCACAGTAAGAGCAAAACTGGATAAATGCCCAAACGCACCGACATCTCGAAAATCCTGATCCTTGGCTCTGGCCCCATCATCATTGGCCAGTCGGCGGAGTTTGACTACTCCGGCACGCAAGCCTGCAAGGCGCTCAAGTCGGAAGGTTTTGAAGTGGTGCTGGCCAACTCCAATCCGGCCACCATCATGACCGACCCGGAAGTTGCCGACCGTACTTACATCGAGCCGCTCACTCGGGAATATCTGGAAGAGATTATTCGCGTCGAACGCGAACTCTCGCCCGGCGCCGGATTCGCGGTTCTGCCCACGGTCGGCGGCCAGACCGCTCTCAATCTGGCGATCGAGCTTTCCGACGGCGGCATCCTGGACAAATTCAACGTCCAGCTCATCGGCGCACAGATCAGCGCCATCAAGAAAGCCGAAGACCGGCTGTTCTTCAAAGATGCGATGCAGAAGATCGGCCTCGATGTTCCCAAATCCGCGCTGGTAAACAATCTGAAAGACGGCTTGGAGTTCGCCGGCAAGATTGGCTTCCCAGTCATCGTGCGCCCATCCTTTACCCTGGGCGGCAGCGGCGGCGGCATCGGCTACAACCGCGAAGAATTGATGGAAGTGCTCGCCCGCGGCCTCGATTTCTCTCCCGTACACGAAGCCCTGATCGAAGAGTCGGTGCTGGGCTGGAAAGAGTACGAACTCGAGGTGATGCGCGACCTCAAAGATAACGTCATCGTTATTTGCTCGATCGAAAACGTCGATCCCATGGGCGTGCACACCGGTGATTCGATCACCGTTGCTCCGATTCAGACGCTCACCGATCGCGAGTATCAATCCATGCGGGACGCAGCCATCGCCGTGATTCGTGAAATCGGCGTCGAGACGGGCGGATCGAACATTCAATTTGGCGTGCATCCCGGCACCGGCCGAATGGTCGTAATCGAAATGAATCCGCGAGTATCACGTTCCTCGGCGCTCGCGTCGAAAGCCACAGGTTTCCCCATCGCCAAGATTGCCGCCAAGCTGGCGGTGGGTTATACGCTGGACGAGATCCCCAACGACATTACGCGCAAGACGCCAGCCTGCTTCGAGCCCACGCTCGATTACGTGGTAGTGAAGATTCCCAAGTGGCAATTCGAAAAATTCCCCGGAGCCGATGAGAGCCTGGGTCCGCAGATGAAATCCATGGGCGAAGTTATGGCCATCGGGCGCACTTTCAAGGAAGCTCTGATGAAGGCGGTGCGCGCGCTGGATACGGGTAGGCGCATTGGCGGAGAAAAAATCGAGCCCAAAATTCTCACTCAACGGCTGGTGACGCCGCATCCCGAGCGGCTTTCCTACGTTCGCTACGCATTGCGTCAGGGCCACACCGTCAAGCAACTGGCGAAGATGACTTCCATCGATCCATGGTTTCTTTATCAACTCAAAGAAATTAATGACATGCAACTTGAGCTGGAGAAACATCCCATGGAGTCGATCCCGACCGAAGTGCTGCGCGAGGCCAAGCGCATGGGCTTCTCCGATGGACGACTGGCGGCAACCTGGCGGCTCAACGGAAAGGGCGATCAGGATAAAGTCCGTCATCAACGGCGGAAGCACGGGATTAAGCCTGTCTATAAGCGTGTCGATACCTGCGCCGCCGAATTCGAAAGCTACACCCCTTATCTCTACTCGACTTACGAGGATGAGGATGAGGCGGCGCCGACCCAGAAAAAGAAGGTCATCATCCTGGGCAGCGGGCCCAATCGCATCGGGCAGGGAATTGAATTCGACTACTGTTGCTGCCACGCGGCATTTGCTCTGCACGACGATGGCTACGAGACCATCATGATCAACTGCAATCCCGAGACCGTCTCGACCGACTACGACACCAGCGACCGCCTGTACTTCGAGCCGCTGACTCTCGAAGACGTGCTTGCCATCTGCGAACACGAAGCTTCCGCGGGCGCGCCGGTTGGGGTAATCGTGCAGTTCGGTGGGCAGACACCGCTGAACCTCTCGTTGCCGCTGAAGGCCGCAGGCGTGAATATTATCGGCACGTCGCCGGAATACATCGATCTGGCCGAAGATCGCAAACGTTTCGGCAAACTGCTGGAGGAACTCGATATCCCGCAAGCTCCCGGCGCAATGGCAGCCTCGATCGAGGAAGCCGTCGCGGGCGCAAATCGCGTCGGGTACCCAGTACTGGTGCGTCCCTCGTACGTCCTCGGCGGACGCGCCATGGTCATCGCCTACGACGAAGAAACCGTAACCCGCTACATGAAAGAGGCGGTCGAATATTCGCAGGACCGCCCGGTGCTGATCGATCATTTCCTCGAAGACGCCATCGAAGTAGATGTGGACGCGCTCTCGGACGGTGAAGATGTCATCATCGGCGGCATCATGCAACACATCGAGGAGGCCGGCATCCACTCCGGCGATTCCTCCTGCGTACTGCCGGCTGTCGATATTCCTCAACCCTTGATGGCTCGCATGCGCGAGTACACCTTCAAGTTGGCTCGCGCCCTGAACGTGGTTGGGCTCATGAACATTCAATTTGCCATCCCCCGCATCAATGGCCACTCCAAGGGCAGTGAGGGTGGAAAAGTTTATGTGCTGGAAGTGAATCCGCGTGCTTCACGCACTGTTCCTTTTGTTTCGAAGGCGACAGGCGTGCCCATGGCGAAAATTGCGGCTCGATTGATGACTGGACGCAAGCTGCGCGAATTTCTGCCCGAGTTCATCGAGCGGGGGGCCGACCTCGATACCGGATCCTGCTATTACGTGAAGTCTCCGGTTTTCCCGTGGAATAAATTTCCCGGTGTCGATACCGTGCTCGGCCCCGAGATGAAATCCACCGGCGAAGTCATGGGCGTGGCGGACAACTTTGGCGAAGCCTTTGCCAAAGCGCAAACGGCGGCGGGGCAGAAGTTGCCCACCCAGGGCACAATCTTTGTCAGCGTCACCGATCATGACAAAACGCAAGTGGCGGAAGTCGCCCGCAAATTTGTGGACATGGGTTTCAAGCTGGTGGCAACGGCGGGCACTGCCGACGTGCTGGAGAACGCGCGCATGACGGTTGAACGTGTTTACAAAGTGAAGGAAGGCCGCCCCAATGTGGTCGACCTGATCAAAGGTGAGCGCATTCAACTTATCATTAACACTCCGCACGGGGTCGATCCATTTTTCGATGAGAAGGCCATTCGTCGAGCTGCGGTCAGCGCGCGTATTCCGACCATCACCACGCTATCCGCTGCCCGCGCCGCCGCCGAAGGAATATCCGCATTACAGCGAGGACAGGTCAGAGTGCAAGCACTCCAGAAGCTGCATTCGGACAGAGCGCAGAAGGTTCTATGAGCAAAAACTTTGTCGGGTCGTGCCCGATAACTTCGTAGCCTGGCGCTCTCCGAGAACCAAAGCTGATAAGCTAAGAGCTGATAGCTGAGGACTGTTCTTATGCTACTTCACGGAATCTTCCCACCCATCACAACCCCGTTCTATCCGGATGGAAACCTCTATTTTAAAAAGCTCGAAGCCAATGTCGAGCGGTATTCGAAGACCCCGGCCGCAGGAATTGTAGCTTTGGGTTCGACCGGCGAGGCTGTTTTTCTTTCAGATCAGGAGCGGCGCGATGTGCTCAAGAGCACCCGTGCGGCGGCTACGCCGAGCAAAGTGCTAATCGCAGGAACCGGGAGCGAGTCTGCGCTTGACACCCTGAAGCTCACCGATTATGCGGCTGAACTGGGATACGACATCGCGCTCGTGCGCACTCCGTTCTATTACAAGAAGCAGATGCAGCCCGCCAATATGCTGGCGTTTTATCGCACCGTAGCTGACCGGTCGCCCCTTCCGGTGATGATTTACAGCGTTCCGTCATTCACTGGTTATGACTTGCCGGTTGAGCTCGTAATCGAACTGGCGCAGCATCCCAATATTATTGGGATGAAGGAATCGGGCGGCGACGTTGAAAAAGTCCGCCGCATGGTTGATGGCACGCGGCACGTGAAGCGCAGCGCCACGGTTACCGAGACCTTCGACGCGGTCACGCCCCGCATGCTGAAGGCGACGAGCCCGGGCAACGGACAGGGCAGGGAACTGGTTCCTGTAGGCGCGCTCGCGGGCTCTGCAGAACAAACGATGAAGGAATCAGGCTCGGCCAGCCGCGCGCGCGAGAATCCGTCTTCTGCTGCCGTGACCGTAATTTCAGGAGTGAAGACGCGACAGAAGGAAGTTGGATTTCAGCTCCTCGTGGGTGCCGCGCAGACGCTCGAACCATCCTTGCAGGTGGGTGCAGTGGGCGCGATTCTCGCCTTCGCCGATGCTGCCCCCACGGCCTGCTATGAAATTTACGCCGCGCGGAAGGAGGGCGACATCGAACTCGCCCGGCTTAAACAGGCACGTATTGCCAAAGCGGCGCAGCGGGTGGTCGGAGAGTTCGGCATCGCTGGCATGAAGCACGCCATGGATTTCAACGGTTACTTCGGCGGCCCGGTGCGCCTTCCCCTGCTGCCGCTCACCGCCGATCTGAAAGCTGAAGTCGAACAGTTGATGGCCGATATTCGCAATTAGACTGGCCGGTCGTCACAGCCCCTTGTGATCCTCGTTTCATTGCGCTATTATTATTTTGAACGAACGTTCGAACTTTTATGGCTTCTTCCTCCTCCCCAGTCGCGTCCGCGGTTTCTCTTCGCCGCCGTACTGCTGGCCTGGACCTTCCTGCTGAAAGCCGCTTTGATCGCCGGCTGGGCAAGATTCTGGCGCACGCCACCGAAGTCTTTTATGAAAAAGGTTACGAGGGCGCGTCCATGCGCGACCTTGCCCGTTCCAGCGGCATGTCCTTGTCCGGGCTTTACTACTATTTCGAGTCGAAAGAGAAACTGCTCTACCTGATCCAAAGGCACACCTTTAGCACCATCGTGGAGCGGTTTCGCGAACGTCTCGATGATGTTTCCGATCCGGAACAGCGCATTCGCGTGTTCATCTTGAACCATCTCGAATATTTTCTTGCCAACCCGAAGGCAATGAAAGTTCTTTCCCACGAAGCGGAAGTGCTGAAGAACGGTTTTGGCTCCGAGATCGCCGCCATCAAACGCGAATATTACCGGATCTGTGTCGGCCTGCTCGACAACTTTAGGATGGCAAAGAGACTGGAATTTTCGAGTCGCATGGCGGTGCTCAGTCTATTTGGCATGATGAACTGGATTTACACCTGGTATAACCCGCGAGTCGACGCCGACGCTGAAGAATTGTCCCGTGGGATGGGCAACATTTTCCTGCGGGGAATCGGCGCTACGACTGGGCGTCAACCGGGTCGCAGCAAGTCATTACAGAAAAACAAGAAAAAGAAGACGTCATCAAACTAATTTCGGATTTGACCATTACGAAAAGGAGTCTAAACATGGCTACTACATTGCAGCCGGCAGCGGATGAAAGCACCAAGCAACTAGTCAACTACCGCGCCGATGGCGGCGTCGCGGTAATCGAGATGTTCGATCCCCCGGCTAACACCTATACCTACGAAATGAACCGGCAGTTGGATGAGGCGATTCTCAAAGCCCGCATGGACAATGGCGTGTACGTCATCGTGCTCACGGGGTCGGGAGACAAGTTTTTCTCCGCCGGCGCCAACATCAAAATGCTGGCCAGCGTCGATCCCACCTTCAAATATTACTTCTGCTTGCATGCCAACGAGATGCTGCTTCGGTTAGAGCACACACCGAAACTGGTGATCGCTGCGATCAACGGACACTGCGTCGGCGGTGGACTGGAAATCGCCATGGCCGCGGACATTCGTATCGCCCGCCAAGACGCCGGCAAGATCGGCCTTCCCGAGGTAAATCTAGGCGTGCTTCCCGGAACCGGTGGCACGCAGCGGCTTTCGCGCATGGTGGGAAAAAGTAAAGCCATCGAGCTGATGGTGACCGGGAACACGTTCTCCTTCGAAGAAGCGAAGGAATTCGGCATCATCAACGACATTTTTGATCGCGACGGTTTCATGGAAAACATTATGGAATACGCTCGCCAATTCTGCCCGCCCAACAAAGCGGCGAAGGCCGTGGGGCGTATCAAGCGCGCGGTGCAAACTGGCTGGGAGATTCCGATGGAATCCGCGCTGGCCGTGGAACGCGAAAATCAACAACTGCTTTTCCAGAGCGAAGACGCCAAGGAAGGTCTGGCGGCCTACGTGGAAAAGCGTCCGGCAGTGTTCAAAGCGAAATGAGATGCAGGACGGCCATCTCGCTTGTCTTGCTTTGATTCGATCGAATCGAAAGATAAAGAAGATGATTGCAGCTACCAAAATAAAACTTTCCCCCGGACGCCTGCTCATCGACGGTCAGTGGACCGACGCCTCGAAGCGCTTCGACACCACCAATCCAGCGACCGGCGAAGTTCTGACCCAGATCGCGGAAGCTTCTGCCGACGATGTCGACCAGGCCGTGCAAGCGGCCCGCCGCGCATTCGAAGAGCGCAACGGTCCCTGGCGCAAGATGTCATCCAGCGAGCGCGGGCGCCTCATCTGGCGTCTTGCCGATCTACTTGAAAAGAACATCGATGAATTCGCCGAACTCGAAACCCTCGACAACGGCAAACCAATTTTCGAGTCTCGTTACGTCGATATGCCGATGGTGATCGACGTTCTTCGCTACTACGCGGGGTGGGCCACCAAAATTCATGGCGAGACCGTTAACACGCTTGAGACTGCGTTCACCTACACGCTGCGCGAGCCCGTGGGCGTCGTCGGCCTGATTGTTCCGTGGAATTTCCCGCTGCTGCTGGCATCGTGGAAGCTAGGCCCAGCGCTGGCTTGCGGTAACACCATCGTTTGGAAACCTGCCAGCCTGACATCGCTGACTGCATTGCGATTCGGCGAATTGGCGGTTGAGGCGGGTGTGCCGGCAGGGGTTTTGAACATCGTTACCGGCCGCTCCGAAGTTGGCAGGACGATTGTCCGCCATCCCGGAATCGACAAAATCGCATTCACCGGATCGACCGATGTCGGCAAGGAAATCATGCGTAGCGCCGCCGACAGCATGAAGCGCCTCACGCTTGAACTTGGCGGCAAATCACCCAACATCGTTTTTGCCGATTCCGATATCGACAGCGCCGTCAAGGGCGCAATCACTGGGATCTTCTACGGCAAAGGCGAAGTTTGCAATGCAGGCTCACGTCTGTTCGTCGAAAGCAAAGTCCAGGACGAATTCCTGGAGAAACTTGTCGGCCGCGCCAAAAAAATGCAACCCGCCGATCCGCTCGATCCCAAAACCCGCATGGGCGCAATCGTCAGCCAGGAGCAGATGCAAACCGTTCTTGGCTACATCGAAGCGGGCAAGAAAGAGGGCGCGAGGCTGATCGCGGGCGGAAATCGGGTTTCGGTGGACGGGGGCAAGGGGTTCTTCATTGAACCCACAATCTTCGGCGACGTTAAGAATGACATGAAGATTGCCCAGGAGGAAATCTTCGGCCCCGTGCTGGCGACGCTCAGCTTTGATGATGTAGATGAAGTGATCAAGCTAGCGAATAGCAATCCCTACGGCCTCGCCGCAGCGGTGTGGACTCGCGACGTGAAGAAGGCGCATTCGGTTTCGCGACAGCTCCGCGCGGGAACAGTATGGATTAATACTTATGGCCTGATGGATGCGTCGTTGCCATTCGGCGGCTACAAGACTTCGGGCTTTGGCCGGGAGTTGGGCGTGCATGCCATCGAGCACTACACGGAAATGAAAACAGTTTGGCTAAATTTGGCGTAGAGACACTGCTAGCAATGTCTCTACAACGAAGAACCAAATCGGATTTGCAGAGGTTTTATGCCAGGTAAAGTTGCAAAAATCGGAACTTTCAGTGACTGGGTCGGTTTGTTTGACGATTGGCGAAAAGATATCGGCGTCAATCACGATGAGATTGCTGATTTCAAGTTCGACACGCTTTATGGCGCGATCGAAACGGATGAAATTCAGTTTGGTGCCTTCAAAGGTCGCCGCAAGTGGGAAAACCTGCGCCAGGTACCCACGCAACAGATGCGCGATGCTCTCATCAACTTGATCGTCTATCAAGGCGACACTGAGTTTGCCAGCGTTGAGCAGCAACGCAATCTGTTCGAGAGTGCCCCCACCGACTGGGACCGCAAAGCAATTACTCGCGTGATGATCGAAGAGATGCGCCACGGCTGGCAAATGTGTGCGCTTCTGATCGATCACTTCGGCTACTCGGGTAAAGTCGAGGCGCAGAAGATGCTTGAGCGCCGCGCCTTCGACAACAAGCGCCTGCTGGGCGCATTCAACGTCGACGTCGACAACTGGATGGACTTTTTCACCTACACCGACTTCGTTGACCGCGATGGCAAATTCCAGTTGCAGATGCTGAAGTATTCAGCTTTCGCCCCGCTGGGCCGATCCATGTCCTACATGCTGCGCGAAGAAGCCTTCCACATGGGCACCGGCAATGACGGCCTCCGCCGCATTGTCGAGGCGGGAGTAATTCCGGCGTGGCTGATCCAAAAATATTTGAATAAGTGGATCTCCAGTTCCTACGATCTGTTTGGCACCGACAATTCCTCCTCGGCGCATTGGGCATACGTCTGGGGAGTCAAAGGCCGTTACGACGAGCCGAAGAACCCTCATGAAGCCAAGGTCGACGAACTGAACGACTACAACCGGCACTTGTATCGCGACGAAGTTGCCGGCCTGATTGAGCGATTTAACAGCGTACTGAAGCCCGGCGAGGCCAAACTGTATGCGCCTGATATCAAATTCAATCGCAACATCGGCCGCTGGGCGGGACAGAAATTCCATGCCCAGACCGGCGAGCCGATCGATGACAGGGGCTATGAGCAGCACGTAAAGGATTTCATGCCCACAGCCGAAGATAGGAAGTTGTTGCTGGACATCATCGGCAACGAGAAGAAATGGATCGCGCCAAAAGAAGGAGCACGCGATCCGCTTTCGTCAATCGGTGAAGTCCGCAAATCGGCAATTAATTTGTAAGTCGCTGGGTGGGCAATCACCTGCCCATGCTCCATGGGGGGACGGTCTACAACCCGTCCCGGCCGAGCACGGCTCGGCAGTTCTTGCTAAATATGAGAAGTATCGCTGCCGACATTCCGAAAAATGACCGTACCTCGACTGATCCATACACTTTGGGTGAGCTGATGGTTGCCACCGCCGCCCGCGAAATCCGCGATGGAGAAATTGTTTTTGTCGGCATGCGATTACCGCTGATCGCATTCGTGGTCGCGAAAAAGACTCACGCTCCAAACGCCGTAGGTTTGTTCGAGAACGGCGTAATCCGTACCACGCCGGCGCCGGAGTTGATCTACACCATGGCCGATCCGCCGAATATCCTGGGTGCAACGCAATGCCTGGACATGCTCGGAGTCATGAGCTTGCTGCAGTCGGGCCGAGTCGACATGGGATTTCTTGGGGCCGCGGAGGTCGACCGCTTCGGCAATCTGAACTCTACCGAGGTGCGGGGAACGAAAGGCAACACTCGTTTACCAGGATCCGGCGGCGCCTGCGACATTGCTTCGCTCGCTCATCGATTTGTAGTTCTTCTGGAGCACAGCAAACAGCGCCTGCCGGAACGAGTTTCGTATATGACGAGCCCGGGGAATGGAAGTAGTCCGGGCTGGCGACAACGTGTAGGCCTGCCGCGCGGAGGGCCATCTGCGGTGATTACAACCAAAGCCGTGCTGCGTTTTGGCGAAGACGGAGAAGCATTTCTCGCTTCCGTGCATCCGGGAATCGAAACACAGGATGTACTCGACAATACAAGTTGGACGTTGCGCCTAGGCGAAGACGCGACGCAAACTTCGGAGCCTACCGCAGCAGAGTTAGGAGCGATTCGCGAATACGACAAACAGGGTTTCTGGACACAATAAGACTGAGTTGCGCGAACCCGTCCTGAGCCAAGTCGAAGGAGCCCACGCCCGCGAGGCATCAGTATGGCGACACAATCAGTAGCGGAGTACTCTCGCATCGCGCTGGATCTTCAAGTTCCGGTCGCGCGCATTACCCTGGACAATCCACCGCTGAACGTTATCGACATTCCGATGATGGAAGAACTGGTTGAGGCATTAACCGAGATCGAAGCCCGGCCTGACATTTCCATTCTGATTATTGGCGGTTCTCAAAAAGCGTTCTCCGCCGGGGTCGACATCGCCGCTCACACTCCTGAAAAGGTTGAGCAAATGCTCGCGAAGTTTCACAGCGTCATCCGCATGCTGGTGAGCTCGAAGAAAGTGAGCATTGCCGCTGTGCACGGCAATTGCCTGGGCGGAGGCGCTGAACTCGCCATGGTCTGCGATATGACGTACACATCGGAGCTCGCGACATGGGGGTTTCCGGAGATCAAACTGGGCTGTTACCCCCCGGTCGCCGTCACGGCGTTGGCTGCGCTGGTGGGACAGAAACACGCCGCCGATCTTGTGCTTACCGGGCGCTTCATCACCGGCAGGGAAGCGGCAAACATCGGACTGGCAAATTCCGTTGTGCCCGAAGTCGATCTCGAGCATACCGTGCAGGACACAGCTCACCATCTTTCGCAGCTCAGTCCGGCGGCACTGGCCATTGCCAAGAAAGCGATCTACGCGTGGGATGCAATTCATTTCGACAAAGGCCTCGCCCGAGCGGAGAAGATTTACTTTGACGAGTTAATTAAAACGGAAGACGCGCGGGAGGGCATCAACGCTTTTCTCGAGAAACGCACGCCGGTATGGAAGGGAAAATAGGCGTGTCTAAGCTGCTCCCCATGCCCGAAGCGATTGCCGAGTTGGTCCCGGACGGCGCCTTGATCGCGCTCGGCCTGCAGATGGAGCAGATGATTCCCTTCGCCGCCGGGCACGAGATTGTCCGTCAGAAGAAACGCGATCTCACTCTGATTGGACCAATCTCGGACATCCTCTTTGATCAGCTCATCGCTGCGGGTTGTGTGGAGCAAGTCATTGCCGCCTGGGTTGGAAATGTGATGATGGGGTCAGCTTACAACTTCCGCCGCGCCGTCGAAAAGAATGGGATTAAGGTTTTCAACATGACTAACTTTTCCATTGCCCTGGCTCTGCAGGCCGGAGCCATGGGTGTGCCCTTCCTTCCGACTCGAACCGCATTGGGCAGCGATGTCGCAAAGGGCAATCATTTCTTCTATCAGATTTTTTCACCCTTCGAACCAAAGGAGTCCTTGCAGGCGATACGCGCGCTGAATCCCGATGTCACCATCGTTCACGTGCAGCGGGCCGACCGCGAAGGCAATGCCCACTGCTGGGGCAACTTCGGGGTGATGATCGAAGGAGTTCGAGCCGCCAAGCGCGTGATCGTAGTCGCAGAAGAAATCGTCGAACCCGAAGTAATTGCCAGCGATCCCAACCGCACCGTGATTCCCGGCTTTCTGGTAAACGCCGTGGTCGAGTGTCGGTACGGTGCGCATCCCTCGCCCGTCCAGGGATATTACAAGCGCGACGACGCATTCTTTCGCCAATACCACGAGCAGACCAAGACAAAGGCCGACAGCGACGCGTGGCTCGACCGCTGGGTGTACGGCACCGCCGATCGACGAGCGTATATGAACCAGCTGGGCGCGTGCCGTGTGGAAGAGTTGGGCGTGAAGCAACACGCATACGCCGCGCAAACAGATTTTGGATATTGAAAGCAGCACCTGGCAATTGGCATTTGGCCGTTTTTGCCCTGGATGAAACGTTAAGGGTCCAAATGCTAATTGCCAATTGCTAAATGCCACGGACACATGAAAAAAGAACTCATCGAACTCAAAGTCAACGGCCGCTCTCACGAGCTTGCCTTCGAGCCCAGCAAGCTGCTGCTCGACGTGTTGCGTCAGGATCTCGACCTTACCGGATCCAAGCGCGGTTGTGACGATTCCTCCTGCGGCGCCTGCACTGTTCTGGTCGATGGCATCCCGATGATGTCGTGCACACTACTCGCCGCCAGTTGCGAAGGGCAGGAGATCACTACGGTAGAGGGTGTAAGTGAGCACGGAAGCCTCGCCGCTATTCAAAAAGCTTACGGCGACTGGGGCGGAGCACAGTGCGGCTACTGTACTCCCGGATTCATCATGACCGTCAAACATCTGCTGGCGGAAAATCCGGAACCAACGGAGCAAGAAATTCGCGGCGCGCTCAGCGGAAATCTCTGCCGTTGCACCGGCTACAGCCAGATGTATCAGGCAATCAAGGCGGCAATCGACGCCGAGCAAAAGGGAATGGCAGCGAAGTAATTCAATCGGATTGTCATTTCGAACGAAGCGAGGAATCTGTAGTGGCCAACGACCAACGACGAACGCGTAACGGCTTCTCTATCATCGGCAAACCCACCGCCATGGTCGATGCCGCCGGCAAAACTACCGGCGCGGGCAAATACACCGACGACCTCAGCTTGCCCGGAATGCTCATTGGCCGAATTCTGCATTCGCCCTACCCGCACGCCCGCATTAATCGCATTGACACCAGCCGGGCCGAAAAACTGGAAGGCGTCGTCGCGGTTGTAACGGGAAAAGATGCACCCAACCCCTACGGCATTCTTCCTGTCGGCCACGACGAATACGCTCTCGCGCTCGACAAAGTCCGCTACGTCGGCGACAACATTGCCTGTGTTGCCGCAGTCGATGAAGCCACCGCAGATCAGGCGCTGGAATTAATTGATGTCGAATACGATCTCCTGCCCGCCTATTTCGATCCCGAAGAATCGATGAAGGCTGAGACGGATCTTATCCACGACAACAAGCCGCATAACCTCGAAAAAGATTACCACCACGTATTTGGAGATCCTGAAAAAGGCTTTGCCGATGCCGATCACATCGCCGAAGCCCGCTTCATCGCCAACGAAGTCACCCATGCGGCAATGGAGCCGCACTCAACACTTGCGGCATTCGAAATTGATTCGCACACCGGCAACCGCGGGCGCCTCACCGTTCAGTCCTCAACCCAGGTCCCTTACTACCTGCAGCATAAGCTCTCGCTCGTGCTCGAAATGCCGATGGCGCAAATCCGCGTCATCAAGCCGCTGGTAGGCGGTGGCTTCGGTGGCAAGAGTGAAGTCATTCCCCTAGAAATCATTGCGGCGATTGCGGCGCGCAAAGCGCTCGCCCCAGTGAAGATCACATACACCCGCGAAGAAGTCTTTTGGGCCCACCGCGGACGTCCGCGCACCATCATCGATCTGAAGACTGGAATCAAAAATGACGGCCGCATTACCGCCGTCAAAGCCCGCGTAGTTCAGGATGGCGGAGCCTATTGCTCCTATGGCGTCGTCACCATTCTTTACTCTGGCGCCCTGCTGGGCGCGCTTTACGACATTCCTAACATTCAATACGACGGCTATCGCGTTCTAACCAACAAGCCAGTGTGCGGAGCGATGCGTGGTCACGGCACCGTCAACGTCCGCTTTGCTTTCGAATCGCAACTCGACGAACTTGCAGCCAGGGCGGCCATCGATCCCGCCGAGATTCGCCAACGCAATCTACTCCAGCCGCCCTGCATCACCGTGAACGGCCTGCGCGTGCAGAGTTACGGCTTGCCTGAATGTATCGAGCAGACCGTCGAACGCTCAGGATGGAAACGACGCAAAGGCAAGCTGCCCACGGGCCGTGGCCTAGGCATTGCGTGCAGTCACTACGTAAGTGGCGCGGCAAATTCCATCATCCGTTCCGACATGCCGCACTCTACGGTGAATATCAAGATC
>Ga0210390_10003002_pt1 | contig 14631 bp, 11 predicted proteins | sample IncBWH11OmetaG_FD_161050 | JGI IMG/M metagenome (GOLD analysis project Ga0210390, IMG submission 161050) | Forest soil microbial communities from Barre Woods Harvard Forest LTER site, Petersham, Massachusetts, United States - Inc-BW-H-11-O ...
CGGAACAAGAAGCCGCACCGGAGGAGATCAGCGCCATCCGGGAATGGCTGCAACGAGAAGGCACGTGCTTGCTGCTGGCCCCGCATCACGACGTGGGCTTCACCGACGATTTCGCCCAGCGTCAGGTTGAATACCAGCATCACGGCGACCCGCTGGTGCCCCGCCAACAACGGTTCGGGCAGTACACCCGCTCCCTGATGACGGCCCTCGAGGTCCCGGTGCACAACACTTGGGGGCTGCGTCCTGCTGTTGTCGAGGGCACCAAGCAGATCGCACCCCTGACCGCGGCCCGCGACCTGGACGCCGCGAGGCTGCTCGACAACGTCACCACGTTCAACTTCCATCCCCACCTGCCGCACTACGAACTCACCGCTCCGGAGAGCGACTCGGTGCGGGTGTTGGGTCGTCAACGGATCGATCCCTCGAGGCCCCATCCCTTCACCGCGGCGGGCAACACCGAATTCAACGCGCTGATCTGGATGCCGGCGTCGGGCTGGCGTGCCGGCGACATCGTCCTCGTCGACTCCACGAACTTCACCACGCTTTTCGGCGGCACCGACAGCCTCAAGAATTTTTGGCACAACCTTGCCATCATGAAGTGATGTTTCGGCGTCACCGTGGGGTCGATGCCCAGGATTGCGGAGCGAGAGGAAGCTAGAGGTCACAATGCCCGGTATGGCAGCGATGGCCATGGGCGCAGCGCCCGTCCTCGGTGGTGCGCTGCTCGGCGCTGCGGTGGGGCAACTCAGGGGTCCAGACATGCGAGAGGGGATTAAACAAGACCTGGAGCTGCTCGAGCAGCTGCCTGAAATGGAGGCGGCCCGGCGGGAGGCGCTGCGGCGCAGCATCAACGACCGCATCGATGAATTGATCGTGGCGGAGGACAAGGCACGCCAGCTGCGCGCCACCGCCAGTTCCTATGCAGGAAGCTGGCGTGACATCGTCCTATTTGCCTGCACGGTGCTCTTCTCGATTGTCTGGTGGTCGGTCGACCACGACCGGGACAGCTGGCTGCCCGTGTTCATTACCACGATTGCGGCGTCGGTCGTGGCGGGCGGCTACGCAGTCCGGGGTATGCGCCGAAGCGCGCGCAGGATGCGTCGTCGCGCCGGTCGTGGTCAGCAATCGTAAGCGGCGTCCGCCCGGTCGCACGCGCGTGGCAACACGGGTTGTGAGCGTCGTCGGTGGCTTCGCGCCACGCGGCTCGGCTGGCCCGTCGGGCAACCGGGGTGTGCATTGACCGGGGGCGCCGCTACGTGCCGACTGCGGCATGCTCGCCGGGCCAGGGCCGCGACGCGCACGGGCGCTTTACCGGACGCCGAAAGCCGACGCATGAGTGACAGCACCGAACCCGTACCCGTCCGCACGAGTTTCACCGCCGACGAGATCGACACGATCTACGACGACCTTTGGGCGGCGGGTTACGTCCTGCATTGCACGGACATTGAGGACGGGGAGGTTGTGGTTCCCACGGTCGACCGGCTGCGCGAGATTGGCGACGTGCTGCACGACATCTGCGACGGGCTGTTAGAAGCCGACGAGGCCGACGCGCGTCCGCGCCGGTGAGCCCGTACGCAGGGCCACGCTTTCACAATCCCTATACCCCGAGTTGAGCATTCGTTGATTCAGCAAGCTGGATCAAACGGACCGCATCGGGCGATGGGACGGAGCAGAATCCGAATGCGTAGGGCCCAAACTTGGAGTACAGGAATCGGATGAAAAGAATGAAGAAAATCATAACTTGCGCTGCAATGGTATCTTTCGGCTTCTGTGCGTCAATATTTCTCCCGGCTGGATCGGCTCACGCCGACCTCTGCCCGTATCCCGGCGTTGGGTCCGGTGGCGGCGCTTTGTTCGCGCAAGGTGGCTTCTGCGACTACCCGACCGAGATCAACGGCTCGCATATGCATTGCGAGGCAGGTGGTTTCGGCGTCAACGGCATTCTCGGTGCCGCTAACGGCGGCGGTAGCTTCGCATTCGGTGGCGCTGGTATCGGCGCCCTTAGTTGTACGTGGCGCTGTCCAGACGGTGTTACATCACCGGCACCCAACCCGCCAGGGTTGTGGAGGGAATACATGGTGGTGATGAACTCTACTAACTTCTGCAAGGATCACATGAATCCCAACGGATTCACCAGCGATCCCGTTCTAGCCACCGAGGGAGTCCCGCCAGATGAGCGACCAACGGAAGCACCGGAAATACCGGGACGACCGATCCCCAAACCGGTACCACCAGCACCCGCGTTGCAAGTAACACCGGGGATACCGGGAGCGTTAACACCAGGGATACCGAATCCGTAATGGACCGGCGAGCTGCGTGGATTGTTGTGTATGAACTGCGTGCCGGTTCTGGGCTGTCATTGATAGCCGCAACTAACCCCCAGCAAACACCTGTTTCCGGGCTAGTGGCATGTTTGTGGCACGCGGGCCGATGCAAAGGTGCATAACCGCAGCCCAGACGTGGTGCGCGATACTGGGATTGAATTAGTCACGGCTTGCCAAACGGCGAGGACGCCTCCGCCTAATCTGCTATCTCCGAACCTTTGTGGTCCCGTGGACGCTGGCTGAGCAGTCAGCTTCCGATCAGCTGGTTGCGTTCGTCGAGCTGTTCGTCGACCTGACGACTTGACGGCTCGCCCCGGTGCCCGCGGATCGACCAACGCACCACGGCCAAGAGCCGGAGTTCGGAGTCGATGACATCGAGGTCGCGCATACGCGGAGCTTAGGTCGGCGCGCCAGCACCAGGACTTCACCGTCGAAGAGGACTTGGCCCTCGGCGGTCAACTGTCCCGGAATCAAGAAACACTTCCCCGGTCACCGAGCGTTTCGCGCGCCGCCACGGCTGGTTGACGGCGTTCGCGGCGGCGCAGGTTGGCGGTCGCAATGTGGATCATCATCTTCGGCTGCAGCAGCCGAGTGGGCGCGTCGACGAATGCGACGACCTTTGTGAACTGTTCGGCGACAAAGAGGTCGGACTCGGCGGCGGTCTGAAGCCGGTCGACGTACCTATTGGCGAGGCGCAGCGACAGTGGTCTTGGGCCTTCGACCTCGGGCAGGTTAAGGTCGCCGCCAACCGCGAATCGCCAGGCCACCCCGATCGGTTTCGCCGCGGCACGGAAATAACGACGCGCCAAGCCATTCGCGCCGCGCTGTAGACATTGGCGCAGCACGTGCGCCTGCAGGGCGGCCACCGTCATGCCCTGGCCGTAAATGGGATTAAAGCTGCAGATTGCGTCACCGACAACCACTAGACCGGCGGGGAACCGCCGCATCTTGTCGTAGCGTCGCCAGCGACTCTCGGGGTAATGGAAACGACAGACTTCGGTGAGCGGCTCAGCGGCACCAATCGCCGCCACCACATGCGCCGGAACCAAACCCTCAACGAAGGCCAGCATTTCGGCCGGCTCGGACGGCGGTTCGTGCCCCGCCATCCCGCCGATGGTGAACATCCAGGTGTCGTTCTCGTAGCCGGCTAACGCCATGGCGATGGGCCGGCCCGGGACGGGAGTGACGAGGACCACCAATTCCTTGAGCGTGCCAGGCGGGATCCGCAGCAGCTGACTGGAATACACCACACGCACACCGACTTGCTCTTCAGACGGGCGCCCATAGCCCAAGGCGTCCAAGAACGCCGGTGTTCGCGCACCCCGACCGGTGGCGTCAGCGACCAGATCCGCCCTCAATACGCGTTCACTGCCACCGTCACGAGGACGGACCCGCGCGCCGGTGACACGATCCCGTGCCGTGGTCGACGTCAGATCAACAACGTCATAGTCCTCAATCAGCGTGATATTCGCCGTTTCGCGCACCCGTCGCCGAACAAGACACTCCAACAATGGTCTGCTTGGGATAAAGGCGGGCGGGATGTCTCTGAACGCTCCACTATGCATAAGCTGATGGCCGGCGACGCAAGAGAACACCTTGGACAGGTCGGTGTAGTCGAGCACAGGGACCCCGCACGCGACGAGGTCGTCAAGGAATCCGGGAAAGAGCTCAGCCAGGACCTGGGAGCCTCGCCCCAGTAAGGCATGCACATGGCGACCCTGCGGAACACCCCGCCGGTTCACTGCATCGTCGGGCAACACGTCCCGCTCCACCACGGTGACCGTCTCATAAAAGTCGGAAAGCACCCTCGCGGCCAATAGTCCGCCCATGCTTGCGCCGAGAACCACCGCATGCTCACCGATCTTCGGCACGAGCCACCACCTAACCCCGACACTAGCTGATCCCAACCGACCATCCTCCACTTGCCGCACGCGGGCACGAGTAGTCCACTACTTCACTTGTTCCGTCCCTCGCGTATCCCTCGGTGTTTCCATTTAATGGTTGCCTAGCCAGCTGGTCACGCCGGGGATGACCAGCGGCTCATTGACAGCGAGCACATGCCACCGACAGTCAGGTCATATCGAGGTCACGCGGGCTGACCGCGGCTAGAAAACCGCCTCTGAACTGCTTCGAAGCTGGTGCGCGATACTGGTATTGAATCAGTCACGGCTTGCCAAACGGCGAGGACGCTTTCGCGTAATCTGCTATCTCCCAACCTTTGTGGTCGCCTGGGCACGGTCCGCGGACTCCCGCGACCGCGTGATGTTGGAGCGGATGTCGTCGATCTTCGAAGGTCAGGAGGGTCAGCAGGGCTGAGTCAGGCCGGGCAAGGTCAACGAGGTTGCTCTGTCTCAATTCGGTTGGCGCATAACCGTTTTCTTACCTGCGTCGAGTCAGGACGATCGAGAAATTTGTAGGGGTGGGCTAATATCGTCCTCGGCGTACGTTACTAACAGCGCGAGGAGTGATCGTGACCGATCTTGCCGCATCTATGGGTAAGTTATTAGCAATGTGGATGGATCGCGATCCGCAGTCCCGCAGGTCTTCGATCGAGACGTATCTTGCTCCTGACGTGGAGTTCCGCAGCCCGTTCGGCCAAGCTAGAGGTTATGACGAACTGGAGAAATACAGCGATCATCTCCAAGGGAAATACCCCGGCACGGGGTTCTTCGTCGATGGCCCGGTGCAACTGATCGGCGATTACGTCCGGCTTCCGTTCGTCCTCAGAGAACACGATGGCTCCACTGTGGCGACGGGCCAGGATTTCCTCCGGCTCGCCGCCGACGGAAGAGCCGAATTGATGTACGCGTTCTTCGACGAGTAAAGGCGGCGCTGGTCGTCATGGCCGCGCCGGTATGAGTTCTGCTATTTCGCCGTCCACGCGGTCCGGTGGACGCTCGCCGAGCGGTCCGTGGCCACAATTTCCATGTGATGTCGCTTTCGCAGTTCAGACAGGGTGCGCGCCGCTGACCAGCACCGCTGAAAATTACTGGCGGAAACCGACATCGTCGTCGTTGACCGGATGGCCGAACCGGGCTGACGGTCGAGCGCTCAGTGATACCGGCTACACGGGTGCTGCCAGCCGTGTCGGCTGGCCATGGCCGCGCAGCGTCACCGTCTCGCCCAACGACCAACGGGCTTGCTCGCTTTCGCTGGCGGCGTTGACGGCGTCCGAGGATGCCAATAGTCGACCAGGTTCATCCTTCGCCAGTTCGCACAGTCGGGCGGCTTCGTTGACTGGTTCGCCGATCACCGTGTATTCGAACCGCTCTTTGGCGCCCACATTCCCGGCGACGGCTTGCCCGGCGGTCACCCCGATTCCGGCTGGGCACTCGGGTACCTCGCTGTCGAGGCGACTAGCGATGGCGCGGGCGGCAGCCAGCGCGTGGTCCTCCGGCCGGTCGAGACGGTTAGGAGCGCCGAATACTGCCAGCACGGCATCGCCCTCGAATTTGTTGACCAGTCCGCAATTGCGGTCCACCTCTTCGACGACCACCGCGAAGAAGCGGTTCAGCAGCTGCACGACTTCCGCGGCGGGGCGGCTTGTCACCAGTTGCGTCGAGCCGACGATGTCGACGAAAACGACTGCGACGTGGCGTTCTTCGCCGCCGAGTTTTGGTTTTTCCCGCTCGGCGGCCGCGGCGACTTCGCGTCCGACATGACGGCCGAACAGGTCGCGCACTCGTTCGCGTTCGCGCAAGCCGTCGACCATCGAGTTGAAGCCACGCTGCAGCTCGCCGAGCTCTGTTCCGTCGAAGACCACCAGATCACCTCGCAGATCGCCCTTTTCGACGCGCTTGAGTGCGGCGCGCACCACCCGCACCGGCGTCGCGGTCAGCCAGGACAAGATCCACATCAAGACGAAACCGAAGACCAGCGTTGCGGTCGCGATAACCAGCACCGCCACACCGAACTGGGTCTCGGTCAGATTCCGCAGCGTCAAAGCGAAGAATGCGGTCAGCGCGATGCCGAGAACCGGCACACCGGAACTCAGTAACCAGACCGTCAGCGTCCGGCCCATGATCCCCGGTGCCAATCGCCGTGGAACTCGCCCCGCCTCGAGCGCTTGCGCGGCCACTGGACGCAGCGCGAACTCGGTCAACAGATAACACGCGGTGGACACCAGAATGCCGCAGAAGCTGACGCAGAAACCCACGATCGGGATGAACGTGCTGTCGGCCAGCCCGTAGAGCGTGGTCAACAACGCCGCCCCGAGCCCCCAGAGGATGAGAACGCCGAGCGCCAACCAGAACGGGGTCAAAAACGTGCTGCGTTCGTCGGCGGGCGTCGGCTTGCGCTCCTCAATCGCCCACCGCAGCACGCCGATTGTCCGCCGGGTTATCCAGTACGTCCCGAGCGCGAGCGCCACACCGACGTACGCCGGCCCGACGGCGAAGGTGATCCACAGCGGTGCGTCGCTGAAGATGCTGGGCGCCGGGAAGGCGACGGTCAGTAGCAGCAACGCGACGGCGATTCCGACGACGTTGGTGCCGAGGATGAAGACGGTGAGGATGAGCTGAATGCGTACCCTGCGGCGGCTCTGACTTTCCGACGGGCGCCCGAGCAGCCAGGAGCCGTATGCCGGGGTCTCTGGCAGCCGACCGCTCTGTCGGGTGACTATCTCCAGAAGCCGGCCCAGCCGTTGTGCGACCGTTCGCGTGGCCATCATGTTGGCGTCAGCCTAATTCGTCCAGTGGCCGGCACTTAAGGTGAGTCGCGTGCGTCTCGTCATCGCCCAGTGCACGGTCGACTATCTCGGTCGACTCACCGCTCATCTGCCATCGGCACGCCGACTATTGCTGGTCAAGGCGGATGGCTCGGTGAGCGTGCACGCCGACGACCGCGCCTACAAGCCGCTGAACTGGATGAGTCCACCGTGTTGGCTCACCGAAGAGCACGACGGCGCGCTGCCAGTCTGGGTGGTGCAGAACAAAGCCGGCGAGCAATTGCGCATCACCCTCGAGGACGTCGAGCACGACTCCAGCCATGACTTAGGGGTCGATCCCGGGCTGGTCAAAGACGGCGTTGAAGCTCACCTGCAAGCGTTACTCGCCGAGCACGTCGAGTTGCTTGGCGCCGGATATACCTTGGTGCGCCGTGAGTACATGACGGCGATCGGGCCGGTCGACCTGCTGTGCCGCGACGAACAGGGCCGGTCGGTCGCAGTGGAGATCAAGCGCCGCGGGGAGATCGACGGCGTCGAGCAGCTCACCCGCTACCTCGAGCTGCTCAACCGCGACAGTGTGCTCGCGCCGGTGCGGGGCGTATTCGCCGCCCAGCAGATCAAGCCGCAGGCAAAGACCTTGGCAACTGATCGCGGAATCCGTTGTCTGACATTGGATTACGACGAGATGCGTGGCATGGATTCCGACGAATACCGGCTGTTCTGAGGCGTCTCACTAGACTGGTGCCATGCCTCGGCGCCGGACCCCACCGCGCGGGCGGCAGCCGCTACGGCCGCTGCCGGTGCAACGCCGGGTGGAAACCGGGCCCGACGGGCACGACTACGAAGTGCGACCGGTCGCCGCCGCGCGGGCTGTCAAGACGTATCGGTGCCCCGGATGCGACCACGAAATCCGATCGGGCACAGCTCATGTGGTGGTGTGGTTAGCAGATTCCGGAGAGGTCGCGGTCGATGACCGGCGGCACTGGCACACGCCGTGCTGGGCCAATCGGGCAACCCGCGCGCCGACCCGAAGGTGGTCCTAGTGGCTAGTGATCAGAGTCTGAATCGGCGGACGGTTCAACCAACTCGACCAGAACGCCGCCGGCGTCCTTGGGGTGGATGAAGTTGATCCGCGAGTTCGCTGTGCCGCGCCGCGGCGCCTCGTAGAGCAGGCGGACGCCCTGCTCGCGCAGCCGGTCGGTGAGGCTCTCGAGGTCGCTGACCCGGTAAGCCAACTGCTGGATGCCGGGCCCGCGCTTGCCGATGAATTTCGCGATCGTCGACGACTCGTCGAGCGGGGCCATCAGCTGCACCTGTGCGCTGCCGACCGGAGCGCCGCGCACCGATAGCATCGCCTCGCGAATGCCCTGATCTTCGTTGATTTCCTCGTGCAACACGATCATCCCGAGGTGGTCGTGGTACCACGCGATTGCGGCGTCGAGGTCAGGGACCGCAATACCGACATGGTCAACGGCCGTCACCAACGCGGTGGCGAGTACTTGACGGACGTCAACTTGATCGGTGGTCATAACGTAACGGTAACCTGACGAGAAAGATTCTGTCTCTCCGATCCGCAGGATCGGCAGTTAGGCCCCCCTCTGGAGGTAGTCATGACGACATCGGTGATCGTTGCTGGAGCCCGAACCCCGATCGGCAAGTTAATGGGTTCGCTGAAGGATTTCTCGGGCAGTGATCTGGGCGCCATCGCGATCGCCGGAGCCCTGGAGAAGGCCAATGTGCCCGCATCGGCGGTCGAGTACGTGATCATGGGACAGGTGCTGACCGCCGGGGCCGGTCAGTTGCCCGCCCGGCAGGCGGCGGTAGCCGCCGGTATCGGTTGGGATGTTCCGGCGATGACCATCAACAAGATGTGCCTGTCCGGTCTCGACGCCATCGCACTGGCTGACCAGCTCATTCGGGCAGGTGAGTTCGACGTGGTGGTGGCCGGCGGCCAGGAGTCCATGACCAAGGCGCCGCATTTGCTGATGGATAGCCGGTCCGGCTACAAGTACGGCGACGTGACGGTGTTGGACCACATGGCCTACGACGGCCTGCACGACGTCTTTACCGACCAGCCGATGGGCGCGCTGACCGAGCAGCGCAACGATGTCGACAAGTTCACTCGTATTGAACAGGACGAATTCGCTGCGCGGTCGCACCAGAAGGCCGCCGCGGCGTGGAAGGACGGCGTCTTCGCCGACGAAGTCGTGCCGGTGAACATCCCGCAGCGCAAGGGCGATCCCTTGCAGTTCAACGAGGATGAGGGCATTCGCGCCAACACCACCGCCGAATCGCTGGCCGGTCTCAAACCCGCGTTTCGTCGTGACGGCACCATCACTGCCGGATCGGCATCGCAAATCTCTGATGGCGCGGCCGCGGTGGTCGTGATGAGCAAGGACAAGGCCACCGAGCTGGGGCTGTCGTGGCTGGTCGAGATCGGCGCACATGGCGTGGTGGCCGGCCCGGATTCGACGCTGCAGTCGCAGCCTGCCAACGCGATCAAAAAAGCGCTGGGCCGCGAAGGTATCTCCGTAGACCAACTCGACGTGGTGGAGATCAACGAGGCGTTTTCCGCGGTGGCACTGGCCTCGACACGGGAACTGGGTGTTGATCCCGACATCGTCAACGTCAACGGTGGTGCGATCGCCGTCGGGCATCCAATTGGCATGTCAGGGGCTCGGATCGCGCTGCACGCGGCACTCGAGCTCGCGCGCCGGGGTTCCGGATACGGCGTCGCAGCGCTATGCGGAGCAGGTGGCCAGGGCGACGCGCTGATCCTGCGGGCCGGCTAGCGGGCCAGTAACTTCTCGTGTCTCGTCGCAGGGATCGAGCTCGTAACGGTGCTCGGAGGTCAGGATGACGATTTTGCTGGCATCGTGAGCGCGGGCACCATTGACGCCCGGTGTGATTTTGGTCATATGACGGCCGGACAGCGCCTGACAACGCCGCAACCGGGTGGATACGGGCGCAACGCGACATGCCAAACTTAACGACGTGACCCGTCCTCGACCTCCGATTGGCCCTGCAATGGCCGGCGCGGTCGACTTGTCCGCCCTCAAACAAAGCCCGCCGTCCAGCGGCGATGCCGCCGCGGGGGGATCGCCGCCCATCGGCACCGAGATCAACGAAGCCAACTTCGAAGAAGAGGTGCTGCTGCGGTCCAACCAGGTGCCCGTAGTCGTGCTGTTGTGGTCGCCGCGCAGCGACGTGTGCCTGCAGTTGGCCGAGATACTCTCCGGCCTGGCTGCCGCCGACAACGGTGCGTGGTCCCTGGCGAGCGTCAACGTCGACGTGGCTCCCCGGGTAGCCCAGATATTCGGCGTCGAAGTGGTCCCGACCGTCGTGGCTTTGGCTGCGGGACAGCCACTTTCGAGTTTTCAGGGCATTCAGCCGCCCGAGCAGCTACGCCGCTGGGTGGACTCGCTGCTGTCCGCAACTTCGGGAAAGCTCAGCGGAGCAACGGATTCCGAGGAACCCGAGGAGGTAGACCCAGCGCTCGCGCAGGCTCGCCAGCAGCTGCAGGACGGTGACCTCGCCGCCGCCTCCGACTCGTATCAGGCCATCCTGGATGATGATCCGAACCACGCCGAAGCCAAGGGGGCAGTGCGCCAGCTCGCCTTTTTGATGCGTGCGACCGCGCAGCGGCCTGACGCGGTCGCCGTTGCCGATGCCGCTCCCGGAGACATCGACGCCGCGTTCGCTGCTGCCGACGTGCAGATCCTCAACCAGGACGTGCAGGGCGCCTTCGAGCGGCTGGTCGCATTGGTGCGGCGGACATCCGGCGACGAGCGAACTTCGGTGCGCACGCGGCTGATCGAGTTGTTCGAGCTCTTCGACCCGGCCGACCCCGACGTCATCGCCGGCCGACGTAATCTCGCCAACGCGCTGTACTAGTCGGCGGGTCGGCTATTCGGGCTGCAGCCACAGTGCCGACGTCGGCGGCAGCGCCAACACCGCGGATGCCGGACGACCATGCCATGGCTCATCGGTTGCGTTCACACCGCCGAGGTTGCCGATCCCGGTGCCGTTGTAGTCGGTCGCATCGGTGTTGAGCACCTCGCGCCACCGCCCGGCGCCGGGCAGGCCGAGTCGATAGCCGCTATGCTCCGCACCGGCGAAATTGAACACGCAGGCCATTACCGAGCCGTCGCTGCCGTACCGCAGGAAGCTCAGCACGTTGTTGGCGGAGTCGTTGGCATCGATCCAGGAATAGCCTTCCGGCCTGCTGTCCTGGCTCCACAGCGCCGGACAGCCGCGGTAGATCCTGTTGAGCTCGTTGACCAGGCGCGAGATCCCGCTGGAGAAGCTGTTCTCGTCGAGTTGAAACCAGTCCAGGCCGCGCTCCTCGGACCATTCGGCGCGCTGCCCGAATTCCTGACCCATGAACAGCAGCTGCTTGCCCGGGTGCGCCCACTGGTACGCCAGCAGGCTGCGCAACCCCGCCGCCTTGACGTGGTCGTTGCCCGGCATCCGCGACCACAGCGTGCCCTTTCCGTGCACCACCTCGTCGTGGCTGATCGGCAGCACGAAGTTCTCGCTGAACGCGTAGAGCATCGAGAAGGTGATCGCGTGGTGGTGGTAACTACGGTGCACCGGATCGTGGCTCATGTAGTCGAGGGTGTCGTGCATCCAGCCCATGTTCCACTTCATCGAAAAGCCCAGGCCACCAACACTAGTCGGTCTCGATACGCCAGCCCATGATGTCGACTCCTCGGCAATGGTGACAATCCCCGGCGCCGCCTTGTGCGCGGTGGCGTTCATCTCCTGCAGGAACTGCACGGCCTCCAGGTTCTCCCGGCCGCCGTAGATATTCGGCGTCCAGCCGCCGGCGGGGCGCGAATAGTCGAGGTACAGCATCGAGGCCACGGCGTCGACTCGCAGGCCGTCGATGTGGAATTCCTTCAGCCAATAAAGCGCATTAGCCACCAGGAAATTGCGAACCTCGGCACGGCCGAAGTCGAACACGTAAGTGCCCCAGTCGAGTTGCTCGCCGCGGTTCGGATCCGAATGCTCATAAAGCGGTGTGCCGTCGAAACGGCCGAGCGCCCATGCATCCTTCGGGAAGTGCGCCGGCACCCAGTCCACGATGACACCGATACCGGCCTGGTGCAGTGCGTCGACAAGCGCACGAAACTCATCAGGCGTGCCGAATCGCGACGTCGGGGCGTAGTAGGACGTGACCTGGTATCCCCAAGATCCGCCGAACGGGTGCTCTGCGACGGGCAGCATTTCGACGTGGGTAAATCCTTGTGCCGAAACATAATCCGTCAGCTCGCGGGCAAGCTCGCGATAGGACAGCCCCGGTCGCCACGAACCCAGGTGCACCTCGTAGGTACTCATCGGCTCGAATACCGGGTTGTGCTCGGCGCGCGCCGTCATCCACGCGTCGTCACCCCAGTGGTAGTCGCTCACGGTCACCCGCGACGCCGTGTGCGGGGGTACCTCGGTGGCGAAAGCCATCGGGTCGGCCCGGTCGACGACTGAGCCGTCTGCGCCGTGTACCCGGAACTTGTACAGGCCGTCGCGTGGAAACTCCGGCCAGAACAACTCCCACACGCCCGACGAGCCCAGAACCCGCAGTGGGGCATCGTTGCCGTTCCATCCGTTGAACTCGGCGATCAAGCTGACGCCCTTGGCGTTGGGCGCCCAGACCGCGAACGACACGCCCTCGACCACACCGTCGGCGGTGGTAAACGAGCGTGGATGGGCGCCCAACACTTCCCACAGTCGTTCGTGGCGTCCTTCGTTGAACAGATGAAGATCCACCTCGCCCAGTGTGGGCAGAAAGCGGTAGGCGTCGGCAACGGTGTTCGAGTCGGCGCCGTAGCTCACCTCGAGTCGGTAGTCGATGAGGTCGGTGAACGGCAACGCCACCGCGAACAATCCGGAGTCGATGTGCTGCAGCGGAAACCGCTCCTCGCCGACAAGCGCGACCACCTCGGTGGCGTGCGGCCGGAAGGCCCGGATGACGGTGTGATCGCCGTACTCGTGGGCGCCCAAGATTCCGTGCGGATTGTGGTGCTCGCCGGCCACCAGGCGGGCCAAGTCGCGGGGTTCGGGCGCCAGGTGGGTCCCGGCGAGTTGCTCGGTGGGCTTCATCGCGGCGTCACCTCCGGCGCAGCAGCGTCATTCGGGATTCGGACGGTATAAGCGGCATGTTGATGATGTGGGCGGGTGCGCGGCCAGGGTCGATGCGTATGTAGTTGGATTGTCCCCATTGGTATTCCTCGCCGGTGATCTCGTCTCGCACCCAGAACCGCTCGTAGTGCTCCATACCCAATGCGGCCATCTCCAACCACAATGTCGCTTCCTCGGGCCCGAATGCGTTGAGCGTCACCACCACGAGAACGCAGTCGCCGGTGATCGGATCGAACTTGCTGTAAGCCAGCAATGCGTCGTTGTCGAGGCTGTGGAATGTGATGTTGCGCAGTTGCTGAAGAGCCGGATGGAGTCGGCGAATGTTGTTCAGCCGTGCGATAAATGGCTCCAGCGATCGTCCTGCCGCGAGGGCGCCCGCGAAGTCGCGGGGTCGCAGCTCGTACTTCTCGGAGTTGAGATACTCCTCACTGCCCTCCAGCACGGCCTCGTGCTCGAAGAGTTCATAGCCGGAGTACATCCCCCAGGCCGGGCTCATGGTTGCCGCCAGCACCGCGCGGATCGCGAACATGCCGGGGCCATTATGTTGCAGGACGGCGTGCAAGATGTCCGGGGTGTTGACGAACAAGTTGGGGCGACGGAAGTCGGCGAGGTAAGGGATCTCCTCGCCGAATTGGGTCAGCTCCCACTTCGACGTCCGCCAGGTGAAGTACGTGTAGGACTGGGTGAAGCCCAGCTTGGCAAGCCCGAACTGGCGGGCCGGCGGGGTGAACGCCTCGGACAGAAACAGCACATCCGGATCGACTGCTTTCACCTGGCCGATCAGCCACGCCCAGAAGTTGGGCGGCTTGGTGTGCGGGTTGTCGACCCGAAAGACCTTCACCCCATGGTCCATCCAGTGCCGCACTACGCGCAGCACCTCGTCGTAGAGTCCGGCGGGGTCGTTGTCGAAGTTGACCGGGTAGATGTCCTGGTACTTCTTGGGCGGGTTCTCCGCGTAAGCGATCGTGCCGTCGGGCAATTCGGTGAACCACTCGCGGTGGTGCCTGGCCCACGGGTGATCGGGCGCGCACTGCAACGCCAGATCCAGCGCCACCTCCATGCCCAGCTCGTGCACCGCTGCCACAAATTTGTCGAAGTCTTTGATTGTGCCCAGCCGCGGATGTATCGCGTCGTGGCCGCCTTCGTCGCTGCCGATCGCCCACGGGGACCCGACGTCGCCGGGGACCGCGGTCGCGGTGTTGTTGCGGCCTTTGCGGTGCACCCTGCCGATCGGGTGGATCGGCGGCAGGTACACCACGTCGAAGCCCATGTCCGCGATTCGCGGCAATTCCGCCGCTGCGGTGGCGAAGGTGCCGTGCACCGGGTTTCCATCGGCGTCCCAGCCACCGGTCGAGCGGGGGAACATCTCGTACCACGAGCCGAAGCGGGCCAGCGGCCGATCCACCCACACCCCGTATTGCTCGCCGCGGGTGACCAGGTCACGCAGCGGGTACTGCGTCAGGAGTTCGTCGACCTCGGGGGCCAGCGCCAGCGCGGCCCGGG
>Ga0210390_10003003_pt1 | contig 14629 bp, 13 predicted proteins | sample IncBWH11OmetaG_FD_161050 | JGI IMG/M metagenome (GOLD analysis project Ga0210390, IMG submission 161050) | Forest soil microbial communities from Barre Woods Harvard Forest LTER site, Petersham, Massachusetts, United States - Inc-BW-H-11-O ...
CGGATGGTGGGTCCCTGCCCGCGCAGGTTGTCGGCGGCGGTGTTGATGAGCGAACCCAGCGTGCTCACGCCGCCCGGCTGGGTGGGCTTCAGCAATTCGGTGACGCGCTGCAGTTGGTCTCGCAAGTCATCCCACTCGACTGGTACCGCCGTGCGGTCCTGGGGAATGACCGCGCCGTTGCCCATCGTGGGCCCGCCGGTGTAGGGCGGGGTCAGCTGGATGGCCCGACCCGTCACCAGCTGCGGCGACAGGATTGCGGCCTTAGCATCGGCGGGGACCTTGTACTTGCGATCGAACCAGAATGAAATCTTGGACCGCAGGGGCTGCGGTTCAATCTTTTCGACCTTGCCCACCGGCACGCCCCGGATGCGCACGTCGTCGCCGGGAAACACGCCGTTGCTGTTGTCGAAGTAGCCGACCACCACGGTGCGGGCGGCCTGATCGCTGGCTCGCATCGCGACGAACAAACCAGCAACAAGCACTAGCACCAGGGTGCTCGCGAGCACCACGCGAGAGTTGTTTCGTAGCCAGCCCATCACGGTTGGCCTCCCGGCCTCGTCGGGGGGTCGTTCACAATGACCGGCGTGGGGGTCGGTGCGGGAATAGGAACAAGGGGCGGCCCCGGCGGCGGACCGCCGGGTGGCGGGGCCGGCGGCGGTTGCCGATAGGGGTAGCAGCCAGGACCGGGCAAAGCCACGCCGGGCACGCCGCACTGATGGTCGTCCGGGTTGCCGGTGATCGCGTCGGGCAGATTTTGCCGCGGCTGGCCGCCCTGGCCGGTCCGCGGGTACGGCATCGGCAATGGCGGAGTCCCGGGCTGACCGGTCGGCGGGTTCGTCAGCTCCGACGGCAGCAATGTCGCCGGGTCCAATCCCAGGTCGGAGAATGCGGCGTTGATGAACGGCTGCACGAACTGGCCCGGCAGCAGATTCACCACGTATGCCTTGAAGAACGGGCCCGACGCGACTGACTCGCCAAGCGACATGACATAGGCATTGACCATCGGGATGACCTTCTGCAGGCGCTCCTTGCGGTTGTCGATGATCGTCAACACCCCGTTGAGCTTGTCCAGTGCCGGCCGCAGCTCCTGCCGGTTCTCGGCGATGAATCCCTGCAGTTGCCGCGACGCCGCGGAGATATTCATCCAGATCTGATCCAGGGCCGCGTTCTGCGTCCGCAGCTGCGCCAGCAGCGCATTGGTGTCCTTGACCAGGCTGACCACCTGGTCGGTGCGCTTGGCTAACACTCCTGTCGCCTTGGCCGCGTTGTCGAGCAGGCTACGGAGGTGGGCGTCGCGTTCGTCGAGTGTTTGCGCAAACCGCGCCACCCCCTGTAGTGCGTTCCTCAGATCCGGCGGGGTATTGGCAAAGGTTCGCGCCAGGGTGGCCAGCGATCCGGACAGCTGGTCGGTGTTCAGGCCGCTGATCGTGGTGGCCAGGTCGCCAAGGGCGTCGGGCAGCTGGTAAGGCGACACCGTCCGGTCCATCGGGATGGTGCCCTTGAGCTGGCCTTCGCCGCGCGGTGCGACGTCGAGGATCTTGGCGCCCAGGAGGCCTTTGGTTTTGATCGCCACCGCGGTGCGGTCGCCCAGAGGAACGTTTTTGGCGACCTTGAACTTCACCAGCACGCCGGACCCGTCGAGTTCGATGCTGGACACCTTTCCCACCGGGAAACCGGAGATCTCGACACCATTGCCGGCCCTCAAGCCGCCGGCGTCCGCGAAATAGGCGGAGACGGTTCTGCCCTGGTTGAGGAAGGGCAGCTTCTGCCACTGCAGCGCAGCCAGTACAACCACGACGACCGCCACGAGGCCGACGGCGCCGATGATCATGGGGTTGCGTTCAGAGAACAATTTCATTTGGGCGTGCACCGTCCCGAGGGCTGACCGGCGATCTTGATGTACACCGGCTGGCCGCCCTTTCCGTTGAGCTTGAGCACGACGTCGCAGAAGTAGAAGCTGAAGTAGTCGCCGTACATCGCCTGGCGGTCCATCGCCCGGTATTTGTCCGGCAGCGTGTTGAGCAGGTTGTCGAGGTAGTCATGGTCGGCCAGCGCAATGTTTCCGACCCGGTCGGTCTGCTGAACCACTTTCCGGAACGGCTGCCGGGCCTGCGACATGAGGTCGGCGACCGAGCCGGCGGCGGCGTTGGTGTAGGCCACCGCGTTGGAGATGTCGGTTTTGCGGTCGGCCAGCCCGTGAACCAACTGGGACAGCGACGTCACCGCTTTGTCCAATCGGTCGCTCTGGCCGCCCAGCGACCCCAGCACCACATTGAGGTTGTCGACCACCTGCCCGATCAGCAGATCGCGGTCGGCCAACGTGTTGGTCACCGCGGCCGCCTGGTCCAGAAACGTCCCGATCGTGGGTCCCTCGCCCTGAAACGCCTGGATGAACAGTTTGCTCAGCTCATTGACCTGGTCCGGGTTCAGCGCCCGAAACAACGGGCGGAAGCCGCCGATCAGCGCATCCAGATCCAGCGCGGGTTCGGTGCGGGCCAGCGGAATCGTTTGACCGGGACTAAGCGTCTTGAGCCCCCCGGCCCCTTCTTCGAGCGCTAGGTAACGGTCACCGAACAGGTTGTCGTATCGCAGCACCGCCCGGGTTCCCTCGGTGAGAATGGCTGATTTTTCGGCGGTGAACTCGACCCGCACCGTCGCGTCCGGGTTGATGGAGATGTTCTTGACCTTGCCGACCTCCACCCCGGCGATCCGGACCAGCTTGCCCTTCCTCAGATTGGTCACGTTGTTGAACTCGGCGTAGTAGGTGTTGCCTGCGCCGAACCGAACCTGGGCGAAGACCGAAACCAAAAGGAACGCGGAGAGCAGGCAGACGGTCAGGAAAATGCCCAGGCCCACAACGGTGCCTCTGAGGTTTTCCTTCATAGCTTCTCTCCTGCGTCTGTGGATCGTCGGCGGTCACAATGGCGGTCACGGTGGCGGCGGACCCGTTGCCGGCGGCGGGGGCGCTGCCGGCGCCGGCGGTGCCGGCGGCACCCCGGGAAACAGCGGAACCCCGCCCGGCCCGTAGAGCTGCGCGCCGTACGGCGGCGTTGCAAACCCAAGCGTTGGCTGCGGCCCAACCGCCGTCCCGGGGATGCACTGGCGGAAGCGCCTGCTCGTCGCCGAGGCCGGTTCATCGAGCCTCGCCTGCGGCGGCTCCGGCACAGGGTGGGTGGCCCCGAAGTATGACGCGTAACAGGGACGCCCGATGCCGGGGTTGGGTCGGATATCGAGCCCCGTTCCCCAACCGGTGTTCGTCACGAGCTGGCGCACCGGGAAGTTCTTCGTGGCGTCCGGCAGCGACCCGCACCCCGGCTTTCCGCCGGGTCCGCCCTTGGCCTCGGCAGTGGGCAGGTTGTCGGGATAGATGTACGGGTCGTTGCCCAGCAACAAAGCGACGTCGAGTTGAAGCGTCCGGCCGTCGGCGCCGCCAAACGCCGAATAGCCTCCGTTGTTGAGATACCAGGTGACGCCCTGTAGGAAGCAGGTGTACTCGGGGTTGTACTTGAGCAGCAGGTTCGTCGTCGGTTCCAGGGTGTTGACGGACGCGACGAAATTGTCCTTGCTCTGGCCGAGCAGGTTGGTCCCGGCCTGTGCGAAGCCGACGGTGTTGAGCAGCAGATCGTCCAGCGCCTTCTGGTGATTCACGACGGTGGTGCTGGTGGTGCTGGCGGCGTTCAAGATGGTCAGGATGTTCTGGGCGGCCGCGTCGTAGGTGTTGCTGAGGTCCCCGAGCTTGCGCCAGTCCGCGCGGATGGTGTCGCTGCGCGCGTTGAGCGCCAGCAACACCTGGTTAAGGTCGGTGGTGGCCTCGCCCATCCGTTCGCCTTGTCCGCGGACGCCTTCGGCCACCGCGCTCAGCACCGCGTTGAGCTTGAGCGGATCAACCATGTTGAGGAGGTCGACGACGTTTTCGAAGACCGTGTTGATCTCTGTACTGACATTCTTTGAATGCAGCACCGCGCCGGCGGCCAGCCGGGCAGGACTCGGGTTCTGCGGAGACACCAGCTCGACGAACTTGGCACCGAACGCAGTGGTGGCATTGATCTGTGCCTGCACATTGGCCGGGATATACCGGATCTGGCCAGGGTCGATCTCCAACCTCAAGCTGGCCCCATTCCTGCCACTGCCGATCTGGCTGACCCGGCCGACTTGGACGCCACGCAACATCACCTTGGCGTTGGTCTCCAGCACCAGCCCCGCCCGCTCTGATGTCAGGGTCACCGGCACGTATGACCGGAAGGTCCCACTGAAGGCGGCCGTGGTCACGAACAGGAACACACCGATCGCCACCAACAGGATCACTGTCCACCACGGGGTGGGGATGAGGTGTTCTCCTGGCTTGCGTTGTTTCATGCCACTAGCTCGCCAGGTGGAAGTTGCCGGACTGGCCGTAGACGGCGAGCGTGATCAGCACGATCTCCACCGCCGCGACCACCATCGAGGTACGCACCGCCCGGCCCACGGCCTCACCAACCCCGGCCGGCCCGCCGCTCGCGGTGTACCCGTAGAAGGTGTGCACCAGCATGACCACGACCGTGATCGCTAAAACCTGGAAGAACGACCAGATGATGTCGCGGGGACTGAGGAACGTGTTGAAGTAATGGTCGTAGACACCGGAGCCCTGGCCGTAGATGGCCACGGTGCCGGCGCGGGAGGCCAGGAAGGCCACCATGATTGCGATGCAGTACAGCGGGATCACCACAACCACCCCGGCGACCACCCGGGTGGACGCCAGATAGCTGACGCTGCGGACACCGAGCACCTCGAGCGCATCGATCTCCTCGTTGATCCGCATCGCACCCATCTGAGCGGTGGCGCCGGCACCAATGGTCGCCGACAAGGCGACGGAGGCGGTTCCCGGCACAATGAGCCGGACGTTGAAGTACGCCGACGCGAACCCGGTGAGCGCTTCGATACCGACGGACGCCAACTGGTTGTAGCCCTGCACCGCCACCAAGGCGCCGGTGGTCATCGTCAGGAAGCCGACGATCACGACCGTCCCGCCGATCATCGCCAGTACTGCGGTACCCAACCCCATTTGCGCGATCAGCCGCAGCAGCTCGCTCCGGTAGTTGACGAGCGCATCGGGAATCGCACCGAGCGTCGTGGCATAGAACCGCATCTGCGATCCGATCCGATTCCACTCGCGCACCACGGTGTTCGTGGTGCGCTGCAGCCCCGGATGCACCTTGCTCGGAACGGTAAGCGTCATGGGATCACCTCACGACACCGTGAACTGGATACCGACGGCGGTCACGATGACGTTGATCGCGAACAACACCATGAAGGTGAAGACCACGGTCTCGTTGACCGCGTTGCCGACACCGGCCGGACCACCGCCGACCGAGATGCCCTTGTAGCAGGCGATCATTCCCGCCGCATAGCCGAATAGCGTCGCCTTGATCAGTGAGACGAGGACGTCGGAAAGGCCGGTCAGCGTGGTCAGCCCCGTCACAAACGCACCCGCCGACACGTGTTGGACATACACGGTGAAAAAGAACGCGCCGGCAAGACCCACCACGGTCACCGCCGCCTCCAGCGCCAAAGCCACCGTGGTGGCCGCCAGCACGCGCGGGACGACCAGCCTCTGGATGGGGTTGATGCCCAGCACCCGCATCGCGTCGAGTTCCTCGCGGATGGTCCGCGCTCCCAGGTCGGCGCACATCGCGGTGGAGCCCGCACCGGAGACCACCAGCACCGTGACGATGGGGGCGATCTGGTTCACGGTGCCGATCGCCGCGCCGGTTCCGGACAAATCCCCGGCACCGATTTCGGTCAGCAGAATGTTGAAGATGAAGGTCAGGATCACCGAGTATGGGAGCGTCATCATCAGCGCCGGCAGCATTGACACCCGTGCCACGAACCAGGTCTGGAGTAGGTATTCGCGCCAGGCGAACGGCGGCTTGAACGTCAACACCATGCCGTCCAGCCCCATCGCGAATAAGTCGCCCATCGCGCGGACGGGCTTGGCGACCTGATATGCCGTTACCACCCGCGCCCCCACGACACGGCCACCGGCGAAGCACATCCTCGGCCCAACATTGAAAGCCGCTGGCGACAGTGGGGCCGGCTCCCAATTGTGTCGAGTTTTCGAGGGGTAGCATCGCGCGCGCGAACTGAGTCGCGGCGCACTGTGCCCGACGACATCGCCGCGGCGAGGACACCCCCATTTCGCAGCTTTAGATATTCATGCTCGGCCGGCGGCATGGCGGGAACGATATCGGCGCTTTCAATACGGTGACTGCTCCACCAAGAGGGATTATGGGTCCCCCATCAGGGTCACTTCCCGTTTATCAATTGATCACCTGTGATGTGCTGTGCGCGCGTTGAATAGGGCGACAGAACAGGTCCCCAGTGCTGGTCGGAGCCCGTGTGGCGAATGCCGACGGCCATAACGCCCCACGTTTGGGAACCAAAATGCTTCGTACTCGATTCAGCGAATCTTCTGGTTCACAACGATTTTCGCGAGCTGACAGGTCGTTGCATATCAACGCAGCGGTTTTAGACTGGCCGAACCCATCGCGGATAGTAAACACCCAATGCTTCCGAATGTCGTCGATACTCTTCGTGGTTCAGCGGCTGGCAAGCAACGACAGCATCCGGCAGCGCGGTAGGCTTCTCGGCCAAGCTGGCCGGTGCGCCGGTCCGGACTTCTCAAATCGCGTCATCTGGGAAACTTGTGGCGACAGCACCTTAACGGGCCACAGGCGATTCGAAGGAGGCTGCGTGCAACGTCGCGAGCCCGCGCTGCGGTCGTCTCGGGCTGAACGCGTCGCGGCCGATCTCGAACGCGAGATCCTCAGCGCCCGTCTTCCGGTTGGGGCCCACTTGGGACGCCGCGCGGAGATCATGGACCGCTTCGGCATCAGCCCGACCGTGATGAACGAGACGCTGCGGATCCTGCGTGATCGCGACCTGGTAAATGTCCGGCCCGGACCAGGCGGTGGAATCACCGTGGCGACCGCACCCCCGCAGGTCCGTCTGGGGGCGTTGGATCTGTGGTTCCAACCGTCCACTCCTCATCCGTTGGACCTGTTCGAAGCGCGGTTGTATCTCGAATTCGGTATGACCAAGGCTGCGTTCGAACGAGCGACTAGTGCTGACATCGCTGCGATGCGATCGGCGATGGTCACGATGCGGGCTAGTGTCGATGCCCCGGAGTTCTTCGACGCCGTTCTCATGTTTCACGGCGTTGTCGCGGCCGCCGCCCACATTCCTGTCCTGGAGGGAATGCACCAGCTCGTCGTGACCAGCATCAAGGCTGTGCTGAGCCGGGTGATGTTCGTCCATGATCACGAACCGCTGCTCGCCAGGAGCCTCGACGTCCACGACGACATCGTGGCCGCCATTGCCCTGCACGATCAGGCGTCGTTCGTCGATGCCATCAACCGCCATGATCAAGACCTGATCCGCGCCGACGACCCGGACCGCACCCCAGACACGCCGCAGCACCCCTGAACGGACCTCGGCGGTCACTTACCTGCTCCATCCCGGGATCGGCCCTGCCTGCACTCCGGTACTTCTACCACCGAAACAGATGTGATCCAGAACATTGTGCATATACATCTTGAATTGTGTATGCATGTTATCTATCGTAGTTGAGACCCAACCATCACACCCGTTGCGCGGAGCCAACCATCAACGCTCAACTGACCGTCCCCACCGGCCTCGTCGATGTCCACACCCATGCCATCGACGCTGATCTACCCGACCTGCGACGCGTCTATCCGCACGATCGCTGGCCCAGTGTCGAGCGCACGAGTGACACCGAAGCGCACTTGCTTTTCGGTGGAAAGCCCTACCGCCCCATCGATAACCGGTGCTGGTCACCAGAAGCTCGGATCATCGACATGGACCGTGAAGGCGTTGGGATGCAAGTGCTTTCCCCAATTCCGGTTACATTCTGTTACTCCGCGTCGCCGGCCGGAACTGCCGAACTGGCGGCAGCACAAAACGAGTTCTTCGCTCGGATCACCCACGCGCACCCGAGCCGCTTCGCTGCGCTGGGGGCCGTTGCTCTGCAGGACCCTGACCGAGCCGTCGATGAGATGCGCAGCTGTATGCGCGACCGCAGCTTTTTTGGCGTAGAGATCGGCACGCGGGTCGGAGATACGGAGCTTGCCGACCCCAGCCTGGATCGGTTCTTCACGGTCGCGCATGAACTCGGCGCCTTGGTCTTGGTCCACCCGACTGACCAGGACCTACCCCCCCGGGTAATGGAAATGGGAGTGGGCTTCGGCGCCGGGATGCCGATCGAGACGGCGCTGGCAGCCGCGGCACTGATCGCGCGCGGGGCACTCGCACGCCGGCCCGAAGTCCGAATCTGCTTGGCGCACGGCGGAGGCGCGCTACCGGCCTTGATCGGACGACTCGACAAAGGAGCGACGATCACCGGCGTGTCCGCCGACTCACCTGAGCTCCCGAGTCGGCTGGCCCGCCAATTGTGGTGTGACTCACTGACCTATAACCGTGAAGCGCTGGACGCAGCAGTCGAACTCTTCGGCCGGGACCACGTCGTCTTTGGATCGGACTACCCGTTCCTAGCGATGCCGGAGCCCCTGGATGACATCGTCACCACCCTGCCAACCGACCTGCATCGCAGGATCTGCCGCACCAATTTGGAGGAGCACTATGGCGCACTTCCTGGGTCTGGGCCTGACCCACTATCCGCTACTGGCCGGCACCGACGAACATATGGCCGACCTGCTGCGCTGGACGTTAACTGACCCCGACATCCCGTCCGAGGCTAAAGATCCAGCGACATGGCCGGCGTCGATGCGCGCCGAATGGGGGACCGACGAGGGCGTTGCCTCAGCAGCACATCACCGAAAGCTATTGGTGGAGAACCTTGCTCGCTGCCGCGATGCCCTCGACGAGTTCGCCCCCGATGTCGTGGTGGTGTGGGGCGACGACCAATATGAGAACTTTCGCGAAGAGGTCATCCCGCCGTTCTGCGTACTCGCCTACGGCGATGTCGACGTCAACCCCTTCGAGCTGATGACGCGCCGCGGCAGCCCGAACGCATGGAGCCTACCCGACGACACAACCATCACATTGCACGGCGACGCTGATGGGGCCCGCCGACTCACGGGCGAACTCATAGGCAGAGGATTCGATATCGCCTACTCCTACCAAAAGCGCACCGAAGCACCTTTCCCGCACGCAATCGTCAACACCCAACTGTTCCTGGACTACCCAAACGCCGGGTCACACTTCGACTATCGGCTGATCCCCATCACGGTCAATTGCTACGGGCAGCACGCGATCGCACGCCGCGGAGGCCTGGCGCGGTTCGCCGCCATCGCCGACGAACGACTCGACCCATCCGGGCCGACACCCGCCCGCTGCTTCGCGCTGGGCCGCGCCGTGGCACAGGCGTTCCGCGACACCGACTTACGGGTTGCACTCGTGGCGTCGTCGAGCTGGTCGCACGCATTTCTGACCGACAAAACTTGGCACATCACACCTGACACCGACGCCGACCACCGGCTCTATCAGCTGTTCGTGGACCGCGACTATCAGACCTGGCAGGCCACCCCCAGCCGCGACATCGTCGACTCCGGTCAGCACGAGATGCTCAACTGGTTTTGCCTGACCGGAGCGGTCGACGAGCTCGGCCTAGACCTTTCGTGGTCAGAGCTCATCACTACCGATGTCTTCAACTCCAACAAGTGTTTCGCAGTGTTCACGGAAGGAGGCGCGCAATGACATCGACTGTCACAGGAATCGCGTTTGAGTCAAGGACCATCGATGCCGGAGGTATCGAAACCAGCTACCTCGAGGCCGGTTCCGGCGAAACGGTCCTCATGCTGCACGGGTCGGGCCCCGGGGTTTCCGCGCTGGCCAACTGGCAGCACAACATACCGACGTTGGCGCAACGGTTCCACGTGCTCGCCCCCGACATCGTCGGCTTCGGCACCACCGAGCGGCCCGAAGACATCGTCTACTCGCTGCGCACCTGGACCGATCACATCTGGGCGTTTATGAACGCACACGGCATCGAGAAGGCCAGGGTCATCGGCAATTCGCTAGGTGGGCGCATCGCCCTCCAGATGGCCACCGACCATCCGGACCGGATCGCCAAGATGGTGCTGATGGGTACACCGGCCGTTGGCATGACACCCACTGAGGGTCTTGCCGCGCTGCGCGCCTATGAGCCGTCGCATGAGGCGATGCGCGCATTGCTGCGCAACTACTTCGCAGTCGATCCAGCGATGATTACCGACGACCTTGTCAAGATCCGCTATGAGGCCAGCATCGCCGACGGCGCCTACGAGGCTTACCGCGCCATGTTCCTCGACCCGCGCCACGCGGGGTCCGACCTCGGTATCACCGAAAACGAGGTGCGCGCCATCGCCACGCCGGCACTGCTCATTCATGGCCGCGAGGACAAAGTGGTTCCCCTGCAGGTATCACTCACGATGGTCGGACTACTGCCCGACGCCGATCTGCATGTGTTCAGCGCATGCGGCCACTGGACCCAGATCGAGCGCGCCGACGAATTCTCCGCTGTGGTCTCCGATTACCTCGGCCGGCCATGAGCACCGGCATCGAGACCCGGCGCACCCCGGAAGCCGAAGTGCCCCCGCAACTGCCGATCGTCGACGACGACCCCATAAGCCAGCGATTTCGGGTACATCGCTCGGCGATGACCTCGCCGCATATCCATCGGGCGGAGATCGAACGAATCTTCGCCAAGTCGTGGCTATACGTCGGCCACGAATCAGAGATCCCGGAGCCGGGCGACTTTGTGCGGCGGCCCGTAGGCGGCCGGCCGGTCTTCATGGTGCGAGGCGTGAAAACCGGGAACGTCAATGTGTTCCACAACACCTGCACGCACCGCGGAGCGCTCGTCTGCCGGCAGGACTCGGGCAATTCCAAGGTGTTTCAGTGCTTCTACCACGCGTGGACCTTCGACTCCGAAGGTCAACTCAAGGGCGTGCCCGACCGCGACGCTTATGCCGGTGGGGTGAACTTCGATGAGTTGGGGCTCAAGCGGGTGGCGCGCGTGGAGTCCTACCGGGGCTTCGTCTTCGCCAGTTTCGACCCCGAGATCGAGGATTTACCCAGCTATCTGGCCGGCGCCAAGGACTACATCGATCTGGTCGTCGACGGCTGTGGCGGATCGGTCGAAATGGTCCGCGGCACCAACCAGTACAGCTTCTCGGCAAACTGGAAGCTATTGGTGGAAAACAGTTTCGACGGCTACCATGCCGAATCCACCCACGACACCTATTTCAAGTACCTAGTGTCGATCGGTACCGATTTGCGCGGAGGTGTCAGCGGTCGAGAAGTTGACCTCGGCAACGGTCACGCTGTGATCGAATACAGTTCCCCGTGGGGACGTCCTGTCGCCAAGTGGGAGCCGCTGTTCGGGGAGGAAGCCCGCACCGAAATCGAGCGGCTGCGCGCGGATCTGGTTGCTCGCCATGGCGAGGAGCGCGCGCACGCGATGACCGAGGTGAACCGCAACCTGCTGATTTATCCGAACCTGATCATCAACGACATCATGGCAGTGACGGTGCGTACCCTATATCCGCCAGCTCCCGACGCCGTCGACGTCACCGCGTGGGCACTGGCGCCCACCAACGAGCCGGCTCCCCTCCGTCATCGTCGGCTCGACAGCTTCCTGACTTTTCTCGGCCCAGGTGGCTTCGCCACCCCCGACGACCTGGAGGCGCTGGAATCCTGCCAACAGGGCTTCGCCAGCGGCGGCGTCGAATGGAACGACATCTCCCGCGGCATGGGGCGTGTCCCGATGGCCAACGACGAGGAACAAATGCGCGCGTTCTGGCGGCGCTGGCAGGGCCAGATGGGTGCCGCAGCGGACCTGGCGGGTGCCCAATGACTGCGATGGCGCCGGAGCAGCAGGCGATCTCCAGACAACAGGTCGAGGACTTCCTCTATGCCGAGGCTGCGTTGCTGGACGCGTGGCAACTCGACGACTGGCTGCTGCTATTCGACGAGGACGCCAAGTACGAGGTGCCCTGCAACGACGCACCCGACGGTGACCCCTCCTGCGACCTACTGCTGATCGACGACAACTACATGCGGCTGACCGCCAGGGTCGCCCGCCTCAACAGCCGGCGTGCCCACCGCGAGTACCCGCATTCCCGCACGAACCACCAGGTGTTCAACGTGCGAGTGCTGGACGTGTCGGCCGGAGACATATCGGTGACCGCGTCGTTCACAGTATGGCGGTTCCGGGCTGGACGGTCGAGTTGCTATGTCGGCCTGTACCGATACCGGCTGCGCTGCGGCGACGGCGGTTTCCGGGTCGCTTTGAAGCGAGCGGAATTGGATATGACGGATCTGCGCTCCGTCGCCGACGTGGCGATCATCCTATGATCGGCGCACTGAGCGGCCGGACGGCGATCGTGACCGGCGCCGCCTCCGGTATTGGCCTGGCTATCACCATGCGGCTGATCGCCGACGGCGCCGCGGTTCTCGCAGCGACCCGCAGCAAGGAAGACCTGGAACGCGTATATGAGCATGCGAAGATCGCCGGCGGCTTCGTCGGCGAACTGCACCAGCCCGGCGTGGCCGACGACCTGGCGGCCACGGCGGTCGAGACGCTCGGTCATGTCGACGTTCTGGTCAACAACGCCGGCGGAGGCGTGATTCGCCCCACCCTCGAGCACACCGAGGAGTCGCTGCGCGCCACCGTCGACAACAACCTGTGGACGACCATCTACTGCGTACGGGCGGTGCTGCCGCACATGGCGTCTCGAGGTCACGGTCGCATCGTCAACATCGGCGCCGACTCAGTGCGCACCGGGCTCACGGACCATGCGATGTACAACGCCGCAAAGGGTGGCGTGCACGCGATGGTCACCGGCCTGGCACGCGAGTTCGCCGCCTCCGGAATCACTGCGAACACCGTGGCACCGTGCTACGTACGCACACCGGAACTGACCACGCTGCTCGAATCCGGCCAAGCACCACCACGTCTGGAGCGCGTGGTCGAGGAGGGCACGGCCATCGTGCCGATCGGACGCCCGGGCGATCCGGCCGAGGTCGCGGCGGCTGTCGCTTTCCTAGCCGGCGAGGAAAGCCGATTCATCACCGGGCAAACGATTTACGTCAACGGCGGCAGCAGCATGGGCTGACGGCCCTTTCGCCCCACAACCCATGTAGCCGTTCGGCGGTGGTGTCGCGTGAGCAGCAGAACGGCGCCGCCTTCGTGATCGCGCCCGAGCAGGACCACACGAGCACCCTGCTCGGGGAGCTGACTTGCCGTCTCAAGCCCACACCGGCCGTGCCCCCGAGAACCGCAACGTTGCAGTCGGCGACTAGTGAGGACTGTGCAGGGATCACGGCACCTCGTCGAGGATCGCAGGAAGCGAGGACCGGTGGAACCCGTCGAAGGCCACATTGTTCTTGGCCGGCTGCAGATCCCACCATCCACGGCGGGCGTTCGGCGCTCCCCCGTCGATGCGGATGCAGGAGCCAGTGATATAGCTCGCCGCCGGCGACAGCAGAAAGACGATCGCCGCCGAGACTTCGGCTTCAGTTCCAAACCGCTGCAACGGGATACCTGGCATCAAGTCGTTGCGAATAAACGCTGTGTCCTTGTCTTCGTAGGTGTCCAGACCTTGCGACGCGATCGATCCGGGGGCGACGGTGTTGACACGGACACCGGATTCGGCCCATTCAGTCGCCGCGCACTCGCTCAGCGTCAGCATTCCGCCGCGCGCCGCCGCGGAATGGGAGAAATGTGGCCACCCGTGCCAGATGTCGGCGATCATGTTGACGATCGCGCCGCCGTGATCGATCATCCAGCGGTTGTAGACCTCGCGCATGACAATGAATCCACCGGTCAGATTGCTTCTGACCACCGCCTCGAACCCCTTTGTCGAGATCGTCTTCATCGGAGCGCGATATTGGCCGCCGGCGTTGTTCATCAGGCCGTCGATGCGGCCATGGTCGGTGAGCACCCGCTTGACGGTGGCGATGACCGCATGTTCATCGCGAATGTCGGCGACATGGGCGGAAATCAAACCACCATCGGATTCGATCTCACAGCGCACACGCTCGAGTTTGTCCTCGTTGCGCCCGACGATCGCGACATGCGCACCGAGAGAGGCCAACTCATGGGCGGTGCAACGCCCGATTCCGCTGCCGCCGCCGGTGATGACGACGATGTGCTCACGGAATAGGTCGCGACGGTAGATCGAGTTGTATGACATGTGTTTCGTCCTGGGCTCGTCAGCGGCGCTCGGAGCTTGTCGCTACCCGGTCGGCGTCGCGCCGTTCGATGAACTCCTGCTTGCGCTCGACAATCTCCGGATTGCCCATGGTCGAATAGCCATACAGGCACTCAAGCCTGAGCTGGTCGTCCAATGGGCGGCCGACGACCTCGAGGATGGTCTGCTTCGCTGATTCCACTGCGGCCCTGGGGTTTCGCAGAATCTTTGCCGCGATGTCTTCGGCCGTGGTCATCAGGTCGCCGTGGGGCACAACCCGATTGACCAGATGTACTTCTTTGGCCCGTTGCGCGTCGATGGGTTCGCCCATCAGCTCCAGCTCCATCGCGATGCCCACCCCGACCGTGTTGACCAGCCGGACGATGCCCCCGTCGGCGAAATGCATGCCCCGCCTCATATGGAAGAACCCGAAGTTCGCG
>Ga0210390_10003007_pt1 | contig 14614 bp, 11 predicted proteins | sample IncBWH11OmetaG_FD_161050 | JGI IMG/M metagenome (GOLD analysis project Ga0210390, IMG submission 161050) | Forest soil microbial communities from Barre Woods Harvard Forest LTER site, Petersham, Massachusetts, United States - Inc-BW-H-11-O ...
GCATGGGTATCGTAGTGGAGTACGCCAATCAGCAGCAGCGCGCGCAGTGGCTTGCTCCTCAGAAAGCGCGCTGGGACTACACGATCTTTGGCAACACCGCGCCGCATCCGGCACCAGACCAGGTGATCGACATGGTCTTTGAAAAAGTGCCTGGCGGTCCGCACGGGATCAATCATTGGCTCGTCAACGGCAAGGAATATCCGCATGAGGGAGAATTCGTCTTTCGCCGGGGACGCCGCTACCGGCTGGTGTTTCACAATCGCAGTGACGATTCTCACCCACTGCACTTCCACCGGCACTTGTTCGAACTCGTCGAGCTCAACGGCAAGCCGACTGCCGGCATCCTGAAGGACACGGTGATCGTTCCCGCATTTGGCCGGGCCACGGTGGATCTGGTGGCCGACCAGCCCGGTCTCACACTGTTTCACTGCCATATCCAGCAGCACATGGACTTTGGGTTCAAAGCGCTGTTTCGCTACAGATAGGTTGGCTACCTCGTCGTTGTAATTGTTTTTTCACACATTCGACATACAAGCGAAATATTAGCCATATACAAGGGTTGGTTTGACGATTTTCCCCTAACCTCAAGTCCGCGCAAAGATCCCCAGCGCAAGCCCAAACTAGTATCCCAGCCCCAAATCTCAACCGGAGGTCTGTATGAAGACGATCCAAGGCAGGTTCCGCGCGGCAATGCTCATGGGAGCGGCCGTTTCGGTGCTGGCATCTGCAACTGGAGCAAAGGCACAGAATCAAAGCTCCACGAACAATCAGTGGTCAGCGCTGCCGGGCTGGTCAAGCGGTAATTGGGTTCCCAATGACAAGCCATGGCCATACAACGAGGTGCAGCATGTGCCCGTGCTGGCAGTGGTGGGCGATGTCGCCTGCCAGCCAGGGGAGGAAGAAGGTGGTGAGAAGGCGGGTGAAAACTGCAGCGGCGACACCAAGCAGAATCTGACCCTGACCCAGGCGGCTACCGCGCAGCAGATTGAGAATATGAAACCTGACCGCGTCGCGCTAGTCGGGGATGAGCAATATCAGGTAGCGCAATACTCGGACTTTGAGAACTCGTACGAGACGACCTATGGTGCTTTCAAATTGATCACGCGGCCCGCGCCTGGCAACCACGAGTTTTATACCGAGCATGGCGCAGTCGGCGTTGCCGGCTACGGCTACTTCTCGTACTTCAACGGCGTCCAGCACAATACCGATGGAACCCAGATGACGGCCACGATCTCCGGCAACCCTGACACGGGCGGCACCTTCACCCAACCCGTGCCGTTTTCGGATGGACAGGCGGGGCACTTCGAGCAAACGGGCGGACTTGGAACCAACACGGCAGGCGGCTCAGTCGGGGTCGGAGATGGCTGGTACTCCTATGATCTGGGCTCGTGGCATCTGATCTCGCTCAATATTGAATGCGAGACTCAGCCGGGCGGTTGTTCGAACTCGGGCACTTGGTTTGCCGCGGAACTCGAATGGTTGAAAAAGGACCTCGAGGCCAATCATTCCGCGTGCACTCTTGCCTACTGGCACCAGCCCACCTTCAGCCCGACCAATGGCATCGCCGTTCCGGAGGGCCCGACCGCTGTAGCCTTTTGGCAACTGCTTTATCAGTACCACGCCGATCTGGTGCTGAACGGGCATGACCACCTCTATGCCCGCTACCGCCCCCTGGACCCCTCCGGGAAATACGATCCAAAGAATGGCATACGCGAATTCGTCGTGGGCACCGGTGGCGAGACACTCGATCCGGTCGTCACAACCACAGTGACGTCCGGTTCAGGCGAAACAAATATGGAGGATCCCACCGGCAACCCGAACTTCAACGCAGAGAATCTCGAGGCAGGAACCGGAGAATTCTGGGGCGTGATGGGCCTGACTCTCAATGAGAACGGATACACGTGGGATTTCGAGTCGGCATTGAAGGATCCTGCACAGACAACCGGTCCGGCCACTTTCAGCGACAAGGGCTTCGGCGCCTGCCACGGCCAGAACAACAGATGGTGGTGATTATCGGTTGGTCGTTGCAATGTTCGGCTTGACCTTGCTTCAATACACATTCCCCCTTCGCAAGAAATCGCGGAGGGGGAATCTTTCTTGCTTGGCGCTCGGTTCCCGCTCGCAGCCTTTCCGCATCCGCATCCGCAGCCGCGTCCGAGATCTCGGCAAATCCAATCCCAGTTCCTTCGTGCCCGGTTCGTTTCAGGCCATTACCCGTCAATACGTTCGGCTCAATCGTCGATCTGACCCCGGGTTCGATCCGTGTCGCGATGGATCGTCTTGTTGAGAAAGACTTGGTCAGCGGGTCGAAAGTACTGAAGACCGGCGGGTCCGGATTGTCGCTCTCACCCCGCGCGGCAGGGAACTGATCGTTCCGGCATTTCGCAATCATTCCGGCCGGATGAGGAGGGTATTTTCAGAACTGAACGCTGAGGAACTTCGTGGTCTGGAAGCCGCGCTCAAGAAAATCGGCAAGCGCGCCGCCGCGCTGATGGATCAGAGTTGAACAGCGATGTGTGCGCCCCAATGGATGGCGCTAAATACTCTGCTGCCGGAGCCAGGCCGGAACCTGGATCAGCAGATAGTCAATCAGGCTTCGGACTGATGGCAGCATTCCTCGCGGTGTTGGGTAAACCAGGTGGAGAATATTCTTTGCCCCACTCCAACTCGGTAAGACCCTCTCTACTAGTCCCTCTTTTAAAGGCGTGGAAATCACCTGTTCCGGCAGTAATGCGATTCCAATTCCGTGGATCGCACTCTGAAGTCTCGTGCGCAGATCGCTGGACACCAGCCGCGGCTTTAACTCGATCTGCAGCGCGCGCATGTCAGTATCCGTAAGATTCCAGCGCGCCCCATCCTCGAACACATCGTCGGTGCTGGCGACCGTATCGAACTTCCGCAGGTCGGCCGGACTCTCTGGACGGCCGTATTGGTCGAGGAAGGCGGGATGCACCACCAGCACCCGTTCGGAATAACCAAGAGTCTTCGCAACCAGCCCCGCCACGTCCTCGATCACAGGCTTTGCCCGAATCGCAATATCAATTCGTTCCTCAATCACGTTCACGGTCCGGTCGGTCGCCTCGACGTGGACAAGAACCTTTGGATTCGCCTTCATATAGCCCGGGAGTGCGTGTGCCAGACACCTTTGCGCCAAGAGTACCGGACTACTCAGCCGAACTAGCCCTGCGGGCTCCCGGCGCAACTGCGCCACGCTGTCATAGGCCTCCCGTGCTTCTTCGACGGTCGTCACACACCGATCAAAGAAGCGCTGACCAGCATCCGTTAGAGCCAGAGCCCGAGTAGTGCGCTGAAGTAAGCGAACCCCGAGCCGTTTTTCCAGGGCCGCGATCCGGCGACTTAGGCGCGTTTTCTCCACTCCAATTGTGCGCGCGGCGGCCGAGAAACCGCCATATCGCACTACTGAGGCAAAAAAGTAAATGTCATTCAGGTCTTCCATTGCGATTGTTGCCTATATGCATCAATCTATCGCATTGTGGCTATCTAATCGATGGATTGTGGCTCTGCTATCGTCTATCGATGACGGCAGCCCATTGCCACTTCAACAATCAAAGGAGCACTTTGTGACGAACCAGATACGCCCTTATGAGCCCTTGACGACAGATAACGCGGCGCTCATCCTCGTCGATCATCAGATAGGCCTTATGACGGGCGTCCGCGACTATTCGACCGGTGAGCTGAAACACAACGTGGTGGCGCTCGCCAAAGCAGCGAAGGCGTTGAAGCTGCCCATTGTCGTCACCACAACGGCGCGCGACAGCATGTGGGGTCCGACGTTTCCTGAGCTTGTGGAAGCCTTGCCGGGAGTCGAGATTATCGACCGTTCCTCGGTCAATGCTTTCGACGACGTGCGTGTAGCTCGCGCGATCGAGAAAACAAATCGCAAAAAGCTCATTTTCGCCGGCATCTCGCTCGAGGTCTGTGCGGCGTTTCCGGCGATGACCGCCGTGGCCAGAGGGCTCGACGCCTACGTTGCAGTCGACGCCTCAGGAACCTTCAGCGAAACCAAGCGGCAGGCTGGCCTTCTGCGCATGCTGCAGGCGGGTGTGATTATCTCGGACTACGCGACCTTAATGGTGGAGATTCTCAGGGACAATGCGCGGCCGGAGGCCGGCGATGTCTATGAGTCCATGGACATGGGCTGGGCCAAACTGGTCGGCCAGGTCGCACAGGCCTACGGAAAATAATCGACTCAGCACGTGGTCCGTGACTCCACTGCCAATGCAAAGGGAATGGCCCTCGCCCATATCGGACTAGAAACAGTTCCGGCGGCAGCAGCGCCGAGGGAACTGCGGCGCATCCGAGTCGGAGGCTCGCGGCTCCGAAGGATCTGCCAGCGAGGCTTCCGCGCCCGGGAGCCTCGACTTAGTTACTTACCTGGTGGATCTCTGCGACGTACCCCCCTGGGAATTCGACGATTGCGGCAGTTCGCCCACTCGAGGAATATGGCTGAACAAGGATGCTGACGCCAAGAGACTGGGCCTTCGCGAGCGTTTCTGTCAGGCTTGCAACCTCATAGCCAGTCATTTCCCGTCCGTAAGGGTAGGGGAGATGGCCATCCGTATCAAAGATCGTGATCTTGCCAAAAAGAGATTCGACGCGGACCCGCCGGAAGGATTCACCTGGTCGGCCAATCTCGATTCCGGGCGCTTGAGGATCGTCAGAAACGATCTTGCCATGAGAGAAAGCAAGAAAGCTTCGAAGGAAGTCGTTCACGCGAACAGGAGAAACATAGACACGATTCTCAGGGACAGTCTGAAATGCTGCATATGAGGGTTTAGCTCTGTGCCAGTATAGCTGCATGTTGATTCCGCCTGGCCATTGAACGACTGCATCGCGCCCAATCGGATCGGGAAACGGCGCCACCAGGACATCAGCTCCGGCAGACTTTGCGGAAACGATAGCACCATCGAGGTCGGTGACGAGATAGCCAGTCCTTTCCGCGCCAAAGGGATACGGAACGGGAGTCTTGAATCCAAACAGCGACACTGTGCCTACCGGAGTCTGCAGAAGCTGGGAACTCGTAGTGCTTGGAGTCGGCGTGACGGTAACCACAACTTTCTTCGTGCTGGTGCCTCCAAACGTACCAAGAAAGGCGTTCACGAAAGCGTCGACGTCTTCTGGGGCGACATAGACGTGCGTTGTATCGTACTGTGGGCCTACGGCGACAAAAGGCGCTGTTTTCGCGGGGCGCGTTTCAGTCAGGCCGGCTAAAACACCAAAGGTCAAAAACGCCACCGCTCCAAAGCGAAGCGCAAATTGAAATGCTCGCATAGAGGACCTCCTCACGATTCTGTGGTTCGGGCTTCCGAGTATCAACGATAGTGTCCAAGGAATTGTTCTAGCCATGCCTTAAAAAATCGGGAGGAGAACGTCTCACCCCGCTGAGGAGCCAGACCAGCTGAAGTCAAAAGCGAGAAGCTCAAGGGAACCTTGGCCTACAGGTCTTTGCCCACACATCGCTTCTTCGAAGCAGCCATAGTAGCGATAACTAGTGATTTGTGTAAATTACATGTTTCTTTTAGTGCCTCGTCACCAAGGCCAAAGTTTGCGTCATTCGTAATAGCACACGACAGGATGTCTATGTTATTGCAGTGAAGCAATTTATTACGAGATATAACTCCGCTTGCCCGATCCAATTGTAGGGTTCCTGTTACTAGATGTCAGCCACTCATCCAGACTTACTCTACAAGCAACATGTAATTCCGACGCTCTCTTTCCGTTGCTAATATCGCCCTCGTTAAACATGGGTCGTCGATTCAACTTGCACAAGCGTCGAGCGACCTTCCATTGACCTGAATATTTGAGCCTCACTCAATGGCTCCTCACATTGAGCAGGGATTCTTGTCTCGAATTGGAGCGCAAGGCGAGGCGCAACTTCCACGAGATTCACCGCGGCATCTGGACGCTGGCAAGGTTGGGACCGGCGTGCCGCCTTTTGGAATGAGCACTAGGACCGGAGGATACATGAAACTCAAATCGAGAAGCGAAAAGGGGTTGCTGACCCCGGACAACTGTGTCATCACCCTCATTGACCATCAGCCCCAAATGCTGTTTGGCGTAACCAACATCGACAGGCAGTCACTTATCAACAACGTTGTCGGCTTCGCAAAGGCTGCGAGGATATTCGGTGTTCCCTTGATTTTGAGCACCGTCGAAACGAAATCGTTCAGCGGAAATATTTGGCCCCAATTGCAGGCAATCTATCCCGATCAAACGCCGATCGAACGAAGCAGTATGAACTCGTGGGATGATGAGAAGTTTGCGTCCGCGGTGGAGAAGACGGGGCGCAAAAAGATCGTGCTCGCTGGTCTTTGGACGGAAGTGTGCGTCGCATTCCCGACGATCCAAGCGATCCACGATGGGTATGAAGTCTACGTCGTTGAAGATCTGTGCGGCGACCTGGATGAAAAGACTCACCATACGGCGATGCGCCGTGTTGAGCAAGCCGGAGCAAAACCGGTCACGTGGATTCAAGTGATGCTCGAATGGCAACGCGATTGGGCTCACCGTGATACTTACGACGCTGTGATGGACGTTGTGAAGACGCACGGCGGTGGTTACGGCATGGGCGTCGAATACGCGTACACGATGGTCCATGGCGCTTCGGCCACAGTTCACCCCGGCTGGGAAGTTCCGGCAGAACCGATACACGGCTAGCAAATCCAGACACAGGGCCGGCTATTCCGCCGGCCTTACCTCTCAACAAAACCACATGCGCAGAGGCGTCCATGGGAAATCTCAAAATCTTTCATAACGGTAAAATTGCGACCAATTCAAAGCCCTATTTCGCCGAGGCCATTGCGGTAGAGGACGGAAAGATCTCGTCAGTAGGACGAAACTCCGAAATTCTTCAGATGCAAAAGCCGGACACGGAGACTATTGACTTGCGCGGGCGAACTGTCATTCCTGGCTTGAACGACTCGCATCTGCATATAATTCGGGGCGGCCTGCACTACAACCTCGAACTTCGATGGGACGGTGTACCCTCATTGGCTGATGCGCTCCGAATGCTCAAAGAGCAGGCGGCGCGCACTCCCGCGCCGCAGTGGGTGCGCGTGGTAGGCGGATGGAACGAGTTTCAGTTTGCGGAGCGTCGTATGCCGAAGCTTGACGAAATCAACGCCGTGGCGCCCGAGACACCCGTTTTTGTCTTGCATCTCTACGACCGCGCGTTTCTGAATGCGGCCGCTCTGCGCGCAGTCGGATATACGAAGGACACACCCAATCCTCCTGGCGGAGAAATTCAGCGCGACAAGAACGGCAAACCTACGGGCATGTTGATCGCACGACCAAACGCAGGAATCCTCTACTCCACGCTCGCAAAGGGGCCGTTGCTTCCGTTTGAGGATCAGCTTGTCTCGACTCGGCACTTCATGCGCGAAATGAACCGCCTTGGGGTGACCAGCGCCATTGATGCAGGAGGAGGATTCCAAAATTATCCGGACGACTACGGCGTGATCACCGAACTTCATCGACGCCATCAGATGACTGTGAGGGTCGCCTACAACCTTTTCACGCAGCGTCCAAAGCATGAACTTGATGACTTCAAGCGGTGGACTGGCAGCACAACACTTCATCAGGGCGACAGCACTTTCCGACTCAATGGCGCTGGCGAAATGCTTGTTTTCTCTGCCGCCGACTTCGAAGACTTTCTTGAACCTCGACCAGATCTGGACGGAGTGTTGGAAAGTGAACTCGAGGTAGTGATCCGGCATTTCGCAGCGGCACACTGGCCTTTCCGCCTCCACGCAACCTATAACGAATCGATCGAGCGTTTCCTCCCGATCTATGAAAGAGTGAACCGCGAGATCCCATTCAATGGACTGCACTGGTTCTTCGACCATGCTGAGACGATCAGCGATCGCAATATTGAGCGAGTGATTGCGCTGGGTGGCGGCATTGCGGTGCAACATCGCATGGCATACCAGGGCGAGTACTTTGTGAACCGCTATGGTGCGGACGCAGCGCGCAACACGCCCCCCGTTCGGCGGATGCTAGACCTGGGGTGCCCTGTGGGAGCCGGAACAGACGCGACCCGTGTCGCCAGCTTCAATCCCTTCGTCTGCCTCTATTGGCTCGTGAGCGGAAAGACGGTTGGTGGACTGGGACTCTACCCGGAGAACAACCGGCTGACACGAGAAGAGGCGCTGCGCCTTTACACGCAGGGGAGCAGTTGGTTCTCTACCGAGGACAGCGCCAAAGGCGGCCTCTACGAAGGTCAGATGGCTGACTTCGCTGTGCTGACCAACGACTACTTCAAGATCCCGGCCGAAGAGATCAAGTATATTGAGTCGCAATTAACCGTAGTGGGAGGGGAAGTCGTTCACGCGAGTCACGAGTTTAAGTCACTTGCTCCGCCATCGTTGCCCGCTGCGCTGGATTGGGCTCCTACTGCGCATTATGGGGGCTATCACCAGGCCATCGCAGCACCCGCGGCGCCCCTCGAGTGCAAAGGAGGCCTGCACCGCGCGCCTAAGCGGCACAAGTTAGGTGAAGCAATTTGGGGCCTGGGATGCGACTGTTTTGCGTTCTGATCCAATTCATCTCTGAAGCCCTAGTTCACGGAAGGAGAGGAGGAGAGGAATGAAAGATCTGCTCATATCGTTTGCAGTCGGAGCATTGGTGGGCCTGCTGTATGGAGTGATAAAAGTGAAGAGCCCAGCACCGCCGATCATTGCCCTGCTGGGACTCCTCGGTATGGTGATAGGAGAGCAGGTAGGTGGCTGGGTTCACACAAGGAACGCGAATGTGGCTCACGCTGCGGCGACATGCGTTTCCGGCAAGCGCTGGGATCCGCCTGCCAAGATGGCAGAACAGGCTTCCGGTTTAACCCGAGCCGAGTGAGAATTCGTTTTGATCAAGTCTCTTTGTGCGACAGCCATTATTTTGTTGGTCGGGCCAGCGCTCAGTGCGCTCCGAGCACAGCAGATTGTGCCGGCCCCAGATCGTAGCTACAGACTGCTTCGATCGGACGAAGACTGGAGTTTTATTTGCGATAAGAAACTGCGCAGCGACTTCTGGGACCCAATCAAGTGCATTCCGCTTCGGAAGACCGACAAGAATTGGTTCCTAGCGTTCGGCGGTGAAGCTCGCGAGACCTGGGAACAGATTGGGAACGACAACTGGGGCCAGTCTGCCATCATGAACGGGTATCTGAATGAGAGATACATGCTCTGTGCCGATCTGCATTATGGCCCGAATGTTCGCACGTTCCTCGAATTAAAAAGTGGCATTAGCTCCTGGCGAGCAGGCGGTCCACGGCCTATTGACGAGAAACTGCTGGATTTTCAGGTGGGATTCCTCGACGTTGGCAGTGCAACTTCATGGGGATCGCTTCATGTAAGAGCTGGCCGGCAGGAACTCGAATACGGCTCGGGTCGCATCGTGGATGTACGCGAAGGCCCCAATGTGAGGCTCAGCTTTGACGGGTTCATGATGCGCACCAAGATCCATAGATGGCAGTTCGACGGGCTTGCGACCCGACCCGACGAAGATAATCCAGGATTCTTCGACAACGCACCAAATCACACGGTGGGCTTCTGGGGTGCATATGCCAGCGGTCCCATTCCTGACAAAATGCAGTTGGACCTTTACTACCTGGGTCAGGATCGGAAAGACGGCGATTTCGAAAGAGGAACTGCGCACGAGGTCCGGCATACACTCGGCACGAGAGTATCGAAGCCTGTTTCCGGCGAACACCCCGGCTGGGATTTCGACGATGAAGCGCTTTGGCAGTTTGGCAGCTTCGGAGCTGCAGACATCCGCGCATGGACGGTCGCAACGGAAACGGGCTATAGAATTCCCACGATTCCGTTGAAACCGCGGTTCAGCGTAAAGGCGGATATCTCGAGCGGAGATCATCCGGCGAAGAGCACGCTGGGCACTTTCAATCCGCTTTACCCCAAAGGCAACTACTTCGGCGTTTTGGCGACAACTGGTCCGGGGCCAATCAACTTCGTTGACGTTCATCCCCACGTAGAAGCATTTGCTCCGCACAATGTTTCATTGTCTTTCGATTGGATCATCCAATGGAGGCAGAGCCTGGAGGACGGCGTCTATGCGGTACCCGGATTCCTCATCAGGGCTGCGAATGGCAGTCGCGCCCGCTTTGTCGGACACAGACCTGGCACCGAAATCCGATGGCAGACGAATCGTCACTTGTGGTTCCAGGGAGACTACGGGATCTTCTACGCGGGCAGTTTCTTGAAAGAGGCACAGCCGGGGCGTGATTTGAACTATTGGGCGCTTTGGGCTGGATACAAGTTCTGAAATGGACGGTTGATGGATTCCCTCACAAGCAGCGAGCGCGTCCTCTATAGCTCTCTCTATTGCCTGACGTTTGTGACTGGCTTGGTCGATGCCGGCAGTTACTTGGCGATGGGGCACGTCTTCACTGCAAACATGACTGGCAATATCGTTTTCCTGGGGTTTGCCCTTGGCGAGGTTCCGGGATTGTCGATTAGCCGATCTGTAACTGCGCTTGGCTTTGCGCTTCTGGGCGGATTTCTTGCTGGGAAATTGGATTCCTGGCTTGGAAAAAGACGGCGTAACGTATGGATGGCGGCCGCCTTGGCCATCGAAGCAGTGCTTCTCGGCGGGGCAATGACCGTCTCCTGGTGCTTCGACCCTCGGGGAGGAAAACTCATCTCCGCGGCACTTTACGCAATCATCGCTTTAACCGCGCTGGGTATGGGGATGCGCAACGGTACGGTCAGACGGCTTGCAGTGCCAGAGCTGACGACGACCGTACTTACCCTCACCGTTGCGGCACTGGCGTTCGACTTTTCACTCACGCCAGGGAACAATCCCAGGTGGCGTCGCCGCGTCGGCTCAATCTTGACGATGTTTTCGGGAGCATTTGCCGGCGTTCACCTGTTAAAGCACTCTCTGGCGCTTCTGCTCGGCGTCTCGGCCGTTCTAACTGCGTTCTGCACACTGGCCCAAGTTTATCGCGACGAAACGCAGCACGAGGCCGGATTACGCGAACAGCAGCATTGATACCTCTTGCGAGGGGACAAGTGAGTGAATCAGGCTGGGAGCCCACATTAGCAGGCTCCGATGGTAGACACCACCTAGATCTTGATGAAGCTCAGGATGTCCTCATTGATCATGTCAGCATTCGTGGCCATCATGCCGTGCGGCAGGCCGGGGTAGATCTTGAGCGTGCCATGCTTGAGCAACTTCGCCTGGAGCAGGGAAGCATCTTTGTAAGGGACAATCTGATCATCGTCGCCTTGCATCACGAGGGTCGGCACAGTGATCGCCTTCAGGTCGTCGGTTTGGTCTGTCTCGGAAAAAGCCTTGATGCCTTCGTAATGGGCGAGCGCACTACCCATCATCCCTTGACGCCACCAGTTCTCGATAATTCCCTGTGAAGCCTTTGCGCCGGGTCTATTGAAGCCATAAAACGGCCCTGAAGGAACATCGAGGAAAAACTGCGCCCGGTTATCAGCCAGCGCCTTACGAAGTCCGTCGAACATCGTAATTGAAGTTCCGCCGGGGTTCGTCCCGGTCTTCAGCATGAGCGGGGGAACGGCGGCGATCAGCACAGACTTAGCTACGCGGCCCTGAGGCTCGCCATATCTTGCAACATAGCGCGCCACCTCTCCGCCACCCGTTGAATGGCCGATATGGACCGCATTCCTAAGATCAAGATGTTCGACCACTGCCGAAGCGTCGGACGCGTAATGGTCCATGTCATGGCCAGTGTCCACCTGTGAGGAACGACCGTGGCCGCGCCTGTCATGTGCAACGACGCGATAGCCGTGGGCAAGGAAGAACAGCATCTGATTATCCCAGTCGTCCGACGAAAGAGGCCAGCCGTGGTGAAACACGATGGGCTGTGCATCCTTCGGTCCCCAGTCCTTGAAGAAAATCCCTGTACCGTCTTTGGTCATAACAACTGACATGTCGAGCTCTCCTATGTTTGGTTCCGAAGTAGTTGAAGCAGTGATTCTATGCAAATCTTGCGCTGGTTCTCCGATTGCCACTTTCGCGGCTAGGGCTCCAAGTGTCGTTAAGACGTCGCGTCGATTAGGGTAAAGCATTCTGGCCCCCTTCATCTGTGCGGGGACTTAAGAACGGTAAGGCTACAGTGAACCGCGCACCGCCGTCTGGGCCATTGTCCGCCCAAAGGCGCCCGCCATGCGCTTCGACAATCGAGCGTGACACGGTCAAGCCTATACCCATGCCTTTCTCTTTTGTCGTCACAAAGGCGTCAAAGATTCGGTCCGGATCATCGACTCCCGGCCCGTTATCGATCACTTGGAGTAACATCTCGTTTGAGTTTCGTGTCGCCCGAAGTGCCACCAACGGAGCCACATGTTGTTTCTCCAAAGCTTCAATTGCATTCACGATCAGATTAATGAAGACCTGTTGGATCTGAATTTGGTCGACACGGACCGGGGGGAGAAACTCTTCGAAGTGGCACTCGATTGGTACGTCACGCCCTTGGAAACCCTCCTTCACAATTCGGACGACGTCACGAAGTATTTCTGAAACGTCGACTTCTCTTTTTTCGAAGGATTCCTGCTGGAATAGTGCGCGAATATGTTGCATCCTCTCGCCAGCCGCAAGGGCATCTCGTATAGACCGATCGAGCGAGGAATTCACTTCGGTCACATTCGGGAGATTGCCATTCAACCACTTCTTTGCCGCCTGCGCGTTTGCAAGAACCGACATAAGCGGCTGGCTCAATTCGTGAGCGATAGAAGCTGCGAGCTCCGCGACGGTCGCCAAGCGCGAAGCCTTCGCGAGCTTGATGTGCGTGTCGCGAAGATGATCTTCCGCTCGTTTTCGCTCGTCAATGTCCACCAAGATCCCATACCACTGAATAATCCTCCCATGGGGATCGCGCATAGGTTCGGCCTGTGCTTGATGCCATCGATAATTTCCATCTGCACGTCGTGAACGGTGTATTACGGTGTATGGCTCTCCAGTTTCGATTGCGCGGAAGAACGCCCTTGCCGTCCCATCTCTGTCATCAGGATGAATGAAGTTCAACCAACCGCAATTGACGATTTCCTGCAAGGAACTCCCAGAATATTCAAGGCATCGCTCAGAGATGTGAGTAATTTCTCCCGTCGGCGACATTGACCAGAGCATTGCCGGAACTGTCTGGATAATGGCAGCCAATTCATGCTCTCGCGCCTGGAGAGAGCTTTCGCGTCGCTTCAGTTCTTGTATCAAGACTTCATGATCCGTAACGTCAATGCCGACGCCGATTCTCCTTGAAGCAGCATCATCTGATACCGCGCTACCCACGCATCGGACATATCGAACATCTCCGCCTGCGCGCACGATACGCTTTGTCACATCAAATCCTGAGTCGTGTGAGAGCATTCGTTTCATCATTGAAGCCATAGACTGGCGATCCTCGGGATGCACGATCGCCAGGTATTGCTCCGAGTTTGGCGGTCCATTTGCCGGGTCAAGTCCGTGTATTTTAAAGAGCTCTTGGGACCAGTGATCGAATCCTGTCGCAGGGTCAAATGACCAGCTCCCGATATGCCCGAGACGTTGCGTTTCGGCCAAAAAGAACTCACTCTTCTGCTGCTCGGGGAAGTTCTCTAAATGTTGTAAGCCTGCCCTCTTTCCGTCATCAATGTTGATATTCGAACGATGCCCTTTGATCATTTGTACATGTCTCTCGGATCTCAGCACTTTGGGGTGATTAGGGAATCCGATCGCTGGCCCGGCCATCTGTGCGACCTCCCTGGGAGTCTCGGGGTCGGGCCCCTGCCGCGTCAGGTGCGGTTGCCCCGGTCACCATTGAAGGTGGTTGAAAATAACTGGACCGGCAGCGACCTCAGACGAATTCGACAATCCGTAGCCGGTTTCGCTGACAGACTCAGGAGACTACCGACGCGGAGACGGTCCTGGCTGGATGAACAATCTCCTCTTCGCTCACCTGTGCGCCAAATCCCGGTTGGTCGCATTCTCCAGGAAGGACGGCGGGAAGTCCTTTAGAAAAGGCTGAAAAAGAATGAAAAACTCTGAAGGCTCCTCGTGGAGAATTTCGCGATTTATCGCCGAAGGGCCTTATTCTTGACAACATGTACGGTTTCGGAGAGTTTACGCTGGACCCTCGACGGCGCACGCTGTTGCAAGGTGGCTCACCTATCTCTCTAACTCCAAAGGCTTTCGACGTCCTTTTCTACCTCTTGCAAAACCCCAACCGTTTGGTCAGCAAGGAGGAATTGCTTCGCGCCGTTTGGGGAGACACATTTGTCGAAGACGGGACCCTGACGCAATACATCTCGCATTTGCGCAAGGCGCTGGGAGACAACCCAGAAGAGTCCCGATTGATCGTGACGATCGCACGCAAAGGGTATCAATTTACGGGCGAAGTGTTGGTTTCTCAAGCAGCCCCGCCCGCACAGGTCGAGGGCCAACTTTCTGAGATTGAAAAACCGCGGATCGATGCGGCACCCGTCCCTGAAATCCCAAGAATAGAAGCGGCGGTTCCAAGCTCCTCGATATCATGGCGAAGAGTCGTAATCGCCGCCTCATCGATCTTCCTTTTGGTCTTTGTAGGTTATTTCTCTTGGCGGCACTATCGGCCGCAGCCCTTGCCCGAAACCGGGAGGGTCAT
>Ga0210390_10003011_pt1 | contig 14608 bp, 15 predicted proteins | sample IncBWH11OmetaG_FD_161050 | JGI IMG/M metagenome (GOLD analysis project Ga0210390, IMG submission 161050) | Forest soil microbial communities from Barre Woods Harvard Forest LTER site, Petersham, Massachusetts, United States - Inc-BW-H-11-O ...
CGATGTTCTCGGACGCATCGCCGCGCAGATGGCCAAGCAGGTCATCTTCCAGAAGGTGCGCGAGGCCGAGCGGGATACGGTCTTCAACGAATACAACCACCGCACCAATGAAGTGCTGAACGCCACCGTGAAGCGCATCGAGCCGCAGGACGTGATCTTCGACCTGGGCAAGGCCGAAGCCCGCATGCCGCGCCGCGAGCAGTCGCGCCTGGAGCAGTTCGCCGTGGGCGAGCGCATCCGCGTGGTGCTGCTGCGCGTTGATCGCGCTGCCAAGGGACCCCAGGTCATCGTCTCCCGCGCCGCGCCGGAGCTGGTGCAGAATCTTTTCCAGAGCGAGGTTCCGGAAATCTACGACGGAACCGTGATCATTCGCGCCATCGCGCGTGAAGCCGGCGAGCGCACCAAGATCGCCGTCATGTCGCGTGACAAAGACGTCGATCCGGTGGGCGCCTGCGTCGGCATGAAAGGCATGCGCGTGCAGTCGATCATCCGCGAGCTGCGCGGCGAAAAGATCGACATTATCGAGTTCAGCGAAGAGATCACCACCTTCGCCGAAAAGGCGCTGCAACCGGCGAAGGTCAGCCGCGTGAGCATCACCGATCTGGGCGAAAAGCAGCTCGAAGTCATTGTCGACGATACACAGCTTTCGCTCGCCATCGGCAAGAAGGGGCAGAATGTGCGCCTGGCCGCCAAGCTTCTGGCCTGGAAGATCGATATCAAGAGCGAAGAGGAGAAGCGCCAGGAAGTCGAGCAGCAGATGCAGGGAGTGGGCAGTCCCGCGACAGCCATCGAGCAGGTTAGCGAACTGGGCGAGTCGATCATCCAGAAGCTGGTCGCTGCCGGCATCACGACGGTGGAAGCACTGGCCGATATGACGCCAGAACAGCTGGAGGAGATCCCCGGCATCGGCGAAAAGACGCTGGAGAAGATCAGCGTTGCCGTGCGCCATTACTTCGGGGAATACGAGCCGGGCGAAGAGCGCCCTGCATCGGTCGAAGTTGCTGCCTCTGCCAATCAGAGTGAAGCCCAGAGCGAAGAGGCTGCCGTCGAGGCGGCAGAAGCCGCTTCCGACGCCAGTCTGGCCGAAGAAGAGGAGGCGCTGCGGCTCGATCTGACACAGGATGTCGAGGAGCCTGCCAGCGCAGAAGGCACTCGCCTGATCGACGATGAGGTCGCCGAAGAGGAGCTGGCCGAGATCACCGAAACGGGCGACGAACTCGATACCGAGGGCGCTGACTCTGTCGCTCCCGGCACACACGACTTGAGCGAGAGGCTCCGCGAGACAAAGGTCGACGAAGATATCGCCGAACCCGGTGAGTTTCGCGAAGAAGACGACAAGAAGCAAGAGGGCGACGCTTAGTCATGCGCCGTTCTTACATAGGTAGACCCCAGATGAGCAGCGCAAATTGTGCCATTTCGGGCCATAATAGAAATAGCTTCACGACCCACTGCCAAGAGGTTGCCATGTACAGCTAGAGGCCGTGGGAGCAAGTATAAAAGGGGCGGATGAGTAAAGTTCGAATCAATGATTTAGCACGTGAACTGGAAGTGAAGAGCAGGGCTATTCTGGATGTCTTAGATATTGTCGGCGTCACCGAGAAAAAGACGCACTCCAGTTCGCTAGAGCTCGACGAAGCCGAGCGTGTGCGCACTCACTTCCAACGCGGCAAGAGCGGCGCAGCCAGCAGTTCGCGCGCCGAGGCCGCTTCCCCCAAACCGAAGATCGACTGGTCGCGCGTTTCGAAACCCGGCGACGTGCTCAAGGCGATCCAGCAAAAGAAGGAAGAAGCTGCCGCGCCTCCGCCGCGCCCTGCTGTTCCCGTGGCCACGCCTGCGCAACCGGTTGCCGCCACGAAGACCGCAGCTCCCGTTGCAACTGCTCCTGTAGCGACCGCGCAGGCTCCTGCCGCAGAGCGGCCGGCACAAGTTGCACCAGCGCCAACGATCGCGGCGCAGCCCGCTCCACGCAGGATTATGCCGCAGCCTCGCCAGGCTGCTCCCATCGTCGCGCCGCCCCCGCAGGCTCCGGCCATTGCCGCCAAACCCCCGGCCGGCCCCGTGGCGGCGAAGCCTCCGGTCGTCGCCGCCGGCGCTCCGCACGGAGCAACACAAGCGCCAGCACCACGCGATGTAGTTCTCGCCGCGCCGCCAGCTGCGAAGCCCCCGGTTGTCGCTGCACCGCCTGTTGCTCCAACGGTAATTCATCCGGTTTCGGCTCCGGTCGCTGCCGTTCCTATTGCCCCTGCCCCGGTAGAAGCTGCTCCGGCTCCGCGCCGCGTGATCATGCCGCAGACCGGCCCGCGTCCGGTCTACACCGCGCCAGCCCCCGCGCCTGCCCCTTCGGTTCCAATCGCGCCGCAGGGCGCAAGCGGACCCGGCATTCAACGCGGGCGTCCCATTTTCGATCGCCGTCCCGGCGGAGGCCCCGGCGGTCCAGGCCAGCGTCCCGGCATGGGTGGAGCCCCCAGCGGACCTATGGGAGCCGCCGGCGCACGCCGTCCCATGCACCCGACGCGCAGCGCGCCTGCAGGCGGAGCACCCGGTGCACGTCCTGGATTCGGCCAGCGCCCCGGCATGGGTGCGCGCCCCGGATTTGGCCAGCGTCCCGGACCCGGCGGAGCTCCGGGCCTTGTGCCGCCTCCAGGCGAAGCGCCGCGCCCGCAGCGTGCCGCCGGCGGACATGCGCGACGTGGCCGCCAGCAATACCCCAAGTCCAAGGAAGGCCCGATGAAGGGCTTCGCTCCGCCATCACGTTTCGGCGGAGCCCAGATTCCTGCTGAACCGCTGCCCATCTCCCGCACCATTACGGTGACGGAGGGCATCAGCGTCAAGGACCTTGCCGAGAAACTCGGCGTGCGCGGCAAGGATCTCATCGCGGTGCTGCTCATGCGCGGCGTCTTCGTCACGGTGAACCAGTCTCTCGATGGAGAACTCGTCAAGGATGTCGCCCGCCAGTTCGGCGCCGACACTGAGGTCATCACTTTTGAAGACCAGATGGCCAACGAAGCCATCGAAAACATCCTCTCGCAGGAAAATCCCGACGAGCACGAGGTTCCGCGTCCGCCGGTGGTTACCGTGATGGGCCACGTCGATCACGGTAAGACGTCGCTGCTCGACGCCATCCGCGAGACCGATGTAGCCAGCGGCGAAGCTGGAGGCATTACCCAGCACATCGGAGCGTACAAGGTCCGCATCAGCAAGCCGGATTCGCCCGCCTTTGGCCGCGAAATCGTCTTCCTCGATACGCCGGGTCACGAGGCCTTCACCCGCATGCGTGCACGCGGAGCGAAGGTGACGGACATCGTGGTCGTAGTAGTTGCCGCCGACGATGGGGTGATGCCGCAGACCCTCGAAGCCATCGACCACGCGAAGGCGGCCAACGTGCCGATCATCGTGGCTGTGAACAAGATCGATAAGCCCGATGCGCAGCCGGATCGTGTGAAACAGCAGCTGGGCGACCGCGGCCTGGTCCCCGAAGCCTGGGGCGGATCGACGGTCTTCGTCGATGTCTCTGCCAAGAAGAAGCAGAATCTCGACCTGTTGCTGGAGATGATCTGCCTTGTCGCCGATCTTGGCGATCTCAAGGCCACGCCGGGACGCTCCGCCGTCGGCACCGTCATCGAAGCCAAGCTCGATCGCGGACGCGGCGCTGTTGCCTCTGTACTCGTACAAAACGGGACGCTGCGCAATCAGGACAGCTTCATCATGGGCAACACCTTCGGCAAGATCCGCGCCATGTTCGACGACCGCGGACGCGCCATCCAGGAGGCTGGCCCCTCCACTCCGGTCGAGATTCTCGGCCTCGAAAGCATCCCCGATGCGGGTGATACTTTCCTCGTGGTCGCCGATCGCGACAAGGCTAAGAACATCGCGACCTACCGCAAGATGAAGGAGCGCGAAGCACAGCTCGCGAAGAGCTCCCGGGTCTCGCTCGAAGGCCTCGCCGAACAGATTAAGCAGGCGGGCGTCAAGGATCTGCCCATCATCCTCAAGGGTGACGTGCAAGGGTCTGTCCAGGTCCTCGCCGATTCGCTCCAGAAGATGTCCACCGACCAGGTGCGCATCAAGGTCATTCACTCCGGCGCGGGCGCCATCACCGAAAGTGACGTGCTTCTAGCCTCGGCATCGAATGCCATCATCATCGGCTTCAATGTCCGGCCTGAACGCAAGACCGCCGAACTCGCCGAGCAGGAAGGCGTCGAGATTCGTCTGCACTCAATCATCTACGAGCTGCAGGACGAGATTCGCAAGGCCATGCTCGGGCTTCTCGATCCTGTCTTCAAGGAAAACTATCTGGGCCGCGCAGAGGTTCTCAACGTCTTCAGAATTCCGAAGGTGGGCACCATCGCCGGCTGCCGCGTAACCGACGGCGTGCTCAAGCGCGACGCTGAAGTGCGGCTCATGCGAGACGGCGAGCAGGTCTACAAGGGCAAGCTCACCTCGCTCAAGCGCTTCAAGGACGATGCCCGGGAAGTCACCAGTGGCATGGAATGCGGCGTGGGCCTCTCCAACTTCACCGACATACAGGTCGGCGACACCGTCGAGGCATTTGTCACCGAGAAGGTTGCGGCGGAGTTGACGGCGAGCTAGAGACCGGCGCTACACGATGGACAAGACGATCCGCAAATACACCAGCTTTGACGAGATGAAGGCCGACGAATACCTCTATTGGCAGAGTCGGCCTGCGTATGAGCGGATGGACGCGGTTGAGGAAATGATCCAGACCGCCTACGCACTTAAAGGCTGGGAGCTGCCGTCGAAGATGGAGAAAACAATTGTGCGGCTTCCATTCCCATGGCGTTAGACGACTAACCTTGCGCTGTCATGCCCACCGCTTGACATTCCTCACTTGCTCTTGAGCCCATCTTCGCCGACCATGAACTCGGCATGCGAAACGCCGCAAGATCTGGACAAGACGATCTCCTCACCATCATCACCATTAGTGTCGTCGCGTTGATGCTCTCGACCATGCTGCACGAAGCCCTGGGTCATGGCGCGCTCGCGCTGCTTACCGGAGCCACCTCGGGCACGCTCACCACCGTTGCCTGGTCGAGCGTTTTCGACTCTCGGCTCGTTGCTGCCGGAGGCACCATCGTCAATCTCATCGCGGGATTCGTCTTCTGGGTCGCGCTGCGTGCCGCTCGCAACGCCTCCGCCCGGACGCGCTTCTTTCTGCTGATCTCCTGCGCTTTCAATCTATTTGCAGGCACCGGGTACTTCTTCTTCTCGGGCGTGAGCGGCTTCGGCGACTGGCAGCAGGTGATCGCGGAACTGCATCCATATTGGCTGTGGCGCGTGCTCCTCATCCTCGTGGGCATGGCCTCCTACTATTGCGCAATGCTGGTGGTCGGCATAAGCCTGGTGCGATATCTCGGCGTGTCCACAAGCGACCACGCGCGCTTTCGCAGACTCATGTGGGTGCCCTATTTCGCCGCTGTCATTATCGAAGTCGTCGCCGGACTGCGGAATCCCCTTGGCCCGTCGCTTGTCTTCGAGTCTGCGCTTCCGGCTACTGCGGGAGCGAACTGCGCGCTGCTTTTCCTTGTCTATTACGTCCCGAAAACAACTCCTCCCGGCTCCAACAATCAGCCCGTTCAGCGAAGCTACGTTTGGATCGCAGTCTCGATCGCTCTCGCCCTGGTCTTCATCGTCGTCCTCGGTCCCGGCATTCGGATCCAGCGTTAAGGATTACGATGGGAGCACCATGCCCGTCGCCTGCATGACCATTGAGCTGCGCATCGAGCATGCGCAGTCGCTCAAAGATCGACGCCAGGTTGTCCGCAGCCTGAAGGAAAAGCTCGGTCACAGCTTCAACATCTCCGTTGCGGAAATGGACGAGGCCATCACTTGGCAGTCTGCCACCCTCGGAGTCGCGGCCATCTCCGGTTCACGCGACTACCTCGCGGGACTCATGCGACAGGTGGAAGACGCGGCGAACCGCATCGCTAACGATCTGGGCGCGCAGGCAGTCGATATCTGGTGGGAATTCCTGGAAGGATGAAGCGGTCAGCGGTCTGGGTTGAAGCCGTCAGGGATAAAACGGCCAGTAGGAACGCGGTTCTCAGGATTTAGCCGATGAACATGCTGGATCGCTCAGGCCCGTATGGTTCGCCGCCTTGGTATGACGGTTTGGCTGACCGCTTCATCCCTGGCCGCCTTATCCCTGACGGCTTCAACCCGTCCGCTGTTTCGCCACCGCTTTCCCCCTGCTTTCTGATATTCTCAAACGTTTAACCAAAGGAAAAAAGATGCCGGAGCCAAGGGCACGTCAATACCATCGAGACCGGGTTGCCGAAACCCTGCGTGAAGAAATCGGCGCAATGATCGAGGGCGAACTCTCCGATCCACGCATCAGCTTTGCATACGTAACCCAGGTTGTTCTGAATCCGGGCGGCAAATCCGGGCTCATCTACGTCGCGGTCGACGGCGGCCCGGAGGAAGAGGCGCAGACCATCGAAGGACTTATGGCCGCGCGCGGGCACATCCGGCACACTTTGCTTGAGCGGCTGGGAACCCGTCGCGTCCCCGACCTCACCTTCCACATCGATCGCTCCGACAAGATGAAGGCGCGCATCGACGAACTGCTTGGCCGAAAGCGCAATCGGCAGAAGGACGTTCCCAGCAGCCAGGGCCAGTGAACGGACCCGGGCATTCCATCTATGCAGCGACATGACGACATCCACGCGGTTCTGCACGCTATCGAGCGCGGCGAGCGCTTTCTGGTCTCCGCTCATGCCCGACCCGACGGCGACGCGGTCGGCTCGATACTCGCCTTCGGCATGGTTCTGGAACAGCTTGGCAAGCAGGTAGACCTGGTCTCCTGTGACCGCGTTCCGCTCATCTACCAGGGACTTCCCTGCTCCGGTGCCATTCGCCACGTGACGAGCGTCGAAGGCAACTACGACGCCGTCATCCTGCTTGAATGCGACAGCATCGAGCGATCGCGCCTCAAGGGGCTCGAAGGCCGCGCCATCATCAACATCGATCACCACGCCAGCGGCCGCACCTTCGGCAGCGTCAACTGGATTGACACCGGCTCCTGCGCCGTCGCGGAGATGGTCTACGACCTGGCTACCCTGGCCGGGGTGGATATTACGGCAGACATGGCCACCTGTCTCTACACCGCCGTGCTGACCGACACCGGTTCGTTCTGTTACGCGGGCACCGATGCGCACACCTTCGATCTGGCCGGCGATCTGGTGCGTCAGGGCGCCAACCCGATGCTTATCGCCCAACACACTTATTTCTCGAACCCCACATCCAAGATGCTTTTGCTCGGCGCCGCTCTTTCCAACCTGCGCCGTGAAGGCCGCCTCGCCTGGATGTGGGTCTCGCATGACGATATGCAGCGCACTCGGGCCGCGGAAGAAGACTGCGAAGGCCTTGTGAACTACGCCATCGGCATCGCGGGCGTCGAGGTCGCCGTATTCCTGCGCGAGCTTCCCAATCATCGCGTCCGGCTGTCAATACGCAGCAAGGGGGAACTCAACGTGGCGCGCATTGCCGAGAGCTTTGGCGGTGGAGGACATCTGCACGCCAGCGGCTGCACGATCGACGGCCCACTGGCGGCGGCGGCGGACCATATCCTCGGCCATCTCCGCGAATGCCTGCAAAGCCCCATGCACGAATTCGCCTGATACTTCTCGCACCCAATGTCCAGACCTGAGGCAGCATACCGAGCCCCTTTACGCTTTTTCCGTGCTCAATCTGTTAGCCTTGTCCCGGAACTTCCTGATAAACTGTGGTCATTCCTCCCAGAATCAAAGCGATGTCTTATGGTCCGACCAGTCTGCTCGCGCGCTTCCCTGTCCTGGGAACGGTGCTCGAAGCGACAACGCTGTTCGTTCTCACAGCGTTTTTCCTTTTCTATGGTCTGATTCCCGTCTACGGAGGGCCGGGCATCGGTCTGGTAGGCGCAGACGAGCCTCGCTATGCACAGGTCGCGCGTGAAATGCTCGCCCGTCGCGACTACGTCACACCCATTCTCTGGGGAAAGCCTTGGCTTGAGAAGCCCGCCCTCTACTACTGGCGCGCCATGTTTTCGTTTCGCGAGTTTGGCGTCCACGACTGGACTGCGCGGTTGCCTTCCGCCAGCTTCGCCTTCATCCTGGTCACGCTCATCTACCTGCACATTCGCCGCTTCCGCCGCGGAGGTCAGCTCGACGCGGCGCTTATCACCGCATCGTGCGCCGGTATCATCGCCTTCGCGCGCGGCGCCTCGACGGACATGCAGCTCGCCGCACCCTTTTGCATCGGCATGCTCGGCTGGTATGCCTGGTATGAGACGGACAGCAAATTCTGGCTCTTCGATCTCTACTTCTTCGTTGGAGCCGCGACCCTGGCCAAGGGCCCGGTAGCGCCCTTCCTCGCGATTGTCATCATCGTGGCCTTCGCCGCCCTGCGACGAGAGTGGGGTATCCTGCGCCGCACTATCTGGTGGCCTGGACTTGTCCTTTATCTCGCCATGGTGCTGCCCTGGTTCATCGCCGTGCAACACCGCAACCCCAATTTTCTGAAGATCTTTTTTCTGGAACACAACCTCGAGCGCTTCGCCACCAGCCGCTTCCAGCACGAACAGGCGTTCTGGTTCTATTTCCCGATTGTCCTTCTGGCCCTTACCCCATGGGCCGTCATCGCCATCGCCGCCTTCATCGACGCCGTGCGTCAATCCATCGCCGAATGGAAAGCCCGCCGCGCCAAATACCACTACATGGGCAATTTTCGCGCCGGCGATGCCTTTCCCGAGTTTCTCGTCCTCTGGGCGCTCGTCCCCATTATCTTTTTTTCGCTCTCCGAGTCCAAACTACCTGGCTACATTCTTCCATCGATACCGCCGCTCACCATCCTCACCGGCGATTACCTCAACCGGATGCGGGAACGCGGGCTGAAGTCGTGGCTGCTCATTACCCACGCCCTGCTTACCGGCGTGCTGACGGCCTTCGTCGTTCTCCTGCCCTTGCATCTCACACATCCTGAAGCAATGCCGCCGTTGAACGCGATCCTTGCCGGGGGCATGACCGGGTTCGCCTCTGCAGTCTTCATTCTTATTACCGTCTACCGCTTCGGCCTGAAGCGTCTGCGCATCGCCACCATGGCCCCGATGGTCATCATGCTGTTATTCCTCTTCGGGATCGGACCCTTTTTCGGCATCCACGCCTTTGCTAACACCAAGCGCAACATCGCTCTCATCGATCTCACCTACTCCGCCCGCCCGCTGGCGCAGATCCTCGACCGGATCACGCCTCCCGATGGAACGGTGGCCGTTTTTCAGGTTCGCCGCGATCTCGAATACGGCCTTTCCTTCTATCGCAACAGCCGTGTCGTAAATTATGAGAAGGATGGGGTTCCACGACAGCAGCACATCCTCGTGGTGCGCGAATCCTACATCGACCAGTTGCGCCCGTTGCTCCAGGGAAGGACATACGAGCCTCTTTTCACGTATCCTGCTCAGAACCTGGTCGTGTACGCTGTTTCCGCGAGCCGGTAGCTGAAATGCATTCCGGCAAGCGGGTTAAGACCTGGCCGATCCTAAGAATCGGGTTTGATAGCTGGAGTAGAGCGCTGGTTTGAACGGGTACCGCTTTGGCCGGGCGCGAACATTCCGGTCTTTGCCCATTTTTATGGATATCTCTACCTGAACGAGGACGCTCAACTCAGGCGGGAATATCCGGTAAGTTTCTCAGAGTTCGTTGCGCTGGCTTCCGTTGATTCCTGCGCGTAAATTCTTACCCATTGCAAGGGACACCATGACACCGGCGCTCCAACTCGAGATCCTCGATCTCCGGCACTTCTCGGCAGCCAGCCTCCGCCCGCTGCTCGAAGCCGAATCCCGTCTGTGGAGCGAGCGCCTCGAGTGGGATTATCGCGCCTCCGCCGATCTGCTGCTGCAGTATCTCGATTCGCGCCTGCTGCCCGGCTACGTAGCCATTGAGAATGGGCGCGTCGCAGGCTACCTCTTTTGTGTCTACGAAGAACGCAAAGCCGTGATCGGCGATGTCTTCGCCATCCGGCCTCAAAACTCGGAGGCGACGGCCACCGATATCGAGTTGCGACTGCTTGAGAGCCTGATCGAACTGCTGCAGAATTCTCCTGGCGTCGAACGCATTGAATCGCAGCTACTTCTGCACCCACACGGTCTGCACGCCGACGCGTTCCGTACTGTGAGCTTTCAGATTTACAACCGCCTCTTTATGCGGCTCGACCTGTCGGGACTTTCCCCTGCGCCAGCTCGGCACTCATTGCCCGAAGGTCTCGCCATGCGCCCCTGGCGGGAGGACGACTTCAATGCCGCGGCTCATCTGATCTCGGGCGCGTACGAGGGCCATCTCGACAGTCACATCAACGATCAGTACCGCACGGTCGCCGGCTCGCTCCGGTTCCTGCACAACATCGTCCGCTTTCCTGGTTGCGGATTGTTCGACGCAGCGGCATCCCGCGTGCTCGTGCATTCCGGCAGCCACGAAATCGCCGCAATTCTGCTTTGCTCGCGCGTGCGTGAAGATGTGGCCCATATTACGCAGCTCTGCGTCGCGAAGGACAGTCGCAGTCACGGACTTGGCGCCATCCTTATCGACGATTGCGCCACGCATCTGAAAGCTCAGCGATTCCGCGCTCTTACCCTCACGGTGACCGAGGCGAATCAAAACGCGGTAGCCCTCTACCGGCGCGAAGGCTTTGGCGTGACGCACAACTTCGACGCGATGCTATGGGAAAGGGCGGTCAGCGGTTAGCGCGGCCAGGGGTGAGACGGCCAGTCGACAACCCGCCTACTGAAAAGTTTGGGCGAATCGGCCCTTGCAAACGGTCTTGGGTTGCGCATTGCCATGACCTAAACGCTGTAGACTGCTCCTGCTAGCCGTCTCATCCCTGACCGTTTACCGTTTTACCCCTGACCGCTTTATCTCTGGCCAGTTCATCTTCTGATCAGCCACATCACCCAGCTCGCCACGATGACCACGCCGACGAACATGCTCCAGCAATAGAGACCATATTTAACCATGGCTTTCGTCGTGGACCGCTGCGTGATCCCGAAGACAACCGAAGCAAAAGTGGCAAAGAGCAGAACAGCGGAAAAATGGGAGGGAGCCAACATTAAACCTTCCTGCCAATGCGCAGGTTGTGCGCGTCAACGGCGGAGATGAAATTCAGCAGGCCCGCCACGACCACGAACTTCGTCCCATAGTCGGCGGTCGCGATCTGCACCGCGCCATGTCCCAGGTCGAAGATCCGGCCCAGCGCATAGAAGAGCCCGTTGCCCAGATCTCCGGCGAAGCCCAGCATGTCTAGCACGTCGCCGGTGTTCGGCACATACAACTTGCCCTGCATCGCCAGTCCCAGCCAGAACATCGATGCGATGGAGACGAACAGCAGCAGTCCTCGCACCCAGCGCCCGGTCAACACGTGGCCCGCGCCCGGAACCAGCCAGCCTAAAATAAGGGCCGAGTAAAGGAAGCCCTGCGAGGTGGTTTGCGTCTTCGCGGGCACTTGAACTTTGGATGCCATTTCTCTTTTGAATATAACAGGGTGCAGGTCCTCAGGGGTACCGAATCAGGCCGCACAGAGCCGATACAATTAGAGTCTGCTAACGGCGCTTTGCGCACCAAACGGATGCCGTGAAGTCATGAGCACGATGGAACATAACCTGCAGCAAACGATATCGCTTCTCTCCCACACGCCCGACACCCTCAATGCGCTTCTCCGCGATTTGCCTGAGGCGTGGACGTACCAGAATGAAGGCGACAGCACCTGGAACGTCTTCGAAGTGGTCGGCCATCTGATTGACTGCGAGCGTACGAACTGGATTCCACGGGCGAAGGTCATACTAGAGTCCGGCGAGAATCAGCCGTTCACGCCTTTCGATCGCGGCGGACATGTTCGCGAGACGCAAGGCAAGTCGCTTGGCCATTTGCTGGACGAATTTGCCCGGCTGCGGTCAGAAAATCTGGATGAACTGCGCGCATGGAATCTCCGACCAGAGGATCTCGCGAAGCACGGACGTCATCCTGCCTTCGGTGCGGTCAGTTTGTCGGAGCTGCTGGCCACCTGGGCAGCCCACGACCTGACCCATCTGCATCAGATCTCCCGGATTATGGCCCATCAATACCGCGAGACCGTTGGTCCCTGGAGCAAATATCTTGGTGTGCTGCAGTGCGCCGGGCACAGCGCGAACGGCTGATCGCTAAATCCTAACCAGCTCCTGCTGTACCCGCCCCGTTGCGACGGCCCGCTCCGGCGTGGTGATCATATTCAGCTCGCTGCGAATTCCGAACTCCTTGAGATAGATCCCCGGTTCGACTGAGAAACACGTGTTGGGCAGAATCAGCCGCTCGTCATGCGTCTCCAGGTTATCGAGATGCGCTCCGTTGCCGTGCAGGGTGTTGCTGATGTTGTGTCCAGTGCGGTGCGTGAAGAACTTGCCAAAGCCGGCCTCGTCGATCACCGCGCGCGCCGCATCGTCCGCCTGCCATCCGGCAATGGGCTGTCTGCTATAGAAGGCTTCTTTCACCACCTGCACCGCTGCATCGCGTGCGCCCCTCACCACCTCGAAAACCTGCTGCTCCTTCTCCGATGGCTCGCGACCCACTACGCCCGTCCAGGTGATGTCGTAATAACAGGTGCCCGGCCGGTTCTTGCGCGCCCAGATGTCGATGAGCACGAAATCGCCATCCTTGATTTCCTTCGCGCTCGTTTCCGTGGGCTCGTAGTGCGAGTCCGCGCTGTTCTCGTTCACGGATACATTCGGCCCGTTCTCCCATGCCAAGTCAGCGCGACGCATCGCCTCCTGCAGCCACTGCACGATGTCGTATTCTCTCACTCGCGCCGGCGTGCCATTGGCGGGACGAACCCGGCGTCCGATCTCGCGGAAGCCCTCCGCCAGTATCTCGTCGAGAGCCTTCTGCGCCTCGTAGTGGCTGGCAATCTGCGCCTCCGTCAGGACTGCCTCGAAGCGGCTCACCAGGTCAGCCGAGCTCACCACTGTCTTGCCCATCTCGCGCAGCACTTCCATTGTTCCCGCGTCCAGCATGGAGACGTACATGATTGCGTTGCGCGGTGAATACTGCATGGCAATCGTCTCGTAGGGAGCCAGCATAGCCTCCAGCCCGATCTCCAACTCCTGCCATGACGAGTACACGCCTTTCGACCCCGGCAGCGTGTCCAGGCGGCCGGATTCGATGCGATGCACCAGCTTGCGCGGCTCGCCTACCGCGGGAATGGCGTAGTACCAGCGCCGCGTCACGTGCGCGGTTTCCGGCAATCCGAGGATGGAGTAGGCGATGGGGTCGCGATGATGATGATCGTAGAAAAGCCAGGCGTCGAGCGCCTGCTCGCGGAGAGCGGATTGAATCGCTTCGATCTGCATGCTGAGCTCCTGCTAGAAGCAACAAGTCTACCCGAAGCATATTGACCTCACACAACGACCGTGCGGCAAATCGCTTTGGTTCGCAGGGACGATGTTATAGACTCAACCTCTCGCTCGCTCCCCGCAGACAAAATCAGGCACCGAGGCGCTATTTCATGAGGATGGGTACAGCATTCATCGCTTTTCTGGTAGGACTTGCCGGCATTTCAACCATGGTAGCGTCGCATCGCCTGGAGCATATCCGTTCAGTGGACACGATCCAGTTAGTCGCAAGCGGAATGTGCTTCGGCATCGCGATTGTGCTGGCTGCACGGGGTCGAAAACACGTCTAGGCTATTTCTTTCCGTGTCCCGTCGCCTCCGTCGCCTGGTCCAGCATCGTGTATAGCTTGTTGAAATCGGTGACTTCGATGTATGGAGGCGCCCCGCCAGTACGGTCCGTCACCACCCACACGGTGGGCGTCTGATGCACACCCAGCCGCTCGCCCAGCGCATAGTCGGCCTTCACCTCATCCGCGAGCTTGCCTTGCGGATCTATCACGAAGGGCAACGCGATGCCATGCTCTTGCGCGAACTTTTCCGTGAACGACCGCAGATCGTCCTTGGTTTCGATGCTGATTTGGTTCGCGAAAATGTAGTCGCGATATTCGTTGCCCAGCTTCTTCGGCTGCGTGTCGAACCACCGCCCGTTCACCGCCGCCTGAAAGCTCCAGACGTGCATCTGCAGCGGGAAATCGTGCCTCAGCCAGGGAACGTGGTATTTGGCCGCGGCATCTTTGATCGTCGGATTCTGGCGCGCGCACATCGGACACTCCATGTCAGCAAACTCAATGAGAGCCACGTGCGAGCCCGCCGGGGGCCTCAGCGTAGACATGTCATGCTGGGCCTGGCTCACCTGAGCGCCCAGCGCGAGAACGATACCGGTAAAAGAAAGCAAAACGTTGCGTAGCATAGTGAATGACATAATTTTATCGCTTCCGCGCGCTCGTCGGCGAGTTCTGTCCTATGCGTCAACATAGAATCGTTGTAAGCCCAGGAACATCCGGCGCAAGCCGAAGGAGAGAAAGACCAAGTTCATGCGATTCCTGATTGCGTTCCTTGCCCTTGCGGGCATCGTCGTTTCTACCCTGGCACTGCGCGTGCACTACTCGAACGATGTGCAGCCCTGCGACATCAACGCCCACTGGGACTGCGGCATCGTGAACCACAGCCGCTACGCCGAAATCCAACACATCCCCGTTGCCGCCAT
>Ga0210390_10003015_pt1 | contig 14592 bp, 13 predicted proteins | sample IncBWH11OmetaG_FD_161050 | JGI IMG/M metagenome (GOLD analysis project Ga0210390, IMG submission 161050) | Forest soil microbial communities from Barre Woods Harvard Forest LTER site, Petersham, Massachusetts, United States - Inc-BW-H-11-O ...
TAACTACCGTAACCCCAATTGGTTACTGGTGGGCGCTATAGGATTCGAACCTATGACTTCCACCGTGTGAAGATGGCACTCTACCGCTGAGTTAAGCGCCCACGCCTTGCCTGCCAACAACTTGCCGGGGGTTCCAAAATTCCAACCGTATCAAAGCGTACCAAATTTCCCGAACTTCAGCACACTGCCGCCATTTTCGGCACGGTCGTCAGCTCCGCCTAGATCGCATTGACACGTTCATACCCGACCCCGGAATTGTGTTCGAGGCGCACTCTGCCCGGTTGATGCGATCTCGCCATAGCTTCTCACCTCGGAATCTGTGGCAGGGTGCGGACATTATATCCTCCGAGAGTTCGGTTTGCTGAGGCGTTAGGAAGCCCTGTACCCTCGACAGAAGCGTGATTCGCCGAAAACTGTCGGACTGCTGTTTGCACCGGTACATCACTGCCCATTCTTTGTCGCGAAACCGTCTTTGTAGTCGGAATTGCCACGTGTATTCGGGTTCCCGAACTGTCGGACTCGATGCTCATTCTCCCAGAGAGTTGGAGAACTCGCTCTCGCATCCCCCGGATCCCGACCCCCGAACCTGACGACTGAATTTCTGACAATCGCTCGGCCGACATGCCTCCTCCTTCATCCCTTACCTCCAGGATGAGTTCTCCATCATTATCACGGACGATGCGGATGCTTGCGGTCTTGCCTCCGAATGGCGATGGATGTTCGTGAGGCATCCTCGCAGAGGACTGAGCGTGCGGCCAATTTGTTGTCTCCACGGAAGGAGAGGCGTACTATGTGCGAGCCAGGCTCCAAATCGCAAATTCTGGCTGAATTTACGGATGATGCGGGGCTTGCCCGGTAACGCCACACTGACCTATGGAGCCAATTGCGTTGGTAGAACCCGTCAAAATTTCTGGAGGTCGGGGTTGACTATGCTGAACGAAGCGACGATTGCAGATCTCAGAGCCTGCTTGCACGGAGGATTGATCGAGCCAGGCGATCCGCGTTACGACGCGGCTCGCAAGGTTTACAACGCGATGATCGACCGGCAGCCACGGCTGATTGCGCGCTGCGCCGACGTCGCCGACGTTATGGCGGCGGTGAAGTTCGCCCGCGAGCAGAAAATGCTGGTGTCCATCCGCGGCGGTGGGCACAACGCTGGTGGGTTGGGCGTATGCGACGGAGGGCTGGTGATTGATCTTTCGCCAATGAACTATGTTCGAGTAGATCCGAAGAAGAGGACCGTGCAGGTCGGCGGCGGAGCGCTCTGGCGCGACGTAGACCATGCGACGCATGCATTCGGTCTCGCGGTTCCTTCGGGCATCATTTCGACGACCGGCGTGGCCGGACTGACTTTGGGCGGCGGTATCGGTTACTTGACGCGGCGGTATGGCCTGACCATCGACAATCTGCTGGCTGTCGAAATGGTTTTGTCCGACGGCCGGTTCGTTACCGCCGGCGCCAAGGAAAATCCTGACCTGTTCTGGGCGGTGCGCGGTGGTGGTGGCAACTTCGGTGTGGTGACATCCTTTCTGTTTAAAGCGCAACGCGTGCATACGGTTTACGGCGGTCCGATGCTGTGGCCGATGGAAGACGCGGTCGAGATTATGCGCTGGTATCGCGATTTCATCGCAAAGGCGCCCGATGACCTCTACGGGTTCTTTGCGTTCCTCACGGTGCCGCCAGTCGCTCCGTTCCCCGAGCACCTGCACCACAAGAAGATGTGCGGCATCGTGTGGTGCTACACCGGACCGATTAAGAAAGGGGACAAAGTGTTCAAGCCGATCCGGAGCATGAAGGCCCCGGCGCTCGACATGGTCGGGCCAATTCCGCATCCCGTACTCCAGAGTATGCACGACGGTCTCTATCCGCCGGGCCACCAATGGTACTGGAAGGCCGATTTCGTGCGTACGCTGCCGGACGAAGCCATTGCGGTGCATTTGAAGTACGCGGCCAACCTGCCGTCGATGCAGTCGACCATGCATCTGTACCCGATCAACGGCGCCGCCGGCCGCGTCAAGAAGAGCGCCACGCCGTGGAATTACCGCGACGCAACGTGGAGTTCTGTAATTGTCGGGGTCGACCCGGACCCGGCGAGCAAGGAAAAAATCTCCAGTTGGGCGAAGGAGTATTGGAGCGCGCTTCATCCCTACTCCGCCGGCGGCGCGTACGTCAACTTCATGATGGAAGAGGGCGAGGATCGCATCCGAGCGACGTACGGCAAGAATTACGATCGTTTGGCGAAGATCAAGAAGCGCTACGATCCGGGGAACTTATTCCGTGTAAATCAGAACATCAAACCGAAGTGAAGAGGAAGCTGAGATCAAATCCTGATCGCCGCCTGTCTACTGCTTCCATTTGTTTTCAATCCGCGGCGGATGCTGCAGGGTTTGCATCACGACGCAATATTGTTCGGTTTTGGCCTGCAGTGCGCCTAACTGCTCTGGCGTTGCCTGCGGCGCACGGATATCGAACGTGACGCGGATGCTTTGAAATCCGACTGGGGCTTCTTTCGATATTCCTAGCGTTCCTTGCAGATCCAGATCGCCCTCGACTGTAACATCGATCCCTTCTGTGGGTATTCCCATGGCACTGGCGACCATTTGGCAGGTAATCTGGGCGCAGGCGGCTAGCGCGCCCAATAGCAGGTCACCCGAGCAGGCTCCGGTACCGGCGCCCCCAACTCCTTTGTGCGCTTGCGCCGCGTAGATCGCACGCCCCAAGTCGACAGAACAAGCGATCGGTGCGTCCGCCTGCGTGCCACGTGCAATCAGGGTAATTTGCGAACTGCCTGGCTCTTGGCGGTACATATCTTTCAGGGGCCGCTGGAGCGATCGAATATCCATTAAATCCCCTCCGAATTCTGGGATATTATAAGCCCATCAGCGGTGCTGCCTTGAGATCTGTCGCAGCCGCGAATGATTTGCCTGTAATTGCGCAGTAGGGAAGAGTCCGCTTCGGCATGCCGGGAGCCGCTTCTGCAAGTTCCATGAATCCACCTTCCAATTCAGATTCGTCGTCATCCACTCTGTCGCCGGGTGCACGCTTTGGCAGTTACGAGATTCTTCAGCGACTGGGCGCCGGCGGGATGGGGGAGGTCTATCGCGCCAAGGACAATCGTCTTGATCGTGAGGTCGCAATCAAGACCCTTTCGCTCGACCACGCTTCTCATCCGGAAGCCTTATCCCGTTTCGAACAGGAGGCCCGTTCTGCCAGTTCGCTGAATCACCCAAACATCGTGACGATTTATGAACTCGGGCACGAGGACGGCACGCGCTATATCGCCATGGAGTTGGTGGAAGGAGAAACGGTGCGGTCGCTGCTCACTGCTGGCCCGATTCCATTTCGCAAATTAGTTGCAGTCGCGGCGCAAATTGCCGACGGTCTCGCCAAAGCGCACGAGATTGGCCTCATTCATCGCGACCTGAAGCCCGAGAATCTAATGGTTTCTCACGACGGTACGGCCAAGGTGCTGGATTTCGGTCTGGCGAAACTTCTTAAACCCGACCGCGGCAGCTCCGATTCGAGCACCTCCATCACCGAGCATGGAACGGTGGTGGGCACTGTCGGATACATGTCGCCGGAGCAAGCGACCGGCGAGGAGCTGGATTTTCGTTCCGACCAATTTTCCTTCGGGTCGGTTCTTTACGAAATGGCCACAGGAACGCCCGCATTCAGAAAGAAGACGCATGCGGAAACGATGGCAGCAATCCTTCGCGATGAGCCCGAGCGCCTCGGCGCCAAAACGCTGCAGGCGCCTGCTCCTTTTATTTGGATCGTAGAGCGTTGCCTTGCCAAGGATCCGAAGCAGCGTTATGCCTCCACCCGGGATTTGGCTCGCGATCTCGCTGCGGTGCGCGACCGCCTGGCCGATGTGCCTGCCCGGGAATCGGAACCTCGCCCCAACAACCTGCCGGTACAGCGCACCGCATTCATTGGACGGGAACGCGAAACGGCTGATCTCCGCCAGCTTTTGAGCCGCGCTGGCATACACCTGGTGACTCTCACCGGTCCGGGTGGCATCGGGAAGACGCGGCTCGCATTGCAGGTGGCGGGCGAAATGGCCGACCAGTTTCCCGGCGGTATTTGTTTTGTCGCGCTGTCCACGATTGGCGAACGTGGCTTGATAGTTTCCGCGATCGCGCAAGCCGTGGGAATGCGGGAGACCGGGAATACTTCGCTGCAAGAAAACCTCATGGATTATATCGGCGGGCTGAGCCAGCCGATGCTCCTCGTGCTCGACAACTTCGAGCACCTCGTCTCTGCCGCGCCGCTCGTGGCGCAAATGCTCACTGCCGGCCCCAAACTCAAAGTGGTGGTCACGAGCCAGGCGCCGCTTCATATCTACGGCGAACACGAATTTCCTGTGCCACCGCTGGCGTTGCCCGATCCCAAGTCCATCCCGCCGCTCGCAGTGCTTTCCCGTCTTCCAGCGATCGAGCTGTTCGTGGAACGCGCGCAGGCGGTAAAGCACCAATTCGCGCTGACGAAGGAAAATGCACCCGCGGTGGCGGCCATCTGCTCTCGCCTTGACGGCCTGCCTCTAGCCATTGAACTGGCAGCAGCGCGCATCAAGCTGCTTGGGCCGTCCGCCATGCTGACACGTCTCGAAAGCGGTTTGAGCCTTCTGACCGGTGGCGCCCGCGATCTGCCGACCCGGCAACAAACTCTGCGCAACACCGTGGAGTGGAGTTACGGCCTGCTCAATGACGCTGAGCAAACTCTCTTGCGGAGGTTTTCGGTGTTTACGGGCGGCTGCACGCTCGAAGCCGTAGAAGCCGTGTGCGACACCAAAGGCGACTTGGGGCTGGACGTGCTCGACGGGATGACTTCACTGGTGGACAAAAGCTTAGCCCAACAGGTGGAGCAGGTTGATAAAGAAACGCGCTTCGTTATGCTTTCCGCTATCCGCGAGTACGCTCTCGAACGCCTCGCCGAGAGCAACGATGAATCTGCGACTCGCCGGGCCCATGCGGCTTATTATCTCGTGCTCGCGGAAGAAGGGGCGGAGGACGTTGCCGCCCAACCCGAATGGCTCGACCGTTATGAGGTCGAGCATGAGAACTTCCGCCTGGCGATTGACTATTTAATTAAGACTGGGGATGCCGAATGGGGCCTGCGCCTGGGCGCCGCTCTGTTTCTCTTCTGGGAGACACGCGAACATCTCGCGGAAGGCCGTGATGCCATCGCCAGGCTCCTGGCGTTGGAAGGAGCCGGGGCGCGTCCGAAGTTGCGCGCGCGCCTGCTGTTCGCAGGCGCAGTTCTGGCGGCGGCGCAGGGCGACTACGGTTCGGGGCTGCCAATGTTCGAAGAGAGCCTCGATACCTGTGTCGAGCTAAACGATAGCCGCGGCGTTGCCGTCGCACTTAACGCGTTGGCGGTCAATGCTCGGGATCGTGGCGAACTCACTGATGCCGCTGTACTCTTCGAGCGCTGTCTCGCAATATGGAAGGATTTTGGCGATCCCGCTGACATCGCCCGAGCCCTTAGCAATCTTGCCAGCGTGATGAAGTTGCAGGGAAAATATGAGCGCGCGTCCTCGCTCTACGATGAGTGTGTGACAATGTTCCGTCAGGTCGGAGATGGCGCGGGTGTCGCGTGGACTTTGAACTACTTGGGCGACGTTGCTCGGGAAAAAGCGGACTTGGTCGCCGCGCGTTCCTATTGTGAACAGAGCCTGTCGGAGTTTCGCCGGCTGCATGATAGCTGGGGAATTGCGAGCGCGCTCTCCGATCTGGCAAGTCTAAGCTGCGATCAGGGGAACAACGCCGAGGCACGTCGTCTGTACGGGGAAAGCATCAAGGTGTTCCAGGAGTTGGGCCACAAACGCGGCATTGCGAGAGCGCTCGAATGTCTCGCTGTGAGCGCCGCAGCGCAATCGAACGCTGAGCAATCGCTGCGCTGGGCTGGAGCCGCGGCCGCGCTTCGCCAACAATTGGGCGTTCCGCTCATGCCTGCCGAGCAACGCAGGCTGGATAAAGCCCTGGAATTTGCACGCCGGACGCTCGGCAATGCTGCAGGCCTGACGGCGTGGATGGAAGGTTGGGCGATGCCGGTCGAGCAAGCCATTCAGGAGGCACTTAACTGAGGCACGGAATCAGGTCTGCCGACGCAAAACTCCCCTTAAGTCAATTTGCGGTGTCGGGATCGATCATGCGGCGCACTGCCGAGACGCGATTCGCCGGAAAACCTCCACGGCGTGCATGTTCGCGAATGGTTTCCTCGTCTGGCGCCAGGTACACACAATAAACTTTATCGCCTGTGACGTAGGAGTGGAGCCACTTGATTTCCGGTCCCATTTCCTTTAACACGCCGACCGACTTTCGGGCGACCGCCTGCAATTCCGCATCTGTTAAATTACCTGCGCCTGGGATCTCCCGCTCGATCACAAACTGTGGCATGGCAACCTCATCAAGCGGTCATGGTAGCAGATCTTGAGCCTGAAAAGTGCATCGCACCGCGACATGCAGAACACCGCAAGCGATCGTGGAAAACTACCACAGTTGAAATTGCGTGGGTCGCCCGGCATCCTATCGAGTAGAGCCAGCTCCTGAAACATCACTTTTGATTATGGATATGGCTAGGTGCTCTTCATGCGTATTTCATGACGCTAGTTTGGTTTTTGCGTTGCTGCGGCGTGCTCTTTCGCGTCGACCACCAAGGCAGCGGAGAGAGAGTCTCCATGCAGCGATTTGAGGTCAGGATTTGTATCCATGTCCAAGTCGCCAGAAGGTGGTAGCCCGTGATCCACGGCCTCGTGTAACAGAGAAAGCGCCTCATCACGCCGGCCCATGTGGACTTCCACGAGCCCAAGGTTGTACGTAGACATAGCGGTGGAGGGATGCTCCTGCCCGAGAACACGGCGTTTCTCGAAACAACTTCTCCGCTTCGGGGTAGCGGCCCTCGTCGGACAGAATGCCGGACGAGCTTCACAGTGGCCTGGAAGTCTGAGTGATGCGAGCGGGCCGCCCAGCTTATGAGCCGCCCAAACGCTTTCACGAAAACTGCCATCAGCGACAGGTCCTTGCCCCGCACCCAATCCCACTTCCACACACTGGCGCAAGATCTGTCGTACCCAAAACGTACCAAATACCGGCAAACATGGCAGTATCTTCGTACGTAGCCCTATCCAACGTCTTTAGAGTCAACAGCCGGCAGGGTCGGATGGCAACTGTATGAAGGTGGCACTCTACCGCCGAGTTAAGTGCGCAACCCAAATCAGCCGCTATATTGTAGCAAGGCAACAGTTTTTTCGCCGCCCTGTCCGTGATAGCCTAGGGGTCTGCGGCTCCGGCTCGCGCGGTGCGAGATGAACTCCGGAGGGCTGGCGCCAGTGCGGGATGCCGAACCGATTCAACCTCGCGAAAGTACCCCTAGCCTCTTCTCCCGAGGGGACTTCCCCGCCTTTGCCTGACCCCGACAGACCGCAACTTTCAGAGCCCGATGGGGTTCAATCTGATGTGAGCAGTGTAGCCATGGATCGCGGGTTCCTGTCGATGGGCGTGCCATCTCATGCCGCGGCGAAGGTTGCCAACGCTGAATCCGCCGAAGGGTTGAGCGATGCCCAAATCATGCTGCGGGTGAAAGGCGGCGATGATTCGGCCTTCGAATATCTGGTGCAGAAATACCGCCGTCCCATGCTGAGCTTCATGTATCGCATGGCGCACAATTCTGCCGTGGCCGAGGATCTGGCCCAGGAAGTATTTTTACGGGTATATCGCTCGCGCGAGAAATACGAAGCCAGCGCGAAGTTTACGACGTGGCTGTATCGGATCGCGAGCAATCTGGCGGTGAATCACGCGCGCGACACGCGGCACCAGCGTCCGGAAAATACCGTTAGCCTGGACGAGCCCGATCAGGAATCCGGGTTGACCATGGATTTGCCGGACAACTCGCTCACGGCGGAAGAGGCGATTGTCCGGCGGGAGCGTCTGGCCGCCATCCGGCAGCGCGTTGAAGCACTGCCTGAGCGCCAGAAGATGGCGCTCATTATGCACAAGTATCAGCAGATGGACTATCGCCAGATTGCGGAAGTTTTGAAGCTCAGCGAGAGCGCCATTAAATCTTTGTTATTTCGCGCGTATGAAACTTTGCGCGTGCAACTGAAAGAGTTTGTATGAAGGAAGTGGTCATGAAGTGCAATGAGGTTTGCGAATTGATGCCGGGGCTGGCCGCCGGTTTGGACGCGGTCACACCCGACGTGAATAAACATCTCGAGAGCTGCGCTGGTTGCGCCGGCAAGTTAAATGAGTTTCGCCAGACCATGGCGCTGCTGGATGAATGGCAGGTGCCGGAGCCGTCACCCTATTTCGACGTGCGGCTCCGGGCTCGTTTGCGCGAGGAAGCGGCTCGGCAACCCGCTGGCTGGTGGCTGTGGATTCGCAAGCCGGCTCTGGCGATTTCGCTGGCGGTTCTGATGGTAATGAGTATCACTTTGTTCCGCACCGATGCTGGCCGCAATCCTACATCGGACGGACCGAGAGCCATGGTGGCCGAACCGGGGACGGCCGTAGGCGACTTGCAGGCGCTGGATAAGAACGCTGACTTGTATTCGGATTTCGAAATCCTCGACGATCTTCAGGCGCAGCAGGATGTCGACGCCAATCCGTAGCTGATAGTCGCGCCGGAATTCGTTCATGTAGTGATGGTCGGAAAATGGGGGGACAGTGCGGTCGAGGTTCATCACCGGAGGTGTCGCGGTAGCGGCTCTCGCGCTGGCGCTCATGAGTGTTGCTCCGAGCCTCGCGCAGGCCCACCATCCCGAGGAACATGCCCCGCACTCTGTGCCCCGTCCTCCCAAAGCTCAGCAGGGCGGGCACTCCGGACAATGGTTGCGACAACATAACAATCCCGAGCAACAAAGGAAGGCCCTCCAGAACGATCCTCAGTTCCGTAGCCTTCCCCCGCAGCAGAAGCAGCGTTTGCAGAATCAGCTCGATCGTTTCAACAGTCTGCCACCAGAGCAGCGGCAGCAGATGTTGAAACGCATGGACACTTTCGGGCACCTGACGCCAGAGCAGAAAGACACGGCGCGGCAGGTTCATTCGCAAATGCAACAACTGCCGCCGGAGCGCCGCCAGGCAGTGCGGAATGCCATTCAGGCCTTACGGGCCATGCCTCCGCAGGCGCGTCAACGTCAGATCGAAAGCGATGCCTACCGGAGACAATTCTCACCCCAGGAACGAAGCGTTCTGGACGGAGCCTCCAAGTTGCCACTTGCACCCACCCCACCTGGCACGCCGGAAGAATAGGCTGCTCACGGGTGCTTCCCAAGTTTGCAATCCGTTAGTAAAGTGGACGGCTTCGAAAAGGTAACTTCCTCGGCAAGCTTTTCCGAACTCCAGGGCATTGAAGTTTTGAAAGCCTCTAAGAGGCTCCGGAAACAAATCCCGGGGCGGTGTATTTGAAGGGGCAAGGCTTCCACCTTGCCGTAAGTCTTTTAAAACGATGTACGGCGCGGCTTCCAGTGTGTGCGTGAGAGCTACTCTTTCGTCCCACTGGCTCATTTGTTTCCCACTTTACCCACAGCTGGCGCGTGGGGGCTGCGTTCTGCCGCATCGCGGCTGAAAACCGACGGGTTCGTTCCACTGCAAAGCCCAATTCCTGGTTCTCACTCACACACTTCCAGCCGCGCCCTTCCAAACCTAAGCGCGAATTGCTTTGTAGGATGCAGAAAACCCTCGAGATTGAGTCGGATTCTACGCATTTCTTCGAGTAACCCGACTGGACTGCGGAATCTTTGATGCGAATGTCAGGTAATTTTCACAATAACTTGACATGCGCGTGGCAAGTTTATCGCTTCTATAGATGAGGCTTGGCGAAGTGGAGGGAGGGACGGAATCATGGATGCGAACTATCTGGTCTTATGCGGAATGGTGTGGGCACAATTCGGACAGGAAACGGCGGGGCGGGAGCTGATCCGGGCGCTGGCTTCGTCGGATGAAATCCTGCGGGTGCTGGCGCGAACCATGCTGGAGCAGGGGGGTGGCTGCTCGAAGGAGTTGATTGGACAGGCGTTGGCGGAGGAGGAGATCTCCGGGACCATGGCGAGCCTATGCGCCTTTGCGCAGGGCGGGGGGTCGAAGTTCAAGGCCTGGGATGGCAGCGGGTGGTGCCCGGCGACGTTGGCGTAGTTTTAGGGCGCTGTGCGTCGCTGCGGGCGAGAGCGTGCGAGCGTTGCTCCGCCTGGTCCCTTCGACTTCGCTCAGGGCAGGCCCGCGAGGCGTGCAGCTTGTGTTAGCATGCGGGGGAGTTTGGCGCACACGAGAAAATGGAATTTCTCGGCCACTTTCGCAGGCTCAACCCAGTGCAGCGGAATACGTTTGTCGCCTGCTTTCTGGGCTGGTCGCTCGACGCCTTTGATTTCTTCATTCTCATCTTCTGCGTGAACGCCCTGGCCACGCAGTTTCAGACCAAAGTTTCGGCCATCACAGAAGCAATATTTCTCACCCTGGCCATGCGCCCGGTGGGTGCATTTCTGTTCGGGTTGATGGCCGACCGTTTTGGCCGCCGTCCCACGCTGATGGTCGACATCATCGCGTATTCTGTATTCGAGCTGGCTTCGGCCTTTGCTCCTTCGCTGAAGTTCTTTCTGATCATGCGGGCATGCTTTGGAATCGCGATGGGCGGAGAGTGGGGAGTCGGTGCGGCCTTGGCTTTTGAGACGCTGCCAGCAGAAGGGCGCGGATTCTTCTCGGGGTTATTGCAGGAAGGCTACGTGGTGGGCTATCTGATTGCCGCTTTGGTCTATGGGACGATCTTCCCGTTCGTGGGATGGCGCGGCATGTTTGTGATCGGAGCGCTGCCTGCATTCCTGGTGATTTACATTCGTACCAAGGTCGACGAATCGCCGGCGTGGCTGCAGGGTCGCGGCTCGCACAAAGCGGAGAGTCATCTGGGGAAGGACATTCTATCGCACGCCGGCAGTTTTCTTTTCCTGGTGGTGCTGATGTTCGCATTTAATTCTTTCAGCCACGGCACGCAGGATCTTTATCCAACTTTTCTGCAGAAGAACCATCAGTTCTCGCCGCACATTGTGGGGTTGATTGCGATTATTTACAACATTGGCGCGCTGCTGGGTGGGATTTTGTTTGGCACGTGGTCGGAGCGAGTTGGACGGCGCCGGGCCATTGTCACTGCCGCGCTTCTGGCAATTCCGGTGATTCCGCTCTGGGCTTATTCGCACACCGTTCCCATGCTGGCGGTAGGCGGGTTCCTGATGCAATTCATGGTCCAGGGCGCGTGGGGCGTGATTCCGGCCCATCTGAATGAACTGTCGCCGCCGGCGGTGCGGGGCACGTTTCCCGGCTTCGCCTATCAGTTGGGCAATTTTCTTGCGTCGCGCAACGCGGTTATTCAGGCCAAATTAGTGGAGGGGCGCTACGCCGGCAGCTATCCCCCGGTGCTGTCCTGGACGGTAGTGATTATTGCCTTGCTGGTCGCCATCGTCACCTGGAGCGGCCACGAAAAGAAAGGCGCGGATCTTTCGGATACCAGTTAAAACGCGTTCTGTTCGCGCTGCCTATTGCAGGTCTAGAAACTTGCGGCGATCTTTTTCGGATGGAATCGGACAAGAGTCGTGCTTACCGAAAATGCGGTAGCGGTTTCGGGCTACGAGATTGTAGGCCCAATTGCGCAGCCATCGAGGGAACACTCGCAGGGCGCGAGCGAGAAGACCCCAGCCCAGGCCTAATTCTTTCAAAACCACGACCGCGGCATCGGACCGAGATGCGAGGCGCTCTCCGGGCAGGGCGTGATCCAAAACTACGTACACGGTATCAAGGTCTTCGGGGGTGGCGCCATGCTGGCGCAGCACGCGGTTTGCGAAATCGCTTTGCAGGGCGGCAAAGCGGAAGCGGTCGCGGGAATCGTGCCGCAGGACGAATTGGACCAGCCGGTTGCAGAGGCCGCAGACACCGTCATAGAGAATGATCGGATTGGTAGCGGGCATAGCTGGTTTCATGCTACGCGATTCGGCGGCGCGGAAGCTGCGGGAGAACGCCTTGAATCATCATCGCGGGGCCGAGATTGCGGGGGTCCTTCGACGGCGCCCAGGATGACACGAGGGAAGTCGATCAGAGGGAATTTTCGGGTCTGCATTTCAGTTCTGGGACGTAGTCTTCTGCCCCTCCTTTTTCCAGCAAGTAGGCTCCCGGGCCTTGTTGGCCGCGAAGGGTGCGGCAGAATTCTGCGACGAAGAATTCGGCTTTCAGCGCTTCGGTGAAAGCCCAGCGGGTTTGCTGGCGCCATGCTCGAGCCAGGGCTGGATCTTTTCGTTCTACCTGTCCGATATCGCTGGGAATCTCAATCGCAATTCTTTGGCGACTCAAGGCGGCGGCGAGGTCGGTGGGAACTGGCTTGCCGTCGCCATTGAACCGGATTAACGGAGTCAAAGTGGAGAGCGCGTCCAGAACTGCCGCGCGGCTGTCTTTGGACTGCAGACGCTCGTGCACGCGGCGGCTGGCCAGAGGCCAGGTTACCCACAGACGATCGGTGCCGTTGCGATGCAGGACGCTGGAGGTTTCCGGCCCATAAAAATCGACCTTGTAACTTTCTGAAACGACTCCTAGCTTGGCGAAATTCAAATGTGCGTTCCGGCTCTGGAGGGGATCGAAGGTCCAGGTCATCTCGTGGATGCGAAGATCATTGATGCGACGATCCTTGAGGCGAAGATCGTTGAGGCAAAGATCGTTGGCGCGGAGATCGGAAGATCGCCCATTATGATTACGGCCGGCATCGATGCGCAAGGCCAGCACGCGCTCGCGCTGTGCCAGTTTCAATCGGTAGCCCAGGCGCGAATTGCGATAGGGCTCGCGCACCGCCAACATATGGGAGTGCACAATTAACTGGCCGCGCTCCACGCCCAGAAAACCGAAAGCGAAGCCAGCCAGTTTGGCGCCATCGAAGGCGCCCACCCAGATGCTTCCCGCTTGCTTGGTGGCGATGGCAAGAGTTATGGGGGTGATGTCGAGGTCGGAAAGCGCCCACACTTCCCTTTCGACCTCTTCTGCCTGCTTCAGGTCTTCGAAGCTCTGGAGATCGCGAATCGCGATCATCGGCTTAGGTTTGGTCTCGGTCATTGGGAGAGCGGGTAGAGTCGAACAATATATACGCGAGAAGCAGTGTGCACGCCAGCCCCACATCTCCGCGGGAGGATCCGCGCCATGAACAGAGGGTCTTAAATCGTAGAGAACGAGAAGAAATCATCGCAGAGTGCGCGGAGAAGAATTCTATAACCACAAAGGCACTAAGGTTCACACAGGAAAACCTCGAGACTTTAAGCGCTGCGCGAGCGTGGGCGCTACAATTAATCAACCATGGCCAAAGCAAAGCGGCAGCTTCAGTTTGTGCAGTTGGACGTTTTCACCTCCCGGCCTTTTGAGGGTAATTCTCTTGCGGTTGTGCTCGATGGCCGCGGGCTCAGTGACGAGGAAATGCAAGCGCTGGCGCGGGAGATGAATCTTTCTGAGACTACTTTTATTTTTCCACGGGAGCCCTCGGTCGAACGCGAACGCGGGATACAGGTGCGAATTTTTACGGTGCAGGAAGAGTTGCCGTTCGCCGGCCATCCGACGCTGGGAACCGGGTTTCAGCTACGCGGGTCGACGGGCGCGCCGGAAATTGTGCTGGACCTCAAGGCGGGCAAAGTTCCGGTGCGCTTCGAGGAAAAGGCGGGGCAGCCGGTGTTCGGCGAGATGACCCAGGTCGATCCTGAGTTCGGCGAGCGGCATGATCGCGAGGCGGTGGTGCGCGCGTGCGGTTTGCGGGATGGCGATATCGATCCTTCCTTGCCCATCCAGACGATTTCGACCGGCTTGCCGTTCACAGTGGTTCCGATGCGCGGGCTGGAGATCATGCGCACGCTGAGCGTGGACGTGAAGGGAGCAGCGGAGTATCTGGGGCGCTCGGGAGGAAGGTTTTTTTACTTTGTAAGCCGCGAGACGGTGGATCCCGCCGCCCGGTTGCACGCCCGCATGATGTTCTATAACGGTGAGGATCCGGCAACGGGCTCGGCGGCGGGATGCACGGCGGCATGGATGGTTGCGAATGGCGTGGCTCGGTCCGACGAACGGGTGTTGATCGAACAGGGAGTAGAGATGAACCGGCCCAGCCGGATTTTTGTTCGGGCTTCGCGTAAGGATGACCGAGTGGTTAATGTGCGCGTCGGTGGAAATGTCGTTGAAGTTTTGCGTGGAGAAATTTGTTTTTGAGAGCTAGTGCATGAATGTGCAGGAAAAATGATGCTATGCATAACTGCGAAACTTTTTCAATGGGTCGATTCGACCATTAGCATCGACGGCACTTTACAGGGATTGGGTTCGCCTTTACGATTCTTCTCGCTTTAAATTCTCTGGCAAGAAAGTTTTTTGGGTTTTCCCCGGGCGCGCCGGGTTGGCAGCTCGCCGCTTCGAAAACAAAAATGAAACCAAAAAGAACCATTCTCTGCGTTGATGATAACGAACAATCGCTCTCCATCCGCAAAATCATGCTGGAAACCCGTGGCTATCATGTGGTGACCTGCGCCGGCGGCATGGAGGCGCTGGAGCGTTTCAAGAAGGGCGGCGTCGACCTGGTGCTGACCGATCTGACCATGCC
>Ga0210390_10003016_pt1 | contig 14591 bp, 7 predicted proteins | sample IncBWH11OmetaG_FD_161050 | JGI IMG/M metagenome (GOLD analysis project Ga0210390, IMG submission 161050) | Forest soil microbial communities from Barre Woods Harvard Forest LTER site, Petersham, Massachusetts, United States - Inc-BW-H-11-O ...
TGGACTTTTGGACCTTGGACTCCCGCGTGTCCCGTCCCGTGCCGGCATCCCGTGGTCAACTATCTCTGTGGTCAACTACCTGGTGAAACTAGGTGACCACACCACACCCCCTTGGGATGAAATTTCGTTAACCGCGCGTCGACCGGAGTGGTCGCCGCGGCGGATTCCGACGCCTGCGCGCACGGCGGCCGTCGACACCCAAGAAGCGCGCGCAACCAGACGCTCGCTCACAGAGCCGCTCTCTCCATTCAGCCACAAAAATCCGATTCCTCCAAGATCAATTTTCTGAGATTCCTCGCCGACCGCGGCTTCGATCCTCGCCTTGCACCCTCGACAGCTTACTCGAGCGAACGCCCGAGAGCGTGAGGGCGTCCATCGCCACTCCGGTCTTGGAGTGGCACGACCCGGCGCTATCGTGGCATCGCGTGCACCTGAACGCGGCCGGCGTCGAGACCATGCAAGGAGACGTCGATTTGCAAACCCCATCCAACGGTGATACTGATGCTCGTGAAAGCATAAGGGCGCGTGCGTGGGGACAACACAAGCAGATTCTCTTGGGTCTCCCTGATGTCACGGGAAAATGGCGCCGGCTTTCACTCCGCATTTTTCGGCCCGATGCCGTTTGCCATCGCCGCTCCAGAACCGGCACTGTGCACGCTGTTCGTCGCAACCGCGCCGGGCACGCAATGGCCGAAGGGCGAGAAGGACGTCGAGTCTGCGCGCTAGCGGATCGTTCTCGCGATCCTGAATCCGGGTGCCGGCGCAAACGCATGAGTTGATGACACAGAGGTGCCCACGCTCGCTGGCGCCAAAGGTCTTGTGGGCCAACACCCTCCTGCGGGGAAACAATCGGAGCGGCCAACGGAGATCGCCGAAGAATTGCCGGCGGCCAGGCGTCGGAGGCACTTATCGCCGTCGCCGTTCTTTCTGGAGCTTGACCTCGCCAACGTCGATTGTCTTGCCGGGCTCTACCGTGACATCCCTTGTAAAGTCGGTCCGGAATCCGCGAACATCCGCGCGTAGGCCGTATGGACAGCCGGGTGGAACGGCGACTTTGAACTTGCCGTCAGGCTCACTCGCAACTGGCGGAAGCTGCGGCCAAAAGTCACCAGTCGGGCGAGGCATTCCGACCAGACTTCCTTGGACTCCGATGCCGTCTGGGCCAACCAGCCGGCCGACGATCGTGGCGCACGGCTCCAGCGTAATCGTCAACGACTTTGGCGTCTTCTCAGTCAAGTCGAGCAGCAGAAACTTGCCGACGTTCAATTGGTCGTTTCGGATCAAAATCGGCCGTTTCTCGCCCGGGGACAGATTGACGAGGTCGAACGTCGACGGCTTGGGGAGTGCGTCGTCGCTCGGGGCGGTCCATCCGCCGACGACATTCGAGCCGCTCACCGGCTTGCCGTTGCGGTCGATCAGCGAGACGTGGATCGTCTCACCAGGGTCAAAGACGAGGTCGCAACGGACTTCTTCGACTCCTTCGCGCGGATTGATCTCTTTGAGCACGTCGGGCCATTTGCTTCCGGCCTGGAAATAACCGTAAGTCGGAAACCAGCCGTTCTTGTTAATCCCTTGAATTTCGGAGGCCCCGACGCCCGCGCGGTAGTGTTCGGCGGACGCAGTCCATCCGCCGACGATTGCCCGTCCGGGCAGCCCGACAATCCGAAACGTGCCGTCTTCCCAGGTCCAAGTCGGACGATCTTCTCCGTCCACCGAGCGGCTGCGAAATTCGGGGAGCTGACGTGCGAATGAGTTGTCGCGAAATGGAAGATAGTACAGCCGCGCCGCGACGGGTTTACCGGTGACCTTGTTGGTGGCTCGTCCGGTGATCCACAGCCCGCGGTGCAGTGGAATGTCAAATTTGATCGCTTCAAATCCCGGTGACGCGGGGACGTCCACTTGTCGCTTGAGGTAGGGCTGATCATCGCTCGGCCGCAGCAACAGTTCATTGCCTTTCCCATTGGGGATGCCGATGAGCCGGTATTGCCCGTTTGCGTCGGTCAAAACTCTTGGCTCTCCGAAACCCTCTCGATTCGAGCCGGCAATTCGCCATGCCTCGACGGCGACTCCCGGCAGCGGCTTGCCCGTGGCGGCGTCATGGACCGTACCGACGATCGATCGGCCGGGTGCGGCCGGATGGGTGAAGTCAGCCCCGTAGACTTTGTCGATCAGACGCTCGAAATCGGACGGACCGCGGACGACTGGCGGCGTGTTCTTGGTCACGATCGAGAGTTCCTCATACGCGATCGAGTCCCCTCGCAGCACCGCGGTGACGAGACGCTCGGCGTGGATTCCTCGGATCACGAAAAGGCCCTCTTGATTCGTGACGGCCCACGGGTCTGTGCGATCGCGCGCCGGCCGCCTACGGCCAATAGCTGGAGCGGACTCCGCTCCGGACGGGCTATCCCCTTTGAATCGTTTGAGCCAGGAATCGAGGCTTGCGTTGCGCGATTCACTCACAGAAAGGAGACAAACCGCCACGCCGGCCACCGGCTGCCCTTGCAGGTCAACCACACGTCCATGGATCGGAAAATCAGGCGAAAGTTTGAACACGAGCGGTCTCGTTGCATCGATTTTGGGCCAGTAAATCCATTCGAAGCAGCAGCCGTCGGCCTGGACCTCGATCACTGTTTGTTGCCACTCATCGATGCGGTTAGGGCTCTTGCCGAATTGCGATTTTCGAAAGACAAGCTCGAACAGACCATTCGGCCCCGTGTTCACTGTCGCGATTGGTCGATACCACGCGTCCCACGTCTGCACGTCCCAAATCGCCGAGACCTTCGCTCCCACCGCTGGCCGACCCTCGGCGGTCAACACCTGCCCGCGAACGGTGACGACGTCACCGTGTTCTTCCTTCGCGGGTGTCAACTTGGGTTGATCAGTCGCTTGAGGCCTCAGCGCCACGTCGGTCGCGGCGCCTGCAGCGCGATCGGGTTGGCGACCGACATCAATCAAGCTGGCTGCCAGAACCACGGCAACCGCCCCGGACAATAGGCCCGCGATGGTTCTTCGTCCTGCGCGTGTCTGCAAGCGGCGCGACGAGTCGAGGACGCGTGTCACGCGGCGGCGGAGAGTGGAACGGAGAGAGACGACTCCGATTCCGACTTGCGGCGCCCGCGGCACAAAACGCTCGGCAATCCGAGTCAGTTGATCGGCATAACCGCAGCGGTCGGCCCCGAATTGCAGAACGTAGTCGTCGCAGACTTCCTCCGCGCATTCCTCCATCCGGCTTTTTAAACGCCACAACAGAGGCTGAAACCAGAGCATCGCCACGGCACATTCGGCCATCAGCTGCCAGATGCAATCGTGTCGCGCGACGTGCGCCAGCTCGTGAACCAGGACGTCATCACCGATTCCGAAATCCGTGTCGGATAGCAGGATCACAGGGCGTCGGCAACCGAATACGCACGCGCCCGTCACGAACGGGCTGCGCTTGAGATCCGGAGCGCGCACGCGTAGCTCGACCGCGAGCTGCCGGAGACGGGCGGCATCCTGCGGCTCCGGATCCGCGGCGGTGCGGATGAGGCGCATTGCTCCGAGGATCGAACGGCTCAGTCGCCCAATCAGCAATGCCGACACCAAGAGCCACAGCATGTAAAACGCGACAACCCCAAAGTTGAACCACGATGAGCCCGGTGCGGATGGCGGTGGTGCGGGCCGCACAGGTTGGTCGGCGTGAATGAGTCGGTCCGATGCGGCGGCCGGGAAAACCGCGGATTGAGGCGGTACGACCGGCGGCCGTTCGCGCGGAATCAGCGAGTTTGTCGACGGGTCTTCGGCCAATGGCGATGGCCGATCCACGAGCGGCGCCGTGGCGACGATTGGATCGCCCGCGATGTGGACGGGCCGATTGAGAAAGGGGATTGGGATGTGAACCCGCGCGATGGCCGGTCCGACCAGAGCGCACGCACATGGTGTGAGCATCGCCGCAGCCAGGATGATCCGGTACCAAGCGGACCGTACGGCTGCCCCGCGGCGATGAAAGGTTCGCGCGAACAGGAGTCCAATGGCGAGAACGGCCGTGGTCTGGATCAGGACGAAGGCGGCGAGTGCCGCGCCGAACGATGTCAGCGTGTTGACGTCGGCCGCGAATTGTGTGGAGTTCATCGCTTGCCCCTCTTTGGCTCTTGGGCCCGCTCCTCGATCAGGCGACGAATTTCTTCCAGTTCCTTCTTCGAGACCCGCTCGTTCTTCAGCAGGTACGACATCAGTTGCGCGGGAGAACCGCCGAAGACGCGCTCGACGAGATCATGCGTCGCGCCCCGGCGCACGTTTTCCTCGGCGACGCGGGGAAAGAAGACAAACGTGCGCTCGGCCGCGTCGTGCCCGACGGCCCCCTTGGTTTCGAGCTTTCGAAGCAGCGTCTGCACGGTGCTGTGGGCGATCGGCTCGTCCTGGTTGAGGAGTTCGGTGATTTCGCGAGCGCTGGCCCGGCCCCGATCCCAGAGCACACGCATTATCCTCAGTTGAACCTTGCCCATGCGGACGCGGGACATACTGGTTCCTCCCGGCGGTTCAAAGACGGCAGTCCCTGTGTCGACTACCGCAATAGATCTACCATGGTAGATGATGACGGTCAATGATTCTGGGGCATTTTTTTGAGTCCAGCGTACTGCCCAACCGCGGCCGCCACGAATACCGAGTTTTTACGTGCGCAGAAACAGCTTGGAAGATTTCCCGTAGGAACGCTGCGCAAGAAGGGGCCTCAGGCCGCGGCGCACCGCTTCAATTTTGCAATCTGAATCCAGCCGCGGGCACAACGCCTCTCGACTCGGGGCGGAGCTGCTTCGTTCCGCCACCCTCCCACAGCCCTACGTTTGGCGGCATGCCGCCTCAGTTTTGCATGCTTTCCATCCAGGCATGGCGCAGCACGACTTCCGGGTCGTCGCCGGCGGCGGAGTTGGTGAACATCACAGCGTCGACGTCGTCCGGGAAATGATAGAGCGAGCTGCGCAAGGTTCCCGCGCGCGAGTTGGGCCTCTTTCCCTCGTCCCAGGACCAGCCGCCGTTTTTCTCCCAGCCGGGATAGGAAATGTCCCAGCCCAACAGATCTTTATACATCATCTTCGTCGTGGCCGGGCTCAGCACCTTGTGGTCGCGCAGGCCAACGAGGAAACGGCTCATGTCGCGGATCGAGGCATACCAGCCGTCGGGGCCGGCCGTCTTCGCGCAGTCCCAGTTGAAGGGGAAACCCGGGCCTTTACTTCCCGGTTTGCCGTAGCCGCACGTGGGCTGGTGGGCCTCGAAGTGCGTCTCCATCCGCGTGATGCCCATCGGACGGAGCACGTGCTCTTTGACATAAGAGGTGTATTCGACCTTGCCGATCTTTTCCATGACGAGCCGGGCGATGTAGTAGTTGTTGTTGTCGTAGGCCTGGTTGGTCCCCGGCTGATGTTCGAGCGGTTGTTCGAGAAGCTTTTCGACGTCCTTGGGAGTGTTGCATCCGTCGACTTTCTTGAAGCCGCTTTTGTGCTGCAGCAGTTGACGGATCGTCACCTTTTTCGCGCCGGCGCTGGCCCGCGGGCAGATGGCCCGGATGTGCGGCCAGAACGGGGCGTCGAGCGAGAACTTCTTGTCGCGTTCTTCCCACAGCCTCAGGAGGGCCACCGCGGTGACCGTCTTGGAGACGCTGGCCACTCCCATCGGCTTTTCGACGGTCCATTTGACGTTCGGATCCTGGGGCTGCCACGGCGCGCGGGCCCAACCTTCGGCACCTTCCGCCACGACTTTGCCTTTTTGCAGGACCGCGAACGCGTAGCCGCCGGGCCAGTCGGCCTCGTGGTGCCGACGGATCACGGAAGTCCATTTTTCAAAATCGTGTGCGCCGACCTCAGGGGCCACGGCGACCCAGTGCAATGAGTGCTGTTGCTGGTCGAGTTTGGCGATCATCTTGGACGCGGGATGATTCGGGTCGCTGGTCCACCAGCCGTTGCTGGTGAGACAGATCCAGGTGCCGTTCGGCGCGAAGCAGACGCACCGCACCGCCAGATTCTGCTTGATGGCGTTGTTCAAAACCTTGTCCAGCTCGTCGGGGACGTTGCCGAAGCGGACGCCCGTCTGGTCGAACAGCAAAACCCAGGCGCCCTTGGGGCCGAAGGCGAGCGAGCGGAGCGTGCTGCCGGCTTTCGCGACTTCCTGCATTCTTTGAAAGGCCGCATCCGGGATGGCCCCGATCGTCCAGTTTCCATTCTGGTTCCACAAAAGAGTCCAGCCGCCCGAAGGGGCGAAGGCCGCGCAATGGATCGTGCTCTTCCCCTTTTGTAATTCGGCCAGTTTCTTGCAGGCCGGCAAGTCGGCTTTGTTGGTGTAAAATCCGTGGCCTACCGGCAGGATGACCCAGTCGCCGGTGAGCGCAAAGCTCACGCTCTGAAACGCGTGCTGCTTCTGGAGAGCAGCGAGCTTCCTGCAAACCGGCGCGGCCTGGTTGTTGGTCCAGAAGGCATTTCCCTCTCCGAGAATGACGAAGTCGCTGTCGGCACGTGCGGCCGCCGCAACGGCCAAGCAGGCGACTGACAAGTGGACAAGCGCGAGGCGACGACTCTGCATGCGACTCATTCCAAGTTGTGAGCGAAAGCAAGAGCATTGAATGAGGCGACGTTCCGAGACGGCTTCTCAGTCGACGCTGCGACATATGTCGACGCGCAAATGACCAAGATGATTCCGCCCGAGATTCAAGCGTCTCGTGCGGCGATGGAGGAATTCGCTTCGGCCTTTGCGAAGGATCGCCGATGGAGAGTGTGGCTGGTGCTCTCGAAGCGCACTCGTGTGTGGTTCAACGAGAAGGGCGAGCGAACCGGCGTGACCGAAGACACATTTGAGGAGTCGTTTGGGCCGTACATGCGTCTCGCCGGTAAGAAGTTCTTGCTCGGGTTGTTGGATGGAGCGGTCGTTGATCGCAAAGGCACGGCCTGAGCGTGAGCAATAGAGGTAAAGCAGTAAAGCCGCTCAGGGGAACGTTCTGGCCGGACGGAAACCGATATTGTAGTAACGGTCGTCCGGTTGGTCGTCGCCACGGTAGGCGGAACGGACGTACTCCGATCGATCGCTGAACGCCCCGCCACGCACCATACGGCGTTTCGTCCCTTCGACGGGTTGCGTCGTGGGCATGTCCTCGACAACTTTGTCTGGCTGCTGCGGGTAATCTACGGACGCGTCAAAGCACAATTCCCAAACGTTCCCCAGCATGTCGAACAAGCCAAGATCATTTGGCTCCAAGCTCCCGATGGGCCATGTCCGGTTCTGGCCGTTCGACTGATACCATGCGTATTGCGCCAAAAGGCTTTTGGTCTGCCCGTAGTAACGGCTCGCCAGCGTTCCCGCTCGACACGCAAATTCCCACTCCGCCTCCGTGGGCAACCGATAGCCAGTCAATTCCCAGAATTTGTTCTTGGCCTTCATTCCTGGAGCATATTTCCCCTGCTTATTGCGTTCGTAACACCATTGTTCCTTGGGAATCCCTTCCCGCTCGCTCAGCCAGTCGCAGTACGCCGCCGCCTCGTACCACGTCATCTGCACCTGCGGCGAGTCGTCCGTCTTCACCCACTGGTCCGTTTGCGGTTTTGCAATCTCGGGCCGTGCCGTTTGAAATCGTCGAAACTGCTCCTTCGTTACCTCGGTCGTTGCGATTGCAAACCGCCGTCCAATGCGGCAGCGGTGCTGGGATTCATCTGGGAAACGATCGGGTTCCGATTTCGGCGATCCCATTAGGAACTCACCGGCATCCACAATCACGAACGTCTGCCTTTGCGCGTTGATGAACCATTGCCGCTTGTCGCTCGACTTTCGGGCTTGTAATTGCTGCTCGTTGCTCTTGAGTTTCTCGATGACGGCTTCCATGTGTTTAGCGTGGCCCCATTTCCGCAACAACCACTCGGCCGCACCGTGTAGTCCCGCATCCGGTTCGTTTTCGTAGACGATCAGCAGCTTCTCAATCAGCGGTTGTTGCTCAGCCGGAGACAATTGCGTCTCCGTAAATTGGCCTAGCGTGAGTACCAAGGCCCGCCGAATCGTTAAGTCGGACTCACTATCGAGCCGTTGAATGATTGGCTGTGGGTCGCCTCCCAGCGGGCTGAGCCAATGAATGACGTAGCTGCGGACCCTGGGGTCCGGGCTGAACGTGAGCAGCGGCCAGACTTTCTCCGGTGTTCCGAGCCGGAGTAGGGCCCCGGCGGCATTGGCCTGCCGCATTGCGAGCAGTTCTTTCTGCTCCTCGCCCGCTTTTTCCGGCGGCTTTCTGGCGAGTTCCTCGTGAGCCAGATCGACAGCTTTTTCTTTGTACACAACCAGCTTGTCAAACAGCACGGGAAACTGGAATTGCTCGGCGTCGGCCAGCAAGTTGAACAATTCTTCCGGCCGGTCGGCGGCGTAATCCGCCAGCATCTCCGTGGCGTAGGTACGAGATTGTTCTTTCTGTTTTGTGTCCCGATAAATCAGAGCGAGCGGCTTGATCAATTGCTCCTTGGCGGGACGCAGGGCCTCCCGCCACGCCCCAAGCGCCGATGCCTCCCGCGTCACCAGATGAGCGGCAACAAACGTGTTGATCCGACTCCATCTGTTGTCGTCAGGGGCATAGGTCGCCAAGGCACATGCTGCTTGAAACCGCTGCGGCGCTTCTCGCTTCGTGTCCAGCGCCACATTCCACAGCGGGTTAGCCACGCTGTCCCTATACGGCAATAGAGCGTCCCGGACCAACGGGAACTGACTCGGCGAGACGTGCAGCAAGTCTTCCCGTAGTTCGGCAAGCTTGCTTTGATCCACGGCCAGGAGTGCCAGATCCAAATCGAGTTTTTTATTGGAGCCCTGTGGTGCATTGACGTCTTCCTGCCGCAGCAATGGGTCGGCCCAACGACGGTAGGCACCCAACTCTTGGACAATGCCGGGAACTTCGGCGATGTCGGCGGCGACGAGTCGTTTCACGAGCGATGTTGCCTGGAAGTGCCCGTTGATCTGCCATGAACTGAAGACGGCAGCAATCGCAACTGCGGCAGCGATGCCGGATCGAATGCCATGCGCTCGTCCCGCCTTGCCCATCATCTTCCGCTGCGGCTCGGTCCATTTCTTCCTGTCAGTCAACAACCAAACGTTGAGAAACTCCCAGAGCGACGGCAGGTGCCGATTTTCCGGCTTGGCGTCCCACAAGGCCGCACGATCCGCAAGTCGCAGTTCGGCTCGACCTCGCCGAGTCTCTCTTTGCTTGCGGGTCAGCCAATCCTGAAGTGAATGGACCAGATAATCGTGCGTCAGTTGATAATACTTCCGACCGACTTCGACTTTGGCCAGCGAGTCCTCGGCCGCTGCACTTCCTTCGGGATCGGTCGGCGTAATGAGCCGGATTTCGCTGTCTAGAATGCGAATGAGATCCTCGAACTCCCGCGGGCGATCGCCGCAACCTGATGCTTCCATCAACTCCTGGCGGGAACGCATGTGCCCCTTGATCTCCGTGCCTGACTCCGGGAGCAGCGCCTTCAGCACGGAACGAGCCGCTTTCTGGTAATAGCGATGCTCGGGTGGAGCGGTCGTTGCAGAGAAGGTTTCTTCAAGGAAGGTCACGCCGATGCCTTCGGTCCCTCCGACCTCTTTTAGTGCCGCAGGCGTCCACTGCTTTCCCTTCATCATCTCGGCAAAAAGGGCCAGACGGACGCAGACGACCTTGCCGTCCTGGGCCAAGCCATTCACGGCTTGTTCGAGAAACTGCTTTTGCTCCCGCGTCGTTGCGCCCGGCTTCTGTAGCAGTTTGCCGAATGCACTCCCGAAAGCGGCGAGCACCCTCTTCGCATGATCCACGTTGAAGAGATCGACCAAGGCGCTGTTCTGTCCTTCGACCAATCGCACTTCCAGTTCACGCATGAACCGGCTCACCGCAAGCCAAAAATCGTCCCGCACCATCACGATGCACTGGACCCGAGCGCCCTCGCATTGACGAAGCGCTTGCACAAGTTCAGCGTTTTGCTCCTCCTTCTTGGCGTGCAGCCATTGCTCGAACTGATCAAGGATGATCAGCACCTTCCTACCCACGGGGATTCCCTGGCCCCGGCGTAGGGCAGCCATTGTTTCTTTCAACGACAAGTTGTCGGACAAAGCGGCACAGCGCACCCGCAGACCGTTCAGAACCCGTGTCTCTGTTTCCTCAGCGGTGGCTTCGACGTAAACGGCGATCACGTCTTCGGACAGACGAGGCAACAACCCCGCCTTCACCAGCGACGATTTGCCGCAGCCCGATGGGCCGTAGATCAATCCGACAGAAAAGGTATTTTCAGAATCGGATTCCTCGATGCGGGTCTTCCAGAAACGGATACTGTCGGGCAAGCCTTCCCGGTCCCTTGGCCCCGGCAGCAGTTCGAGGAAAAAGTCGGCGTCGTGAGCGTCGAACGACCGCAAGCCTTTCGGCACAATCTTGATCGGCTGGCTGTCGGATGAGGGCATTGTCGCCGTGGCCGAGATTGGACCGGATCGGCTGGCCGCAATCGACGTGGACGGTGGTTCCTGGACCGGCATGACCGCACGCGAGCCGCTGCCTTTCTCCACATGGCCGGAATGCTGGTTGAGGGTCTGCTCGGCCAGAAAGTGCCGAAGATCCTCGGCCATGTCCCTTGCCGCCGAGTAACGCTCCGAGGCCCGCTTCGAGAGGGCCTTCAAACAAATGCGGTCCAGTTCCTTCGAGATACGGTCGTCAATCTGCCGTGGAGGCCGGGGTTCTTGAGTCGTGATTTGTTCCAGCAGTTCGACCTGCGTCTCGCCACGAAACGGCTGACGGCCGACAAGTAGTTCGTAGAACACAATGCCGAGACTAAAAATGTCGCTCCGGCCGTCGACCCGATGCCCTTCCCCACGAGCCTGTTCGGGGCTCATGTAGGAGGGCGTTCCGGCATACTTCGGTCCTTTACCAATGTTTTCTTCCCGCAGAGCCAAGCCGAAATCAACGACGTACGCATTGCCATTGTTGTCGATCAGGATGTTGCCGGGCTTTACATCTCGATGAACCAACCCTTGCTTGTGAGCGTAATGCAACGCCTCAGCCACGGTCGCCACCAGTTCCGCCGCTTGCTGACAAGAAAGCCGGGACTCCTTGAGCTTCGTCGCCAGATCGGAACCCTCGACATATTTCGAGACGACGAAGAAGGGAAATTCCGCCGTGCTCCCCACGTCGTGAACCGGGACGATGTTCGGATGTTCGAGACTGGCTACAATGCGAGCTTCGGCCAGATAAAGCTCGGCGTCTTCGGGACGGACAACCCGATTAGCGTGGGGCACCTTGACGGCCACGGGGCGGCTGAGTTGGTCATCGTGCGCCAGATAAACCAGCCCGAATCCACCTTTGCCGAGCAACTTGATGATCCGGTAGCGTCCGATCGTTTCTGGCAATTTCGTCGGCGCAGCGTCAGCGGCGGAGGTTTGATCGACCTCAAATTTTAGGGTCGCTGCCCGTGGATCGCATTCAGCCATAAATCGATGCTGTGCTTCTCGGAATCTCGTACAGGCGGACTTCCTCGTTCGGCGTCCATTCTAGCCGTGGCGGATCGGACAAGCACAGTTTTTGGTGTTCGAGTTGTGGCAGGATTCTTTGAGGCTGCGCCCTGACGACAACTCATATTTGACTCTGACGAACGGCTCTCTCCGGATCATCGTCCCTGCATTTCTGGTCGAACCCTGCCACTCCCAAAATCTCGATGGCGTGTCCGGGAAAACGGTTGAGATTACGGGAATAGCGGCAGGTATGAGGACCAAATTCACCGGTTCGGGCGAGAGTAAAACAGCAAGTTGCATCACGACGCCGCGGAAAAGCGTTAGCGCACTATCAGGATTGTGCCCGGGTTAATCCGTTTTTCGCAGAGCACGCGTTATACGGACCGCAATTCCGCGCCTAGAGCAGTAGGAACGCGAAATCTGATCGATTGCGAATAACCCAGGAATGCTGCCATGCATCCGGTCGTAAGTGAAAAGCCGTATGAGTTCGTTCCGCCCTATCACGGCATACTCTGGCCGCGAATTTTAACGCTGGTCGGGCGGCGGAAACTGCGCCGCGAATACGGCATCGAGAGGGTCGAAGTCCAAGGGGCCGATCATCTACGCCAGTCGCTGGCCGCGGGGCATGGCGTGCTGCTGGCCCCCAACCATTGCCGGCCGTGCGATCCGTACGTGGTGGGAGAAATGTGCCGACAGGTGGGGACTTCGCCCTTCATCATGGCCAGCGCGCATCTTTTTGTGCAGGGCCGGTTGCAAGCGTTTCTCCTCCGCCGAGCCGGGGCCTTTAGCATCTATCGCGAGGGGCTTGACCGGCAAGCGCTGGCAGCCGGAGTCGAGATTCTGACGCAGGCACGACGCCCGCTGGTGATTTTTCCGGAAGGGATCATCAGCCGGCACAACGATCGGCTGAACTCGATGATGGGGGGCACTGCGTTCATCGCCCGTGCGGCGGCGAAAAAGCGGGCAGAGATCGATTCGGGCGCACAGGTCGTCGTTCATCCAGTTGCAATCCGATACCACTTTCACGGCGACGTCGAGCGGGCACTGCACCCGGTGCTGGATGACATCGAGCAGCGTCTTACCTGGCAGCCAAAACGCGGGCTCGAGCTGTTCGACCGTATCGTCCACGTCGGCGAGTCGCTTTTGTGCCTGAAGGAGCTCGAATACCTCGGACGGCCCCAGTCGGGAACGATCTTCGAGCGCGCCGAACGGCTGATCGATCACCTGCTCGTGCCACTCGAGCAGGAATGGCTGAAGGGCCGCCGCGAATCAACCACCGTGGGACGCGTCAAGCAGCTGCGGATTGCCATTCTTCCCGACATGGTGCAGAGCACGATCACTCTGCTGGAGCGCGACCGCCGCTGGAAGCACCTGGCTGACATGTACCTTGCCCAGCAGATTGCCTGTTTTCCGCCGGATTACATCCGCTCAAACCCGACGAAGGAGCGCCTGCTGGAAACGGTCGAGAGATTTGAAGAAGACTTGCGCGACGACTGCCGCGTGCATCGTCCAATGACCGCGACCGTAACGATCGGCAAGCCAATCATAGTGAATCCCGTGCGCGAGCGCGGCGCCGCCGAGGACCCGGTGATGTCGCAGCTCGATCAACAGCTTCACCATTTGTTGGGTATCGCCCGCCCCGACAGTTTTGCGACCAGCCAACCCAGCTTGGCGTCATGACTGAGGGGAGGTGAGAAATGGAAGCACTTTCGCTGACCGATTCTTACAAGAGGCAGGTTTCCATCATGACGGCTCCACCGGCTTCGAGCGGATTGGTGCCAGCGACGCCGGCAGCAACCGTCGCTCCCTGGTGGTTGCGGGCCGCCTTCGTCGCTGCGGGGCTTGGAGCGTGGTTCTGGACGCAGTCGCTAATCGGTCAGCGCGAGTTCTCCGACGCCGGCGTAGGCGACGTCGTGCATCAATGGACGGCCGGCTTGCACGACGCATTCCGAGCGCATCCGCAGGCGGCCGATACGCTGCTGATCATCAGTTCGGCAGTGATCGACGTGGTCGGCGTGTCGTTGCTGGCGGCAACTCTTTTCGGACGGACTGTTCGCCCATTCCTGGGGCTGCTCATGCTGTTCGCCTTGCGACAACTCTGCCAAATGCTCTGCGCGCTTCCCGTGCCGCCGGGGATGATCTGGCACAACACCGGCGTGCCGACGCTCCTGGTGACGTACGGCGTTTCGACCGACTTCTTTTTCTCGGGTCACACCGGGTTGGCCGTTTTGGCGGCCGTGGAATTGGCCCGGACCGGGCGCAAGTGGCTTACGGCATTGGGGGTGTCGATCGTCCTCTTTGAGGCGTTGACGGTCTTGGTGCTCCGCGCCCACTACACAATGGACGTCTATGCCGGCGCCGTGACGGCCCTTTTGGTCGCCGAACTGGCCTGCCGCTGGGCTCCGCCCTGTGATCGAGCCCTGGCACAGTTGAGCGGTCGGACCTTGTGAAGCGATGGATCGCTGAACCGACAAAGCCTCGGCCGTCGAATATCGCAGCCAGTCGTTTCCGAAAGCGGTCGCTTCAGGCAGAAGTCGGCGTGTTCCCTAGAACTTTCGATTTCTGCCGCCGATTTCAGGGCGTTTTAGCGCCGTTGCCGCCCGAGGCCCGATTCCACCAAAACGTATGGCAATTCGGTGGGCAGAATCGCGTACCGAAAAACGGATGAGTTTCCGGTGCCCGTGACGGTGGCAGTCATCGGTCGATGTCGCAAGAAACGGATGGATTAGTGATACAACGGTCGGGAGCCACATCGCCCGTTGTTGAGGCCAAATTTGGGCCGCACGGAGATTCTCGCGGACCTGCGGAGCCATCGTGCCCCCCGTGAATGAAATTGACAGCCAAAAGTGTAGCCTAGTCAACGAACACCACAGCACGATCGCGGATGGTCGCGGAATTCTCCGCTAGCCCTAAATCAGCGTGTGCGTACAGCGTTGTGCAAAAGCGAACGTTGGCGGACAATTGGCCAGAGAGACTTTTTAATGCGCAGGTCCCCTGGGTTCGAGTCCCGGCGCCTTCACTTCTAAATGGTCTGCTCTTTCGCCTGAGCAATCGGCTTACGTGAGTGAGATTGCAGTCGATGCCGATTCGCTGCACAACGTTGACGTGGCTTTTGGTTGTGGTCCTCG
>Ga0210390_10003018_pt1 | contig 14588 bp, 13 predicted proteins | sample IncBWH11OmetaG_FD_161050 | JGI IMG/M metagenome (GOLD analysis project Ga0210390, IMG submission 161050) | Forest soil microbial communities from Barre Woods Harvard Forest LTER site, Petersham, Massachusetts, United States - Inc-BW-H-11-O ...
GCGGACTTGTGTTAGCGGGGTGGCGCCGTAGCCGAGGATCAGGGCGTTCAGCGTCGGCGGGCCGGCGTAGTAACGGTCCATGGTGAAGAGGGCGACGCCGCGTGCGGCGGCGGCCTCGACCAGCCTTTCCGCGGGTTGGTCGGCAGGTAGCTCGAGCACTAGGTGCATGCCCGCCGTGTCGCCGTGCAGCCGGAACGTGCCCGGTGCCGCGTCCGTGGTCCCCGGCAGGCGGAACGTTCCTGGCCCGGCGCCCGCGGCGCCGGGCGCCCCCGACTCCGCCGACGCCCCGGACGCGCCGGATGCGCCGGACGCGCCGGTCAGCGCCTCGACTATCGCGGCTCGGCGCCGGGCGTACTCCAGGCGCATCCGCCGGATGTGGCGTTCCAGGTCGCCCGACGTCAGCAGCTCGATCAGCGCGTGCTGCGCCGGCTCGGGAAGCTTCTCGCCGAGGGCCGGGCGGAGGCGGGCGAGGCGTTCGGCCAGCTCGGGCGCCGCGACCAGCCAGCCGACGCCGAACGCCGGGGCCAGCACCTTCGACGCGGTGCCGAGGTACACGATCACGTCCGGGCCCATGCTGTACAGCGCGGGCAGCGGCCCGACGTCGTAGCGGAACTCGCTGTCGTAGTCGTCTTCGACGACGACGGCGCCGGTCGCGCGCGCCCAGCTGACCAGGGCCTGCCGACGGCCCACCGGTAGCCGGCCGCCGAGCGGGTACTGGTGCGCGGGCGTGGTGTACAGCAGGCGCAGGTCGTCAGGGAGTTCGTCGGGCACGACGCCGTGCGCGTCCACCCGGCAGGGCACGACCCGCGCGCCCGCGCGGCTCAGGATTTCGCGGGCTGCCGCGTACCCGGGTTCCTCGAGGCCAACCTTGTCACCGGGACGCAGCAGAGCCGCCGCGACCAGCGCGAGTCCGCTGGACACGCCACGGGTCACCAGCACGTGCGGCGGGGTGACGGTGAGGCCGCGGGACCTGCGCAGGTAGGCGGCGAGTTCGGCGCGCAGTTCCGGCAGGCCGTGCGGGTCCGGCCAGAACGACGGCGGACGCGTCCCCGCGTACCGCCATGCGCGGCGCCACACGGCGGGCTCGATGCCGGCCGCCCACGGAACTCCGGGCCGCAGCTCGATGAGGTCGCGCGCCGTATCGAGGCCCGGTTGGGCCGATTGCGCATTCGACCCGGCGGAGAGGGCGGGGGCGGCGTTGGCGGCGTTGGCGGCGTTGGCGGCGGGCGCGGCGGGCGCGGCGGGGGCGGCGGGGGGCGGGGACAGGTCGGGGGCGACGTCGGCTACGTAGGTGCCTGAGCCGTGGCGGCCTTCCAGCCAGCCTTCGGCGAAGAGCCTCGCGTAGGCCGTTGTGACCACGGTCCGGCTCACGCCAAGTACGGTCGCCAGGTCCCTGGTCGACGGGAGCCGCTCCCCCGCGCCGAGCAGGCCAGCCTCGACGGCCGCCCTGAACTGCTCGGCTACCTGCGTCGCCAGCGGCGCCGCCGCCGAGCGGTCCACTACTACCGGGAGGTCCGTGCGTGAGATAGTCATGCGTGCCGCGGTCCAGGTGGTCGTAATGGTCCTTGGGAGTCTTACGGAAGTGGCTATTTTCGGCAGTCCACTTAGCGCATAGGCTACGGGACCATGAGCGTTGAGACCACCCCGCTGTCCAGCACCCCCCGCACGACGCTGCGCCGGCACCGCGAGCGCGGCCAGATCGACCGCGAGCAACTGTACGCCGTGCTCGACGCCGGCCTGATCTGCCACCTCGGCGTGGTCGCCGACGGCACGCCCGTCGTGCTGCCGACCGCCTACGGCCGCGACGGCGACACGCTGTACGTGCACGGGTCGTCGGCGAACGGGGCGTTCGGCGCGGCGGACGGGCAGCGGGTCTGCGTGACGGTCACGCACCTGGACGGGCTGGTCTGCGCGCGGTCGGTGTTCACCCACTCGGTGAACTACCGGAGCGCGATGGTGTTCGGCCCGGCGGCGGTCGTCATCGACGACGACGAGCGCCTGCATGCCCTGGAGGTCATCACCGATCACCTGATCCCGGGACGCTGGGCGGCGGCCAGGCACCCCACCAAGAAGGAGATGGCGGCCACCGCGGTGCTGTCGCTGCCGCTGACCGAGTCGTCGGTCAAGATCCGGACCGGGATGCCGTTGGACGAGGGCGAGGACCTGGACAGCGATGTATGGGCCGGCGTGCTGCCGGTCGCGGTGACGTTCGGCGAACCGGTGCCAGACCCGCAGCTGCGGGACGGGATCGAGATGCCCGCGCACATCCGGAACTACCGGAATTGAGCATTTCGCCCGAAGAGCCAGCCGGGGACCGTTCGGGATAAGTAAAAAAGGCCTTAATCTTGTTGAGATGAACGACCGGCTGGTATGGATCGACTGCGAGATGACCGGGCTGGACGTCGAGCGGGATGCGCTGATCGAGATCGCGTGCCTGGTGACCGACGCCGACCTGAACCTGCTCGACGACGGCATTGACCTGATCATCAAGCCGCCGGCCGAGGCGCTGGACCAGATGAGCGACGTGGTGCGCGAGATGCACACGACGTCAGGGCTGCTCGCCGACCTGCCGAGCGGCGTCACGCTGGCGGAGGCGGCCGAGGCGACGCTCGCGTACGTGCGCACGCATGTGCCCGAGCCGCGGAAGGTGCCGCTGTGCGGCAACTCGATCGCGACCGACCGCTGGTTCATCGCGCGTGACATGCCCGAGCTAGACGCCTTCCTGCACTACCGGATGGTCGACGTGTCGTCGATCAAGGAGCTGGCCCGCCGGTGGTACCCGCGGGTCTACTTCGCCTCGCCCGCCAAGCACGGCGGGCACCGGGCGCTCGCCGACATCACAGAGAGCGTGCAGGAACTCAGGTACTACCGGGAGGCGCTATTCGTGCCGCAGCCCGGGCCGGATTCCGCGACCGCCAGGGAGATCGCCGCGCGCTACGGGAACGCGCCGCAGGCGAAGTAGCCCCGGCCGGGAAGCGGCGGGCAGCGGTGGTCCTGTCGGAAGAAGCAGGGTCGTGGGAGCCGACGCGGGCCGCTATACTCAGGTGTGCCGCGCGGTGCCCGTCCGGGCAGCGCGCGTCGTGCTTGGGCCGGGTTTGACCGGCGACGATGGTGGGCGTAGCTCAGCAGGTAGAGCACCAGGTTGTGGTCCTGGGTGTCGCGGGTTCGAGCCCCGTCGCTCACCCCATTGAAGTGTGAAGACCCGAGCCGCGTATCGCGGGCTCGGGTCTTCACGTTTCTGGGAGGGTCAGAGCCCACGCGCCGATCGGGTGTCCTTTCTGACTTATAGCGCCGGTTTCGACACCCCATCATCGGCTGGCGTGAGCCTCACCCACCCGCACTACTCGATGGAGTGGAGCTATTACGGTGGGTACCGGTGGGCGGAGAGGGGGCCTCGGTGACCGGCGCGATAACCCAGGCGGCGGTGATCCATCCGTTGCAGCTGCCCTTGTGGATCGACTTGACCTCGGTGGTCGTCGGGGCTCTCGCGGGTGCGGGCGTCGCGGTCAGAGAACAGCTCGACATCGTCGGGGTGCTCCTGCTTGCCCTGGTCATGGGCTCCGAGTACCCGGGCACTTAAGGCAGCCACGAGACGTTGGGTGCCAGCAGCGGACAGAGCCGCCTGCCACGCCCGGTCAACTGGTTGGCCGGAGCCCACCAGTCAAGGACGGACATGCCGCCTAGCCCGCCGGCGAGCGGCCACTGTCTCGCGCCGCCTGCCAGCGTGCGCCGGACGCGCGGGCCGCCGCACGTTCCTTATCCCTGGCCGGCGAGCGGAGCGAGCGGTCGCCTTTGGGCTCGGGCGTGACCGGCGGTCCTGCCCGGCGCTGCTTCGGCACGATCTGCCCCGATCCCGGCCAGTCAGGCTGCTTCGCGGCACGTGCCGCCGCGAGCCTTTCCGCCCGCAGTGCTGCCGCGGATTGCCGGGCCAGCGCCGCGACGCGCCGGCTTATCTGGGACAACGCCCGTTCGAACGCCTCGGCCTTAGCGGCGGCGCGGGTGTTCGCTGGTCGCGCCGTGCCACGTCCGCCCTCGTCGGCCACCCGGGCGCTAGCGGTGCGCCGGTACTGTCCGACGTACTTGTCCCGGGCGCGACGGATCCGCGCTTCCAGGTCGATGGCCGCCTCTTCGTCAAGCGCGGCGAGCGCCTCGGGCTCGACCTCCGCCACCAGCAACCGCTCCGCGTCGTTCAGCACGGCGAGCAAAGACCGTTCCATCACTCCCCCCGATGACCGCTGGCCTGGCGGTACGGCGTCAGGATTGCCCGCAACCGCGGAACGCGCGTCATACGAAAGGGGTGAACCGTCGGCGCTGGCGCGGCGCTACCGTAAGCGGTGTGATCGAGCGGCTCGTCATTTTCGGCGCCACCGGCGACCTCACGGCGCGCTATCTGCTGCACGGGCTCGCCGCGCTGCAAGCCGACGGACACCTTGGCGATGGGTTCCGGCTGCGGGGCTCCGGGCGCGAGGACTGGGACGACGAACAGTTCAGGGGCTGGGCCGCGGCCCAGCTCGACAGGTACGCCGGCAGTCTGCCCGCGGCGGCGCGGCAGGCGATCGTGGCCGCGGCGGACTACCGCCGAGCCGATGTCGGCGACCCGGGCAGCGTCGCCGCGGTCGTCGATGGCGCGGAGCCGGTCGCTGTCTACCTGGCACTGCCTCCGTCAGTGTTCCCCGCGGCGGTGACGTCCCTGTACGCCGCCGGGCTGCCGGAAGACAGCCAGCTTGTGCTCGAGAAACCGTTCGGCGAGGACCTGGACAGCGCGGTCGCGCTGAACCGGCTGCTCGCCGAGGGGATGCCGGAGAAGAACGTGTTCCGTGTCGATCACTTCCTGGCGATGACCACCGTGCGCAACATCCTCGGTTTCCGGCTGGCCAACCGTGTGCTCGAACCGATCTGGAACAGCGCGCACATCGAACGGGTGGACATCGTCTGGGACGAGTCGCTGGCCCTGGAGGGCAGGGCGGGCTATTACGACGGCGTGGGCGCGCTCAAGGACATGCTGCAGAACCACCTGCTCCAGCTGTTCTGCCTGGTGGCGATGGAGCCGCCGGTCAGCCTGGGCGAGCGGGACCTGCGCGACCGCAAGCTCGACGTGCTGCGCTCGGTGCGACCGTTCACCGAGGATGGGGTTCTCCGGAACACACGGCGGGCCCGGTACGGCAGCGGTCATCTCGGCGACCGGCGCGTGCCCGCCTACCGGGATGAGGACGGGGTGGACCCGGACTCGCGAACCGAGACGTTCGCGCAAATCGACTTCAAGCTGGACAACTGGCGCTGGCCGGATACGACGTTCCGGCTGCGCAGCGGCAAGGCACTGGGCCGGGACCGCAAAGAGGTCGCGGTGCACTTCCGGGAGGTTCCCACGCTGCCGTTCTGGAATCTGCACGCGGCGCCTAACGTGCTTCGGTTCGGCCTTGACCCGGAGAACCTCGAGCTGGAGCTGACCAGCCTCGGACCCTGGACCGGCCGCCTGGCGCCGCTGACGCTGGGGGCGTCGCTCTCGCTGCCCGCGCTGCCTGCCTATGCGCACCTGCTGCTCGACGTGCTCAACCGGAATTCGGCCCTGTCGATTCGCGGAGACGAGGCCGAGGAATCCTGGCGGCTCGTCACCCCGGTGCTTGAGGCCTGGTCGAAGGATCTGGTGCCGCTCGAGGAGTACCCGGCGGGCTCGGAAGGACCCGCGTAGGGGTTCCTCGCGCTGGCGGCGGCGACTTCGCATAGGACACGACAACTTCGCCTAGGCCATGACACTTTCGCCGCCCGTTATGTCCAGGTATGAACCCCTCCCTCCTATGCGAAGTCGTCAGCTTCTATGCGAAGTGCGCGTCATCCGGGGATGGGTCGGGCGGTTGCGAAGGACCTGGGGTTAGTTGGCCGGCAGCTCGCCGAGCGCTACGGTGCGCGCATGCGTCCAGCCGGACGGAGGAATAATGCTCGCCCAGGCGGCCGTGCCCTGCAGCATGCCGTAGGTGTGGCCGTGGCCCGCGGGTACCGCCGTGGCCAGTGCCAGGTCGGCGGAGACCTGCCAGAACGTCACGAGCGGGTACCAGCGCATGACGCTCGACACGTCGGGAGCGCGCGGGGCGCGCAGCCAGTCCGGCTGGTGGAACGCCAACTGCCAGGACCACCACAGGATCGGGTCCGAGGCGTTCTGCAAGTAGACGACTCGGGGCGCATGCCAGCCCGCGGTGTCCGCGGCAAGCTCGGCCGGCGTGGAGCCGAAGCGGACCGTGTGGCCGCCGGCGTACACCGGCAGCCATTGCGGGGTGCCGGGGTCGCGTCCGGCGGTAAAACGACTCCACAGCGTGTTGCTGTTCGTGGGGCCAACCCAGAGCACGCCCGAGGTGCGGTCGACGATGTCGTCGGTCCCGCTGAACGCCGCCTCGCCGCCGAACGACCCGAGGCTCTCGCCGAACACGACCAGCAACGGCCGGTGACCGGGAGGCAACTGGCGCCACTTCGCGTACACGTCGTCGAAGAGGTCACGTCCCGCCTCCTGCGCCGGCGCCTTGTCGACGAGGAACGAGATCCAGCTCGGCAGGTAGGAGTACTGGATGGCGGCCACCGCGGTGTCTCCGTCGTACATGTACTCGAGCGGGTTCGGAATCAGCGACCGCAGCAGCCACCCGATGAAGAGCCCGACGGCATAGCCGATGATGACCGTGACGCCGGACATCGCCGCCTGCAGGTACCACACGCGCGGCAGCAGCGACGGCGTCAGCGACAGGCAGTAGAAGATCAGCGCGCCGGTCAGCCCGGCCTGGCCGAACCGCGTCAGGTAGCGGCGTGCTCGCGGGAATGACCACCAGGGCGCCCGCGCCGGCCGGACCGGAGGCGGGCGGTCAGCCGGAAGGGTCCACGTTAGGGTGTCGGGCGCTAGCTCGGCCGCTGGAGCCTGCGCCGGCACGGCGGGCGGCGCGGCGGTGGACGGTGGCGCGGCGAGCGGGGGCGTGCTGAGGTAGTCGGCGGCCCGGTCGGCCGGGAAGCCCTCCATGGGGATTCCTTGCGGTGGCGTCACAGGCTCGGCCGGCGGCTGGTCCGTGGGGATGCCTAGCCCTGAGGTGCCCTCCGGCGGGGTGGGGAACAGGCGGCCCGGTTCGGCGCTCATCTGGCGGTCCCCATGCCCAGACCGCCGCGGAGACCAGCACGCCGATCACGTTCGACGTCAACGACGTTGACGCAGGCGAGGATCGCGACGACGACGGGTACCGCCACTGCGGGAGTCCAACGCAATGTCCGCCCCATGCACGCCACCTCCCGCCACGGCAAGCTCATATTTCCCGAACGGCTCAGCGCCAACTTCACCCGTTCGGGATGAAACTGTGGCTAGCGGGTGAAGGGGTGTATGCGACGGGGGGGCGCGGGTGCTGGTCAGTGCGGGCTGTAGTGCGGGAGCAGGCCGAGTCCGACCAGCCCTTGCAGGAAGATGCTCACGCCGACGCCCGCGAGGAGCAGGCCAAGCAGCCGGGACAGCACCTCCCGGATGGTGACGTGCACCCGGCGAACGAAGGGCGCGAGCACTAGAACGCACAGCAGGTCGAGGGCGGCCACGGCCACATAGCCGAGCGCGACGACGGAACGCCAGGCCACCCCCGCGCCGCTCAGCGCTTCAACGAGTACGGCGCTGACGCCAAGCGGCGTCACGACGTAGGGCAGCACGAGCGCGCGGAAACCGGTCGCGATCGGATGGACCGGGGTTCCTTCCGGCTGCTCCACCACAACCTCCGTGGTCGGATGCAGGCCGAACAACAGCGTGAGGGCGTAGATGAAGAACGTGAGCCCGCCGGCGAGTTGGACGGCGGGGTAGCTGATGTGGAAGAACGACGTCAGCCACGGCGCCGTCAGCGCGCACACCACCCCCACGGCTGCCGCCGCGGCGCTCGAGGTCGCGGCCAGCACGCGGGCCTGGCGCGGCGGAAGAGCGCGGCTCGCCTCGTCGAAGGAAAGCAGGATCTTCTGCGGCCCGAGGAGGGCGAGGAAAGTCACGAAACTATCGACGAAGTTGAGGCCTGACATAGCCTGCGGATGTCCCCAAAGATGCTCGCTTAACGTAATCGGATGAATACTTAGAGCGTATAGCGGGAACATGCTGGCCGGTGGCTGGGACCGAACGAAGGGACAATCGTGGCCACGCAAGTCACCATGGAGGACGGGACAGAAAGTCCGCTGGTGGACCACATGCGCGACGCGCACCAAAAGGGAACCCGCGGGTACACCGACCAGTACCTGGCCGATCTGCACCGCAACCTGCACCAGCGCAAGCGCGAGCCGGAAGAGGAACTCGAGCACAGCCACCAGGAAGCCGAAGGTGCCGCCGAGACCTCGCAGGAGCAGCGAAGCTCAAGAGTCTCGAACGGGAAGCACGGCAAGCACAGGAAGACGCGAACCTGACGTCCCGCGCGAACTTAGCGAGCACGCCCCCGCCGGTCCCGGCGGGGGCGCTTTACGTTGGGCCGGGAGTCGCGCGGGGCGCGGGGCGCGGGGGCGGGTCGCGCTTGAGGCCGCGCGGGGGCGGGGTTTGCGTTCGGCGGGGCCAGTGGATTCCCGCCGGTACACGCGGGGCGTACTGCGCGAAGACCCGCCACTTTTGGCTGCCGCTGGCCCCGATAGCCAACCGATCGATCCCCCGCTTTCCGTCCATCGCGGACGTTTTCATAGGTAACTCGAACCTTACGGGGGGCATCGGCGTCTTTGTGGTGGGGAGCATTTCCGGCCAGAGACCGTCGCTGGACGGATGAAGTCGGTGGGAGGGATGGCGCTATGAGTGAGGACTGGCCCAGAGGCTGGTACCAGGACGAGCAGCCGACCGGCTCGACGCCTGCGGCTGACGCGACACGGGACATGACCTTCGCGGCGCCCCCATCAGGCAGCACTGGAGCACCTCGCGCGCCAGGTTGGGGCGGTGGGGCAGGAAGTAACTGGCCACAGCAACCTCCACAGCGTTCGGAAGATGGAAATGGAGCCGATTGGGGACGGCGGGCCAGCGGATTGCGGCGGGACGGAGACTACGACCCGCCCGGCCGGTTCCGCCGAGCGTTTCTGCGCATGTATCCACCGGGCAAACGCGGGCGGCGGGTAGCGCTGACCGCGGGGCTGCTCGTGGTCGTCCTGATCATCGCGCTCGTGGGGTCGTACTTCTGGATCGACGGGAAGCTGAACCGTTCGGTCACGCTGCCGGCGTTCAGCGGGCAGTCGGCCGGGCAGAACTGGCTGATCGTCGGGTCGGACAGCCGCCAGGGCCTATCCAGGGCGGAAGTCGACCAGCTGCATGTCGGGACCGTCGGGGCGGACGCCTCCGACTCGCTGATGCTGTTGCACATGGGAACCGGCAGGCCGGTGCTTATCAGCATTCCGCGGGACTCGTACGTGCCGATCCCTGGCTACGGCGACAACAAGATCAACGCGGCACTGGCGTTCGGCGGACCGACGCTGCTCGTCAAGACGGTTGAGAACGTTACGGGGCTGCGGATCAACCACTACATGGGGATCGGCTTCGGCGGCCTGGTCAGCGTGGTGAACACCGTCGGCGGCGTGCGTATCTGCCTGCCGTCCGCCATCAACGACTCGTACTCCGGCGTCAAACTGTCGGCAGGCTGCCACAACCTCAACGGCGATCAGGCGCTGGCCTTCGTCCGCGACCGGCACTCGTTCGCGACCTCGGACCTGCAGCGGATCCAGGACCAGCGGGCGTTCCTCAAGGCACTGCTCGTCAAGGCGACCGGCCCGGGCGTATACCTCAACCCGTTCGTCGCGCTGCCGTTCGCCTCGACCGCGGCGAGTTCGATCTCGGTCGACAAGAGCACGAGCCTGTACGACCTGACGGAGGCGGCGCGCGCCTTGCGCGGCCCGCTGACCGGCACGGTGCCGATCTCCAATGCGAACTACGTCACGTCGAACGCCGGCGATGCCGTGCTGTGGAATCAGTCCGAGGCCCTGGCGTTGTTCAAGGCCCTGCGTGAAGGCAAGGCCGTGCCATCTGGGCTGCTGAGCGGCACAACGCTCGGGTGAGCGGCCCGGTCGGTCGGGGTTTGAGGTCAGCCGATTTGGTGTATCTGTACCTGTAAAGATAGGTATTGACATCAGAGCGTAACGGTGCTGCGCCTTTCCCTCCGGCGCGGCCACTGTGCGTGAGCTTTGGTTTACCCCGGAGGTCTCATGGACCGGCACGAGGTTCCCGGACTCAACGGCGAGGCAGGCGGACTGAACGGACATGCGACAGGGCTCAACGGCGGGGCCGTCGGCGTTGTCGGTGGCCCGGGCGGTGGCGAGTCGGCGGCCGCTGGTGCTTCGGCGGCGGCTGGTGGTGCGGCGGCGGCTGGTGCTTCGGCGGCGGCTAGCCTGCCTGGCCTGCGGCTTTCCGCGCGCGAACTCGAGGTGATGTCGCTGATCGCAGGCGGGCACACCAACGGCGAGATCGCGGCGCACCTTTTCCTCGCGGAGAAGACGGTCAAGAATCACGTCAGGCGGATCTACTCCAAGCTCGGTGTGGATTCCCGCCCGGCGGCGATCGCGCACTGGCTGGCGAGCCGCGCGCCGACCCGGCACTGACCGCGGCTGTCCGGGGAGGTTTCCGCCGGGCCGCGCGCGTTGGCGGTGCGGCGCGGGCGGAGCGAGGCGGCGCTGAGCTGGTGGTTCGAGGTGACCCTGAGCGGGCGGACACCGGGCACGGAGCATACCCTGGGAGGACAATAGGCCATCTCCAGGTGGCGTTCAGCTTATCTTCAGTGAAGCGAGTGATCATTCGATCATGAACATGCCGATCACCGAAGCGCGGACGCAGGCCGACGCGAGGTTGCTTGTCGTCGAAGACGAGCCGAACATCCTCGAGCTTCTCTCTGCGAGCCTCCGCTACGCCGGTTTCGAGGTGATCACGGCCGCCGGGGGGACCGAGGCGGTGCAGGCAGCGCAGCGGCACCGACCGGACCTGATCGTGCTCGACGTCATGCTCCCTGACATGGATGGGTTCGACGTCATCCGGCGGCTGCGCGGCGGGGGCGCCCGCGTGCCCGTCGTCTTTCTTACCGCCCGCGACGGCACTGACGACAAGATCCGCGGCCTGACGCTCGGTGGCGACGACTACGTGACCAAGCCGTTCTCGCTTGAAGAGGTCATCGCGCGGATCAAGGCGGTGCTGCGGCGCACCCGTGGTGACGGCGCCGAGCCGACGCCGAGGCTGAAGTTCGCCGACCTCGAACTGGACGAGGAGAGCCACGAGGTCTGGCGCGGTGGCGACCAGGTGCAGCTCTCCCCCACCGAGTTCAAGCTGCTTCGGTACTTCATGAGCAACGCCAACCGCGTGCTGTCCAAGATGCAGATCCTCGACCACGTGTGGGACTACGACTTCCGCGGAGACACGGGGATCGTGGAGTCGTACGTGTCCGTTCTGCGGCGGAAGATCGATACCAAGGAGCCCCGGCTGATCCACACGCTTCGCGGCGTCGGCTACGTGCTGCGGCTCCCGTCGTCATAGGCAGGCAAGCGGCGATGGTTGATGCGGGGGTGCCGGCGCCGCCGGTCCGCACGCGCGCGCGGCCGTTCCAGGCCTTCCGGAGTCTGTCTGACCGGACGCCGCTGCGCACGAAGCTGATCACGGCTGTTCTCGCGCTGGTGATAATGGCGCTGGCGGCTATCAGCGTCGCCAGCGTTTACATGGTGCGGACGTCCGTGATCACGCAGCGCGATTCGCAACTGCAAACGGTCTTCAACATCTTCGCGTCGAATCCCGGGAACCTCCTCGCGCAAAAGGGGACCGGGTATGCCAACCCGGTGGGTGGCTTTCCCGCGGTCGTGGCGGGCGTACAGTTGCCGGGTACCCCCCTCAGCTCGCCCGGGTCGGGGTTCGGCCTTCCTCCCAATCTCCCGGGACAGTCCGTTCCCAACGTGCCGACCACCCAGGCGTGGGCCACCGCCAACAGCGGGAAGCTCGTGACCGTCAGCGCCCAGTCCGGCCCAGACACCTGGCGCGTGGTGGTCGAACCGTTTACGGTCAACGGACAGTCCTTGATGATGGTAGTGGGCACTGATGTCGGCAACGTCGGCCAGCTCACCCACCGGCTGGTGCTATTCGACCTGGTCGTCGGCGGCGCCATCGTCGTCATCCTGGCCGCCGTCGGCGCCGCCTTGATCCAGGCGAACCTGCGCCCGCTGAACGACATCGAGCTGACCGCGGGCCAGATAGCCAGAGGCCACCTGAACCATCGCATTACCGAGCTCGATCCGCGCACCGAGATCGGCAGCCTCGGTCACTCGCTGAACGCGATGCTCACCCAGATCGAAACCGCCTTCCACGCCCAGGAGGAGTCCGAACAGGCCGCGCACGAATCCGAAGAGCGCATGCGGCGGTTCATCGCCGACGCCAGCCACGAGCTGCGCACCCCGCTGACCACCATCCGTGGCTTCGCCGAGTACTACCGCCAGCGCGGCGGGGTCCGCGAAGATCAGAACCCATCATCCGGAACGGAGGGTGGCTTCACCCCACTGGTCAACGGTCACTCCCCCGAGGACGTGCCTGATGAGGGGCTGACCCCCCAGGACCTCGATCGCATCATGCATAGGCTCGAGGCCGAAGCGTCCAGGATGGGCTTGCTCGTCGAGGATCTGCTGCAGCTGGCCAGACTCGATCAGCAGCGTCCGCTCGACCTCGCCCCAGTCGACCTGCTCGCGCTGGCGGCCGACGCCGTGCAGGACGCGCGGATGGTGGCACCGGACCGGTCGATCGACCTCGCCGTGGCGCCTGGCGCGGCGTTCATCGTGAACGGCGACGAGCCGCGGCTGCGGCAAGTGATCGGGAACCTGGTGAACAACGCGCTCACGCATACTCCGTCCGGTACGCGGGTGGGGGTGCGGATCGGGTCGGGAACGGTTGTTCCGCCAGCGGAAGGCGGCGCCGCGCGCGGGGGCGGACCCGGCGCAGGACGCGCGCTGCCGGGCAGCCGACCCGCCGCCCGCCCGTTGCCAGCCGTCGTGCTGGACGTCGAGGACGAGGGGCCCGGTATGACGACCGAACAAGCCCAGCACGTCTTCGAGCGCTTCTACCGCGCGGACCAGGCCAGGAACCGCGCCTCTGGAGGTACGGGTCTCGGATTGGCGATCGTCGCCGGGCTGGTGGCCGCGCACGGCGGCACGGTCTCCGTCCGCACGGCGCCTGGCGACGGCGCCGATTTCCAGGTGCGGCTGCCGCTCTCCCCCGACGCTCGTGACGACGACGACGCCGACCTAGAGGACGAGGACCCGGCCGAGCCAGACGACGAGGACTCAGAAGCGAGCAGCCGCTTAGCGCCCAGCGGCCCGCGTTTCCAGTAGGTTCCGCAACTGGTCCACAAGATTCCCCATGCCGGATTCGAGCATGTCAAGGACGCGAGCGAACTCTTCGCCGTCGCCGCCGTACGGATCGGGGACGTCCGCTTCGCCCAGGCCCGCGGCCCGGCTGAACAGCCGGATCCTGTGTTCGGTGTCGGTGTCAGCGGCCAGCGCCTGGAGGGTGGCGAGATTGTTGGCGTCCATGGCGAGGATGAGGTCGCGTTCGGCCAGCCAGTCCGCGCGGAACTGGCGGGCCCGGTGCGCGGAGCCATCGTAACCGCGGGCGGCGAGCTGAGCGCGTGAACCCTTGTGCATCGGATCACCGACGTGCCAGTCCCCGGTGCCGGCGCTGTCGACAATAACCCGCCCGTCCAGCCCAGCGGCGGCCAGCCGCGCGCGCAGCACCACCTCGGCCATCGGGGACCTGCAGATGTTGCCTAGGCATACGACGCACACCCGGTACGGCCCCGACGGGTCCCTCGGTGGCGGCAGCTGGTGGTCAGATCCTAGCGACATGCCACTAAGGATGCCGTACCGTAGCTGCTGGCTGGCCGCCAGGCGGGCGCATGGTGCCCCTGACGTGGGCCGGAGTCCCCGCGCGCCACACGCACGGCCGTTCCGATTCGCGTGGCTCGCCGATCCTTGCTAACATCTGACCGTTCTTCCAGCGCCGCTAGCTCAATTGGCAGAGCAGCGGACTCTTAATCCGCGGGTTCGGGGTTCAAGTCCCTGGCGGCGCACCCGTTCTGACCTGGCCGTATAGCCTTAAGGCTATACGGCTTTCGTCGTCATGGGGCATAGATGGGGCATTCCTGGGTCACGCGCAGGTCCCGCGGCTGCTGGCCGCAGTCCCGCGCGGTAACCCTGTAAGCCTCGTTCCGCAGGCTGTTGACCTGCGGGAACTCACGTCTGGCAGTAACCTGAGGCAGTGACGGCGGTCGGGATGTGGGTCACAGTCGTCCCTCCGGCCCTGGAACCTGGGGCGCTGCGGGCGGCCCTGATGACCATGTCGGCGGTGGCCTGGGCAGCGCGGTGGGCGGCCTCCGGCAGGACGCTGGTGTAGGTGTCGGCGGTGGTGACGATGCTGGAGTGGCCCAGCATCTGCTGGATGACCTTCAGGTCAGTGTGCGAGGCCAGCGCGATCGTGGCGGCCCCGTGCCGCAGGTCATGCAGCCGGATCGGCGGCAGGCCCAGTTCCCTGATCAGCTCACGGAACCGGTGGGTCAGGTACTCCGGCCGGATTGGCCGCCCGTCGGCGTAGGTGAACATCGGCCGGCCGCGCCGCC
>Ga0210390_10003019_pt1 | contig 14586 bp, 10 predicted proteins | sample IncBWH11OmetaG_FD_161050 | JGI IMG/M metagenome (GOLD analysis project Ga0210390, IMG submission 161050) | Forest soil microbial communities from Barre Woods Harvard Forest LTER site, Petersham, Massachusetts, United States - Inc-BW-H-11-O ...
CAACACCGTCCGTTGCTCCGGACTTAACCTAATGGCAGGGGCAATTCGCATCCGCAACCGTCTCCTCGATCATAAGACGCCTGCGGATTGATAAAGGTTATTAGTTGTGACGCAGTACACTAGTATCCTCATCGCTTAGCCGGCCGTCGCAAGTGGTTGCGAAACACCGAGGACACAACGTTGACATTGTGTTGGTCGAGATCTCGTCCCCGGAAGTAAGGAATCCATTCCGTTTAGAATTGCTTGACACCCGATGCATTCCTCCCGCGTCCATTTGAAAACACCGCGAGTGTATTCGCCCACTCCCCAAGCGACCGTCGCGATCGGCATCGACTTTGGGACAACCAACAGTTCGATCGCCTGTGCCGGCCGCTCAGACGAAGTTCAGCTTGCCAAGTTCCCCTACTTGGGAAGCTTGACTGATGCCTATCGCTCGCTGCTGTATCTTCAGCACGTGAAGGAAGGCGGTGCAAATACCATGAAATCGTGGACTGGACCCGAGGGAATTGAGCACTATCTTTCCGCGGATGTTAAAGGTCGACTGATTCAATCGCTCAAGTCGTTTCTGAGTAGTCGCACCCTTCACAGCACGGAGGTTTTCGGTCGACGGTACACGATTGAAGATCTGATCGCCAGGATTATCAAGGACATGCGCGAAAAGGCGGAGCATCAGTTCGGGATCAAAATCAGGTCAGCGGTAGTCGGAAGGCCGGTTCATTTTGTCGGAACAGAGAACAAGGAAGATGACCGTTATGCCGAGGGACGGCTTCAAGCGGCCTTTGAGTCAGCTGGCTATGAGTCCGTCGAGTTCGAGATGGAGCCGGTGGCAGCCGCTCACTATTATGAATCCACGCTTGACCATGACGAACTGATCCTCATTGGGGATTTCGGTGGCGGTACGAGCGACTTCTCATTGGTTCACGTTGGCCCAACCATCCGCCGAAGAGGCAGAGTCCCGAGCGACATCGTGGGGAACGCGGGAGTCGGCATAGCGGGAGATTCTTTTGATGCGAAGATTATCAGGCACCTCGTCTCTCCGGCTCTTGGAGCCGGATCGCAGTTGCGGTCGCTGGGCAAGATTCTAACGGTCCCAAACTGGGTTTACATAAGGCTAGAACGCTGGCATCATCTGTCCCTGTTGAGAGGCAGGGACGTCTTGAACATGCTAAGGGGCGTTCACGCGCAGTCGCTTGAACCAGAGAAAATCGGGGCGCTCATTCACTTCATAAAAGAAGATCTGGGATTTCACCTACACCGCGCCGTGCAAAAGGTGAAGTGCGATTTGTCGAATGACCCGGCGGCCACATTCCAGTTTTCGGACGGGTTTGTGGATCTGAGAGCGATGGTGGAACGAACATCCTTCGAGGAGTGGGTTTCTGAGGAGCTGGAACAGATCGCACGATGCATCGATTCTCTCCTTAATTCTTCAGGCATTCTGCCCAAAGACGTCGATATGGTCTTCCTTACGGGCGGCTCTTCATTCGTTCCAGCGGTCAGGAAAATCTTCGAAGTGCGATTTGGAGAGAAGCGAATTCGAGGCGGCAACGAATTTACATCGGTAGCCCGGGGCTTGGCGCTTAAAGCGATGGACTCGCATGTATCCCGCCTCGGTTAAGTCCTGCAGGCCGGCATTGCAGGAGAGCCCTCAACCCAAATTGGATTCGGAGCGCTCGCGTCCCACAACTGCTTGCCGACCGGCTTGCTGGGCGTGGGTTTGGGTGGCGACAGCACTCCCCGCATGATCGCGTTACAAGTGCGGCTGGAGTTCTAAGCTTTTTCGATTTCTTACGGCCGAGTCTTGCAACTTACCCCTGTTACCCGCCAGCAAACAGCGACAAAACAGAGTCAATATCATCCCGGCCCCACCCCAACACCTCAAAAGATGACGAGGTTTTGACATCTCCCTGACAATTCCTGATACCGGTCGACATAAGCTGCCGATCAACTTTAGATAAGGCTCGCGAAGAACCGCTTAGATTCGGCAGTCGCAAGACGAGCCAGTTTAAGGGGAGCGAGGCATAAAGAAGTTCTGAAAGGAATACCCATGCGAGATCCAAGAACCCTGACGATGTTATTCCTGCTGCTGGCACTAGCTACCTTGCCAACGCAAGCGCAAACCTACCCCTTCACGAATTACTCCGATGGGGCAGCGCCGGTAACCTCCCAGATAGCAGATCGTGACGGCAACCTTTACGGCACAATCTTTGGCGGCGATTCGGTGATCTGCGAAAATGAAGATAACTTTTGCGGCGCAGTGTATAAGCCGAACCCAGCCGCCGGTAAGGGCCTCATGGTCCACACCAAGTTTGGAGGTCAAATCCTCGGTTTTGATATCGACCAATCCGGCACCGAGGGTATCTTCAGTGAGTACGTCGCCGAGCAAGGCGGCAAGAACCTGGTCGCGACCGAGACCTTCGATCAGAAGACCGGTAAGATCCTCAAGGTTGTAGCCAAACAGAACGAAACCGAGAACGACTACGTCACCGAAGGCGTCTTTGGCAACCACCTGGGCGTCGTTCTCTACCAACATGTGGTCAACAATCAGGTCGAAAACCACTTCCTGACCATGAATCCTCTCGACGCGAACAAATTCACCGGCAAGTGGACGCCGCCCGTCAAGCAGAACTACATTCTCTGGTCCATCAGTAACACACAGGGCACCAACGATGTCGCAGTGCTGGAGTTGGCCCAGCAGGGTGGGACCTACGCCTATTTGTACAACTCAAACGTCGCGGCCAACACCTTCGGGAAGCCGTTTCCGTTCAACGACCCCAACCTCGGTTCCAGTCCTCTTCTCGCCTACGATACTCAAACCAACCAGGGAGTCCTAGCCGGAAGCAACGGCAGCCCGACCACCAACCCAATCCTCGCGACCGTGGATCTCGCCAAGGGCAAGGTTCGCGAATTTACCGCGCAAGGAGTTGGCACCGTAAACGGACTGGCCGTCGACTCAGCCACCGGCACCGCGTGCTTTACCACCCAGGGAGGTCCCTTCGTTCCGCCGATGATCGAGTTTTACAACTTGGCTAAACAAACCGGCTTCGGGGTGGCGCTTCCCGGCGGCAACATTGGCCTGGATGTCGAGTTCGATCCCATCCACAAACTGTTCCTGGCCGCCGCCTACGACGGCACGTTCAGCATTCTGGTGTACGACGAAAAAGGAAATTTGAAGGAGACGATCCCCGGCTTTAACCTTCCAATCAGTCCTACCCTCATCGCCCTTAACCCCGGCCAACGCCAAGGCTATGTGTTCGGAAATAACTTCGCTCAAAGCCTCCAATCGTTCACGTACTAAATCGGAGCGTTCTTCATCTGCTATAAGAGCCGCGTGTGCTAATGAGTGCTCGTTCGGATCTGTGCGGGGGGCGATCAGCAATGGTCGTCCCCACCGCGACCTCGTCGACCAACGGTTAAACCTGTAACCGCTGTTAGCGTTAGTTGCTCACTTGTCTGGTCACCCGCGGACCGGTCGGAGACCTGAGAGGAAAGCGCATGTCCGCCTTTTTTGGAGGTAATCGCGCGCGTTGCAAATGCAATTAGTGCATAATAGTGCGGCATTGTTTTGGCTGAACATCAAGCCGTCGTCGCCGAAAAAAGGGGGGTTTAATGCCGCAACGTGAAGCTGATTGCCGCGCCTTAGCGCGTCGCGTTATTGTTTTTCCTTTCGCTGTTATGGCCGTATTTTGGTTTCTTGTTATCGTGTCTCAACCGGCGCAGTCCCAAACCTACAAGGTCATTTACAACTTCACAGGCATAGGCGCAGATGGGGCGAACCCTTATGCAGGGCCGATCCTCGCAAACGGAAATCTCTATGGCACGACGTATCTCGGTGGGAGCGACGGCAACGGAACCGTCTATCGGCTTTCACCCAGCGGTTCCTCCTGGAAGCACACTTCGTTATACAGCTTCAACGGTCCACCCGACGGGGCCGGCCCAGGCTTTGGTTCTTTGGCCATCGGCCCTGACGGAGCTCTGTTCGGAACCACGGAGGGAGGGGGATACTTTGGAAGTGACTTTGAAATCTGCTCCTGCAAGGGGAAGGAAGTTCAGATCCACCAGTTTGGCCGCGGAACGGACGGAGCTCAGCCCCTTGGCGGAGTGGTCTTGGATTCGGCGGGCAATTTCTATGGAACGGCCAACCTGGGGGGTACCCTTGGGGATGGCACAGTCTTTGAAGAAAAGAAGTCCGGGAACAAGTGGACTGAGATCACGCTCTACAATTTCACCGGCGGGAACGATGGCATCAATCCGGAGGCAGGCGTGACCCTCGATGCTCACGGCAACCTTTATGGTACGACCTCTACCGGCGGCGCCGATGGATACGGCGTGGTCTACAAGCTTTCGCGCGCCGGTTCCGGCTGGAAACAGACTGTGTTACACACTTTCCATGGTAAGAATGATGGCGCAAATCCAGTGGGAGGCTTGGTCCTGGACAAAGCCGGCAATCTTTACGGCGGTACTTTCGACGGCGGGGTCAACGGTGGCGGCGTCGTGTACAAGCTGTCGCCTTCCGGTAAGGGCTGGAAGTTTAGCACGCTCTACAGCTTGACCGGCGGTTATGGGGGACCCTACAACAAGCTCACGCTCGCCAATGGAAACATTTACGGCTTTACCGAAGCTGAAGGTGCGAATGGCCTCGGCATGGTATTCAAGCTTTCTCCGGGAAAGGGCGGCTGGACTTTTACCGACCTTTACGACTTCGTCGGCGGCAGCGAGGGCGCGCAGCCCTACGGCAGCGTAGCCGTGGATAAAGATGGAAATGTCTTTGGCACAACCAACACCGGCGGCAGCCAGAACCAGGGCCTCGTTTTTGAGATCACGCCGTGAACCGTGTCGACAGCGTGAGCGCGACATCGAGACGGTAGGGGGAAGGTCAACATCGTGCGGTGTGGTTCGGCATGAAGCTTGGAATCTGCCCAACGTTGAGCCACGTCCCGCCAGAGTGAAGCCCATCAAGACCGCGGCAGCTGGAGCCAAAACTTGACGAGTTCATCGGCAAGCATCTCAGTGACCCCGATTTCTTGCTCAACCTAATGCGCGATCACGAACGCGCCCTAAACTCACGCAACAATCAAACTGGGATCGAACGACTCACTAAGAAAATCGACGACACCGGGGAACGAAAACGACGATTGAAGGTTCTCTTCACTAACGGTTCGCAATTCTTCATCACACTAGCGCCGACAACGTGGCTCACGGGCAAGCATGCGATTTTCGGAGAAGTGGTGGAAGGACAAGATGTGGCTAGAGAAGGTTGTAGGCGTTCCGCGCAATTGCCAGGACAAGCCGAACAAAGATGTGGTGGTGAAGTCGGTGACGATCGAAAGAGTGTAGGGCTCGGGTCAGAATGCATCGCTCAGCGGAGTAATTTTGCTCATGACAGCCGAGCCGGTGTGTTCCTTCCGTTCGAGAATCGCGGCTAACTTTTCCTTCTTAGAATGGTCACACCAACCAGCACGGACATCGCCTTGCTGGAGTGTACACCTTGAGGTTCGGTTCAAATTCTCGATTGCGCTTCTCGACGCTGCTGGTCGCTCTTTCTCTCTTGCCCAAGGCGCGAGCATGGGACTGCACCCCGACAACATCCCCAGACGTCGACCCTGAGATTGCGCATCTTCAACAGTTAACAAACGTTCACCCCAACGATCCGGTATTACTCTACAACCTCGCTGCTGACTATGCGGCCAAGTGTGACACTGCGGCCACTCTGAGGCTCCTGCGACGAGTGGCACAGGCCAAAGGCGGCCTTGATCCCGGTGAATATAGGGGCTTTGCATACCTCAAAGATACACTTGAGTTCAAAGCGATTGTCGGAGACATTCGCCGCGCGAACCAGCCGAGAATTCAGAGTAGGCCCGCGTTTGTAATCAAGGAACCCGATCTTTTCCCCGAGGGAATGGCGTACGCCCGCTACAGCGGGCGTGTGTACGCCGGAAGCGTACAGCGGAAAATCGTGTGGACAGACGCTAGCGGCGCCCTACACGACCTCAACAAACCAGGTGAGGATAGCCTTGCCTACGTCGCCGGGCTGCACGTCGATGAAGAGCGAAAACAGTTGTGGGCGGTTAGCTCCAAATTTGGGGAGACGGCCGACCTTTCGGGTGCGGTGCAGGGCCTCTTCAAGTATGACCTCATGGCGGGCAAACGAATCGCCACCTTTATCGCACCGAGCAAATCTTCAGGATATTTGAACGATGTTGCGGCCGTACCTTCATCCGGCCAGGGGTACGTCACCAATACGCTGGAAGGCTCCGTATATTGCACGAAAGCAGGATCTCAGGAACTCGAATTATTCTTGGCGCCGGGAACGGTGTCTGGTGCCAACGGAATCGCGGTCAGTGACGACGAAAAGACCTTATTCGTCGCGGGCGATTTTGGAATCTACCGGGTCGACCTCAGGACCAAGTCTTCTGTCCCGCTGCAGAAGACCTCGGACGTTGTCGACGCAAGCATCGATGGTCTGTATTTCTACCGCCAGTCGCTGGTTGGAATCCAAAACGCTATTCATCCGGGAAGGGTGGTGCGATTTTATCTCGACTCTTCGCTAACCAGGGTCACGCGTTCGGAAATCCTCGAAACCTATAATCCGGCATTCGAAAACCCAACTACGGGCAGCCTGGACGGCGACTCGTTCCTGTTCATGGCGAATACCCAGCTTCACAAATGGCAACCGGGCAAGCCGTTGCCGCCGGCCAAGGATTTGCACGATATCCAGATACTGCGGATTTCGCTGGCACACTAGTGGCATCGAGGTTTGAGCAACCTGAAACCTAGACCCCGATCACGGCTACCAATTCCTTCACTGCTTCCGCGCTCTTATCCAGCGCTGCTTTTTCTTCTGGCGTGAGTTTGATTTGAATGATCTGCTCGATTCCCTTTGAACCCAATTTAACCGGTACGCCTACATAAAGGCCGCTGATTCCGTATTCGCCTTCCAAATAGGCAGCGCAGGGCAGGATTTTCTTTTTGTCTTTCAGAATCGCCTCGACCATTTCGGCGACCGCCGCTGACGGGGCGTAGTAGGCGCTGCCAGTCTTCAGGTATTTCACGATCTCGGCGCCGCCGTCGCGCGTGCGCTGCACCAGACGAGCCACGGTGGTCGAATCCATCAGTTCAGTAATCGGGATTCCAGCCACGGTGGAATAACGGGGCAAAGGAACCATCGTATCGCCGTGCCCGCCGAGGACAAATGCGGTCACATTTTCCACGCTGACTTTCAATTCCTCCGAAATGAATGCACGGAAGCGCGCCGAATCGAGCACGCCCGCCATCCCGATTACGCGTTCGCGGGGAAAGCCGCTCATCTTGTACGCAGCCTGCGCCATGGCATCGAGGGGATTCGACACGATGATCAGAATGCAATTGGGCGAGTGCTGCACAGCCTTGCCCACTACATCCTTCATGATCTTGTGGTTGGTGTTGAGCAGATCATCGCGGCTCATGCCCGGCTTGCGTGGGATGCCGGCGGTGATCACGACGATATCTGAATTGGCCGTGTCCGCATAATCCTGTGTGCCCAGGATATGGGAATCGCGTTTCTCAATCGGCATCGCTTCCAGCAAATCCAGACCTTTGCCTTGCGGGACACCTTCGATGATGTCGATTAAAACGACATCAGCGAGTTCCTTGGCGGCGATCCAGTGGGCAGCCGTTGCACCCACGTTTCCCGAGCCTACAACCGTAACTTTCTTACGCATAAGTTCCCTTTCTAAGTAAGAAGATCAGGTGCAATAACCACTAAGGACACGAAGGTACACAAAGGAAAACAATTCGATTTGATTTCGCATTCCTTTGTGTACCCTGGTGCCCTTTGTAGTCATCGCCTTTCGCTACTAGCGTGTCGCGCTCAAAACGGCGGCGCCCATGTTTTCGATGATGTGGCCAGCAAACTCACTGGTCTTCACCTTGGTGGCGCCTTCCATCAGCCGCTCAAAATCGTAGGTGACCTGCTTTTGCTCGATCGTTCGCTCCATACCATGCTCGATCAAGTCAGCGGCCTCGTTCCAGCCCATGACACGGAACATCATGACGCCCGAGAGGATCACTGACCCCGGATTGATCACGTCCTTATCGGCGTACTTGGGAGCCGTGCCGTGCGTAGCCTCGAAAATCGCATAGCCATCGCCGATGTTGGCGCCCGGCGCAATCCCCAGCCCGCCGACCTGCGCGGCGCAGGCGTCGGAAATGTAGTCGCCATTCAAGTTGGTGGTGGCGATGACTGAGTATTCATCGGCTCGCGTGACTACCTGCTGGAAGATCGAATCCGCAATGCGGTCGTTGATCATCAGCTTTTTCTTCCATGCACCCTTACCGTGTGTGGCGTAGATCGCGCTCAGCACGTCGCGAACCTCCTGATAAATCGACTGCCGGAATTCTTCAGGGGCAAATTCCAGACCAGGCTCGGTAAGGTTGGCGTTGTCCTCGACCGAGAGATTTGGGTTCTTGTCTTTATTATCGAGGATCCAGCTCTCGCGCTCGGTGACAACCTTGTCGCGGAATTCTTGCGTGGCCAGTTCATACCCCCACCTGCGGAAAGCGCCCTCGGTGAATTTTTGAATGTTGCCTTTATGCATCAAGGTTACGGTCTTGCGTCCGCTGTCCAGAGCAAACTGGATGGCCATGCGCACCAACCGTTTGCTGCCGGTCACAGAGATTGGCTTGATGCCCACGCCGGAATCCAGCCGGACCTGCTTCTTGCTTCCCTTGAGCATTTCTTTATTCAGAAACTCGATTAGCCGCGCGGCTTCGGGTGTGCCTTCTTCCCACTCGATGCCGGCGTAGACGTCTTCGGTGTTCTCGCGGTAAATGACAAGGTCCATGCGCTCGGGATGCTTCACCGGCGTTGGCGTACCCTTGTAATACTTCACCGGGCGCACGCAAGAGTAAAGATCGAGAGTCTGCCGCAGCGCCACATTCAGCGAACGCATGCCGCCGCCCACGGGCGTGGTCAATGGACCTTTGATTGCGACGCGAAATTCGCGAATCGCATTCACAGTGTCATCTGGCAGCCAATTATTGAACTCGGCCTTGGCTTTCTCGCCCGCGAATACTTCATACCAGGCGACCCGACGCTTGCCCTGGTAAGCTTTTTGTACAGCGGCATCGAATACGCGCACCGACGCCTTCCAGATGTCCCTGCCGGTGCCATCGCCCTCAATGAAGGGAATAATGGGGTTGTCAGGCACCTGGTAGCGCCCGTTGCTGTAGCTTATCCGGGCGCCGTTCGTGGGCACCGCAAGGCCGTTGTATGAAACCGCCATCACATATCCTCCAGAACGTATTATCAAAACTAACAATTATAGGGGATGCGCCAGTGAATAGACACCGAGGACCGCGAAATTCGAATGCCAGGTACGCCCTCCTGTACTGAGGCCGTCAGAGAACACTTCTGTAACTTCGCACCCGTTGGCCTCGCCATTACAATGCTGAAATGCGTCCGGAAATTGCGGTCGGGTCTCCTGGCAAATTATTCATAGTCGCGTTTATGGTGTGGGGAATCTTCGTGTCCGTCGCACAAACTGCCGCAGCCCAGAGCCTTTTCATCAATGATTCCTCTGCTGCCAAACCGCCATTGACCGACGCCTCGAGACCACCTTTGGCGACGCTACCCTCAACTCCGGCGGCTCTGCCGACGACGCCCGCTCCTCCTCCGGAACACGCCTTTTGGGACCGTACAAATCTGTGGCTGTTTTCCGGAATTGCCGTCACTCGAGCCATGGATTACGCGTCCACCCGCAACTTCCAGGCCCGCGGGAGACAGGAGATTCTTCTTCCCGACGACGTGGTAAATAATTCGGCTGGATTCGCCAGTCTGGAAGCGGCGGCAACCATGACCTCCATTGGCATCTCTTACATCTTTCATCGCACGGGCCATCACAAGCTCGAGCGTTGGCTTTCGATCGGACACATCGCGGTCACTGGCTTTGGCGATGTCCGCAACTATGCGCTCGAATCCCGGCATCCTCCGCAATAGGCAGTTGGGCCGCACGGGCGTAGACACCCGCGCCTACACTAGGCTCACCATCTTCGAGTGCCGAAATACTTCCTCACTCCGATTGCGTTGTATCTTCCCCATGGGCCGTTGTTGCCCAAATCCGCCGGCCCGAGATTGTGATCGCGTGCTCCCCATCGGTCGAACAAGAAGTGCTGGGTAAAGCGGAATTCCGTGCCCCGGCCAAGATAAACTCCGACACCCCAGGCCTGCTCAAGTCCGATGGCGTCGAACGACCAAGTGTAGAGCGCCTGCGGGACAGTCTTGCCAAATAAAGCTGCGGGCTGATAGAAAACCATGAAGCGGCGGAACTGGCCTTTGCCAAAAGGACGCGCTTCGACGTACGCCGACAGCATGTACCGGGCAAAGAGGCTGCAGGGTGCGTTTGCGCCCCCGTAGTCCTTGGCGTTTCCCGCGCACAGATTGGGATCGATCTCGTTGTGCGGCGGCGCCAAGTCAAATTGCCCATAGCCCCACAGCGTGTCGTGAGGAAAGAAGGTGCGGTCCGTCGTGTCAGTGACAGAATCACTCTGGGCTTGTAGCACTCCAGGCATTAGCAGACATAAGACCGTCCACAGCAGCAGCCGTTTCATGTAGCCTCCGAAAATGATTTTCTTTGTTTCGTGCGAGGGAAGATCTCAATCTAGTTAATCGCTGGGTCTCCGACGATTGCAGGTCGTACTCGGAGCCTCCCGCCCAGCCTGCTTATGAGCTAATTTTGGAAGAGAGACATTGTACCCCACGAAGTCGTGATCGGTACGGACGACGCTTAGTTTTCCAGCGGCAACTGGACAACCGCTTCGCAACCTTTTCCTTCGGCGCGATTGTGCAGCGAAACGCTTCCTCCGTGAGCTTCGGCGATTTGCCGGCTCAAAGCTAAACCGATGCCGGACCCGCCGGGTTTCGTGGTAAAGAAGGGCACAAACAAATTCGATGGATTGGCGATTCCGGGGCCTTCGTCCTGCACAAACAGATGAAGCCAGCTTCCGTTTCTGGACCAGCCGACTTTGACCCTTCCTCCGTTCTCGAGCGATGCGTCAACCGCGTTGCGGATCAGGTTGATCAGCAACTGCTGCAATTGGTCTGGGTCGGCGCCCAGCGCAACCTCCGGCCCTTGCTCGATGTCTACAGCAATACGCCTCTCCAATCCAGCGGCTGCCCTGACGAGTGTATTTATTTCTGTGGGACGAAGTTGAGGTTTGGGCAGTCGAGTGAGGCGCGAATAATCGCGCATGAAACGGCTCAGCGCGTCGGAGCGATCGACAATCACGCGAAGCCCGCGACGCAAATCGTCTTCCCAATCGGAGGCCCGAACTTCGCGTTTCATGATGTCTTCCAAACTGCCGGCGATCGAACAAATTGGGGCGAGAGAATTATTCAACTCATGGCCAAGCACCCGCACCAGGCGCTGCCAGGCTTGCCGCTCTTCCTCTCGCAAAGCGCGGCTCAAGTCGGCGATTACTACCAGATAATGCGGCTTGCCGCCCTGCCGAAATATCGAACGGCGGACGCCCCAGCGGCCCGATTGCCCCGGAAAATTCTTCTCCAGGGTGCGCGCCGATTCCCCATCAAGGCATTCCGAGAGCCCCAGTTCTTCGGCGCTCTTTCCTAGCAGGCGCTCGGCATTCTGGGCCATCACGCGTTCACCAGCACGGTTGACCAGGCGCAGCCTGCGATCGCCGTCGAAGGCAAACACGGCGACCTCGATTTCTGTCATTACCGTAGTGAGCAGTGCACTGGCTTCCATTGCGCCGAGGCGCTGCTCACGCAGCATTTCCGAAAGCGCATTGACCTCAAGCATCAATTCGCCGAGAGCGTCTCCCATCTTTGCGCCGCGCACGCGGAAAGAAAAATCGCCCTCGCGCAGTGCAGATTGCATATTGGAGAGAGTTTGCAGCGGGCGGATTACGGCGGACCGCAGAGCAAAAGCGAAGCCCATCCAAATGATCACCACAAAAAAGGTAAGAGTCCAGCGCGTGCTGAAGTCGTGATCTCCAGTCCAGAGCAGGACCAGCGCAACCACGACTCCGACAGCACCGGATGCCAAGGTTAACAGCAGAATCCGGTTCTCGTGGCTCAGATGACGCTTCGGTTTTCGTCGAGAATGGGCTCTAGGTTCCGGCCTCGCAGCTTCTGCGGCCGTCGCCGGGACCTGAGCATGGTTAGCTGCTTCCGATTCCATATTTCTGCAGTCGCCGGTAGAGCGCGCTACGACTGAGACCCAGCGCGTCGGCCGCCTGGCTGATGTTGCCACCGTACCGGTCGATGGCTTTGCGGATCAGCAGAGACTCGACCTCTTCCAGGCTGAGATCCTCCATCCGCTGCGTGTTCTCGCGGGGAGCTCGCAGGCTCAAGTCGCTGACTCGCACCAGATCCCCGCTTGACAACAGTACGGCACGCTCGACCGCGTGGTCCAGTTCGCGCACGTTCCCTGGCCAAGAATACTCCAACATCGCTTGCATGGCGGATGGATCGAGTGTTTTCGCCGGCTTGCGATAGCGTTCAGCATAACGGCTGAGGAAGTACATGGCCAGCTGCGAGACGTCTTGCCGCCGCTCCCGCAACGGAGGGACGTGGACCTCGACGGTGTTCAAACGGAAGAGAAGGTCCTGCCGAAAACGTCCGGCGCTTACTTCCTGGTTCAGATCGGCATTGGTCGCGGAAATTATTCGTGCATCCACACGCCGCGTTTGTGAAGAACCAACCCGCTCCATCTCGCCGCTTTCGAGAACGCGCAACAACTTGGCTTGCTGAGAAAGCGGAACATTCGCGATCTCGTCCAGAAAAAGCGTTCCCCCATGGGCTAATTCGAAGCGGCCGATCCGGTCTGTCCTCGCGTCAGTGAAAGCGCCTTTCACATGGCCGAATAATTCACTTTCAAAAATGCCCTCGGGCAAGCCGCCTGTGTTCACTGCAACCAGAGGCCGTGAAGCCCTGCTGGACAGAGCGTGCAGAGTCCGTGCCACAACTTCTTTTCCGCTTCCGTGCTCTCCTGTGATCAGAACGTTGGCGTCGGAGGGGCCGACGCTGGTGATCAAGCGCAACACGGGCTGCATGGCCTCGGAGTTGGCGATAAACTTGGGCAGTCCTTCCGCGCGCAGCAGGCGATTTTCGGCTTCGAGCCGCTGGCCCCGCCGCAGCGCGCCGCTCAACTCAACTTGAGTCCGCAATACTGAGAGCAGGCGCGCATTCTCCCAGGGCTTCTGGATGAAATCGCGAGCCCCTCGCCGCATCGCCTCGACTGCAACGTCCACACTTCCCCACGCGGTCATCACGATCACCGGCAGCGTGCTGTCGTTGGCCTGAATTCGAGAGAGCAGATCGAGACCCTCTTGGCCAGACGTTGTGTCGCGGGTGTAATTCAGATCGATCAGTACCGCATCGAATTCCCGCGACTGGAGCGCATCGAGCACGCCGGAAGGGGAAGTAACTGCTTCGATAACGAAGCCTTCCGGCTTCAACAGCAAACGCAAAGCTTCCAGCACGTCCCGCTGGTCGTCGGCAATCAGCAACCGCGCAGCGGAAGTCGAACTTATCGGCATAGTCATAGAGGATAACGCGGTCGTGGTCATGTCGTCTCAATCCTTGGGTTGGCGGACCTCGTTCTATTAGGTCCGACTGTCGTACTTAACGGTCAATTGTTCTCGGGCCGCGACTCCTGAATAACGGCGGTATCTTTCCTGGGAGCAACTCCTTCAAAGTGGGGCAACTGCTGCACCTGACCCCGTACGGCCTCTTCGATATCTATGCCAGAGTGCGCCAGTGTAAGACCGGTAGCGCGGTCGAGTTCCACGATGGATTTTTCGTAGGTAGACATCGCCGCCACGAAATTCGATTCCGCCTGCGCTAGATCGCGATCCGCCTGCAGCACCAGATTGCTGGTGGAAGCGCCCAAGGCTTTTTTCTTCTGCTCGACGTCAAAGGTCTGCTGGGCCAAATCCCGTGCTTTGCGGGCGGCTTCTACACGAGACCGATTTTGCAACAGAGCAAATTGTGCGTTGCGCACTTCGATCCCGATCTGATTCTGGAGTTGCTGCAAATGCAGCTGGGCTTGCCTATATTCCAACTGGGAGCGAATCTGGTCGGCTTGAGCCCCGCGATTGCGCAGCGGGATGTTGAGATTCAGCCCAACTCCATAGTCAGGCGAATTGTTCTTAAACAGATCGGTAAAGGCGCTGGGGTAGCCAGACGGAGCCAACGGCGGACAAGGGGGCTGGTCGCAAAGCGCAGGCCCCCCGTAAGCTCCGTTTTGCACTCCTGCCAAACCGTAGGCTCCGTAAAACGCAATCAGGTCCAACTGCGGCTTCAGGGCATTGGCCGCGGCTTTGCGGGTGATCTCGCGATTAGTCAGGTCGATACGCGCCTCGGAAAGTTCCGGTCGATGAGCCTGCGCATCGGCGATCAGATCCTGAATCGGCGTGACCGGCTCCTTTTCTGAAATGACCATTGTGTCGGTTGGCACCACCGAGGCAGAAGCCAGAACGGGATCGCTCAAATCCCGAGTGATCGCATTCTTCACCAGCAGTTCCTGCAGCTGCAATCCGTTCTGCGAAAGCAGCAGATCCTGACTGCGAGCAGATTCTTCGCTCTCGGCC
>Ga0210390_10003020_pt1 | contig 14584 bp, 8 predicted proteins | sample IncBWH11OmetaG_FD_161050 | JGI IMG/M metagenome (GOLD analysis project Ga0210390, IMG submission 161050) | Forest soil microbial communities from Barre Woods Harvard Forest LTER site, Petersham, Massachusetts, United States - Inc-BW-H-11-O ...
CACCGCCGGCTTCTTCTTCGGCCGGGTGGATGCGGCCGGCTCGTCGGCGACCTCTGCTACACCTGCGGGGTGAGCACGCGGACCCGGCAGGCCGCCGCATTCGAACCGATCGCGCGGGTGCTGCCGATGTTGTCGGTGCCGCATCTGGATCGCGAATTCGACTATCTCGTGGCCGCCGAGCAATCCGACGACGCCCAGCCCGGGGTGCGCGTACGGGTCCGATTCCACGGCAGGCTGGTGGACGGGTTCATCTTGGAGCGCCGCACCGACACCGATCACGTCGGCAAGCTGGCCTGGCTTGACCGGGTGGTGTCCGCCGAGACGGTGCTCACCCCGGAGATCCGTCGGCTGGTCGATGCGGTGGCCGCGCGCTATGCCGGCACCCGCGCCGACGTGCTGCGGCTGGCGGTGCCGCCCCGACACGCCAAGGTGGAGCGCGAAAACTCAACGCCGCCAGGGCTCCCCGTCGTCGCTGATGTCGACCGGGCGGGCTGGGAGGTCTACGGCCGCGGCGGACAGTTCCTGACCGCGCTGACCGAGTCGCGTGCTGCCCGCGCGGTGTGGCAGGTGCTCGCCGGCGATTCATGGGCGGACCGTTTCGCTGAGGCCGCCGCGCTGACGGTGCGGACCGGGCGCGCGGTGTTGGTGGTCGTCCCGGATCAGCGAGACGTCGATGCGATGTGGCGGGCCGCGACGACGCGGCTCGACGAATCCGCGGTGGTGGCGTTGTCGGCGGGGTTGGGTCCGGCCGCACGCTACCGGCGCTGGTTGGCCGCGCTGCGCGGCAGCGCACGGCTGGTGGTCGGCACCCGCAGCGCGGTGTTCGCGCCGGTGACGGATCTGGGGCTGGTCATGGTGTGGGATGACGGCGACGACACGCTGGTCGAGCCGCGGGCACCGTATCCGCACGCCCGGGAGGTGGCGATGCTGCGTGCCCACCAGATGCGATGCGCCGCGCTGATCGGCGGCTACGCCCGTACCGCCGAAGCGCACGCGCTGGTCCGTAGCGGATGGGCGCACGACGTGGTCGCCGCACGGCAGCTGGTGCGCGCCCGCAGCCCGCGGGTGGTCGCGCTCGACGACCGGGGTTACGCCGAGGAGCGCGATCCGGCGGCGCGGTCCGCGCGGCTGCCGTCGGTCGCGCTGCGCGCCGCCCGCTCGGCGTTGGAGGCTGGCACGCCGGTGCTGGTGCAGGTGCCGCGGCGCGGCTACGTTCCGTCGCTGGCCTGCGGGCGCTGCCGGGCGATCGCCCGCTGTCGGCAGTGCACCGGCCCGCTGTCGTTGGACGGCCGCGACGGGACGGGCCCGGTGTGCCGGTGGTGCGGCCGTTCCGATGCCGCGCTGCGCTGTGCCCGCTGCGGGTCCGATGCGGTGCGCGCCGTGGTGGTGGGGGCGCGGCGCACCGCCGAGGAGCTTGGCCGGGCGTTCCCGGGGATCGCGGTGATCACCTCGGCGGGGGAAGCGGTGCTGTCCGAGGTCGCCGGCAGGCCGGCGTTGGTGGTCGCCACGCCCGGGGCGGAACCCTGCGCATCCGGCCGGTATGGGGCGGCGCTGTTGCTGGACAGTTGGGCGCTGCTGGGCCGTCAGGATCTGCGCGCGGCCGAAGACACTTTGCGACGGTGGATGGCCGCGGCAGCGTTGGTGCGGCCCCGCGACGACGGCGGGGTGGTGATTGTGGTCGCCGAATCATCGGTTCCCACAGTCCAAGCGCTCATCCGATGGGATCCGGTCGGCCACGCGGAGGCGGAACTGGTGGCCCGTACCGAGGTTGCGCTGCCGCCAAGTGTGCACATGGCCGCCCTCGACGGCGCCACCGAGGCGGTGGCGGCGTTGCTCGACGAAGTCCAGCTGCCGGACAGTGCCGAGTTGCTCGGCCCGGTCGAGCTGCCGCCGGGCGTACGCCGACCGCCGGGGACTCCGGCCGACGTCCCGGTGACCCGGATGTTGGTGCGGGTACGCCGTGAGCAGGGCCTGGCGCTGGCGGCCGAGCTGCGGCGCGGCGTCGCGGTGACCAGTGCCCGGCAAACCGACGAGCCGGTCCGGGTGCAGGTCGATCCGCTGCGCATCGGCTAGGCAGCCGCTCGCGTTATTCGGCTGCGCGCCGCGTGTCGGTGAGCGCGGTCCACGTTCTCTATGCGACGATGCGATTGCTGGCCGAGCGCCAATGACGCCAACCGGTCTTTCTTTCCCGCGTCGAGAGAGGTCAGCGATGGCAACGACAATCACGGATACCACCCGAATCGGGCGCTGCTTGATGTTCGTGCGTGAGCACCTCGAGCAAGCCCGCGCCGCCGACGACGAGATCCGGACCATGCAATGGGACGCCGTCATGGACCGGTTCATCGACGCTTGGCCACGGCCCCAGCCGTAATGATCATCCAAGCCGTTCACTGCACCGAGCTCGGCTGTCATTGTCCCGGCAACCGCTGGTGGACCGGCTGGATCGGACCCCGTGAAATCCACATCGTCCCTATCGACGATCTGGCGCCACATCACGTCGAGGAATGCGGCTGCGACCCAGACATCACGCTGCATGTCGCGGCCGACGGATACGCGTCGTGGCGGGTGTCGCACAACAGCTTCGACCGCCGCGAACTTACGGAGAAGGCAGGCTAATCCTGCTGAGCCGTGTCACGCGTGGCGAGCCGCTTCCTGAACAAGCTGGACGCGCGAGGTCAGGCCGAGCTTGGTATAGACGTGGGTGAGGTGGGTCTGCACGGTCCGGGGTGAGACGAAAAGCCTTGCGGCGATGTCGTTGTTAGCCAACCCTTCACTCAGCAGTTGCACCACTTGACGTTCGGTCGGGGTGAGCGAGGCCCAGCCAGTGGCGGGTCGTTTGCGTTGGCCGCGGCCGCGCTGGGCGTAAGCGATCGCCTCCTCGGTGGACAGGGCCGCGCCCTCCGCCCAGGCAGCTTGAAAGTCGTTCTGGTCCAATGCATCTCGCAGCGCGGCCGTCGAGGCCTCGTAGCCGGCGTCATGGATCTTGAAGCGGACCATGCCCATGCCTTGCCGGATGCTCTCTGCCGCGGCGAAGAGGCGGGCAGCTTCGCGGCGACTGTCGTCCTGGCCGGCCAGAGTGGCGAGGCATTCGAGGATGTCGGGGATAGGCAGGTGCACCGCGATGTCGGCGGCACGCGCGAGCGCGTCGTGGGCATCACGCTCGGCCTGCTCCGGCTCACCCTGCGCGATCGCCACCCGGGCGCGCACGCTCAGCGTCCACATCAGCCACCACCCGGTTGTTGTCGACACGGTCTCGTCGGCCCACCGGCGGGCGGCAGTGAGATCTCGGCCTGCTAGCGCGGCCTCGGCATTCCAGATGCGCTGCAATGCCGCCGCGCCACCGCTCACGACAATCGGGTACTGGAGGGCGGCCTCGCGCGCCTCGTGCGCCGCTGCGCCATCCCCGGCGGCCAGGGCCGCGAATCCCGCCACCACGGGCGCGAATGCCGCGAACCTCCCGCCAAGCTCCGCGCCGCCGTCAAGGATTGCCTCGGCCGCCGCCCGGGCCGCCGCCGCCTCACCCCGGTATGCCAGTGCCAGGCTCTGACCGCCGAGGCTCATCACCCTCAGCATCTCGTCGTGAGCCGCCTCGCCCTCGGCGGCCACCTCGCCCAGCTGTGCGGCGGCTCCGGCTAAATCATCGCCGATGAGCAGCTGCGCCATCCCGAGGTAAAAGCGACACATACGCGAGTTGGACTCGTCGCCGATTGCGTCGGCGAGGTCGCGTCCTTCTTGGGCGGCTGCGCGTATCCCGAGCGGGTCACCCGCGATGTGGGCGCCCCGCGCCTGCTCGGCGAGGATCTGGCTGAGCCGCCACTGATCGTCCACGGCACGGGCCAGGCCGATCGCTTCGGCGAAGCATCTCCGGGCCACCTCGGTGTGATAGCTCAGGCTGGCGGTACACCCGTAGGCGGTCAATGCCCGGGCCAGCAGGGCCGGGTCATCGACGTCTCGCGCGATCGCCACGGCCTGTTCGGCCTGATCCAGGCCGTCGGCGGCGCCCACATAGGTATCGAGAACGGCCTTGTCGGCGAGTGCTCGGGCTCGCACCGCGGCCGTCACCGCTGGGTGGTGCGCGTCGAGATCGGCGAGGGTGGTGTCGAACCAGGTCCGCCCTTCCTGGATGCGGCCCCGCGCCACCCACAGCGGCTGCAGCGAGGACGCCAGCGCCAACGCCGGCTCGATGTCGGAGTTTTCCCGGCTCCACCCGAACGCTGCGCGCAGGTTGTCGATCTCGATGTTGGCCTGCTCGAGGCGTTGCTCATAGTCACGGCCTGCCGGCGCGTCAAGCACGGCGGCCATCGCCGTGTAGTGGTCGCGGTGGCGCGCCCGCACGGCGTCGGCCTCTCCTGATTCGCTGAGTTTTTCCAGGGCGTATTGGCGCACTGTCTCCAACAGTCGGTAGCGGGTCCGCCCCCCAGTGTCGTCGGCGACCACCAGGGATTTGTCCACCAGCAGGGTGAGCAGATCCAGCACTTGAAAGCGCTCCACCTCACCACCGCTGGCGACCGTTTGGGCGGCGTCGAAGTCGAAGCCGCCCAGGAATGCGGCCAGTCGACGAAATAGCACTCGTTCGGGTTCGGTCAGCAAGGCATGCGACCAATCCACCGAGGCGCGCAGCGTCTGCTGGCGGCGCACCGCGGTGCGCGCCCCACCGGTCAACAACCGGAACCGGTCATGCAGGCTGTCCAGGATCTCGGCCAGCGATAAAGCGCGCACCCGGGCTGCGGCGAGCTCGATCGCCAGCGGCAACCCGTCGAGGCGCGCGCAGATTTCGGCCACGACTGCGGCGTTGTCGTCGGTGACGGTGAAGGCCGGGCGAGCGCGGCGGGCGCGGTCAGCGAACAGTTCGATGGCTTCATCGGTCAGCGACAGTGACGGCACCCGCCAGCTCACTTCGCCAGCCACACCGATCGGCTCACGACTCGTCGCAAGCAATGTCAATCCCGCCGCAGCGGCGAGCAGCGCATCGACCAGCGCCGCGCTCGCATCGAGCAGGTGCTCGCAGTTGTCCAGCACCACCAGCATCTGCCGGTCGGCGACAAAACGAATCAGGGTGTCCATGGTGGAGCGGCCGGGCTGATCGGGCAGCCCGAAAACGCGCGCCACAGTCAACGGCACCAACTCGGGGTCGGTGATCGGTGCCAGATCCACATACCAGATCCCTTGAGGGAACTGGCCGAATTCACTGGAAAGCTGGCCCGCGGTCTGGATCGCCAACCGGGTTTTACCCGCTCCACCGGCACCGGTCAACGTCAGCAACCGGTTCTGGGTCAGCAACTCGTGCACCTGGGAAAGCTCCGCTTGGCGCCCAACGAAACTGGTCAGCTGCACCGGAAGACGTTGGGAAATAACTGCTTTGGAGACGCGCAGCGGCGGGAAGTCGTTGACCAAATCGGGATGGGATAGCTGTATCACTCGCTCGGGGCGGGGCAGATCACGCAACGCATGGGCGCCCAGATCGGTCAGCCACGCGCCGGACGGGAGTCCGTCGAGCACCAGCGCTTCCGCAGCGCCCGATAACAAGGTCTGGCCCCCATGCCCCAGATCGCGCAGTCGCGCGGTGCGGTTGATGGTCGGGCCGGCGTAGTTGCCTTCATCGCGCAACTGAATCTCGCCGGTATGCACCCCGATGCGCAACCGGATTGGCGCCAACGGGGCGCGCTGCATCTCCAACGCCGCAGCGACCGCATCCGACGCGCGGGCGAACGCCGCCACGAAGCTGTCACCTTCGCCCTGCTCCACCGGGCGCACGCCGTCGTGGGTGGCAATGACCTCCGACACGACGCTGTTGAGCCGCGCGATCGCGGCCTTCATCTCCTTGGGCTGGCTCTCCCAGAGCCGCGTGGAGCCCTCGACGTCGGCCAACAGCAACGTCACGGTGCCCGTGGGTAACAGCCCACTCACGTCCAGTTCGCTCCAGTCCACCAGGGGCGTTTCCGCACGTGGATCGATGTCGCTCATGCTAGCCAGCATGCGGCCTGCAGCGACCGCAAAACATCAGCGCAAACGCGCAGATTTGCGGCCAACGCAATATACGACCCCTGCGGGCGCAGATCTACGCGCTGAGGCCGATGTTCTCCAGTCTCCTGGCACCGGAGAGTCGAGTGCGAGCGCTTGACCTGACGGATTCAGGTAGTGCACTACTCGTGTCCCCAGGGCTAGGCGCTGACACAGTTGGTTTCTCAGAAAGGTGCACTGCCATGCTTGAGGCGCTCGAATCGGCCGACCTCGGCAAACTGCCGCTGGCGCCGAAGAATCCGCTGCCCTATCGGCACCAGCTCAGGGCCCTTCGATCGCTGATCGATGGGTTCCAGGAGCTTTTCGATGCTGGCGGCCCCATCACCCGGATGGTGCTCGGACCCAAATGGCTTTTCCCGACGGCGGTTTTGATCGCCTCGCCGCAAGGCGCGCGGGACGTGCTGGGCCGCACCGACGAGATCGCCGACCGAGGAGGGGCGACGACCGCCATCGAGATGCGCCGGCTGATGGGCGGCAACTTGCTGGTCCTGCCGCACGAACAATGGCTGCCGCGGCGCCGCACCCTGCAGCCGATGTTCACCAAACTGCGGGTCCAGCGCTACGCCGGCCACATGGCGGCGGCGGCGCAGACGGTGGTCGACGGTTGGTGCAGCGGCGCGACCCTCGACCTGGACACCGAATGCCGTGCGCTTACCCTGCGGGCGCTTGGCCGCTCCGTGCTCGGGCTGGACCTCGACGCCCGGGCCGAGACCGTCGGGCCGGCGCTGCGCACCGCACTCTCGTGGGTCGCCGACCGTGGGACCCGGCCGGTGAATCTGCCGCAATGGGCGCCTACCCCCGGCCAGCGGCGGGCACGCAGGGCCAATGCGGCTCTGCATCAGTTGGCCGCCGAGATCCTCGCCGCGGTACGAGACGACCCCGCCAGGGACGCGCCGCTGGTGCGTGCATTGATCACGGCAGCCGATCCGCATACGGGCCAACCACTCTCGGACGACGACATCTGCCACGAACTGGTGTTGTTCATGCTCGCCGGCCACGACACCACATCGACGACTCTCTCTTACTCACTCTGGGCGCTCGGGCACCACCCCGAAATCCAAGAGCGAGTGTTCGATGAGGTCAGCGCACTTGGCGACCGGCCGCTGACACCCGACGACGTGCCCCGGCTCGGCCACACCGTGCGCGTGCTGCACGAGGCCCTGCGGCTGTGCCCGCCCGGTGCCGGAACGCCGCGCCTGCTCAGAAAGGATCTGACCGTCGAGGGCTACCGGCTGGAAGCCGGCACCGTGGCGGTGGTCAGCTTCTATGCCCTGCACCGAAACCCGCAACTGTGGGACGACCCGCTGACATTTGACCCGGATCGGTTCCTGCCGGAGCGCTCGCAGGGCCGCAGCCGCTGGCAGTACCTGCCGTTCGGCGGCGGACCTCGCTCATGCATCGGCGACCACTTCGCCATGCTGGAAGCCACCCTTGCTCTGGCCACGATCATTCGCGCCGCCCGGATCGAATCGCTTCATGACGATTTCCCCCTGGCCACACCGTTCACCGTCGTCGCCGCCGAGCCGATCGGTGCCCGTGTTCATCAGCGGACCTCAACCCGTGCCGGGTCTTGGAGCCACAATTCACCTATCGCGCAACGCTAGCGACGCTCAGGCGTGGCGGCCTGCTTCTTGGGCGAGTTGCACGCGCGAGGTCAGGCCGAGTTTGGCGTAGACGTGGGTAAGGTGGGTTTGCACGGTCCGGGGTGAGACGAAAAGCCTTGCGGCGATGTCATTGTTGGCCAAACCTTCGCCGACCAGCCGGACGACGTCGCGCTCGGTCGGCGTGAGTGAACCCCAGCCGCTGGTGGGGCGTTTGCGTTGGCCGCGGCCGCGTTGAGCGTAGGCGATCGCCTCCTCGGTGGACTGGGCGGCGCCCTCGGCCCACGCGGCATCAAAGTCGCTGTCGCCCATGGCGTCTCGCAACGCCGCCATCGAGGCCTCGCAGTCGGCGTCAAGGATCTTGAACCGCACCGCGCCAATGCGGAGCCGGATGGCGTGTGCCGCGCCGAAGAGGCGGGCGGCTTCGCGGTGACTGCCGGTCTCGCCCGCCAGAGCGGCCAGGCACTCGAGGACGTCGGGGATGAGCAGGTACGCCTTGATTCCGGCGGCGCACGTCAGGGCGTCGTGGGCGTCGCGTTCGGCCTGGTCTGGTTCACCCGCCGCGATCGCCACGCGAGCGCGCGCCGTGAGCGCCCATGTCAGCCACCAGCCGGTTGCAATCGAGACGGCCTCGTCGGCCCAACGACCGGCGGCAGCGAGATCCCCGTCTGCCAGCGCGGCCTCGGCATTCCACATGCGCACAAATAGCGCCGTGCTACCACTCACGACAGTCATGTGCTGGTTGGCGGCCTCGCGCGCCGCGTGCGCCGCTGCACGATCCCCGGCGGCCAGGGCCGCAGTTCCGACCACAGCGGGCCCAAATGCCGCGTACCTCTCGGAAAGCTTCGCGCCGCCCTCAAGTGTCGCCTCACCCGCCGCTCGGGCCGCGGCCGCCTCACCCCGGTATGCCAGTGCCAGGCTCTGGCCGGCGAGGCTGGTCACCCTCGAGATCTCGTCGTGAGCCGCCTCGGCCTCGGCGGCCACCTCGCCGAACTGTGTTACGGCTCCGGCTAAATCGCCGCTCATCATCTGCGCCGACCCGAGATTAAAGCGGCACTGGCGCGAGTTGAGCCTGTTACCGATCGCGTCGGCGAGGTCGCGTCCTTCTTCGGCAGCTGCGCGTACCGCGCGCGGGTCACCCGCGGTGTGGGCGCCCATCGCCTGCAGGGTGAGGATCTGGCTGAGCCGCCACTGATCGTCCACGGCACGGGCCAGGCCGATCGCCTCGGCGAAGCATTCCTGGGCTAGCGCGACGTTATAGCCCTGGTCGGCGATGAAGCCACAGGTGATCAGCGTCCGGGCCAGCAGGGCTGGGTCATCGAGTTCGCGGGCGATCGCCAGGGCTTGCTGAGCCTGATCGAGGCTGTCGGCGGTGTCCACCCGGATGGCGAGCAGGGGCCGGTCGGCAAGCGCCCGCGCCCGCACCGCGGGCGCCACCCCAAGGTGGTGAGCGTCGAGGTCGGCCAGGGCAGCGTCGAACCACACCAGCCCTTCCCGGATGCGGCCCCGCGCGAGCCACAGCGGCTGCAGCGACGACGCCAGCGCCAACGCCAGCTCGATAGCGGAGTTTTCCCGGCTCCACCCGAACGCGGCACGCAGGTTGTCGATCTCGGTGTCGGCCTGCTCGAGGCGCTGCTCGTAATCACGGCCTGCCGGCGCGTCAAGCACCGCGGCCAGCGCCGTGTAGTGGTCGCGGTGGCGTGCCCGCACGGCGTCGGCTTCGCCGGATTCGCCGAGTTTTTCCAGGGCGTACTGGCGCACCGTCTCCAGCAACCGGTAGCGGGTTCGGCCTCCGCTGTCGTCGGCGCCGACCAGGGACTTGTCGACTAGCAGGGTGAGCTGATCGAGCACCTGGTAGCGCTGCACGTCACCAGCGCCCGCGACCGTCTGGGCGGCGTCGAGGTCGAATCCGCCCAGAAATACCGCCAGCCGGCGAAACAACACCCGTTCCGGCTCGGTCAACAGGGCGTGTGACCAGTCCACCGAGGCGCGCAGGGTCTGTTGGCGGCGCACCGCGGTGCGCGCACCACCGGTCAACAGCCGGAACCGGTCATGCAGGCTCTCGAGGATCTCGGCCAGCGACAGCGCACGCACCCGCGCCGCGGCCAGCTCGATGGCCAGTGGCAAACCGTCGAGTCGGCGGCAGATCTCGGTCACCGCGGCAGCGTTGTCATCAGTGAGGGTGAAATCGGGGCGGGCATGGCGGGCCCGGTCGGTGAACAAGTCGATTGCTTGGCCGGTCAGCGACAGTGACGGCACCCGCCAGCTCACCTCACCCGCGACGCCGATCGCCTCACGGCTGGTGGCGAGCACGGTCAGCCGCGCCGCCCCACTCAGCACAGCGACAACCAGCTCGGCGCTGGCATCCAGCAGGTGTTCGCAGTTGTCCAGCACCACCAGCAGCTGACGGTCGCGAACGAAACGCAGCAGGCTTTCCATGGTGGAGCGGCCGGGTTGGTCGGGCAGCCCGAGTGCGCGAGCCACCGTGACGGGCACGAGCTCGGGGTCGGTGATTGGGGCCAGATCCACATACCACACGCCGTCGCCGAACTCGGGCGCCATTGTGGCCGCGACCTGCACCGCCAGCCGGGTCTTACCTACTCCGCCCGCACCGGTCAACGTCACCAATCGGTTCTCGCTCAGCAGCTCACGGACCTGGACCAGCTGCTCTTCGCGGCCAACGAAACTTGTCAACTGCACCGGAAGACGCTGGGAGACAGAAGTGTTCGACACGCGTAGTGGCGGGAACTCGTTCACAAGGTCGGGATGGCACAGCTGCGACACTCGTTCTGGACGGGGTAGATCGCGCAACGGGTGGACACCGAGATCGGTCAGCCACGCGTCGTCGGGAAGCCGGTCGAGGACCAGCGCTTCGGTGATGCCCGACAGCAGGGTTTGGCCGCCGTGGCCCAGGTCGCGTAGCCGTGCGGTGCGGTTGATGGTCGGGCCGGCGTAGTTGCCTTCGTCGCGCAGCTGGATCTCGCCGGTGTGCACGCCGATCCGCAATCGGATCGGCGCCAGCGGCGCACGCTGCAACTCGAGAGCAGCAGCCACCGCATCCGATGCGCGGGCGAACGCCGCCACGAAGCTGTCGCCCTCACCCTGCTCGACCGGGCGCACGCCGCCGTGGACGGCGATGGTCGCCGATACCGTCTGATTCAGCCGCCCAAGGGCCGCCGTCATCTCGTCGGGCTGGGTTTCCCAGAGCCGGGTGGAGCCCTCGACGTCAGCCAGCAGCAACGTCACGGTGCCCGTCGGCAACAGCCCGCTCACGCCCAGCTCGCTCCAGTCCACCAGCGGTAGGTCCGCGCGGGGATCGATCTCGCTCATGCTAGCCAGCATGCGGCCCCACCCACCGCAAAACATCAGCACAAACGCGTACATTGGCGCCGACGGCGGACGTTACGAGCATGCGCGGCTCGGGCTACGGTTCCCCGAGAAATTTGGTCCCGACGTGCAGCCTGATCGACAGGAACTCTTTGAATGAAGCGGATAGCAGCAATCAACGGTGTGGCAATCGCCATTACGGCTCTGGGCATCGGCTTGGTCGGATGTGGTTCCCCCTCCAGCAGCAACACTGCGGCGAACAAGACGTCATCCACGTCAGCCACGTCAGCCACCAGCAAACCGCAATCGAAAGTGGGGCCGCGCACCACCGTTCCGGGTCCTAACCCGACGATCGCCAGCTACATCGAACAGAGCGGCATCACCGACACTCCCGTCCATCGCGGCGATCCCGGCACGCCGACCATCAACCTGGCAATCCCCGACGGCTGGGCCGACGCCGGACCCGACACCCCCGCCACGGCCTACTGGGCCATCATCGACAACGGCCCCGAGGCTGCGAAGTACTCACCCAGCATCGTGGCGACGGTATCCAAGCTCGTCGGCGATGTAGACCAGCAGAAGATTCTCGACCTCGCGCCTGGCGAACTGAAAAACCTGCCCGGGTTTCAGCCCAAGGGTGACGGTTCTGACGACCACCTGAGCGGTTTTCCCGCCTACGAGTCGGGCGGTACCTGGGTGGACAATGGCCGGACGAAGGCGGTCGCGCAGAAAACCGTCGTCATCGAGGACAACGACGCTGTCTACTTGCTGCAGCTCAATATCGACTGCCTCGCAGACCAGATCGAACAGGTGCTACCCGCGACGATCACCATCGACGAAAAGACGACGATCAACGTGTAGGTATATGCCGCACGCCCGAAGGTCTTTCGCCGCGCCAAGTCACAGACGCCGCTTCCATGCGCCGAGACTTAAGTGATTGCGACTGCGATCGGCGTGTCGTCGCAACTCGTTAAGTGTCGCGGCAATAAGCGGCCTTCCTACACTGGTCCGGTGCGTCTCGTCTTCGCCGGCACCCCCGAACCCGCGCTGCCCGCGCTGCGCAGTCTCCTCGACTCGCCGCGCCACGAGGTAATCGCGGTGCTCACCCGGCCAGATGCCGCCTCCGGGCGTCGCGGCAGACCGGAGCCGTCGCCGGTGGCTCGTCTCGCGCTGGAACAGGGCATCCCGCTGCTGCGGCCGCAGCGGCCCAACACGGCTGAGTTCGTCGCCGAGCTGTCACAGCTGGCGCCCGATTGTTGCCCGGTGGTGGCCTACGGTGCGCTGCTGCGCGACGAGCTGCTCGCGGTGCCGGCACATGGCTGGGTCAACCTGCACTTCTCGCTGCTGCCCGCCTGGCGGGGGGCGGCCCCGGTGCAGGCCGCGATTGCCGCAGGAGACACCGTCACCGGAGCCACGACGTTCCAGATCGAGGCGGGTCTGGACTCGGGGCCGGTCTACGGGGTGGTCACCGAGTCGGTTCGACCGATCGACACCGCCGGCGATTTGCTTGACCGGCTGGCGATTTCGGGTGCGGCGCTACTGTCAACCACCCTGGACGGTATCGCGGAAGGGGCGTTGACGCCGGTGCCGCAACCGGCCGACGGGGTCAGCGTCGCGCCGAAGGTCACCGTCGAGGAGGCTCGGGTGCGCTGGGACCTTCCGGCCCAAGTCGTCGAGCGACGCATCCGCGCCGTCACGCCCAATCCGGGCGCTTGGACCCTGATCGGTGACTTGCGGGTCAAGCTCGGGCCCGTGTACGTCGACGATGAAGCGCGGAATCTTCCAAAGTCGTTGTTACCTGGCGATATTCACGTCGACCGCCGCAGCGTACGGATCGGCACCGGCTCGGAGCCGGTGCGACTGGGCCAACTCCAAGCGCCGGGCAAGAAGTTGATGAACGCCGTCGACTGGGCTCGCGGGGCACGCCTGGACTCGACGGCGCGAGCGTCATGACCCCACCCCAAGACAAGCCGCGCCGCGGCCGACCGCCAGCGCGGTCGACGCAGCGGCAGGCGAGGCCGCCGCGGCGCCGGCCGCTGGATCCGGCGCGACAGGCGGCCTTCGATGTCCTGCGGGCCGTGCGCGAGCGGGACGCCTACCCCAACCTGCTGCTGCCAGTTCTGTTGCGGGAACGCAAGATCAGTGGCCGCGATGCTGCCTTCGCCACCGAGCTGACCTACGGCAGCTGCCGCGTTCGCGGCCTGCTTGACGCGATCATCGGCGCAGCGGCCGGTCGGTCACCGGACGCCATCGACCCGGTGCTGCTCGATCTGCTGCGGCTAGGGACGGATCAACTGCTGCGCACCCGGGTCGACGCGCACGCCGCCGTTTCCACCACCGTCGAGCAGGCGGGAATCGAATTCGACACGGCGCGAGCCGGTTTCGTCAACGGCGTGCTGCGTACGATCAGCGGCCGCGACGAGAAATCCTGGGTCGACGAGCTCGCGCCCGACGGGGTAGCCGATCCGGTCGGCCACGCCGCCTTCGTCCATGCCCACCCGCGTTGGATCGCGCAGGCCTTCGTCGACGCGCTGGGTGCCCGCGCCGGTGAGCTCGATGCGGCTCTGGCCAGCGACGACGAGCGACCCCAGGTGCACCTGGCCGCCCGCCCGGGAGTGCTGACCGCCGAGGAGCTGGCCTGTGCCGTGAACGGCGCCGTCGGCCGGTATTCGCCCTATGCGGTGTACCTGGCCGGCGGCGACCCCGGACAGCTGCCCGCGGTGCGCGACGGCCAAGCCTTGGTTCAGGACGAAGGCAGCCAATTGGTCGCCCGCGCACTGACCCTGGCGCCGGTTGCCGACGACGCCGGACGGTGGCTGGACCTGTGCGCCGGGCCGGGTGGCAAGACCGCGCTGCTGGCCGCGCTGGGCGCCGGGTCGGGGGCCCGGGTCACGGCGGTGGAACCGGCGGAACACCGCGCCGACCTGGTTGCGGAGAACACCCGCGGCCTACCGGTCGAGGTGCTCACCGTCGACGGACGCCGCAGCGGCCTCGAACCGGGCTTCGACCGGGTGCTGGTTGACGTGCCCTGCACCGGGCTGGGCGCGTTGCGCCGCAGGCCCGAATCGCGCTGGCGTCGCCAACCCGCCGACATTCCGGCGCTGACCCGGCTGCAACGCGAGCTGCTGGGAGCCGCGATCGAGCTGACCCGGCCCGGCGGTGTCGTCCTGTATGCCACCTGCTCGCCGCACCTGGCCGAGACGGTCGGCGTGGTCGCTGACGCGCTGCGTCGCCATCCGGTGTCCGCGCTGGACACCCGCCCGCTGTTCGAGCCCGTCGCAGATCTGGGGGAGGGTCCCTACATTCAGCTGTGGCCACACCGGCACGGCACCGACGCCATGTTCGCCGCAGCGCTCACGAAGCTGGACTGACCAGCTCGCGCTTGCGCCTTGTCCGGCTCCTCAGCGGGCCCCTCGGGCCCGCATCGTCGCCACTGCGCTTGATTGTCCGGCTCCTCAGCGGGCCCCTCGGGCCCGCATCGTCGCCAGACTAGGCTGAGCCCATGTCAGGCAAGACCGATCGACCGCTGATCGCGCCGTCGATACTGGCCGCTGATTTCGCCCGGCTTGCCGACGAGGCCGCCGTCGTCGAAGGCGCCGACTGGTTGCATGTCGACGTCATGGACGCACATTTCG